>Ga0268283_1000006_pt1 | contig 314131 bp, 269 predicted proteins | sample saktaG_13_FD_190140 | JGI IMG/M metagenome (GOLD analysis project Ga0268283, IMG submission 190140) | Saline water microbial communities from Sakinaw Lake, British Columbia, Canada - sak_2013_06_06_36m | ecosystem: Environmental > Aquatic > Non-marine Saline and Alkaline > Saline ...
TCAAAAAGCATCCAGAAGTGAAAGAAAAGCTGTGGGGAGGAGAGTTTTGGACGGATGGATATTTTGTGAACACGGTCAGCAAGTTTGGAGATGAGACGAGTATTACAAAGTACGTCAGAGACCAAGGACTTGAGAAAGAATACACGGTTTTGCATAAAAGTAAACAGTTGGCTTTGTTTTAAGATACCCCGCTGCTTGCCGCGGGGAGTTTCATTCATCATTTCCTGAAAAAACCATCGAACATCGCTTTTGCCTCTTCCCAGTTTGCTTTGTTGATACAATACTTTATATAAGGAGGATTGATTTCACCCTGGATAAGTCCGGCCTTTTTCAGCTCCTTCAGATGCTCTGAAAGTGTAGAACGTGCGATGGGAATATCTTCGGCCATATCCCCGCTGTAACAACACTTATCAATGTTATCGGCAAGGAAGTCAAGGATGAATACCCTTGCCGGATGGGCAATTGCTTTAGCATACCGGGCCATCCTCTCCTGCGTTTCCGTATAATATTTCTTTTCCTTGATCATTTCGTTTTGTATTTCGTAGAATAACGAAACAAATATAAAGTAAATATTCTAACGAATTTGCAAGTCGGAGCAATTTGGAAACATTCTTAAAAGAGGATAGCGAATATGCCAGGGGCAATCAGCACAACACCGGTTATTCTTTTTTCATGGTGCCAAGGAAGTTCGATTTAAATGTTTTTATTCCATTCATCCCCAGATAGACCAGGAGAAGCATAATAAACAGGGTCTTTAGAAGGTATATGGCTGATACTGTGAAAATTCCGACCCAGCCAATCGTCCCGGCCTGGAAATAGTAGGCTTCAATTTCGATGCAGGGTGTAAGAAACATGGCGATACTGAGTGAAGTAAGGATGGCAATCCACCGGGATTTCTTCTGTCCCAGTTCATGATCCAGGGGTTTCAAATCGTGCGAATGGTGATGAAGGCTTCTGAAATTGCGGACAATATAAACAAGCCCCAAGCCGATGAGGATGACACGTGCGATCGTTTCCGAAATCACCGAATATCGTGCTGCAAGTTTGTATCCGATTAACCCCACCACAATGCCGATAATGATGGTACCTGTTACTATTTCTCAATTAAAAAATAGGCACCTCCGGTAAATAAAGAATTTACGATTTATGCAGGCTTGACCGGAATGGATATTGTTCGCTGGATGTTTTCGTAGGGTTTGTTCGCCGGATTTTCAGCATACAATTCAAATCCGGTAATCTCTGCAATCTGATACCCTGATTGGTCCAACCAACCGTGACTAAAGATCATCAGGCTTTTGAAAACGCACCGCAACGGTCCTTTCATCGAATAGCAGGCATATTTCCCACCAGGGATTCTCGTGCAACCAATACCTTTCGGGGCTGAAACACCATCAGGCAAGGTAATGCATGCCCGGTACCTGCATTTCTCGTATTCTGTGAAAAATGGCATGTCAAGTAAAACACCGATAAACTGAGTCTCCGGTGTGATCAGGTCACGGGGTTCAGCCCACCTTGTCAGTGCTTTAAAAGTATTCGGGATGACATCCTCATCACCCATATGGGATTTCTGAATGCCTCCGGAGTTGTACCGAAATATTTTTAAATGCCCTGATAAAGGTGGATGGAGACGAAAAACCGGCCTGAAATGCTGCATCGTTAACGGTAAGGGATGGAAAAAGTGTCAGATAATGTGCAATCCTTTCAAGGCGAAGTCTCATGATATACTGCTTTGGCGATTCGCCAACATACCGTGAAAATAATTTTTGAAAATGAAAGGGAGAAAAAAAAGCAATCTCCGAAAGTTTCTCGAGGGAGACATCCTCTGAAAGGTTTTCCTGGATATAAATAAGGACCTTCCTGAGCCTTGATAGGTAATCTTTTTCCTTAGGATTTCCAGGAAGTCGATGCATGGGCACTAAATTGGGTGCCCAAAGATACAATCTCTTTATAACTATCAGCCTGGTAAAAAAGTGAATTCTAAAATGTAATAACCTTATCAGGACTATTCAGATATTCCGTGAATGGCCCACCCATAAACTTTACCGTGATCTCAAGACTGATCAGTTTTTCGGTTATCCGGTAGGCATCGGTACAGGCCTGGCAGGCTTCAACGGTGATTCCACTGTCCTTCACATCCTGCAACTGCCTGTGAATGTCTGCATCACCGGCTGCTAATCGTGCTGAGGGTCCCCAGATGATGAGGTTTATATCGTCCCACCATCCGTTTGCCTTGGCGTTGATCAAATAGGGAAAGATAACCTTCATGGCGACCTCTTTTTCGCCGGTGGTCCATAAAACATGCAGTTTACCCATTGCCTCCAGATTATTTTAAGCCACGACGTTTTAACAATGGATCAATAGAAGGCTCCTGGCCCCTGAATTTCCTGTACTGGGTCATCCCTTCATCATTCCCGGATTCTGCAAGGCAATACTTTCTGAATTTATCGGCCAGTTCCTTGTTGTAGATATCTCCTGAAGATTTAAAAGCATTGAAGGCATCAGCATCAAGGACGGCAGCCCAAATATACACATAGTATCCCGCAGCATACCCGCCACCGAAAATATGGGAAAAATAGGTACTCCTGTAACGGGGAAGGATTTCGGGGATCAGGCCGATTTTTTTCATGGCATCGCTTTCGAAATTCAGTACGTTAACCTCTTCCGGTACGATGAGGTCATGGTAATCCATGTCAAGTATTGCGGCTGCCAGGTATTCAACTGTTTCAAACCCCTGATTGAACAGTGAACTTTTTTGAATTTTTTCGATCAGTTTATCCGGGATCGCCTCCCCTGTCTGATATTGCTTTGCATATTCCTTCAGCACCTCAGGTTCACTTGCCCAGTTTTCATTGATCTGAGAAGGTAATTCCACATAATCCTGAGGGACCACCCCTGCAGTTCTGGTATACTTTCCCTCTGTAAACAAACCATGCAAAGCATGACCGAATTCATGAAAAAGGGTGGTCGTTTCATCCCAGCTGAGCAAAGAGGGTGTGGTGGCTGTTGGTTTTGTGAAGTTGCATGTGACAGAGATCAAGGGTGTAACCTTTTTTCCATTCTCCCATCCTGCTGATCTGAAGTCGGTACACCAGGCACCTCCCCTTTTCCCTTCCCGCGGGTAGTAATCAAGATACAGGATTCCGAGATGACTGCCATTGGCCTCCTTCACTTCATATGTTTCCACATCCTTTTGAAAAACAGGAATATCGGTCCTCCTGGTGAAGGTTATCCCATATAATCTGTTGGCGACCATAAACATACCATCACGTACATTGGTCAGGCTGAAATAGGGTTTAAGCTCACTCTCGTCGAGATTGTACTTTTCCATCCTGACAATTTCTGCATAGTACCACCAATCCCAGGGTTGTAATTTGAATTGTCCGCCGTCACGATCGATTATCTTCTGCATTTCGGTAGCCTCCATTTTTGCGACGGGCAATGCTGAAACCCAGAGTTTGTCAAGAAATTCGTTCACCTTTGCCGGAGTCTTTGCCATATTTTCATCAACCACATAGGCGGCATAACTCTCAAATCCGAGCAACCGTGCCTTCTCCACCCTGAGTTTCACAATTTTTGCAACAGATGCCTTATTGTCGAATTTATCACCATTGTTGCCACGCATGAAATAGCCGCGATAAATTTTTTCACGCAGGTCGCGGTTCTTCGCATACTGTAAAAATGGGATCATACTGGGTTTTGATAAGGTAAATACCCACTTCCCCGACATTCCCTTCTCTTTCGCTGTCTCTGCTGCGCCGTCAATCACACCCTGGGGCAGCCCTTCAAGGTCCTTCTTGTTATCAATGACGAGTTTGAAATTATCGTTTGTCTCTGCCAGAACATTTTCACCAAATGTGAGAGAAACCAGAGATAATTCGGCATTGAGTTTACGCAACTGTTCTTTTTTATCGGCGGGCAGATTGGCTCCCTGCCGTTCAAAATCACGGAAGTATTTCTCAACAACCCTTAACTGCTGGCTGTCAAGTTTCAGTTCATTGCGTTTGTCATAAACCGTTTTGATTTTAGCGAACAACTTTTCATTCAAGGAAATATCGTCCTGGTGCTTCGACATGATCGGGCTTAGCTGGCGGGCGATCAACTGGAGCTGTTTGTTGGTTTCAGCTTCGTTGAGGTTATAAAAAACCTTGGCGACCCTGGTCAGGAGCCTGCCTGATTTATCAAACGCCAGGAGGGTGTTTTCGAAATCAGGGCTAGCAGGATTGTTTATAATCGAATCAATTTCAGCATTATGCTGAGCAATTCCTTCCATGAATGCAGGCATGTAATCAGCCGTATCAATTTTATCAAATGGGGGAACCTGGAATGGGGTCTGGTATTCAGAAAAGAATGGATTCTCAGCTTTTTTTTCTTGTTTACAACCGGAGAAAATCAAGATGGCCACAGCAATCAGTGTCAATGAAAATATTTTCATATTGGTTTAGGTTTGGTGACGGTGGTTCTGATAAAGGGAATAGGAGGATTGGCGATTGCAAAGTTACCGTAAAGAATTAAAAAAACGTCCAATTGTTGTAACCTTTTTCATTTTTTATCATCTATAAATGGTTATCTTCAATTTATCCCCATTCATCGGATCGATTGATACAGATATCGATTATTTTTTATCGAATCAGTAAAAACCATCACCTTTGATTTCTGATTGTTTTTTTTTATTGAAAATGAGCAAATAAAATATGATAGCGATCAACCAGGTCCATAAATCTTATGTAACAGGACAAAACAGCCTGCATGTACTGAAAGGCATTGACCTGAATATTGAAGCCGGTGAAATGATCTCCATCATGGGAGCCTCCGGATCAGGGAAATCCACCTTGTTAAACATTCTTGGGATTCTTGACAATTTCGACTCCGGGGCCTATTTTTTAAATGGAATTAAAATCGAACGGTTGTCAGAACGAAAGGCCGCCCAGCTGAGAAATAGGATGCTGGGTTTTGTTTTCCAGTCATTTAACCTGGTCTCCTTCAAAAATGCCATGGAGAATGTGGCCTTGCCTCTGTATTATCAGAATGTGCCGCGTAAAAAACGCAACATGATTGCCATGGAATACCTGGAAAGGATGGGTTTAAAGGATTGGGCGCATCATTTGCCAAACGAACTGTCGGGGGGGCAGAAGCAACGGGTTGCCATCGCCAGGGCGCTTATAGGTAAGCCAAAGGTTATTCTTGCCGATGAGCCTACCGGAGCCCTCGACTCAACAACCTCCCTCGAAGTGATGGATTTGCTGCAGGAGATCAATGCAACCGGAATTACGATGATCATTGTAACCCACGAACATGATATCGCAAAGCGGACAGGGAAAACGATCAGGATCACCGATGGAAACGTAACAGAGATCATTGTTAACTGAGAGGTCTGCATGTTTGAAATAGATAAATGGCAGGAAATTTACAGCACGATCCGAAAAAACAAACTCCGGACGTTTCTGACAGGTTTTAGTGTGGCCTGGGGAATTTTCATGCTGATCATCCTGCTTGGTTCAGGTTCGGGGCTGGAGAACGGGGTCAAGGAACAATTCAAAGGCGGTGCAACCAACGGAGTCTGGATCAGCAGTGGCCAAACCAGCCTGAAGTATAAAGGATTAAAAACCGGGAGGCAGATCAAATTCACCAACGAAGATTACAAATCAATCAGGTCAACGGTGGAGGGCTACGACCGGATCTCGGCAAGGTTGTTTCTGGGGAACAAGCTTATCTCCTACAAAAACGAGTATGGCTCCTTTTTCCTGTCACCCTGCCATCCGGATTATGGGTATATCAAGGAGGTGGACATCATCCAGGGACGGTTCCTTAACACCATTGATATCAAGGAATTCAGAAAAGTGGCTGTTATCGGGGAAAAGGTAAAATCATCCTTGTTCAAAGGGGCTGACACGGTCGCGATGGGCAAATACATTAAGATAAACGGTGTTCTTTTTCAAGTTGTCGGCGTATTCAGGGATTACAGCAGAAATGATGATGAACAAAAGCGCGTCTATATTCCGATTTCAACTGCCCAGCGCGTGTTCCAGGGAGAAAATGTGATCAACCAGATTTCATTTACCACCGGCGATGCTTCACCTGAGGAGGCCGATCTGATGATCAGGAAATCAAAGGCTGTGCTGGCAAAGATGCACACGTTCGACATTGACGACAACCGGGCCATCAACGTCTGGAACAAGAATGAAGAGGTCCGCAAATTCAGAGCCCTGTTTGCAGGGATCAGGTTATTTATCTGGATCATCGGGATCGGGACCATCATTGCAGGGATTGTAGGGGTAAGCAACATCATGATGATTGTTGTGAAGGAGCGTACAAAGGAGATCGGCATCCGCAAATCGCTTGGTGCAACACCATGGTCTATTGTTGCACTGATCATGCAGGAGGCCATTGTAATCACCTCGTTTGCAGGATATATCGGGCTCGTTCTGGGTGTAGGGCTTCTCGAACTGATTGCAAAAAAAATGCCTGCCACTGAATTTTTCAGGAATCCCGAGGCCAATTTTTCTGTTGCAGTGATGGCCACCCTGCTTCTGATTTTCTCGGGCGCCCTTGCGGGGTTTTTCCCGGCTATGAAGGCAGCTAAAGTCAAGCCGGTTGATGCACTGCGCGATGAATAAAAGGAATTAATTTAACAAAATGTTCGATTTAGACCGCTGGCAGGAAATATACCATGTATTAAGAAAGAACAAACTCCGTACGTTCCTTACGGCATTTGGTGTTTTCTGGGGGATTTTCATGCTCGTGATCATGCTGGGTTCTGGTAACGGACTTGAACGCGGTGTGACGCAGAACTTTGGAGACATGGCAACCAACAGTGTCTTTATCTGGACACAGCAGACCTCAGTTCCCTATAAAGGCTTTCCGAGAGGAAGAAATTACAATTTCACGAATGAAGATGCCACTGCCCTGCATCATTCGATTCCCGAAATAAAATACCTGGCCCCGCGAATTCAGGCCGGTGGCTTCATGCAAACCAACAATGTGATCCGAGGATTGAAATCCGGCATATTTAATATTATGGGGGATTATCCGGCTTTTAATAAGATAGACCCCCTCAATTTCGTGAGCGGACGCTTTGTCAATGACCTGGATATCAAAGAAAAAAGGAAGGTTGCTGTGGTTGGCACCCGGGTCGTTGAAATCCTTTTTAACAAGGATGAGAATCCGATGAACCAATATATCCAGGTCCAGGGAGTATATTTTAAAGTTATCGGGGTCTTCAGCTCAAAAAGAACCGGCGAGCAGGCAAACCAGGAAAACCAGAATATTTACCTGCCCTTCACCTCCCTGCAACAGACCTATAATTATGGAAATGCGGTTGGATTTTTCTCGATTACCTCCCGGGATGATATCCCTGTGTCGGTCGTAGAGGAAAAGGCCATCAGGGTGCTTAAAAAAAGGCATTCCATTGCCCCTTCCGATGAATCGGCCGTTGGACATTTCAACCTGAAAAAAGAGTATGATCAGATGCAGGGACTATTTTTCGGGATCCGTTTTCTGGTATGGATCGTTGGAACCGGAACGCTGCTGGCCGGGGTCATCGGGGTAAGCAATATCATGCTGGTGGTCGTAAAGGAACGCACAAAGGAGATCGGTATCCAGCGTGCTTTGGGTGCAACCCCATGGAACGTGATCAGCCAGATAATTACCGAATCGGTCGTTCTTACAACCTTTGCCGGGTATTTCGGACTGGTGATCGGGGTTGGTTTACTGGAGTTGATCAATTTTCTGCTTGGCTCTTCCGGGGCAAACACGGAAATGTTCGTCCATCCGGGAATTGATTTTTCGGTTGCCGTGACGGCTCTATCAATCCTGGTGTTCTGCGGGGCGCTGGCCGGGTTAATCCCGGCAAGAAGAGCGGTTTCCATAAAACCGATCGATGCCCTCAGATATGAATAACATTGGAATACAGAACAATAAATAAAAGTAAAACACGATATAACTGATATGAAGAAAACGCTTAAAATTTCCGTCTTAGTCATTATCCTTGGAATTTTTATTTCAACCATTGTTTTCCTTTACAACAAATCGAAGGAAAAGCCGATTGTTTATCAGACCGAAAAACCGGTCATGACCAACATTATCAAGAAAACCGTCGCTACAGGATCGGTTATTCCCCGCAAAGAGATTGAGATCAAACCGCAGGTTTCAGGGATTGTTGAGGAGGTCTTTGTTCAGGCCGGAAAGAAGGTGAAGCAGGGTGACGTTATTGCCCGTGTAAGGATCATCCCTGATCTGATCAACCTGAATAATGCCGAAGCACGTCTGGAGAGAGCAAAAATCGCCTTTGACGATGCAAAAATCAATTCTGACCGGCAGGAGAAGCTTTTCAGCCAGGGAGTTATATCTGCAGTGGAACGCCAGCAATCGCAGGTAAATTTTAAAAACACCCGCCAGGAGGTGGAGGCTGCAGAAGCAAACCTCGAACTGATTCGTGAAGGGGTAAATAAAAAATCGGGTAAAACCACCAACACCCTTATCCGCTCCACCATCGACGGGATGCTTCTTGATATTCCTATCAAGGTAGGGAACAGCGTGATTGAAACGAATAATTTTAACGCGGGGACCACCATTGCCACGGTTGCAGATGTGGGAGACATGATCTTTCAGGGAAAAGTTGATGAAACGGAAGTAGGCAAGATTAAACCCGGAATGGACCTGATGCTGACCATCGGAGCCATTGAGAACGATACATTCCAGGCCATCCTAAAATATATTTCACCAAAAGGAGTCCTCGAAAACGGGGCAGTTCAGTTCGAGATCAAAGCGGATGTAAAGCTTCAGGACAACCAGTTTATTCGTGCGGGTTACAGTGCAAACGCTGATATTGTTCTGGATCATAAGGACAACGTACTTGCCATCAAAGAGGCACTTTTGCTGTTCCAGGGCGATTCAGCCTATGTTGAGGTTGAGACTTCTCCACAGAAATTTGAAAAGCGATTTATCAAAACCGGACTTTCAGATGGCATTAACATCCAGGTTTTATCAGGATTGACTGCCAATGACAAGATCAAGGTGCAACAAATGAATATCGGGAGCGCCGCAAAGTAAAAGAATCAAAGTTGATTGTTTATTCTGCCCGGTTTACCGAAGAAATAACACCCCCAATCTGGCTGATCAGGGTACATCCATCGCCAAAATCCTTTTGGCTTTTATTCAGGTAAAGTCACAGAAATTATTTGATTTCATTGTGTATCCGGAGTTACATTTGTTTTCAATTCAACAAGTTAACCCATAAAAACAACAACCATGAAAACAATGAAATTTCTCCCGGCTATCTTATTTTTCCTGATGGTCGTTTGCATTCCAGGTGTATCTTCATTCGCCTCTGATCCAGTTGATGGTTCCTCCGACAGCCTTCAGAGAATAATTAAAGAATCACTCAAATATCCTGACGAAGCAATCAGGAACTGTTACACAGGTAAAGTGGATGTGGTTTTTACAGTGAATGAGGAGGGTCAGCTCAACATCAAAGAGATCTATTCCGACAACAGTGACATGGCAAAATGTGTGAAAAAACAGCTGTCAACTATTTGCTGCAAGGGAATCAAAACCCCATACAATAAGCATTATGCAGTATCAATCGCCTTTAAACTCGTGTAACCGATTCGATCAGAAGTCAAAGAAAAAAGCCTGTGATGAAAATTTCACAGGCTTTTTTTTTAGGGTGCCAGCCGTTCAACGATCCATTGCTTATCATGTTTACGATACCTGATCCTGTCATGAAGCCTGAAAGCCCTTCCCTGCCAGAACTCAATCATTGCCGGCTTTAAACGATAGCCACCCCAATTCACGGGACAAACAGGAGGGAAACCCTGTAAATCCAGAATAAACCCCTCACGCATTGATTCCAGGAATGACCGGTCAGGGATAGCTGCACTTTGAGGAGAAACTGATGCGCTAACCCGACTATCGAACGGACGGCTGTTGAAATAATCAACTGAGTCCTTACGGCTGATTCTTGACACTTTTCCCTCCACCCGGACCTGTCTTTCGAGCGCATGCCAATGAAAAGTGAGAGCGGCTTTAGGATTTGACTTCAATTGTCTCCCCTTCCTGCTGTCATAATTCGTAAAAAACACAAATCCACCGTTTTCAATCCCTTTGAGTAATACTAACCTTGCTGACACATTTCCATCAAAATCGGAGGTTGAAAGAACCATGGCATTTGGTTCTTCAATTCCGGCATTAATTGATTGATTTAACCAATCCTGGAATTGGTGTAACGGATCAGAATGAATGTGTTGTTCATCCAGAAATGAAGCAGAATATTCCTTTCGCAAACCAGGGAGTCTTTTTGTCATTTTTTCGTGCCTTTTAAGGAAAAACCTTTCAAAAATTATTTAATAATTGCTATCTTTACGAAAATTTTAAGGATCATTATATGGCAAACAAAGTTACGAAAGCTGAACTCACTGAATTTAAAAAGAACAAAGAGTCAGTGAAAGAATTTTCCAATGGAGAAGTAACTGTTTATTGGCAGCCTGATTTATGCATTCACTCCGCAAATTGTCTGATTGGCCTGCCCGAAGTATTCAATAGCAAGAAAAAGCCATGGATCAATGTGCACGCATCGAACACCAAGGATATCATGAAAATCATTGACACTTGTCCATCGCGTGCACTGCTTTACCTGAAGAGTTCAAAATTTGTCACTTCCAAACCCCGCGCCACTGTAAAAAAGAAGTCAAAATTTGCGCGGGTACAAATATTAAAAAATGGGCCCTTACTCATCACCGGGAATTTCATTGTCCGTGACCCCAGAAAAAAGAAAATCAAAATCGAGAATGAAGTAGTGGCCCTCTGCCGGTGCGGAGGAAGCAAGAAGAAACCTTTTTGTGACGGAACCCATCAGACAATTGGATTTAAAGATTAGCCCCCCTCCCGAATTGAAAACGTATTATTTCTAAGTATTTCTTTCATATAACACCTTTGTTTATGATAATTGGCATTTTAAAAGAAGAGGGATCAGAAAACCGGGTAGCCCTTCTTCCAGAATCTGTATTGACTCTCACAAAAATGATGGTCACTGTGTACGTTGAGCATGACGCCGGGCTCAAGGCTTTTGCCTCTGATGCGGAATATGAAGCCGCTGGAGCAAAAATCGCCTTAAAGGATGCAGTAATCGCTCAATCTGAGATGCTCATTAAGATCAATCCACCCAGTGACACGGAACTGTCGCTGATAAGAGAGAAGACCGTTTTCCTGGCCGTGCTGAATCCCTTTTTCAACAAGGAACTGATCATTAACCTGGCAAAGAGGGACATTGTTAGTTTCAGCCTGGATGTGATTCCGCGTACAAGCCGTGCACAATCCATGGACATTCTCTCTTCAATGGCAACCGTATCCGGGTATAAAGCTGTGCTAACTGCAGCCAATTCCCTCCCCAAGTTTTTCCCTATGTTCATGACAGCTGCGGGGACTATAACTCCGGCGAAGGTTCTTATTCTGGGTGCCGGAGTTGCAGGTCTTCAGGCAATTGCCACTTCCAGGAAACTGGGTGCCGTTGTTGAGGTGTTCGATGTACGCACCGCTGTAAAAGAAGAGGTAGTAGGACTGGGTGCTAAATTTGTCGAAGTGGAAGGTGCGGTTGATGACAAGGCAGCCGGCGGTTATGCTGTTGAACAGACCGATGATTTTAAGAAAAAACAGGCGGCTGCAGTTCATGATCATGCCATTAAATCGGATGTGGTGATCTGCACAGCACAAATTCCAGGTAAAAAAGCTCCGTTACTATTAAAAAAAGATACCGTTGAAGCCATGAAGCCGGGATCGGTGATCATTGACCTTGCTGCTTCCACAGGCGGCAACTGTGAAATGACGAAAAACGACGAAACCGTTGTTCATCATGGAATTAAAATAATAGGCAATTCTTCTTTCCCTGTCGATATGCCGACCGATGCCAGCAAGATGTTTGGCAAAAATGTGATCAACTTCTTAAAGCTGATGATTAATGCAAAAGGTGAATTAAATCTTAACTGGGAAGATGACATTGTCAAGGGAACATGTGTGACCCGCGACAGGGAAATTGTGCATGAACGTGTTAAAGCAATGATTAATCCATAAAAATCCTGATTATGAGTGATATCTTAAAATTTTTCCTGGAATACCGGGAGGCGATTTTTATCATCATTTTATCCATTTTCCTTGGGATTGAAGTGATTTCGCATGTTCCCTCCGTTTTGCATACCCCGCTGATGTCGGGAGCCAATGCCATTCATGGGGTGGTGATTATCGGAGCAATCATCGTTATGGGACATGCCGACAATGTGTTATCAATGATCCTTGGTTTTATTGCCGTGGTACTTGGAACCCTGAACGTGGTTGGAGGGTTTGTAGTCACCGACAGGATGCTTGAAATGTTTAAGAAAAAGAAAAAACAGCAATAAGGAGAACCTATGGAAACGATAATAACTTTGACAAAGAATATCGAGTTTTCCGATTATCTTTCGGTTCTCGAATTATCCTATATCCTTGCTTCAGTCCTGTTTATCCTGGGACTAAAAAAGCTAAGCCACCCGGACACTGCACGCAGCGGAAATCTTTGGGCAGCAGCAGGCATGGGTCTGGCCATTCTCTTTACAATCCTTTTCCACAAAACGAAAATGGAAGATGGCAGCTACGCCGGGATACACAATCTTGGTTGGATTATTGGTGCGCTGGTCATCGGGAGCGCAGTCGGATGGATGGCAGCAAGAAAAGTCAAGATGACTGCCATGCCCCAGATGGTTTCCTTATTTAATGGGATGGGTGGTGCATGTGCCGCCTTGATTTCGATGATGGAATTTCCTAAAATGCAAAACGTACTTGCAGGCCAGCAGGCAGCAACCATGTTAAACGGTGAAGCACTGGCCATTCTGCTTGGACTTATGATCGGAGGGGTTTCATTTGCCGGAAGTATGATTGCTTTCGGGAAACTGGATGAGCGGATTGGCGATATAAAAAGTCCGGTACTCAGGTACATCAACCTCTCCTTCCTGGTCATTTTGTTTGCCTTTGTCATCTTTGTCATGTTCAAGACACCGGTAGCAGGCGAAAACTGGATGATTTACACCCTGGCTGCGCTCGCACTCGTATATGGTGTCACCTTCGTTATGCCAATCGGCGGTGCCGATATGCCTGTCGTGATCTCTTTGTTAAATTCTTTTACCGGTGTTGCAGCCGCCATGGGTGGCTTTTTGTATAACAACCAGGCCATGCTCACCGGCGGCATTCTTGTTGGTTCTTCCGGGACCATTCTTACCATTCTCATGTGCAAAGCCATGAACCGGTCACTTCTCAATGTTATCATTGGTGCATTTGGCGGTAGTTCAGCAGCAGGAACTGATTTCGGAGATAAAACGGTCAAGGAGATTTCATTAAGTGACGCAGCTGTGCTGCTCAGCTATTCTCAGAAAGTACTTGTTGTTCCGGGCTACGGTCTTGCTGTAGCACAGGCTCAGCATCTCTGCCATGAGCTGGAAAATTTGCTGGGTTCCAAGGGAGTTGAGTTAAAATACGGAATCCATCCGGTTGCCGGCCGTATGCCCGGACATATGAATGTGCTGCTTGCCGAAGCAGATGTAGCATATGAAAAACTGCAGGAAATGGAAGATGCAAACAATGAAATGAATAATACCGATGTTGTGATCGTCGTCGGAGCAAATGATGTGGTTAATCCAGCTGCAGAAGAGGACCCGTCAAGTCCCATTTACGGAATGCCGGTTATCAAGGTATGGGAAGCTAAAAACACCATCATTATGAAACGAAGTATGGCCAAGGGTTATGCCGCCATTGAAAACAACCTGTTCTTCATGCCAAAAACACGGATGTTATTTGGGGATGCCAAAGCGACACTTCAGAAACTCCTCGGAGAGATTAAGAACTTGTAAAAATCAAAGAAAACATCCTGAAATAAAAAAAGCCCTGAAGATCAGGGCTTTTTTTAGTGTTTCAGCTTTTAGCTTACTTTTTCTTGTTCTTGAATAATTTCGGGAATTTCTTCACGGAATCAGCATGAGCAATAGAGTCAGCAATAATCTTCTCTTGTTGAACCTTTGCAATTGAATCAGCAATTCTCTGCTGTTCGGCCTGAACCATTGCCAATGAATCAGCTACGAGAATAGAATCGGCGATTCTTTTTTCTTCGATTTCTTTTGCGCTTGGGCCACATGAGTACATGAAAGCTACAGCTGCGATAACTAGGATTGTTGCAAGTTTTTTCATTTGTCTATTGATTTTTTAAAATTCAGCTGCAAAGATAAAGCATTGCGTATATACCAACCAAATATTTTGATCACTTTTTTTTAACATTTTTTAACATATCGTGTATTATGCTGATAATCAATAAGAATAATTTTAACATTTTTTATGAAATGGGAGTTATTAACAATATTTTTGATTCAGAAGAGTGAAAAAATTAACCAGATTTAGAACTATCTTTGCTCTATGTTAGTACCGTTGGCTGAGCAATTGAGACCAGATTCCCTTCAAGATTATCTTGGGCAGGAGCACCTGATAGGTAAAGGAGCCATCCTGGAGCGGGCGATTGAGTCAGGCAATGTACCTTCAATGATATTATGGGGTGCCCCGGGAATTGGTAAAACCACGCTGGCCTATATCATTTCAAAACAACTCAGCAGAACCTTTTATACGCTGAGCGCCGTTAGTTCCGGGGTGAAAGAGGTCAGGGAAGTAATTGCCAAAGCAAAGGAAGCCGGCGACAGTCCGTTTTTATTCATTGACGAAATTCATCGTTTCAGCAAATCGCAACAAGATGCCCTGCTTGGCGCTGTGGAGAAAGGCATTGTAACCTTCATCGGTGCAACAACCGAGAATCCCTCATTCGAAGTAATTTCGCCCCTCCTTTCGCGCTGTCAGATATACATCCTGAAACCATTGGAGGAGCACCACCTGCTCAAATTGCTGGAGCTTGGCCGGACCCATCTCGAATCCAATCTGAAAACGGAGATCAAAATAATTGAAACCGAGGCCATTCTCAGGATTTCGGGTGGAGATGCACGCAAACTTCTGAATGCACTGGAATTGATTGTTACATCTGAACTCCGTCAGGGTTTGCCGATCAGCATCACAAACGAAAAAACAATCAAGATCATACAGCAAAACCTGGCCATGTATGATAAAACCGGGGAGATGCATTATGATATCATCTCGGCTTTCATAAAATCGATGCGTGGCAGCGATCCGAATGCTTCAGTATACTGGCTTGCCCGGATGATCCAGGCAGGAGAAGATCCGAAATTTATCGCCCGGCGGATGCTGATCCTTGCCTCGGAGGATATAGGGAATGCCAATCCAAACGCCCTTCTGCTTGCAACCTCCTGCTTTCAGGCAGTGGATGTGATCGGATATCCTGAATGTGACCTTATTCTTTCACAAACTGCCATCTACCTTGCCTGTTCGGTTAAAAGCAATGCATCGTACCTTGCCATCCGGAATGCACAAAAGACGTTTAAAGATGCAGGGGATCTTCCCGTTCCGCTGCATATTCGCAATGCACCGACAAACCTGATGAAGAAGATCGGTTATGGAAAGGATTATAAATATGCCCATGATTTCGACAACAATTTTATTGAGCAAGAGTTTCTTCCGGAAAAGATAAAAGGTTCCTTGTTTTATAACCCGCAGAATAATCAGCGGGAAAACGAAATGCGGGCACGACTTAGAAACTTATGGGGGAAGAAGTATAAATATTAAAGCAAACAAGCAAAATGAACAGCACCTTTTTTAATGATCTGAAGAATATCAAGAATGGCAATTTTTTCCTGATTGCAGGGCCTTGTGTAGTAGAAAATGCAGAGATGCCCATGGCCATAGCCAGTCACATTAAAAAAATCACTGATCGCCTCGGAATCCCATTTATTTTCAAGGCCTCTTACCAGAAGGCTAACAGAACGCGGCTTGATTCATTTACCGGTATTGGTCATGAAAACGCGCTTCAGCTGATCAAACAGGTTGGAAATAAGCTGAACATCCCTGTAACCACAGATATTCACACAGTAGATCAGGCAGACCTTGCAGCGCCGTATGTTGATATTCTGCAGATCCCGGCCTTTTTATGCCGCCAGACTGAATTGCTGTTTGCTGCCGGGAAAACAGGAAAGGTAGTCAACATCAAAAAAGGGCAGTTTGCTTCGGCCGATTCAATGAAATATGCAGTTCACAAAGTACTCCAGTCTGGCAATGCACAAATTATGCTGACCGAACGGGGTACCACTTTTGGGTACAATGACCTGATTGTCGATTTCAGAAATATTCCGGAGATGCAGGTAAATGGTGTTCCTGTTATTGTGGATGTTACCCACTCGCTCCAGCAGCCAAACCAGCCATCAGGTATCACAGGAGGACGTCCTGATCTCATTGAGACCATGGCAAAAGCGGCTATAGCGGTAGGAGCTGATGGTATTTTCCTGGAGACCCACCCCGATCCAGCCAACGCGAAATCAGATGGAGCCAATATGCTACGGCTGGATCTTCTCGAAGGACTGCTTGAAAAGCTTATAAAAATCAGGCAGGCAATTTATTGAATCTCCAACCCTTTGATTCCTCCTGTTTCTTTGTGAAACAATACTTTCCATTTAGTCGCAGGCAGACTGGTCACGACCCCTAACTGTGAAACCAGGCATTGCGACTCCTCCTGGGTATATTCATTCAGTTTCACTGTTACTTTGGCCAACTCAGGGATGCGGTAGGAAAAACCCTGAACTTTGGTGTCTTTCACGGCTTTATTCAGGTAATTCGCAACAGTATTGGTATTCCCAACCCGCTGGATCCTGATGGTAACCACCTTTCCTCCCGGTTCATCCAGGTCGATCACCCCTTTGGATTTCAGGAATTTAAAGATCGGGATCTCGGTATTGATCTGGTTGGATAGGGGAATGTACTTATAGCTGAAATTCAAACTCTTATGCAGACTGATTCCTGTAAACAACTTCAGGTACTCCTTTTCCATGGTTTTCAACTGTGAATCCATGTATTCCAGGGTTTCCTTATTATAGTTCACCTCCTGAACGCCACTGATCAGATTAAAACGGTTCTCCTTGATCTTTGAGATGTAATCAGCAGCCTCCTTGGCCTTTTGTTCCGGTGATTTTTCCACCATGGTCCTTTTATAATACTGGCGCTCAACCGTCATGGTATCAATGTTGATCTTCCGGATAATGGTATCTACCTTTTCAAATACGCTGACATCAGCCGAATATTTAAACAACTCCCCGAAAGCATCTTTGAAATCATCGGACTGGGTTTCATCCTGCCGGGAAACAGCCGTATTCCTGTTAAGGGTGTCAAGGCGATCCTGAATCGTTCCAAGGATTACCCCGGCATCACTCAATGAAAGCAGGGCTGTCGTCTCTCCCTTTGAAATTTTATCCCCCATCTCCACAAAATAATACTGATCGGGATCAGGTTCCGGATAAGTCGTAATGGAGATGCTGCTGATACTATAATCGATTGAATTTGCAGGAACCACGTTTTTCAAACCGAGGAAGCGAAGCGCGAAATCGGCATAAGGTCCTTTGTAATTTTCGACGCGATCAATCTTCACATCGATTTTTACGACAGTTCTTGGCAGGGCATAAAAAATCCCCTCTTTGGTCTGGGGTGCAGCATTGTTATCGATCCGCACCACATTTATCTGGGCGAAAACAGAACACGAAATAATGGAATACATTACCATCGCCCATGTTATGACCTTTTTCATAAGTTACATTTTAACGGGTGAATAACAGTTCACGGTATTTTGGTAACGGCCAAAGCTCGTCATCTACCAATAGTTCAAGCTTGTCGACATGGTACCTGATCTTTTCAAAATAGGGAAGAACCTTGTCACAATACTCAAAAGCCTTTTCCTCTGTTTCACTGATATGGTTGGCCTCTTTCCGTGCTTCGATCATCTCGTTGACAAAGGTTTTAATCTTATCAACATGTTCCGAAATTTCAGTAATGGTCTCCATCTGATTCTGGGAAAGTTTACCATAGGTTTTCAGGTCAAGAACCTGCTTCAATCCCTTGACATTTTCGATCAGGGTGTTCTGATAACGGATAGCAACAGGGATAATATGATTCCCGGCAAGGTCGCCAAGTACACGCGATTCGATCTGGATCTTCTTGGTATAGTTTTCAAGCCTGATGTCGTGGCGCGCCTCCAGTTCCCGCTTTGAAAGAACATTGTTTGTCTCAAACAGCTCAATGGCTTTTTTATCAACAAATCCCTTTAAGGCCTCAGGTGTGGTCTTCCGGTTTGGTAATCCGCGTTTGGCAGCTTCTTTAACCCACTCTTCAGCATAATTATTTCCCTCAAACCTGATTTTTCTCGATTCTTTGATGTATTTTTTAATAACCTGGAACAGCGCATCTTCTTTACGCATCTTTTTTGAGATCAGCGCATCGACTTCCATCTTGAATTTACGTAACTGGTCAGCTACGATCAGGTTCAATACGATCATGGGCGGAGCACAGGTCTGGGCTGATCCAACAGCACGGAATTCAAATTTATTTCCAGTGAAGGCAAATGGTGAAGTACGGTTGCGATCAGTATTATCCAGCAGGATTTCGGGGATCTTGGGCAGATTTTTCAGCAGGTCGTGCCCGTTTTCTGTATTTACAATCGTATGCTTATCGGCTTTTTCTATCGCGTCAAGCATATGGGTTAGCTGGGTGCCGATAAAGACCGAAATGATTGCAGGAGGAGCCTCATTTGCACCGAGCCGGTGATCATTCCCCGGGGAGGCAATGATGGCCCTGATCAGGTCGGCATGCTCATGAACCGCTTTAAGGATATTCACCAGGAAGGTCAGGAAGCGCAGGTTTTCAGTTGCCGTTTTGCCCGGAGACAATAAATTTTCGTGTTTATTAGTCGCCAGCGACCAGTTATTGTGCTTGCCTGAACCATTGACCCCGCCAAAAGGCTTTTCATGAAGTAAAACGGTAAAATCATGGTGTTTGGCCACTTTATCGAGCAGGTGCATCATCAACTGATTGTGATCAATGGATAAATTCACCTCTTCGAAGACCGGGGCGCATTCAAACTGATTTGGGGCAACTTCGTTGTGTCGTGTCTTAACAGGGATACCCAAACGATGGGCTTCGTATTCAAATTCCTGCATGAATGCCAGTACCCGCTGCGGGATGGTTCCGAAATAATGATCCTCCAGCTGCTGATCCTTGGCTGAGGAGTGTCCAAACAACGTACGCCCTGTCAGCACCAGGTCGGGGCGGGCCAGGTATAATGCCTTGTCAACAAGAAAATATTCCTGCTCCCATCCCAGTGTTGCAAATACTTTAGTTGTCTCTTTGTCAAAATACTGGCAAACATCCACAGCAGCCTTATCAATGGAATATATGGCTTTCAGCAAAGGGGTTTTAAAATCAAGGGCCTCTCCCGTGTAGGATACGAAGACACTTGGGATGCATAAAGTGCGGTCCATAATAAAAGCAGGCGAAGTCGGATCCCACGCCGTATATCCGCGGGCTTCAAATGTACTCCGGATTCCTCCGCTTGGAAAGCTGGATGCGTCAGGTTCCTGCTGCGTCAGTTCGCTGCCCCTGAATTTTTCAATTCCCTGGCCGCCTTCAACCGGATCGACAAAGGCATCATGTTTTTCAGCAGTGGCTCCGGTCAATGGTAAAAACCAATGGCTGTAATGCGTGGCACCTTTGCTGATGGCCCAGGCTTTGATACCGGCTGCAACCTGGTCGGCAATTTTCCGGTCGATCTTAACTCCCTTGTCAATCGAGTTCATCACCTGGTTGAAAGCCTCTTCTGTGAGATATTCCCTCATGGCGGCTTTATTAAAAGTTAATTCGCCAAAGTATTCGGAAGCCTTGAGGTCTGGAAAATTAAATGTCTGATGTTTGCGCATCATGGCCATCTCAAGTGCTTTAAAACGTAGTGTATCCATTATTTTAAGGTTAGGGTCAAGGTTTAATTCCGAAGACAGACTGCCGTCCTACTGAACTTTATGATTCCTGTTCGTTTTCCTCCGGAAAAGAAGCAACCCCGCAAATGTAATAAATCCATTTAAAATTAAGAGTTCAAAACCGAACCTGTACCCCCGGAAGATATCAACAGAATACTCGCTCAGGAAATAGCATATTACCGGAGACAGCAGTGCAATCAACGGTACCCAGCGATCGTGGACAGAATATTTTGTGAATAACCCAAATGCAAACAGTCCGAGCAGGGGGCCATAGGTATATCCTGCCACCGTGAAAAGTTTGTCAATAACAGCCCTGTCGTTGATGGCCCGGAACAGCACGATAACGACCAGCAGAATCAAGGCAAATGCAACGTGAACCCATTGCCTGATCCGCTTCTTTTCATTTTCCGGGAGTCCGGTTCGTTTATTTATCCCAAGGAAATCGATGCTGAAAGAGGTGGTCAGCGAAGTCAGGGCCCCATCTGCACTGGGATAGGCCGCAGAGATGAGACCAATCAGAAAAACCAGTCCCGCAACCGGCCCAAGGTGGTTAACGGCAACCAGTGGGAATAAATCATCTGTTCTGGCAGGTAACTGTATGCCTCTATATGAGGTGAACAGATAGAGGCTTGCCCCGAGGAAAAGAATCACAAAATTGACAAATAACATGATTCCGGTGAAGGTATACATGTTTTTTTGGGCATCTTTCAGTGTCCGGCAACTCAGGTTTTTCTGCATCATCTCCTGATCAAGCCCGGTCATGACAATGGCGATGAAGGCTCCACTTAACAGCTCTTTAATAAAAAAACGCTTGTCACTCCAATCGGTAAATATCATTTTGGAATAGGTACTGGAATATACCTTGTTTATCATTTCACCCAGGTTGAACCCCATGTTGTCAATGATCAGGTAAACCGAGATCATCAGCGAAAGCAGCATGAAGGTCGTTTGGATGGTATCGGTCCAGATAATCGTTTTTATCCCTCCTTTAAAGGTGTAAAGGAGAATGAGTATGATGAAAATCAGGACAGTGACGAAAAACGGGATATGCCAGGCGTCAAAAATAAATATCTGCAATACGTTCACGACGAGAAACATTCTGAAAGAGGCGCCGATGGTACGCGACAGGATAAAGTAAAAGGCTCCTGTCTTATATGACCAGAATCCAAACCGTGTTTCAAGATAAGAATAGATCGAGGTAAGGTTCAACCTGTAATAAAGCGGCAACAGCACATTTGCGATGGTAAGGTATCCGAAAACATACCCGATCACAACCATCATGTACGAAAAACCGGCAGTGCCCACCCAGCCGGGAACCGACATAAAAGTAACTCCCGACATGGATGCCCCGATCATTCCATAGGCTACCACGAACCATGGGGATGCCTTATTTCCGATAAAAAAGCTTCGGTTGGTCGATTTCCGTGCAGTAAGCCAGGTGATGATAAACAGGAGTGCCGTATAGGCCAGGAAGCAAATAAGGATAATGGTCGGGCTCAAGTGGGCTGTATTATTAGATGTGGAACTGGTGCAATATCGAATTGGATAACCGGAAATTTGATGAATTGCGAGGATCAGTGTTATAATGCATGAGCGAGGGAGATAAGGTCGGGGAACTGGTAGTCAACCTGCCTCGGATATTTTTTTGCAAGTTCTGTATGAGGAGAGATCAACACAGTATTCATCCCTGTTCGTTTGCCAAAAATCAGGTCGGAGAGGGAGTCGCCCGCCATCACCGATTGGTTGAAGCGAATGCCGGGGAACTCTCTTCGGGCCTTCAGGGCCATCCCCACATTGGGTTTTCGCATGATCGACCCTTCTGATTTCAGATGGGGAGCGTAATAAACAGCATCAATCTTCCCTCCTGCCTTCCTGACCTCATCCAGCATCTGATCATTTACGGTTGTTACATCTTCATCGGTCATCAGCCCTTTACCAATGCCTTGCTGGTTGCTGACAACGATGATGCGGCCGAAGATCTCATGAAACCGCTTCATGGCATCCAAAACACCGGGTAAAAATTCAAATTGGTTCCAGGTTTTAACATACCCGTCAATAATACGACAGTTTATCACTCCGTCGCGGTCAAGGAACAAAGTCCAACTTCGGTCAATCTTTAAATCCTGCAAATTCATGCTGTGCTTTCAAGTAATCTTCCGGGACACCGATATCCAGGAAATAGCCTTCCACCGGCAACCCATATAGCCTGGAATTCGGGTAATAAAGCTCAAAACAATCCTTTTCCATAGAAAAACGTCCTCTGAACTCAGGCTTCATCATGAATTTTTTTTCAATGATGTAGACTCCGCCATTGATATAACCCGGTTCCGGCGAATTCCCTTTCTCCTCAAACCCGGTGATGCGCCTGGACCGGTTCAACGAAACACGGCCAAAACGTCCGGTATCATCCAGTTTGCGAAGTGCCAAAGTGGCATCCGCCTTCTTTTTGAGATGAAATTCGAGCAGAGACCCGTAATCCGCCCTGAAAATGCTGTCACCATTCATGACCAGGGCGCGTTGACCTTTGATCTTCCAAAAAGCCAGCCGGATCCCCCCACCCGTCCCCAATGGTTCTGTTTCCACCGCATAAGAAATTTCCAGGGAACTGTATTTATTTTCGAAATGAGCAGAAATAATTTCATGTTTATATCCAACAGAAAGCACAACACTGGTAACTCCCTGATTGACAAGATAATCAAAAAGATATTCCAGGAATGGCCTTTGATTGATGCGTGCCATGGATTTTGGGAGATCGCTGACCACCTGCTGAAGACGTGTGCCGAATCCACCGGCAAGGACAATGGCCTCCAAAATCAGCCCTCTTTTGGGAATAATGTCGATTCGATCTGTTCACAAATAATGTGGCCAACCATGATATGTGATTCCTGGATGCGGGCAGTATTCATTGAAGGAATATTGATCATAAAATCACTCAAACCAGCCAAAACACCACCGGTTTCGCCTGTCAAAGCCACCGTGGTGATCCGTAAGTCCCGCGCTGTTTCAAAGGCCCTGATAATATTTTTCGAGTTTCCCGATGTGGATATGCCGATCAGCACATCTCCTTCCTTTCCCATTCCCCTAAGCAGCCGCGCATACACTTCGTCATAGGAATAATCATTGGCCACTGCTGTAAGGTAAGAAGTATTGACATGCAAAGCTTCGGAAGGCAGAGGAGGCCTGTCGTAGTTGAACCGGCCTGAGAGTTCGGCGGCAAGATGCTGTGCATCGGCGGCACTTCCCCCATTGCCACAAAACAGGACTTTATTTCCCCTTGAAAATGCAGTGGTACATGCAACAGAAACTTTGCGAATCTCGCTGATGAGATATGAATTCGTAATCAATTTTTGTTTGACTTCAATTGATTCTTTGATTGCTTCAATGATTTGCATAGGATATTGGTAAAAAGTTAAACAGCGAAATTACTAAATTGATTCAGAGTAAAAATATGGACAACCGGAATCGGGACAAAGTTAAAAACTTTCGTAATGAATGATCTCATTCTTTGATTTACGCTTCAGATGGCGCTGGTTATCGTCGGTACTTTCCGCAGGGTAACCCAGGGGGAGATAGACAATGGGTTCGATGTTCGTCGGCAGCTTTAATATTTCAGAACATTTTCGGGCATCAAAATTACAGATCCAGCAGGTTCCAAGTCCCTGTTCAGTCGCCGCTAAGGTCATATGATCAACGATGATGGCCGCATCGATATCAGTATGGTCTTTCCCATCGGCCCTTTTCCAACCTATATGATGATCGCCGCAAATGACAAGCACCACCGGGGCCTGGATAAACCACGACCGGTTATAGGTTGTCGCCAGCTCTTTTCTCAGTTCAGCATCCCTGATGACTAAAATGTGCCATGGCTGTAAATTGGCAGCGGATGGTGCGATCCTCCCGCATTCCAGGATATACTGAAGTTTCTGATCCTCCACCGGCTTCTCCTGGTAGCTCCTGACCGAGTACCTGTTTTTTGCCAGTTCAAAAAAAATGTTCATATGGTCCATGTTGACAATCCTTTGGATGTAAACTCATACCGTTTGGTCTGGCCTCCGAATTTATTCAAGGCTTCTATCACCTTTGAGCGGTTATTTTCCGGGCAATAAAAAAACATAAAACCTCCACCGCCTGCACCAGAGATTTTTCCACCAGTTGCCCCGTTTTTCATGGCAGTTTCATAAATTTCATCTATGAAAACATTGCTGACCCCTTCGGCCAGGTTCTTCTTAAATTGCCATCCGAAATCAAGAATTTCACCAATTTTATCCAACTCCCCCATCAGGATTGCTTCTTTCATCATCACAGCCTGATCCTTCAATTTGTGCATGGCCTCAAGTGATTTCGCGTTTTTTGCCAATACATTTTTCGTTTGTTGTTCGATTATTTTTGACGACAAACGGCTTGTTTCGGTATGATATAAAATAAGATTGTGGGCCAATTCGTCAAGATACTTTTCCCGGATGCGCAAAGGATTGACAATGACCTTATCTTCCTTGAAAAACTCCATGAAATTCACACCACCAAACGTTGCGGCGTACTGATCCTGTTTTCCGCCGGCCATTCCAAGATCGGACCGTTCAATTTCATAGGCAAGATGGGCCAGATCATAATCACCCAATGGAAGGTTGAGCCATTCAGCAAAAGCACCGACAATGGCCACGACCAGTGTTGATGAAGTTCCTAACCCTGAACCCGGGGGAGCATCAACATAGGTAGCCAGTTCAAACGAGAGTGGCTTGTGTGAAAAATCACGGACAATCCTGTTATAAATGCCTTTATGCAGATCGAGGTTTCCATCAATGGCTAACTGCTCCTTTGCATCCAGCGTAAAAATTTCCTTTTTATCCAGTGAATTAAAAACAATCTTTCCGTCATTCCTTGGTAAGATCGTGGCGTAGGCATACATGCTGATGGTTGCATTGAGAATAGCTCCGCCATATAGTTCTGAAAAGGGAGCCACATCGGTGCCTCCACCGGCCAACCCCAGGCGCAGGGGTGCTTTACTGCGAATGATCATGATCGTTTGTTGTATTTATCAGTTAACGAAAGTACCGCAAATTTATTGGATTATGAACTTCCGGGTAAAATCAGGCTGATCATTTTTTCTTCACAGGAGAGAACAAGAGGATAAAAAATTACCTGTTCAGAAGTATATCAATGGCTTCAACCATTCGCCCCCAGGAATATTTTTGCTTTTCAATGGCGGCGTTGGCTGAAAATTCATCCTCTTTGTTTTCGCGGTAAAAACGAAGGATGGCACCCGCAATTTCCTCAGGATCCGGATTTACAACATATCCGACTTTTTCGTTTGGAACGAATTCGGCCAGACCACCGACATCTGTAATGATCATGGGTTTATTGAAATGATAGGCAATCTGGGTAACACCGCTTTGGGTAGCGCTTTTATAAGGCTGGACCACGAGATCGGCAGCACAGAAATAATTCAGAACCTGGCTGTCGGGAATAAAATTATTGCTCATGATCACCTGATCCTCAAGCGAAAGACCAGAAATTATCTCCTGATACGGCTTCGGATCACAGTAAAATTCACCGGCAACCAGCAATTTAATCTTCATCTCCTGTAAATGCTGGTCAGCAAAGGCTTTCAGCAAAAGATCAAGTCCTTTGTAGTCGCGTATGAAACCAAAAAAGAGAACATAATGGAAAGAGGGGTCCAAACCCAGTCGGTTTAATGCAACCTCTTTGCTGACTGGTGCCCCGAAATTGTCGTACAACGGGTGCGGGCAATATAATTTCGGTTTTCCGGGATCAAATGATTCAAGGTCATTCATTACCGACCTGGACATGGCTACACAGCCATCTACCGCGCCAATCCAATAACCTGATAACAGCCGGTCACCTGCCCTTTTTTCATGCGGAATGAGGTTGTCGATGATGGTGATGATCTTAGTATGTTTATTCCCCTTGATGATGCGGCAGATGGTGCCAAAGCAGGGAGCCATGAAAGGCATCCAGTATTTGACAATCACAAAATCCGGTTTCTTCTTCCTAAGCTCCAACCCTACTTTTATCCAGTTAAAAGGATTGATGCTGTTTACCTTGATGCTGACAGGAAGATCAACCGGCGCGGGTTCGGTTGACATCTGTGTTTTTCCGGGAAAAAGCAGTGAAGGGTACTGAAGATTGAAGGTGAAGATTGTGGCATCTTCGCCATTGTCCCGGTATTCACGGATCAACCTCTCATTGAAAGTTGCAAGGCCTCCTCTTAATGGGTGCGCCGGTCCGATGAGTATAATTTTTCTGTTCAGAGGCATGCCCTTATTCACTCATTGGAAGAGTAAAACGGAAGGTGGAACCATAACCATACTTACTTTCAACCATTATGGTTCCATGGTTTTTTTCAATGAATTCCTTACACAGGATCAATCCAAGGCCTGTTCCCTTTTCATTGGCAGTGCCTACCGTTGAAAAGGTGGTGTCAAGCCGGAAAAGTTTTTCAACCATTTCATCGGTCATTCCAAGGCCATTGTCTTTAACAAACACTTCAATAAAACCCGGCAACATTCTGATCCCCAATTCAACATTTCCATCCATTGCTGTATATTTCAGGGCATTTGACACCAGATTTCTTAAAACAGTCTTGATCATGTTTTTATCGGCACAGACTATGATCTCGCCACCTACATGGTTAATGAGGTTGACATGCTTTTCAAAGGCCGTAGTTTTATAAAAACGGAAAACTTCATCAATTACCCAGAGAAGATCGAATTTTTCCGGGTTTGCCTGCATCCTGCCGGTTTGCATCCTCGCCCACTGAAGCAGATTATCGAGCAGTTTCAAATAATTGCGTGAAAGATTATGTAAACTGGAAAGGATTTCATGGGTTTCAATACCCGTAAGCTGGTCAATATCGGTCCGGAGCATTTCTGACAAGGATATCAGCGTACTGATCGGGCTTCGCAGGTCGTGTGCAATGATGGAAAAAAATTTATCTTTGGTTGCATTGAGTTCGATCAGCTCCTTTTTTTGTTTTTCAAGTTCCTCCTTCTGTCTTACAATCTCATAATTCTGTGATGCCAGTTGTTCCTCAGCAAGGTTCATGTCGCGGAGACGGCTCACCAGGGCTCTTAAAACACCAGTAATGACGGTTGTCTCATTTTTAGTAACAGCATAGAATAATTCCTGGCTGAAACGGTAGAGAAAAGTATGTGAAAGCGCGGTAACTGTGGCTGAGCGTTCCTTCCGGTCAAGCAGGTAATATTTTCCGAAGACATCACCCTTATTCAGCACGGAGAAAATATAATCTTCATCATGCACCTTGACCCGGCCATCAACAATGATATACATGGCATCACCCATCTCGCCTTTAAGCACTATGTGTTCACCTTCTGAAACCTCCATTTCAATAAGGTTTTCAGCGATCTGACTTAGAAGTGAGTCGGGTGATTCAGAAAAAATCGAAACGGTTTTAAGAAAAGCTACCCTGCGAGTGATCTCCATGTTATTCAATCTAAATGGAAGTTAATTAATTCCTCAACCCAATCATCTTTTCAATCACGTAGTTGTTCCTGTCGGAAGAGCTTCGGGAAATAAGTTCACCAAGGAAACCTGCAACAAATAATTGGGTACCAACGATCATGGCCAGCAAACCGAAAAAGAACAAAGGCCGTTCAGTCATTTTAAAAGCCTGGTTGAAAAATTTCTCATAGGCCAGATAACCTGCAATAATGAATCCCGAAAAAAAGATCAGGCTTCCCCAGAGTCCGAAAAAATGCATGGGCCTTTTACCAAACCTGGATGTGAAAGTAATGGTCAAAAGGTCCAGGTAGCCTTTGTAAAAGCGATCGAGTCCGTACTTTGTTTTTCCGAATTTCCGCTTCTGGTGATGGACAACCTTCTCGCCAATTTTTGAAAATCCTGCCCATTTGGCCAGAAAAGGGATATACCGGTGCATGTCACCATATACCTCGATACTTTTAACCACTGCGTTGCGGTAGGCTTTCAACCCACAGTTAAAATCGTGCAGTTTGATTCCTGACATTCGCCGGGCCGACCAGTTATAAAATTTGGTAGGTATTGTTTTTGACACAGGGTCATGGCGCTTTTTCTTCCATCCTGAAACAAGGTCGAAACCTTGCTCCGTGATCATCCTGTACATTTCAGGCAGTTCGTCGGGGCTATCCTGAAGGTCGGCATCCATGGTAAACACCACATCACCTGTAGCTTCAAGGAACCCGATATTCAATGCTGCTGCTTTCCCATAATTACGTCTGAACTTAATCCCCTTTATGTTGCTATTTTCCCGCTGAAGGTTTTGAATGACCTCCCAGGAATGATCCTTTGATCCGTCATCCACAAAAATGACCTCATATGAAAAGTTATTTGCCAGCATAACCCGGTCAATCCAGGAGGCCAGTTCGGGCAGGGATTCTTCTTCGTTGAGAAGGGGGATTACAACAGAAACATTCATCCGGATTGGATTACACGGTGCTTTTAAGAGATGGATCTTCCTTTTTCAGGAAAATCGCAATGATCAAACCGGCAATGGCAGACAATACTGCGTAAGTAACAAGTCCCCATACTACCATCATGACCGGTGACATGAATTTGGATGACATCGAAACAGCCTGCTCAATCTGTTCATCGCTCATGTTGGGATTTGAAAGAAGGATGTTGGCCCTGGCCTGATCTAAAAGTTCATTGATAAACCCGGGATGAATAAACTGAATGAAAAAATACAGGTATATCGAGGAAAGAATTCCTGCGAAAAGTCCGATCATGAAGACCGAACTGAATGCCTGACCATAGGTAAGAAATCCATTACAATATTTTTTCCGATAATCAAGTGTTCCCCAAACCATTCCACCAATGGCGACCAGGTATGAGATCCAACTGACTGCTTTGTTCATATACAAATCCAACAGGAACAAAATAAGGGATAAAACGATCATGGCGCCGCCAGTGATCAATCCGTAAAATAATCCGTTTGATGAAACGGAACGTGATTTTTCTTCCATGGGACAAGGGTTTTAAGTTTGATTCATGGCAAACATACAAAAAAAACAACCGTCTTGTGAAAAGTGGCTGGAAAATTTGTAATTTTGCGGCGGGTAAGTCTTATACGACCAGCTCCCAACTAACTCCCCCAGGTTTGGAAGAAAGCAAGGGTACGATGGTCGAGCGGTGCGATATAAGGGGCTTACCCATTTTTTATGCTACTAAAGATTCATCCCGAAAATCCAAGTGAACGCCAACTGAAAATTGTTGTGGATTGCCTGCGCCAGGGAGGGGTGATCATCTATCCCTCTGATACCGTTTATGGTTTAGGGTGCGATATCACCAAAATCAGGGCGGTTGACCGGGTGGCCCAGATCAAAGGGATTAAACGGGAGAAAGCGAATTTTTCGTTTGTATGTTGTGATCTCAGTCAGCTTTCAAGTTACACCAAACCGATTGCCAACCACACCTACAAAGTGATGCGCCGGACCCTGCCGGGACCTTTCACCTTTATCCTCAATGCCAACAGTGAAGTCCCGCATTTTTTCCAAAGCAGGAAAAAAACTGTCGGCATACGTATCCCCGATCACAAAGTCCCAATCCAGATCGTTGAATTACTTGGGAACCCCATCATGACCACCTCCATTCATGCGGATGATGAGATAATTGAATACCAAACAGATCCCGAGTTAATTTATGAAAGGTTCCATAAACTGGTCGACATTGTCATCGATTCGGGGCATTGCGGGAATGTTCCGTCAACTGTAGTTGACTGCACTTCGGATGAAATGATTGTAGTGAGGAAAGGGAAAGGAATCCTGGATAACTATCTTTGAAAGCTCGAAAAATATCAATTATTGTTTGCATATTGAAAGAAAACTTGTACTTTTGCACCCTCAAATTCAGAAGCTGATTAGCTAGCTCAGTCGGTAGAGCATCGCCCTTTTAAGGCGGGGGTCCTGGGTTCGAATCCCAGGCTGATCACAAAAGGCCAATTGACAATCAGGCCAAACACATGGAAACCAGTGGAAACGCTGGTTTTTTTTATGTAATAATCTGGCTTTGTGATCCTCAAATTCCTTCAAAAAATTTTACGATTTTTGAAATTTCTAATTTATCTATTCGTTTAATAAATCTAAATAATATTTAGTACTTGCAACAATCCGAGACAAATAAATATTCTGAAAGAACCGCTATATTTGCAACTGCACTCATTAATTTTTCTCCGCCTACATGCCCTTAACCATTCATAATATTTTCCCTGTTCATCATCATATTTTGGGCAGGGATTCAAAAGAAAAGCTGGTAAAGCAAAAATCAAAGGTAATCTGGCTCACAGGTCTTTCCGGCGCAGGAAAAACTACGCTTGCCAGGCACCTGGAAGAGGAATTGTTCAGCCGTGGCTACCTGACACAAGTTCTCGACGGGGATAATGTGAGAACAGGTATTAACAATAACCTTGGGTTTTCTGACACAGACCGTCGCGAAAATATCCGGCGTATTTCCGAAGTATCAAAACTTTTTGTGAATTGCGGTGTGATCACAATCAACTGCTTTATCAGTCCAACGGAAGATATCCGGGAAATGGCACGGTCCGTCATTGGCCGTGACGATTTTATTGAAGTGTATGTAAATTCACCATTGAAAGTATGCGAAGAGCGTGATGTCAAAGGATTGTACTCACGTGCCCGCCGGGGAGAAATTAAAGACTTTACGGGGATTGATTCCCCTTTTGAGCCGCCGCAGGGTATCGACATCGAACTTCGCACTGACCTTCTTTCGGTAGAAGAATCGGTTAAACGATTGCTGGATCTGATACTTCCCAGGATAAAATATTAATACATTCATTCAGGAATTTTTGGAATAATTATGATCTGTATGAAAAAACTGCCGGTGGTTATTTTCTTTTGTCTGTTTTTATTCTCCTGTAACGATAAGTTTATGGTAATAGACACTCCTCAAAAAATGCCTTCGCCCCGCAAACTTGGAATGAGGCCAGGTGTAGCGCTGGCGCTTGGCGGTGGGGCATTTCATGGTCCTGCCCACGTTGGTGTTATTAAAGCACTGGAAGAAAACAATGTACCGATCGACCTGATAATCGGCGCCAGCGCAGGCAGCCTGGTGGGTGCGATGTACGCCGATCAGCCCACCGCCGATTCATTGCTTCGTTTTGTAAATACCAAGGCAAAGCAAATATTTGATTTTTCTCTTTTCAGGTCCAGCGAAGGTTTTATTTCGGGAAAGAAACTTCAAAAATACATTGTTAAAAACTGTATATCCAAAAACATTGAAGAGATGAAAATCCCCTTTGGGGCGATGGTTACTGACCTGGGTTCCGGAAAATCAGTGGTGCTTACGACCGGCCCGGTTGCGGCCACGGTGAATGCCTCATGTGCCATTCCGTTCGTTTTTGAGCCTGTAAAGATGTATGGGAGGACTTTCGTTGACGGCGGGGTTCTCAACAATCTTCCTGCTGATATCTGCCGCGACATGGGGGCAAAAATCGTCATTGCCGTCGATATTATGGCCATATCCGACACTACAGTTGAGATCGACAATATGCTCAAAGTGCTTTTACGCTCCCTGGCCATTGCCTCAGAAAGGTTAAAGGCCGAGAAAATTGCCAAGGCCGATATTCTTATCTCCCCTGACCTTGATGATATCCCATACATGAGTGGCGCAAAAAACAAGGATGCCTTCGATTCGGGTTATGTAGCTACCATGCGGTTAATGCCACAAATCAAGGAATTGATGAAGAAGAATGGAATTTCTCCGGCATCAAAATGAGGAACAGGCGACCAGGCAGGTCGCCTGCGCTAAGTTTACTTCAGTTTAAACCGGTGCGTATTTGGTATCGGGTTTATCTCTGATGGGGATAATGCCAGCCATTTCCCCCAGAACATTAACAAGGTCAGATCCGGCCGGGACAATAATCTTGGAATTGTCTTTCAACGAGGTCTCCAGAGCCTGAATTTTCCTAAGTAACTGGGCATTGCCAATAAAGTATTTTTCTGCAGCTTCATTTACAAGCGCGATGGCCTGTGCTTCACCCTCAGCCCTGAGGATCTGTCCCTGTTTTACCCCTTCGGCCCGCCTGATCTCAGCCCGCTTTTCACCATCCGCTTTTGTTTCAGCAGCTGTTGCATAGTCGACTGCGGCAATTTTTTCATTTTCTGCCTTAACAATTTTATTCATGGTTTCCTGGACATCCTTGGGAGGATCAATCTCCTTCAGCTCGGTGCGAATGATCTGGATACCCCAGCTTTTGGTTTCATCCAGTAAAGTACCATGAAGCTCCTTATTGATTTTTCCGCGCTCACTGTTAGCCGATTTCAGGGTCATGGTACCAATGATGTTACGCAGGGTGGTCCGGGCAAGATTAACAATCTGATATTCAATGCTATTCACATTGTACTGTGAATTTTTCACGCTATCCTCATCACTGGTGATTTTAAAATAGACCTGGGCATCAACCTTTGCATTCAGGTTATCATTGGTAATGATCTCCTGAGGCTCAGCATTGATCATCTTCTCAGTAATGTTGACCTGGTACATCAGGTCAATTCCCGGAAAGATCCAGTGAAAACCAGGACCGGCAAAACGGTTGTACTTTCCAAACCGTTCAATCAGGCCTCGGTGTGTTGGGCGAACGATTCGAATCCCAGAGAAAAAAAGAAGCAATACTGCTCCGACGACAATCAGAATAAAGACATTACTCATGGCGATTTGGTTTTGGTGTTGGTTTAATGTTATCTCAATAACAATTTTGTGTCAAATGTACAGGAGATTTTTTTAATTTCCCACTGGCAATTAAAAATCAACCTGATAGATTGAAAATCGAAGTTACAAACAGTTCGGCAGTAAAACTTCTTTTTTTTCCTATTTTCGCATAAACAAAATAAAAATCAACCCCATGGCACCGAAAACCATCCTGATGCTGGCATGTGCCGCATCCGTGATTTGCATGTTTACCAGTTGCTTAAGGCCAGCTGGCAGTGACCAGATCAAGTTAAGCTCCGAAGATTCCCTCCTCAAGGTGAAAATCAACGAATTTGCTTCCGTTAAACTCACCACCGATCTTACAAAACTGAGTGATAAAGAAAAACAGATGATTCCCATGCTGATCGATGTTGCAAAGATCATTGACGGAATCTATTGGGAGCAGACACTGGGTGATAAAAAAGCCCTCATGGACACGATCCAGGATTCGCTCATGCGTCAGTTTGCTGAGATTAACTATGGCCCATGGGAACGTTTGAATGGCAACAAACCCTTTATTCCCGGATTTGGCGAAAAACCTGCGGGCGCCAGCTTTTATCCTGCGGACATGACGAAAGAGGAGTTTGAAAAGTGGAATGATAAAAACAAAACCAGCCAGTACACGCTGATAAGGCGTAATGACGATAAAACCCTGAAAGCTGTCTGGTATCATGAAGCGTACCACGAACAAATTACAAAAGCATCGGATTTATTAAAACAGGCAGCATTGCTTTCTGAAGATCCGGGTTTGAAAAATTATCTCAATAAGCGGGCACAGGCCTTTCTTACAGACGATTATTTTGCCAGTGACATGGCCTGGATGGAGATGAAAAACAATACGCTCGACATTGTCATCGGTCCCATTGAGAATTACGAAGATGAGCTGTTTGGATATAAAACTGCCTATGAGGGCGCCGTTCTTGTAAAAGACCTGGATTGGAGCAAGAAACTAGCCAAGTTTGCTGCCTTCCTTCCCCAGTTACAACAGGATCTTCCGGTCGATGCCAAATATAAAAAGGAAAAGCCCGGGACCGATTCAGACCTGAATGCATATGATGTGATTTATGTATCCGGAAATTCGAACATAGTCAGCAAGACCATTGCCATAAACCTGCCGAATGATGAAAAGGTACAATTGGCCAAGGGGTCGAGAAGACTTCAATTGAAAAACGCCATTCGCGCCAAATTTGACCATATTTTAATGCCCATTGCCAATGTCCTGATCGATTCGGCGCAGCGGGGCAATGTGAAGTTTGATGCATTTTTCTCCAACATAATGTTTCATGAAGTGGCCCATGGACTTGGGATTAAAAATACCATTACAGGAAAAGGGAATGTCCGTACGGCGCTGAAGGAGAAATATTCATCCTTTGAAGAGGCAAAAGCCGATATCCTGGGCCTTTTCATGACCACCCAACTGATCGCAAAGGGTGAGGTCAAAAATATTACTGCCGAGGATTGTTTCATTACCTATATGGCAGGGTTGATCCGGTCGGTAAGGTTCGGAGCTGCGAGTGCACATGGCAAAGCCAACATGATGTGTTTTAACTTTTTTGCTGATCATGGTGCCTTCGAACGAAACACCAATGGCACCTACAAGGTTAATTTTGAAAAGACCCGTGAGGCCATGAATAAATGGGCGGCCATGCTTCTGAAATTTGAAGGGGATGGAGACTATTCAGGGGCCAGTGCCTACCTTGCAACCAATGGAACGATCAGAGAAACTTTGCAATCGGACCTTCAACGGCTGAAAACTTCAAACATTCCCCTTGACATCGTTTACGAGCAGGGAACAGGAGTGCTGGGACTTTGATGAGGGATTGACCGGGAGAAAAAATTGATTATCCAACTTTTAGCGTATATTTATCGGCTGAAAAACCAAATCCAAAACCATGGAGGAGATCCTTGCGGATAAAGCAAATGAGATACTTGAAAGGGCACAACTGGCTTCCGCCGAATTTCATCAGTATGATCAGGAGCAAACAGACCACATTGTTGAAGCAGTGTTTAAAGCCGGGTTCAGTAACCGGATAAAACTGGCGAAAATGGCTCATGAGGAGACTGGAATGGGAGTTTGGGAGCATAAGGTGATCAAAAATGTGCTCGGAACTCAACTGGTCTATGAAAGCATACGAAATGAAAAGACAGTCGGGGTCATTTCATCTGATCCAAAAACCGGGATAACTGAGATCGCCCAGCCTCTGGGACCTATCCTTGCAGTGATTCCGGTAACGAACCCCACTTCAACGACAATGTTCAAAATCCTGATTTGCCTCAAATCAAGAAACCCCATCATCATCAGCGCTCACCGGGGAGCTGCGAAATCATGTACCGAAACCGTTCGGATTTGTTATGAAGCAGCACTTGAAGCCGGCGCCCCTGAAGATTGTATCCAGATGATCTCATCCGGCAGTAGGGAATTTACCCAGATGATCATGGCCCACCCAAAAATTGCCCTGATCCTTGCAACGGGAGGAACGGGATTGGTGAAGGCGGCCTACAGCTCAGGAAATCCTGCCATCGGCGTAGGGCCGGGGAATGTTCCGGTTATGATCGATGAAAGTGCTGACATACCGTTTGCGGTTCAGAGCATTATCTCTTCCAAAACATTTGATAACGGGACCATTTGTGCCAGTGAACAAGCCATCGTTGTGATGCGCAACATCGAACAAAAGGTAAAGAAGGAATTCGAAAAGCAACACTGCTATTTCCTCGAACCCGAAGAGATTAAAAAAGTGGAGAAGATTGCCATTGTTAAAGAAAGCATGACCATGAGTCCTTACATTGTCGGGCAACCGGTTTCGGTCATCGCTGCCAAAGCAGGGATCTCTGTTCCGGAAGGCACCAGGATCCTACTGGCAAAACTGGATGGAATTGGTCATGATTATCCCCTTTCCATGGAGGTCCTCGCTCCCATTCTTGCCTTTTACTCGGCAGAAGATTACAATTCAGCGGTAAACATATGCATCGACCTGAATTACCTTGGCGGCATCGGTCACAGCGCCTGTATCTATGCCAACAATGAAAAGCGGATCATGGAGTATGCCGGATTGCTTAATGCGGGACGGATATTGGTCAATACGCCCACCTCTCAGGGTGCGGTCGGTTACTTTTTCAATCATCTGGCTCCATCCCTTACATTGGGTTGCGGAACAGGTGGCAAAAACATCACAACCGAAAACATTACGGCTAAAAACCTGATCAACATTCAGCGCGTCAGCCGGCGTATGCCAAACGAACTGTGGTTTAACCACGACCAGGCAAGATATTATGACGAATCACTTTCAACAGATGAAATCATTAAAGATTATTATAAAAATCATTAACCTGAAAAAACATGGTAACATTCAACTATAATCCCAGCGAAAAAGAATTCACGGCCAGTTTTTCAGGTCGGCTCGACACCCTGGCCGTTCAGAAACTGAGTGAGATCGTCCAGGTTAATCTTCCATCCAAAACAGGCGACTCTCCTGAGAAGATCATCTTTGACCTGAAGGATGTTGAATATATCTCATCCTCCTTTATCAGGATATGTGTTGGTGTGGCAAAACAGGCCGCGTCAGGGCAATTTTCGATCGTTCATTGCCAACCCAATATCAAAAAAACTTTCAAAATCTCAGGTTTGGATGAAATCCTGAATGTTTCATAACACCGGGAAATAAAGCCAGGATAGGTAATGGATGGAACAGCCCGGCTGTTGACACAGCCATTCATGGTCACTCATCTTATTTTTGGGTGACATTAAAAAATGGCAGAAGAAAAGAGTCTACATTCCTGGCAAGATATTCAGTGTTGTAACCCCCTTCCATCACGATCAGAACAGGAATGTTTAATTCACTGATGAGATATTCGGCGAGTTGTCCGTAAATTTCAGAAGATAAACGGAAGTTCCCGAGCACATCCTTCTCAAAGGTATCCACCCCCAGTGAAACGACAAGGTACCGGGCCCCGAATGTTTTAATTTTCGATACCGCATCGTGGAACACTTTTAAGTAGAATTCATCGTTGATGCCCGGTGGAAGCGGAAAATTGATATTTTTTGAACTATTTTCAGATTCAAACCCGGTCAGATAGGGATAAGAAAAATCAGGGTTCCCGTGAATTGAAACCAGGAGGATTTCATCAAGTCGCTGTACGATATCCTGGGTCCCGTTGCCATGATGAAAATCGAGATCAAGAATCCCGACTTTCAACTTTCCATTTGCCCGGGTATCGCCCTCATCCTGCAGATACTTGGCTGCAAGGGCAGCATTGTTCACGAAACAATAGCCTCCGGCATAATCGTATCCGGCATGATGGCCGGGTGGCCGGCAAAGTGAAAACACATGGGGTTCACCCTCCAGGAGATGTTTAGCTCCCGTAAGCGCAGTAAATCCTGAATATTTCACGGCTTCCCACGTACCTTTTACGATCATCGTACAACTATCGGTCATGAAAAATCCCGCCTTCCCCTCCGGACTTTTTGATGGAGGATGATCGCGCAGCTTTCCGAGCGCGAAAAATTCAGGCAGGATCCCTTCTGCCCATAATCCTGCGGAAACCCATTCATCATAGGCTGTTTGCAGATATTCAAGGTAGGGTGCCGAATGAATTTTATAAAAATGCCCCAGGTCGAATTGTTCTGGTCTGGTATGCTCCGCCATTTCAATATCAAGGAGCGATTCATAAATCAGTTCGGCCCTTTCCGGCGATTCACCGTAGGCTTCAACATGATTCGAGATGAATTCCTTGGGCGGATTGTGCAGGATATGATGCGGGGAATATACAACTAACATGTGTTCGTTCTCGATTAATCGATGATGTTCGGGTCGTGGGCCCTGATGTAAGTCAGCAACTCCTTCGCAACCTCGCTGACAAGGAGAATCTTACTGTAATCAAGATTTACATTATTCAGATATTGTAAAACCAGGGCGTCTCCGATACGGGTTTCAGGCAATATTCCGGCAAAGAAGAAGCCCAGTTTTTCGAACTCGGCCGTTAGCCAGAATGTCAAAGGATCTTTTAATTTGAGAAACAGGTTAATTGCAGAAACTTGCTGCAGGCAGAATCCCTGCAGAATTTTCCTGAGCTGAATCCTGGCATCTGTTCCGTAGGTCGCAATAAAAATTTCTGCGCAACCCTCCAGCTCATTCATCCCTGACTTTATGATTGAAACAGGAGTATCATATTCCAACGAATCAGAAGACGGAACAATAAAGTTGTGGGTGACTCCCAGGTTTTGATAAAGTTTCGAAACCATTTCTTTATGGTGTAACGGCACAAATAGATTGTGGGCAACCGGTGGCATCATATATCTGAAACCAAGGGCCACGCTGATCCGCTGGGTCGCATCATCCGAAATACCCTTGAATTTCCAGGAGGCTGGACTTGTAGCCAGCAGGATCCCGCAATCGTTGATCTGGAATTTGATCATCGACTTTTGCGTAAAAATGTGATTGGTGACCGCATAGGCGTAAATGCCCCTGAGTTCCCTTTTCTTCGGTACCTTGAAAAGGTAATCGACCAGTCTGTTCAATGCTCCTTGTCCGCGAAATTCAACATTTACGAAAACAAAGGTCAGTTCAGCGATCGTATCCTCAGGATACTGATACAACAGGGCCGAATGGCCCATGAATATATTGTCCCTGGTGACGGCAACAGCTGAGATCATCTCTGACGTTCTGTTCATCGCGACCAATCGTTCAGGATAGTAAATATGGTCATCAAAAAAGGTGTACCCATGCGTTTTATAAGCACAGCGGGATACTTCGATGGCCTCGTGTTCATCCAGGCCCCTGACATCATATTCAATTTTTTCGGTAATAATTCCCGGAGCCTGCTTTTCCACGACACTTTCATCCTGATGCTTCCCGGCATTAACTCCCGGGAGATATTTTATCATTACCGTCTCTTTCCCCTGTGGCCCGAGATTGTGAAAAGAAAGGTCATCCATCACCTTCTGAATGAGGTAAATCCCCAACCCTGAGGTAGACAGGTCGTCAAGAACCTTCGACAATTCAAATTTTTTGATTCGTTCCGGATCAAATGGGATCCCCATTTCCTTAAGGATGATTTTGATCCCTCCCGGAATTTTCTGGCAGATGATGTCAAAGGTGGGATTCTCTTCATCACTGGCGTGAATCATGATGCTCGAGACTGATTCTTCAATGGCGATATCAATCTGGTCAAGTTCATCACCAGAAAAACCGATCTTTTTTGCAATTTCCCGCACAAACAACTGAACCATAAAGGAATAATTCAGTTTATTGGGAAAGGTCATTTTTATTGATTCGTTATTTTCCATACGGACTAAATGATTATTTGTTAACTCTTAATACAGAGGATAAATCATTAAATCGAACAATTAAACTCAAAACAAATTTGAACTTTATTTTTGATATATGGAATGCTTTCGAATTTATTTTTTAAATCGTGGAATTATGCTTACCTTTGCAGCCTCATTTGAAAGATTGTATCCCAATCTGTTTGTAATCCTCCCAATTTTACCTTCAGCCCAACATACACTTTTTTAAAGACACTCCGTCATAAGGTTGTTCTTGCAATTTTATGCCCGGAGATCATCAATTTATATACATTAATTACAATTAAATGAATTTTGAAAATCTGAATCTTATCCAGCCTCTTTTGAATGCTGTAAGTAAGAAAGGGTACCTGAACCCTACACCAATCCAGGAAAAAGCGATCCCGACCATTTTAAAGGGAAATGATATTTTTGGATGCGCCCAGACAGGCACCGGTAAAACCGCTGCTTTTGCCCTGCCCATCCTGCAAATGCTTGAAACAGAAAAGGACCGCAATCAACGGCGGGTTGTCAGGACATTGGTTCTTGCACCCACGCGTGAACTTGTGGCCCAGATCAGCGAAGAATTTAACTCCTATAGTAAAGGACTTGACATCCGTCTCGTTACGATCTATGGTGGCATCTCACAAAAAGCCCAAACCCAGGCTTTACAGAAGGGGGTGGATATTATAGTAGCGGCCCCCGGCCGACTCCTCGACCTGATGAACCAGGGATATGTCCATCTCGACAAAGTGGAATACCTGGTACTTGATGAGGCCGACCGGATGCTTGACATGGGATTTATCAATGATATAAGGAAGATCACGGCAAAACTGCCATCTAAAAGACAAACCATGCTCTTTTCTGCAACTGCTCCGGAAGAGATCAGGAAACTGGCTGCATCGCTGCTTCACGACCCTGTCCAACTGAATTTGTCTCCTGATACCCTTCCGCCGATCCTGGTTTCCCAATCGGTGTATCATGTAAAAAAGGAGAATAAAAAATTACTTCTGACCCATGTATTGCAAAATGAAGCGGTTAAAAATGTATTGGTATTCACCCGAACCAAACATGGCGCCGACAAGGTGGTTAAAGACCTGATCCGTAACGGGATCAAGGCACAGGCCATACATGGAAATAAATCTCAAAGTGCACGCGACAAGGCCCTGAAGGATTTCAAGAACCGTTCAATCCGTGTGCTGGTTGCCACCGATGTTGCATCCAGGGGCATTGATGTGGATAAATTAAGCCATGTAATCAATTACGAGATCCCTGAACAGCCCGAAACCTATGTTCACCGTATCGGTCGTACCGGAAGAGCGGGAGAAGCTGGTTCCGCACTCTCATTTTGTTCGGCAGATGAAAAATCATATTTGAAGAACATCCACAAACTAATTCACCGGAATATTGATGTGGTTACGTCACATCCCTTTGCAATAAATTAATTACCTGTCAATTTGAATCCATGACCAATTGTTCCAACAACCTGGTCATGGGTTGTTCAAGGTTGTTTTCAGCCGGGAAGGCAATAGAAAGCATTCCCCCGGGAATTTTGACTGAAAGGACAGTAAATACTGTTAGTTCTTTAAACCGGCAGCGGCATATCAGTTGCGGATTTGGACGGATGGTTTCAACAAGGTCAATTTCATACCAACCGACCGGTGCCCGAAATCCCAGACCGATAGCCTTCCCTGCGGCCTCTTTTGCGGTCCAAAGGAGGTGAAGGTATTCAAGGGGATTATCTTCTGCGCTGCACATCTCCTTTTCAATGCCGGTGAGTATGGATGATATGATGGTCCGGTTTTTTTCCCGGATGGTTTCAACATCAATGCCCATCCGGATGGAAAGCGGAAAACATAACCCGGCATTCCAAAGGTCATCATGGGCAATGGATATGCCAACCGGGTAAGTCAGGTTTTTTAAAACCGGCGCTCCCAGGGCGCCGGTTTCAATCTGAATTCCGGCTGTATGAACATCGGGAAAGAGAATGTTAACCGCCATTTTTCCTGCAATCCTTCCCTGGAGGAAGGACCTTTTACGGATTTCGGAAACATAACCGTTTCCGGTATTCATCTCGCCGGGATGAAGCAATTCAGTGGCTTTAAGGAAGAGATCCTCATTGCTGAGCGAGGAAAAAAGCGACAGCCCGACGGTCAGTATTTCATCTCCGGAAGAAAAGCTGCTCAAAGACTGAAGAATTCCTCCCTGTTTTTTCACGAGATTGTTAATGACATTCACGGGTTTCATGTGCTCTGCTCCACCCATTTGATCATTGCAACAGCCAGTTTCTGAACATATGGCGGGGCAATAACAGAAACATGATTTCCAGGAATTGTGACGACTGAAAGATAATTCTTAATCCAATGTCCCCAATCAAGATCGGCAGTCCTTGAGGGAATCATGTCCTGATCATCAATTGGCGGCAAAGGATCTTCAGCCCTGATTAAAAGTGTTTTCCCACCGAATGAGCCAGGTCGGCATGCCGATGTAATTTCATTATGATGGATCATCAGGTCGAGATACCCGTGAAAATCGCCAATCGTCATATCAGTCGGGACAAGGTTTACTGCTTTAAACGCCTTCAGAAAAACTTCAGATTGTTCCTCAGGCGATTTTCCTCTGAGGTTGGCAGCGCTGATACCTAACGTACGGCCAACCAGATGCGCAACCTTGCCCGCGAAAATCAACAAACGGTCAACAGGGTCAAGTCCGGTGTTTTTCATCCTACTGGTTTCAATGCCGGGAGCGAGCTGATCGATGATCATCAGCCGGGGATTCTGACCATACCGTTCCCCAACCTGTCTCGCCATCTCAAATGCAACGAGTGCTCCCATCGACCACCCGGCAAATATCACATCTTCCTTGCTGGCAGGCAAACTGATCTCTTCCAGATAAAAGTGAGCCATATCGCTAACACTGTCAACTTTTTTATCGTACAAAGCAATGGCCTGCAATCCGTATACTGAATATTCCGTCGAAAGTTCCCTGGCCAGTTCATAATAGCAAAGCACATTGCCACCGGCCGGATGAACAAGGTAAATCTCTTTTTTGCTGGTCCCCGGCCTGATGGGCACGAGCGACGATGTTTTTTGTATGATATTTGACTCTCTGAGAAGCCCGGCCAATTTTATCACGCTTCCCCGCTCAAATAAGGTAGCCAGCGGAAGATGAATACTGAACTCCTTTTCGATCGCTGCAAAGAGTTGAATAGCAAGCAGGGAATGGCCTCCCAGGTCAAAAAAACCATCCTCAATGCCCACGGTTTCCCGTCGGAGCACCTCTCTGAAAATATTGACCAGCCTGAGTTCGGTCAGATCGCGGGGCGGGGATGATGACTTCACCATCTCCTCCATTTTCCCAATCATCCGGTTCAGTTCCTTTAAGTCCGTTTTCCCGTTGGAGGTGAGCGGGAAACGCTCTACCACATGAAATAGTGTTGGAATCATATACGTTGGAAGATGGCTTGAAATCCATTGTCGCAGGGCATGTTCATCATATTCAAAGCCAGGTTTCAGGGTGATGGCAGCCTCAATACAAGTTACTGAGGCAACATTTTCAGGCACAAGCACAACTGACTGTTCAACCGACCGGAATGCATTCAGGGCATGCTCAATCTCCCTGAGTTCAACCCGGTATCCCCTGATCTTCACTTGTTGATCCCGTCGACCCAGAAATGTAACAGTCCCGTTTTCATCCATCCTGCCCAGGTCCCCAGTCCGGTACATCCGCTGACCTGCCATATGAGTGTCAACGCCGAATTTTTCATCAGTAAGTTGTGGCTGGTTCAGGTAGCCCCGGGCGATATTTCTGCCGGTCAGAATGATTTCACCGGGAATACCATTTGGCAGAAGCTGAAGATCGCTGCCCGTAATACAGACCGAAGTGTTATCCAAAGGCAACCCGATTGGAAACGATAATTGCAGGGGATGAGGATTAAACGGGATCTCCCAGGTAAGAGAACCGATGGTAGCCTCTGTGGGGCCATAATGGTTGATAATCCGGAGTTGCGGTGAGATGTTGCGGACCTGTCTGACAGTTTCTCCAGAACATTTTTCGCCCCCCAAAACCAGCAGTTGCCTGGGAAGAATATCCCCTGCCCTAGATGAATGCAGTAAACTCATCAGATGAGAAGGAACGATTTTAAGGCAATCGACCGGCTGTTTACCAAACCATTCAGCTAACAGGGTGGCATCGGTGGTAAGGTTGTCGGGGATGACCACAACTTCACCGCCGTGTATCAGCGGAGGAAAAATCATCGTATTTCCAAGGTCAGCAGCGATAGAAGAAATGGTTGCAAAGGAATCCCCTTCCTTCATCTTCATCCTGTTCCACACTGCTTTTGAATAATTAAGCAACTGATCAGATTCAATGCACACACCCTTGGGATTTCCTGTAGTCCCCGAGGTATAAATTACATATGCCGTATCACCCGGGCTGGGAAGCTCCGGCTCAGGGAGCGCAGCGTTGGCTTCTGTTGCTTGTGCCTGCCCGTGATCCTCCGCTGAAGCAACCAGCATTTTATACAGAAGAACAGGAACTTCAGTTTCCACAGCCTTGTCCGATAATTCCTCCGTACTGATGATCAGTTTCAATGCTCCGTCTGCTGCAATGAATTTCAAACGTTCGACAGGCAGGTTCACATCGAGGGGAACATATGCTGCCCCTGATTTGAAGATTCCCAGGATGGAAATGATCAGCGAGGCATCGCGGGGAAGGAGCATACCCACCAGGTCGCCCTTTTTAACACCCTGTCGTGCAAGGTTTTTTGACAGATGACAGGAAATTTTATCAAGATCCAGGTAGCTCAGCCGCTGATAAATGTCCCGCAATGCGAAGAAACCGGGATTTTTCGCAACACAGGCCCTGAACTCGCCCAACCAGGTGGCAGGTGCAGCGTTGCCATGCCCGGGATAGACTGATGTGTCGCCTCTCCTGAGCGAACGTTCGTTTTCAGGGAAATAGGCAAGTCTGCCAATTGGCGTATCAGGATGGCCGGTTAAAGAATTCAGAAGAATCCTGAAATTAATGAGCATTTTATGAACGGTCAGTGAAAGGAAGATGTCATTGGGATATGTCACTGAAAAAATCAGTTCCTTGTTCGCCTCTTCCACCCAAAAATTAAGATCGAACTTTGAAAACGAATAATCAATACTTTCGGGTTTTACCGACAATCCCTTTACACTATAAAGAGAGGGTATGTTCTGATGTACAAAATGAACCTGGAAAAGTGGATTTGTGCTCAGGTTGCGGTCGGGATTCACCTCTTCGATCAGTTTTTCAAATGGCATTTCCTGCCGCATGAAGGCCTCCTGGCAATGGGTTTTTACCTCTTTCAGAAATTCAATTGCCGCGGTTGTGTCATCTGTTCTCACCCTCAGCGGCAGGGTGTTTATAAATAATCCCATGGTTTGCTGGAACGCAAGCTGGTTTCGCCTGGCCACGGGCACTCCGATCATGATATCGTTCTGCCCGCTGTATTTCGACATCAGCAGTCCGAAACAGCCAAACAGCAGGTGAAACAGGGTTAAATTTTCCCGTTGGCAGAACTGCCTTAGCTTTTCTGATTCAGCTTCATTCAAATAACTTACTTCTTTGCTTCCGTGGTGTGACATGATTGCCGGACGCTGAAAATCCAGGGGGAGCCGAAGCGGTTCAGGAAGGTCGTGTATCAGCGCTTGCCAGAAGTCAAGCTGCTCTTTGTACGCGTGACTCTCCATCCATTCTTTCTCCCATTTTACGAAATCAACGTATTGGTATTCCGGGAAAGGAAACGGAGGTGTTTCCTTTTCCTCCAGGGCGGCATACGTCATGGAAAGTTCCTTGGCGAAAAGGGCATTCGACCATCCATCTGAAATAATATGATGGGGGTTGATGAGGAGCATGTACTCAAAGTCGCTCAAATGAAGCACTTTAAACCTGAGCAGGGGCAGATGGTCAAGTGGAATGGAAGTTTTACCGTGTTCAACGGCTTCAGCTCTTGCCTTCAATTCTCTTTCAGGCAACGGCAGGGTACGGAGGTCTTCATAATGTATTTCAGATATGCCCCGGGGGTGTACCACCTGAACCGGTTTCCCGTCAATTACCCGAAATGTAGTGCGCAGAATCTCATGCCTTTCGGTTAGCAGTGCCAGACTATGTGAAAGTGTATCGATATTTAACGGGAATTCTGCAGTTATCCGCAATGCCACAGGGTTGTTGTACAGGGCCAGTCCTTCATTAAGATTGTGAAGAAACCACATCCTTTCCTGGGCCTTTGACAGAGGGTAGATGCCTTCGTCATTCCTCTCTATTTTCGCTGGTTTTCCAATTCTGGGGGATGAGGCATCCCTTCCCTTCCTGAGCAGGGCCCTGAGTTGATCGGAACTTAATCCCGACAAACGTTCGTTGAGCGATTTTCCATCCGTTGACATAGGTTTTCCGGATCAGGGGTAGATAAGAACAATTTTCCCGATGTGCTTTGACCGTGACATGACTGTAAGGGCTTCCTTCAATTGTGATACCGGGTAGTTCCGGCATGGGATGGGACTGAATATTCCGTCATTGAACAGCCCGGCGATTTCAAGCAACTGTTCTTTCATTTTGCGGGGCTGGATGAGGTACAGCGAGATATCCAGGGCTGATAAGGTCATCCCTTTCCTGAAAAGGCTCATTGGCAGCGGGGTATTTCGGGCAATGTCCTTTTTATCGATCTGGATGAAACGGCCAAAGGGTGAAAGTATTTCCATGCCCTTCATCATAGCATCGCCTGAGAGTGTATTCAATACGATATCCACTCCACGGCCGCTGGTAAGTTCCAGTATCTCTTCAGCAAAAGCAACGGATCTTGAATCCATGGGATTTGCAATTCCCTTCTGCCCCAGGAATTCCCGTTTATCGGGTGAACCTGCAGTGGCGAAGACGACTGCTTTCTTCCATTTTGCGATTTCAAGTGCGGCCAGTCCCACGCCTCCAGTTGCGGTATGGATCAGGACGGATTCGCCCTCGGCAACGTTTGCAAGCCGGATCAATGCGGTAAAAGCGGTAAGAAACACTGTTGGAAGAGCGGCCGCCTCCTCAAAACTCAATGCTTCCGGTTTCGGAACAACCTGAAGTTCTGAAAGGTTGAATACATTGATAAAATGGCTGCTCGGCTGTACCCTGCCATCGATAAAAGTACCTGCCGACAAGGCAATTACTTCATCCCCGGCATGAATCTCTTCGACCCCTTCACCAACCCGGGTTACCACCCCGGAGAAATCGGAACCCATGTTTGATGGCACGCCGGGGGTCTCAGGGTACTGGCCCATGGCAATCATCAGGTCCCGGTAATTGAGACTGGCGGCTTTGGCTTTCACCTGGACGTATCCTGGAGGCGGATCGGCCATAACGGACTCTCTGAAAGTGATATTCAGTGAACCTGGATTTCCGGGATCACAGGAAAAACAATCCCAATCAAGCGGGTTAGGCTGTATCGACCTGCCGGCCTCCTCACCCACTCTTCCCGATGAATAGCCGATGCGTTTCAGCAAACTTTCCTTTTGCTCAGGCGTCAGTGATGCAATTTTCCGTATCAGCTCCTCATTTTTCATTTTCAATCTCCTTCAGCATGGCTTCGATCTCGTCGGATCCCTTCAGTGCAATGATCATCTCTACAATGCGATCCGAGATGCCCCTCACTGTAGGGTTCTCGAAAAACACCCCGGGCTGGAGCTCAAGGTCAAACTCATCGGCAATATTAGAAATTGTTTGAATGGCAAGCAGCGAATTCCCGCCCAATTCCATAAATGTATCCTTCACCCCGATTTTATCAATACCGAGGATACCTTTCCAGATACCGGCAACAGCTGTCTCAATCTCATTTGAAGGCGGTTCAAAGGGCGTTGATAGCTGAGGGCGTTCATATGATGATGCACCCTCGCTATTTTCCACCTCCTCCTTTACCTGTTTCTCCCTTTTCTTATAGGAGGGCCTTTCCTCCAGAATATCCTGGTTCAGATCGGTGGTGTTGATCACAACCTGGGGAAACCTCATAAACCCGAGAAGACGTTTGAAAACTTCGACGCCCTCATCGGGCAGAATGTCGTTCTTGCCGGCTAAAGGGACAATGTCCTGCCCGGTTTTTTGAACTGATTCAACTGATGGTCCCTGGCTGGCTTTGCCCATGTTCTGAAGCAGGCGTTTGAAAGAGACTTCTCCAATAGATAACAGCAGGAGGTTGCCAGGGTCAATCAGCCGAATCCCGAATTTCATCTCTTCATTTCCCGGCTTCCAGTCATCGTTCAGTATGGCGTGACACCAGAAATGCACAGGGAGAGGATGGTAGGCAGCAATATCCTTATAAGCAAAAGGCAGGAACAACTCTGACTCGACCAGCGGAATAGAGCTTGAAGTAGCCACATCCATCATGGCTGGATGAAATGAATAATAGTTAAGATCATCAAGGAACTCATCTTTCAACCTGAGTTCAATCAGAAACTCCTTCCCGTTGAACTGGTTCGAGACCTTGCAATCCCAGCGGTTGTCATATTTCAGTACCGGTCTTCCCTCGTCATTGAGCAATTCAAGAAAGTGAGGATTTGTATCTGTCTGTCCTCCTATCCTATCTGCAATTTGCTTAATGTCTGCAACGAAGGATGAATCATCGGATGAAATACAGAATTCACCCTTCACATGGTCCATCCAGACTTCACGGCCTGAATCGCCCTTTACTTCCCTGCTGCTGATCCTGAACGACAGCAAACTGCCTGTTGGCTTCACAAGCAGTCTCAGTCTCCTGGTACTGCCCGGGTCATACATAAGAGGGGTCACAAAAGTAAGGGTTGATATCTCGGGATGCCCGGTCTGATCTTTGGTTTTAACAAACTGATTCAGTATTTCAAGCGATGAGATCCCAATGAATGCTGGTTTCCCGGTAAGCCTGTGTGAACTGAGCACCCAATCACGTTCAGGATCAATGTCGATATCATAAATTTCCTGTCCGTTCTCCTCTGATTGAAACCCGATCCGGATGCCGTTCCTGCTTTCTTTCACAGAAAGGCTTTTCCCCGACTGAAGGGCATGTTTTTTCTCTGCTTTGGACTTCTCCCAATTTGCTGCCATCCCAACCACTCCCCACTGACCCCAGTTTATCGAAAGCGTGCCATCGCCAAGCATGCTTCTGCGATACTGGGCGAGGGCATCCATGAATGCATTCGATCCGCAGTAATCAATCCTGGCAGCTTCCCCGAAAATTGAGGAAACCGATGAGAAAAGGAAAAAGAAATCGAGTTTCCTGTTTTTGAAAATATCATGCAGGATGAGTGATCCATGTAGCTTTGAACTCAGCACAAGGTCGGCCTGCTCCTTATCTTTCAGGGCAATTACCCCTGCACCCGGCATACCGGCTGAATGGAGAATTCCCCTCACGGGTCCGTATTCCTTTTCTACCCTACCAACCAGGTCCCTTGTAGCCTGATCATCTGAAGCATCAATCCTTGCGGTAACTACTGTGGTGCCCATGGATTCAAGTTCCATAATATCCCGGATGCGTTGGACAGATGTATCATCAGGGCCAGCCGTTTCAACAATTCCCTGCCACTCGCCTCTTGGTGGCAATGGAGAACGATGTGTGAGTACCAGCGTCGATTTGACTGTCCGGGCTATGTATTTGGCCAGTTCCATTGCAATGCCGCTTACACCTCCCGTTATGAGGTATACCCCCTGGTTGGCCAGCACTCCATTTGCAAATGCGCAGGTATCCGGAAATAGTGCCGTATAATCTTCTGTCCAACGGTAACCATGCCGGTAAGCCACGATATTTTCATCCGCCGAAAGCCGGCATTCACTGATAAGTGAAACGCCAAGCTCCTTAATGTGATTGGGTTCAGTGCTGGAAGCAAGGTCAACCAGGCGTGAAACGATTCCCGGGTGTTCCTGCGAAATAACGCGTGCCGGTCCGATGCAAAGGGCTTTTTCCGGCGCAAGGACCTTTTCACCTGTTACATCAAACAGGTGGTTGACCACAAAAATCAGAAAGATGTTTTTAATCAGGCCTTCGGAGATGAGTGCCTGCTGGAGGAACATCGGGCTGTAAAAGTGGTCTGCTGCCATCTGCTCAGCCATATGCGGGTCAAGATGGTCCGGACCCGGTTCTTTCCCATAATTCCATGCATAAATGATGTTGGAAGGGTCATGGTTCTCAGATTTGAGCGCCTTAATGAGCCGCAAAAAATCTTCCTTATTGGCGGGGTTTATCACAAACCCATCTTTCTCCCGGGCAAATCCGTTGCCTCTCCTGACTGTGAGGGAAGTAATCCCGTTTGAACTGAGTTCGTCGGTGATGGCGCTGCACAATCCCATTTCATCGGAAAAAAGCAGCCAGCAAGATTTTTCGGCAGACATTTCGTTTGAAGCCATGCCGTTGGCAGGAATGTTCTGCGGAGGCGCAGAGCGTTTCCAGCCAGGGATGTAAAACCACTGGCTGATGTCGGGTTTCTTTTTGTTCTCTGCCTTTGACTTTGCACCATCCTTGTGAGAAAAATCTATCATATAGGGCTTCCGCTCAAAGGGATAACCCGGATACGAGGTGAGGCTCTGCGGGGTTTTATCAAACAGTTTCCAATTCACATAATCCCCGTTAGCCCATACCTGCCCCAGCCCTGAGTAAAAATACAGCAGTGGCTCGGCTTTGCTGTCAACTGAGGGAATGGTACTGATAACCCCATGGGGGCTGTCATTTGACAACTGTCGCCTGACGGCCGATTCGAGTGATTGCCCGGGACCTGATTCCAGAAAAACTGCCGGGGATGTGTCAATACATAACCTGGCAGCATCGGCAAAGCGAACCGTCTTGCGAACATGTTTCACCCAGAAATCAGGATTGGTGGCTTCTTCATCGCTTAACCACCTCCCGGTAACAGTGGAGGCAATGGGAATGGTTGGAGGCGAAAGTGCTATTTCCCTGAAAAACCCGGCAAAAACAGGCAGGCAAGGCTCCATCATGGCCGAATGAAAGGCATGGGATGTGGGGATTTTTTTATTAAAGGTCTTCGTTTTGTTAAGTTCTTCGGCAAAGCGGTCAATGAGTTCAGTCGGACCGGATGCCACACACAATCCCGGACTGTTTACAACCGCAATTTCCAACCCTTCCGGAAGCATTGGGCCCAGTTGCTCCTCAGTCAGCAGTATTGCCAGCATTGCACCACCAGGCAGGTCCTGTACAAGCCGGCCTCTCCTCGCAACAGCCTTAAGGGCATCCTTAAGTGAGAAAACCCCAGATATGGTTGCGGCCACATATTCTCCCACACTGTGCCCGATGAGCATGTCGGGTACCAGCCCAAACGACATCAGCAACTTGGCCTGGGCGTAACTTACCATGAACAGTGCCGGTTGGGTGATGAATGTCTGGTTTATCTTTTGCGAGGCACTCTCTTCGTCAGCAACCGGGGGGAACAGTATTGTCCGGATGTCAAAACCAAGTTCCTCGTTCAGAATCATCGCACATTCGTCGATCGCAGCCCTGAACACTTCATGGGTCTCATACAAAGCTAGTCCCATGCGGATGTACTGGTTCCCCTGGCCAGGGAACATAAATACCAGTGGCCTTTTCTCCTGAGATTTTATCGTTGCCGCAGCTTTTGAACCAAGTCCGGCCATCAGCTCTTCCCTGTTGCGAAAGGGGATCGCTGCCCTGTTCAGAAAATGACGTCTTCCATACCTGGATGTATAGGCCATTGCATGCGGATCGACTTCTGGGTATGATTCCACAAAGGCCTTGATCTCTGCCTGTGCTGCAGTGACGGCCTGCTGACTTCGGGCCGAAATCAGCAGAAGGTCGCATGGAAGCTCATTTTTTTCAGTTTCAACAGCCGGCGGCTCTTCAAGAATGAGACAGGCATTCGTCCCACCCACGCCGAAGGCATTCACCAGTGCGCGCAGCGGCGTTCCGTTTTCAGGCAACCATTCCTTCAGTTCCGTGTTGACAAAAAATGGACTATTCTGAAAATCAATTTTCGGATTTGGCTCCGTGAAATGCAGGGAAGCGGGTATTTTCCTGTTTTTCAGACAAAGAGCTGTTTTGATCAGACTTGCCGCACCTGATGCAATATCTGTGTGACCGATGTTTGTTTTAACCGAACCAATGGCACAATATTGTTTACGCACTGAATGAAGCCTGAATGCCTCAGAGAGAGAGGTCACTTCAATGGGGTCACCAATGGGTGTTGCAGTCCCATGGGCTTCAACGTAGGTAATAGTATCTGCAGAGATTTCCGACAAGGCAAGTGCTTCTGAAATTACTTCCACCTGTCCTTCGATCGAAGGAGCAGTAAAACCAACCTTCTTGTTTCCATCATTGTTGATGGCTCCGCCAAGGATCACCGCGTAGATGTTATTGCGGTCGACGATGGCATCTTCAAGGCGCTTCAGAACAACAACCCCGCATCCCCTGCTGAACACCGTGCCGTTTGCTTTCTTGTCGAAAGTATAACAATGGCCATCGGCCGACTCCATCCCTCCTGCCTGATATAGGTATCCATGCTTTTCGGGCAGCTCAATTGTAGCTCCTCCGGCAATAATGATGTCGCTCTGGTAATTCATAAGACTGTTAATCCCTGTAACCATGGCAACCAGTGAGGTTGAGCATGCACTCTGAACATTGACGCTCGGTCCCGTCAGGTTTAATTTATAGGATACCCTCGTGGTGACATAATCCTTGTCGTTGCTCGTAACGATGGAGGCCCCGCTTGCATTTTTCCTGACCCAGCTGTTTTCCATGGCCCCGACCAGGTGAAGCGGTGTTCCGGTCCCGCCGAAAACCCCGATACGCTGCCTGGTATTGTTGGGGTCGCAGCCTGCATCTTCCAGTGCATGCCATGCACATTCCAGGAATATCCTCTGTTGGGGATCCATTAATTCGGCCTCCCGTGGCGTGTAACCAAAAAACTCCGCATCGAAAAACTCGGCCCCGTTGATGATTCCGCGGTTCCTGATATAATTGGGCTGTCTGAATACAGCCGGCTCCACACCTGAGGCAACCAGTTCTTCGTCGCTGAACGTACTCAATGTCTCGATCCCTTCAAGGAGGTTTTTCCAGTATTCATTGATGTTCTTTGCACCGGGCAGCCGGCAGGCCATTCCGATAATGGCAATTTTTCCTTCCATGTTGTTTGGTTCGTCAGATGGCATACAGTGTGTTTTTAGTGTTGGTTATTATCGGGAAAAAATCTTTTATTGATCATTTGCCTGATGTTTTTGTTCCGCATTGAAACGCGCTTCGCTATATCAGCATGTGAATGTTCCGGCATCTCCTTCCGCAGGAAATTAGCCAGGCTCCGGATGCCCGGATAATGAAAAAGGTCAACAATGGTTATTTCTGTTTTGAGTCTTGCTACAATCATCTCCTGCATCGACACCAGCAGCAGGGAATGACCTCCCACCTCAAAAAAATTATCCTGCAAGGTGAAGGCCTCGTGACCAAGGATCTCTTTCCAGATTCCTGAAAGGATAAGTTCAGTTTCATTCATGCTTTTGTGCAAAAACTCCGGAACCTTAGGGATACGGGGGCGCAAATTCATTAAAGCCTTAAAGTCGGTCTTGCCGTTGGGAAGCATCGGAATCGAGGGGGCAATGATGAAATTTCCGGGAATCATATAGGCAGGTAAATAAAGCTTGAGAAAATTCCTGAGATCACTCTCGCGGATTGTTGTGCCTGACTCAGGAACCAGGTAGGCCGTCAGACGGACATCTTCCTCCTTTTGTTCTTGTGCATCAACAACCACCCTGCTGACACCGGCAAACCGATGAATTACGGATTCAACCTCTCCAAGTTCAATCCGAAACCCCCTCACCTTGACCTGGTGGTCAGTCCGGCCAAGAAACTCAACGGCTCCATTGTAAAGATACCTTCCCAGGTCGCCGGTCCGGTACATATTGTCCCCGTCATGCTCACTGAAAGGATCATGAACAAACTTTGATCCGGTTTGTCCAGGCTCTTCAAAATATCCCTCAGCCAGTACTTGGCCTCCGATAAATATCTCACCTGGTATCCCGGTCGCGGTAGGTTTCAGGTGCTCATCGAGCAGGTAAAACCGCGCATTATTGATTGGGAAGCCGATTGGCACTGTTCTCAGGGGATTGTTCCTCTGGCAGTGCCAGCAGGCCATGTAAATGGTTGCCTCTGTCGGGCCATACAAGTTGACAAGTTTGGCGCTGAAATCGCCGAAAATCTGTTCCTCAAGGTTCTTTGACAATTTTTCGCCTCCCGATAACAGGGTCTCAAGATGTTTAGCCCGTTTAAAAACCCCGGCATCAGATAAAGCCTTCAACCCCGACGGTACAAACTGCAATATGTTTATTTTCATCTCGTTCATGACGGCTTCAACCTTTTCCGGAGCCTGCAGTTCGCTTCGCTTTTCAAGGACCAGCCTGGCCCCGCTCATCAGGGGCAAAAACATCTCAAGAAGAGAAATGTCAAAGTTTATGGAGGTGGATAACAAAAATGAATCCCGGGCGGAAACGTTTAATTCCTTTTTTATCCAGGAAAGAAAATTCAGGAGTGTGCTGTGCCTGATCATAACGCCCTTGGGATTTCCGGTAGAACCAGAGGTAAACATGATGTAGGCAAGTTCATCTGCCACGGGCATGTCTTCGGTTATGGTGTGCGGTTGTGCATTCCCTTCCGCCAGGAGGTCCTCAACGGGGATAACATATTCCGACAGCAACTGATGGGTTGTTTGACGTTCCTGGTCCACCACCAGGAATCGGATCCTGGTCTTTTCAATCACATACCTGAGCCGTTCCAGGGGATAATAGGGATCAAGGGGAACATAAACTCCCCCCGCCTTGAAGATCGCCAGGATGCACATGATCATGGCTGGAGAATTTTCAAGATGTATGCCAACCGGTGTGCCCTTTTCAACACCAAGCCTTAACAAGTTTAAAGTAATGGTATCTATTTTCATGCCCATCGCCTTGTATGAAATTGTTACCCCCCGTGTAACAAGTGCGGGTAGATCGGGCGTAAGCAAGACCTGCCGGAAAACCTGGTCAGTCACAGTCCCCATGAGATCATCCGAAACCGATGTTTGGTTCTGGTGATGAACGATCCTGTTATATTCCTCCTTCGAAAACAGGTTGAGTTTCTCCAGACTTGTTTCAGGCTCGATGCAGATGGATTCCATGACCTGAAGAAAGTGATCCATGAGTATCCGCATTGATTCGGTGTGATATAGCCCGGAAGAAAATGTAAAAACAATTTCCGTTTCCTGCTGCCCCTCAAAGATTTCGGCAAACAGATCGAATTTTGACCGGCCGGAAAACTCTTCCATGGCTTTCCAGGTCAAGCCACCTGCACCAGGAAATTCCCATGCCGTTTCATGGAAGGCAAACATAACCTGGAAAAACGGATTGACACCCGGGATTCTCTCTGTTTTCAGTACTTCTCCAAGATGGCTCAGAGGGAACCTGGAATGCAGGAGGTTTTCCAGCATACGATCTCTTACTGTTGCAAGCCAGCCGGTAAATTTGGCAGAAGGATCAACCGTTGCCCTGAAGAGCATGGTGTTCACGAAATAACCTATGGTCTGTAAAAAATCCTTTTTTACCCTGTTGGCAACCGGAGTACCGATAAGGAAGTCGTGACGTCCACTGTGCCGGTATAGAAGTACAGAGAATGCTGCCAAACAAGTCATGAACATGGTTCCTCCCTGTTTTTCGCTTAAGCTTTTCAGTTGTTTCCTGAGCATTGGTGGCATAATCCGGCGAACTTGTCCTCCATCCCTTGAATGATTCTGCCGACGTGGAAAGTCGGTCGGCAATTCGAAAAAAACAGGCGTCAGCGAAAGTTGCTGCTGCCAGTAGGCTTTGTCAGATGTGTATTGGTTTCCATGCAGATAACTGGCCTCATCACGGCAGAAACTTGTGAAAGATTCATCAGGGACTATGTCAGCAAATGAAGTACGGGCATTTCCATCTTCGCAAAACTGCGAAAGATCCCGTAAAAATATTTCAAAGGAGAATCCGTCAAAAACGATATGGTGAACAATGAAGGCAAGCATGTGCCTACCATCGCTGAGTTGGTATAGGATGAACCGGCAGGGCGGTCCCTGTTCCAGATTGAACGGAAGGAACGCCATGTTTCGGGCATGATCAATTGCCTCCTGCATGGTCACCATTGACAAACCGGGGGTCTCAAGAACCAATTTCGGATGAAGGAAGGAACGTTCGGCTAAGGGATGGTTCCTGTCCGGGAATCTCGTGGTGAGGATTGTATGCCGGGTAATGATGCAGTCAAGTCCATATTCCAGGCAATTAGCATCAAGTTCTCCGGAAATGATGATGCTGTATAAAATGTTGTACGCAGGAAGTCCTGGCTCTGCCTTGTTCATCAACCACATGGCCTTTTGGTTTTCTGAAATGGTTGTTCCGGGGAAAAACTGAGTGTCGGTAGACTGTACTGACGATTCGGAATGAACGATTGATGCAGCAGGGTGAGTATCAGTGCCCTGATCAGCTTTGTCTGTTTTGCCGGCCGAAGGATTTGTGATCCTGAGCATTCCGGATGGCGTGGGGTTTTCAAATACGTTTTTAATACCGGCAGAATAACCGGTCTTCGCCTGTAATTCGAGTACTATTTCGTTGGCTCTTAATGAGTTGCCTCCCAGGTCGAAAAAATTATCATCCAGCCCGATGCCTTCAAGACCCAGTACCTCCTCCCATATCCTCACCATCATTTTTTCATCAGGCGTTGAAGGAGAGGTCGCGGGATATCCAAGTTGTGGTCTTTGCTGACCCGGCATGGGCAATGATTTGCGGTCAATTTTTCCGTTCTGAAGCTGGGGCATCGACGGCAGGGTGACATAGACCTCGGGGACCATGAAATCGGGCAGTATTTTGTCAAGAATCCTGCGCAACTCGTCGACAGGAAGAGGTGGCGCCTCGCCATAGACCAGATAGGCAACCAATCTTTTAGCCGATTGATTTTCGCCAGTAACCCTTGCAACCGCGTGAGTTATCCCGGGAATTCCCATGATTGCCTGTTCAATTTCCGGAAGTTCAATGCGGAACCCCCTGATTTTCACCTGCTGGTCCATGCGGCCAATATACTTCAGTTTCCCGTTCTCATCCTCTCTCACCAGATCACCCGACCGGTAAACAGGCAGGCATTGTTCCCCGTCGGGCATCATGGTAATAAATGTGGATGCGGTAAGAACCGGCAGGTTCAGATAGCCCCTGGCTATGCCTTCACCAGAAGCAAGGAGTTCACCTGCATGCCCCCGCTCCACAGCTTTCATATCCTCATCAACGATAAAGATTCTTGTTCCTTCAAGCGGTTTCCCGATGTGGGCTGATTCACCAGGCCACAAACGCGACGCCGTAATATTTGCAGTAGCCTCTGTGGGACCGTAAAGGTTCCACAACTGGAGATCAGGCAGAATCCTGAAGCTCCTTCTAATCAGTTCATCAGCGACTGCTTCGCCCGACAGGTATACACAGGAAGGCGCCAAAAATTGATTGGCTTGCCCAACGGGCGATTCAAGAAAATGAAGAATTTCAGACCATAAGGTTGGAACACAGTAGAGTCCTGTCCCCCGGTGATTTCCATACCATTGCATAAGCTGCAAAGGTTGCCTGATCATGAGGGGATCAATGATGTGCAGGGTTTTACCCGACAACAGCGTAGAATAAAACTGGGTGACAGCTGCAGCGAAGATAAACGAGGATGTCAATGGAAGGAAAACGCCCGTGGAGGGCATCACTTTCTGACAAAACCAGTGAACATAATAATTAAGATTGCGGTGCTCAATCATAACCCCTTTGGGGTTGCCGGTAGAGCCGGAGGTGTACAAAATATAGGCAAGATCAGATGGCTGAATCGCCGGGAAGTCTGGTATTGGTTCCATTTCGTGGTCCTCCAGTTCAGTCAGGTCGAATACATAAGACCTACAGTGTGCTGGAATAGCAGTCCCGCCGAGGCTTTTATCTGCAATAACCAATCCTGCTCCGGCATCCTGGAGAATAAAATTTATCCGGTTTTCCGGATAGCTCTTTGAAAGAGGGACATACGCTGCTCCTGATTTGAGGATGGCAAGTATGGATACTGCAAGGCTGACCGAGGGATCCAGGTAAATTCCGACCGTCGATCCGGGACCGATACCAGACTGTCTGAGTTGGTGGGCCAGCAGGGAAGAAAAACGCAGCAGTTCAGCATTTGTCATGATCTCTTCTCCATGGCAGATAGCAGGGAAACCGGGGTCGTCTGCCCTGGTTATGAAGATCTCCTCATACAATGGAATAAATCTGCTCATTGATCCTGATCTGCTGGAATGACCATGGTAATCAGATGAAACCTTATTTAACACTGAGATCCCAGAGATTGTACTTCAACAACTGGTCGGTGCTCGTCGGGAAATCGCCAATCAGGTATTTCATGGTTATGATCTTGGTTAAAATTACCTGCCGGGCGTTTTCCACATTTAAAAGAGCAGTGTTGAAATCCATGTATGTGTTGATCACGTTAATCTGGGTCGATGTCCCCATTTTAAATTTTTCAACTTCATTGTGCCATGTTTTATACTCTATCTCTGCTAACTCTACCTGGTTCCTGTATAATGGGATGAGGTTCCCCAGGTCGCTGATTAACTGATATATCTGGCTTTTGGAGTCAAACTTCACCCGTTCAAGCTGGGTTTTATTGTATTCATATGAGGACAGTTTTGTCAGGTAATCACCTTTCCTCTCCTCATTCTTAAAAGGAATTTTATAGGCGAGGGTAAGATTTACCGAAGAACCCGGACTCCCGCTGGTAAAAGTTTGGTTGAAGTCAGAAAAAGGCTGGTAAGAGGTGGAACCAAAATACATATAACGGAGATCGAGATTCAGATCATTCAGCTTGTTGTATTTGGCAGACTGCATTTGCAGCAATGTGGCCGAGGTTGCGAGTTCCTGGCTTTTATAGTAACTCGTGTTGACCACCATCGAATCGATATTGGCGATCACATGGGCAGCATAGGGCTCCCAGGGAAACTTTGCAGGATCGGGCAGGGAATCAAGAAATAGAGGAAGTTGCCTGGGGGTGAGCACCCCTTTCATACCAATGGATGTAACCAGGTCATACAGTGAATTTGTGATTTGGTTCCTGGCTTCGGCAAACTGTTGGCTGATGTTGATGGCATATGCTTTTGCACGATACTCTTCAGCTTTCGGAATCTGCTCATCCTCAATCATTTGTTGAATATCAGCAAGATATTGTTTCGCATCCTTGTTGGCATCTCTCAATATTTCAAATACCCTGACTCTTTGGAAGGAGTTATAATAATATGTAAGTGTACTTTTAATAAACTGACAAACCTCATCATTGAAGGATACATTTTGTGCCCTGTTCATCAAGGCTGAAGAAAGGAAAGCGACATAGTTTGAATTGTGTTTTCCAAGGTCGCGCATCAGTGGTATTGACACCCCGGCCCACATCCCCGATTCATTGATGGGCATGTTCGTACTCGGGAAGACTTCGGGGACACCCGAGATGATCTCAGTTTCTGTGGAAAGTTTAAATCCCGTGTAAAATTTTATCCCCAGGCGGGTTGGTACCAGCACCTGACCACTCAGAGAATAAGAGTCCATGAACGTTACCGTAGGATCCGTGCCGTAAAATCCATAGGTGGTCAGTGAGAGTTGAGGATTGAATGCGCCTTTTGTGCTTGTGAGCTGACCTATGCTTTTACCCACTTCGTACCGTTTTAACCGGATGTTGAAATTTGTTTCAAGGCCAAACTGCAACACCCGGTATATCGACAAGGAATCATAATTAAAAAGCCCCTGACTGTTCACCTGCATGATTCCAGATGAAAGAAGGATTAGGATTGCTATGCATTTTTTCATCGTTTTGTCTCTGTTTTACTTGTTATAATTGCCCCACAAAATGATGAGATTTAACCGGTTCAGGCAAGCTGACGTTTGGTCAGTTCTGCAAAGAACCCATTCTTCCCGATCAATTCCTTATAGGTACCCTCCTCAATAAGCTGTCCCTTGTCTATCACAAATATTTGGTCGGCATTGATAATGGTACTCAGGCGGTGTGCAATAACAATCCTGGTAGCACTCAGTTTCTCAACACTCCAGCTGACGATTTGCTGGGTCTCATTGTCGAGAGCGCTAGTAGCTTCGTCAAAAATAAGTATTTTGGGATTGCGGATGAGCGCCCTTGCAATGATGATTCGCTGCTGCTGTCCACCCGACAGAATGTCGCCTCCCGGCGGGAGAATGGTGTACATTTTATTGGGAAGGTTATTGATCTCATCGGCACATCCGGCCATCTCTGCCGCTTTCCATGCCTCCTCTTCGGTATACAGGGAAGAACCGGTGATATTGTACAACACGGTGCCCTGCATGATCTTGGAATTCTGCAACACCACGCCCAACTGGTCACGCACACCCCTGATGTCGAGTCCTTTGAGTTCCTTATTATCAAACAGAATGCTGCCGACATCGTAACTTTCAAAACCAAGGAGCAGCCTTATCAGGGTGGATTTTCCCGAGCCTGAACTGCCTGTAAAAGCAACAAATTGTCCCGGCAGGATTTTAAGATTCAGGTCTTTCAAACTCCAGTCGGCTGAGTCGGGATATTTGAAACTAAGCTGGGTGATCTCGATGCCGCCTGAGAGCTCTCCCGGATCAAGTTTCTCGTTCATATCTTCGGTATCTGCCTCAAGGATTGGCTGAAACAGCTGGTAGGTCGGCTTAATGTTCAGCAGTGGCACAGTGACCATAAAAGTTTGTATCAGGGCTCCCTGGAAACTGAGATACGCACTGTTGAATGCTACAAAATCACCAATACCGAAACCAGGCATACCGGAGGTGAATATATCATATACCCTGATGAAAATAAGCATAGAGGCCAACACGGGAAACGTAACGGTAAAGATGTTGGCCACCATCAGCAGAATCCTCTTCTGACGGTAATGGTCCTTTTGCTGGGAGTACCTTTCGGCCCATAGTGAGAACACTTTTTCCTTGCTACCGGTAACCCTGATCTTGTTTATGCCGCGGATGGCCATCAGAAGGAACCCCGAGATCATCGCGTCCATTCGCCGCATGAATACAACATGCTTATAAGCGAGGAGGCTTATCGTAAGTGTAAATCCTGCCACAACCAGGCCCAACAGAAGGGCAAGAAGCGCCAGTTTAAGGTCGTAGAAAAACAGCAGCGCCAGGTAAAATATTGAAAATATTCCTGATATCATGGCGCCAAGAACCGTGGTTGACAGCGTGTCGCGTATGCGTTCGATCCCCATACTCCGCTCGGCCAGGTTGCCGGGACTGTAATTTCTGAAGAAATCGACTTTGAGTGAGAGTATCCTGTCCCATAGGGCGCTCTGCAACTTGTATCCTGCTTTTCCGGCCATCCGGAGGACTGCAATGGATTTGGCAAAATTCAGCAATCCGATGGTTATCACGCAAATAACCATGATTCCCCCAATCTGCCATAGTTCACGGGTATTTCCACCCGGGATGACTGTATTGAAAATGTATCCTCCCACGACAGGAATAATAAGGGCAAGCAATGCACCAATCACACCGATCGCCATAAAGCTGATGATGTCGCGGTATGTAAACTGAAGAGCAAAACGAAGAAGATCCTTTCCATTCAGTTTTCCTGCCGGGAACGGAGTAAAGAAACTGAAGGCCTTTGTCTCGAGCAGTGCGTTCACCGATTCGTGAACCACCTCCTTTTTCCTGTTCTTCATGTCAATCATCCAGTAACCGGTGTTTCCTTTAGCAATAAGGCCGACAGAGGTATGGTCCGATTTAAGGAATCCAAGCATGGAACCGGCATTGTTAGTCCACCAGTGTGGTTCAAGGGTCACCATTCTGGAACGGATGTTTGAAGCCCTGAGGATGTTCCATAGGAAATCATGCTTTCCGCTGATGCGGTTTCCGGGATCGACAAATTCAATCCGCTCCTCTTTTCCAATCAATTGCATGGTTTGAAGTAAAAGCATGTTCTCATTGACCCCAACCGGTGCACCACCTTTAATACGTTTATCATCGCCGAAAAGGTCATCCGTCGTCTTTCCCGAAATGATGGCTTTGAACCTGCTTATTGCATTGAACACTGCATTGGTGCGGAATGCATAGGTATCTTTAACATGGACAAGTTCAAGGTTCTGTTCTTCAGAATAGAGTTTTTGAAGGACCGGAATTACCAGTTGGTTAAAGGCAAACAGGGATTCAATAAAGTTTTCGTTTGCAACAACAGTGGCCGTTTGAAAGAGTTGTTTCTCAACGGCTGACCCAAAATTCATCCAAAGGTTCGAGGTTACCGGCAGCCATGAAACCGAACAGGCAAGGGGATCTGCAAAATGATAATAGCGCGGTTTAAGGCCGGTGGCATCTATCCATATCACCTCAACCGGGTTGGAAACGCTGTAATTTTTCAGGGGGTCGGGGATGAATAAGGAAACCGCAGTGATTCCGTTCAAAAGGGGCATTGTTCCAAAGTGATTCATTCCTGCTGAGATGTTCAGTACCCATTGTTCAATCAGCATGACGGCAAATTCAGTGCTAACAGCCACAAATTGTTTAAATAACGTACCATCAAGCACTCCAAACTGGCAGTCAGTCAGCGCATTAGCTACAAGCGAAAATGCATCATTTTCACCGAAACTCGGAATCAGGAAAGGAGCCTTTATGCGTAAAAGGAAGAGGCGCCGGCCCAGGCCGATGGGTAGTTTCTCCACATAGAATACATCTGCTTCGCCTGTCTCCAGATAAAAGGCAACCGGTGCAGTACTATGAAGAGAAAGAATCTTGTTGCTCAGTAACTGTTCGGATCGGGAATACAATGAAGAAATATCCTGCTGTTCCATATCAGTTGAGATTTACCAGTTTATAATAAAGTCCCTGCTGATCTTTGATCATTTCATCATGGGTGCCGCGTTGCGCGACTTTTCCCTTGTCGAGGACAATGATTTCATCACAATCGCGGATTGTACTCAGCCTGTGAGCAATGATCAGGGTGGTACATCCCCTGCGGCGGATGTTGTTATCGATAATTTTTTCGGTATTGGCGTCCAGTGCACTGGTAGCCTCATCCATGACAAGCAGTGAGGGATTTACCACAAGTGCGCGGGCAATTTCGATGCGCTGCCGCTGTCCCCCGCTGAGGTTGTTCCCTGCATTGATGAGAATGCCGCTGTAGCCGCCGGGTCTTGACGATATGATGTCGTGAATGCATGCATCCTTGGTTGCCTGAATGATATCAGGTGTGCCTATTGTATTGTTCCACATAGTTATATTGTCATTTACCGTCCCCTTGAAAAGGAAGATCTCCTGATCGACAAGGGAAACCGAATTCCGGATGACATCCTGGGGGAACACCGTTCGTTCCTTCCCATCGAACAGGATATCACCTGCCCATGGATGATAAAGCCCCGCGACCAACTTTGCCAGGGTTGATTTCCCCGATCCGGATCCTCCTACCAGGGCGATCCGCTTTCCCGGCTCAACATGCAGCGAAAAATTCTCAATAAGCGGATCGCGGAAGCGGTCATATCCGAAGGTCACCTTGTTAAAGTCCAGGTAGCCTTTCAGTTTTGAACTTGCCGGAGCAAGGGTATCCGGGTTTTCATTGACCTCGCTTTTAAAATAGATATCCTGTCTGGTCGACAATGCATCCTGAATGGTGTTCAGATTGCTTTTTGCAACCTGAAGGTCGCTTCCCATGGAAACCACTGATTTAACAGGGCCGGTAAAGTTCGACATCAGGCTCTGGAATGCAATGAATATCCCGATGGTCATCTCCCCGTAAATGACGAGCAGACCTCCAAGAGTCAGCAGTATGATGTTATTCAGATTTGAAAGGAAATCGGGCAGGGCATCAAGCAGATTCGAGGTAACATTCAGTTTCTGGTCAAAAACCACAGCGTTCGAGAGGCTTCCCGACCAGAGTCCGTAGAAATCGTTTTCAGATCCGGTTGCCTTAATGGTCTCAATCTGTTCAAGTCCTACACCGGCTGTGCTGAATGTGCGCTGGTTCCGTTCAAAAAGCAGCTGGTTGAGGGTTGAACGTTTCTCGGAAATCATGCGCAGAACAAACAGGTTGACCAGGATGACCGTAACACCAATGACAGTAAGCAGAAGGTTGTACTGGATCATAACGACCGCATAGAGCACAACGGTAACCATGTTTGAAATGGTTGAAGTGAGTTCTGTCGATAGCAGGGAAGCCAGGTCGTCGTTTAGCTGGATACGCTTGAAGATTTCTCCGGGTTGCCTTGTCATGAAGAACCTGATCGGCAGTTTCAGGATATGCATCAGAAGTTTTGAAGATTCAACGATGGCAAGGCGCAGTTCAATCTTGACAAGTATCTTCTGCTGCAGATAGGTAAGGATGCCGTTAAAGAAGAACAGGGAGGCGATCAGAAGGAGCATGGGTCTGAAGTACCGTGGCTGGTTCAGGTTGATGATGTCGTCAAAAAACAACTTATTCAGTCCTGCCATGATTACTGCCGGGATTACAAGAATGGCTCCGCAAATGAGTACGAACCCCAGGTCAAACCTGCTGGGTTTAATCCGCGACCAAACCCTGTCGGCAAATACATTCCGGCGTTTATCAGGCTTAAATTCAGGCCCTGGGGAGAGGATGACCGCTGTTCCGTTATAAATTCCCTGTAGTTCCTGTATTGTGAGCTTTTTCTGGCCTTCGTGGGTGTCGTTCAACCAAAAAAAATCCTTTGAAAAACCTGTCAGCACGCCAAAATAGCCGCCATGAAGCTCAATAATAGCAGGTAATTGCAATGATGTCAATTCAGCGACACTGCATTGGCGAACCTCTGATGTGAATTCATGTGCAGCTGCCACTTTCATCAGCCGGTCGGCAGGTATCTTCGAATTGTCGGTTACCCCGCATTCCTGGTTAAGCGCATCCCTGGCCGGCCAACAATGGTAGAATGCAAAAACCATTGTAAGCGCTACCGGGCCGGATTCATTTTCACCGATCTGGAGCATGACCGGAACCTTTGTTTTCACCTGCTCATTGCTCATGACAAGATCTCGATTGTTAATGATTACGATTACTCGAAATATGATTTGAACACCGGGATAATGTAATCGATCGGGGGTTTCTGCTTTACCAGGATGGAGGCCCGGCAGAGAGTTCCGGTATTGATGCTGAAGGGAGGCCCTGTTTTATTCGACCATTTGAAACCGCTCTTGGTTGACGGATCAGACACAAGGCTGATCTTCACCCGGTATGTCGGGCCCTGCTGTTCAATGAGCGCCACCAGGTCAGGGTTATTCAATTCATCAATGATCGAATTCGTGTTCGAAACAAAATGATTCACCTCCACAACCTCACCCATAAGCCATCCGTAAAGATTATGGTTGACGGTGAATGGTTCGATCATGGCCTGCATTCCGGGTTCCACCACAGCATTTGAGTTGAAAGGAATAAAAAGGTCCAGCAAATGATTCTTATCATTGGCACGGTCTTCGATAACCATCATGCGGGTGCCTGCGTTTACAAAGTCGCCGCTGGTAACTGATTTGTCAACAATTATCCCATCAACCGGGCTGCGGATGATCGTTTGCCGATCATAATCATCCTGAAGATCCGAAATCTTTTTTTTGAGAATCTGTATCTGCCCCTTATAATCTTCTTGTTTATACTGGCGGTCGTATGACCATGATTGCTGGTCGAGTTGGTTTGTTTTAACCGACTGTTCAGTCTGGGTGCGCTTGTTGTGTGCGTCCGATAATTGATTCCTCGCATCAACGTAATTCTCCCTTGTGGCAAGTCCTTTGTCCCACAGGTCCTGCTGCTGCTGCATTTTCAGTTCGAGAAATGAGATCTGGTCTTCAAGATGCGACAGTTCCTTTTTCAGCCGGACCTCTTCGAGGTTATAAAACCTCATTTTGTTCGGGTAATCGCGGTCATCCCTTGTGCAGAGCAGTGAATCCTGAAGTCTGAGAACATCAAGCTGGGCTTTCAGTTCAACCAACTGGTGCCTGAGCTGGGGCTGAAGAAGGTGCAGAAGAATATCGTCCTTATCCACCTTGTCTCCCAATTCGAATCCGACCTCTTCTACCCCACCGGGATAGAGCGCAATGATTCCATGAAGGCCTTTCCCGCTGACAATTTCACCCAGTCCGTCAATCCGCTGGGGGATGCTTCCAAAGATACCCCAGAAAATCGTGATAAGTGTCAGCAACCCTAAAGCAGAAAGTGAAATCCAATAGCGCGGACGGGTGATCTTCAACATGCGGTTCATTTCCTCAGGATTACCTGCGGATCCTGAAGGCCTTGAGTGTTCTGCCTTATCCATAATGAAAAATTTGCTGGTTAAATTAAAGCCTGCAAGAAACGGGCTGTGTTTTCGCCCATTCAATAAAAAAAAATCAGTCCATGAATTTCTTCATATACTTGAAACCCTCTACTTTGAGGTGGGGCTTGCAGTCGCCATTTTCATCGAGATGATGCGTTTTATGATGCTCCATTTGATCTGCCATAAAAGTATTCATTGCAAATCCATCAAGGCTTGTGTCGGGCATCTTGGTCATATTCTGCATTTTAGGCAGCTTGGGCATTCCCGGCATTCCCGGCATTTTTGGAAGTTTCATTGCCCCGGCGCCGCCACCACCACCCGATTGAGGCGAGGGTCCCGGCAAGCTGCCTGCATTTGGTGTTCCCGGTGTTCCCGCAGTGACCGGTGTACCAGGTGTACCGGCCGTTGAAGGCGTTGCCGCTGTACCCGGGGTGCCTGGTAATGAAGGAAGATTAGGCGTCTTTGGTGGACTTGGGATTTCGTATTTCCTCTGATTTTCCATTGGTTTGGTTTTTTTATTTGTGAATCGTTGGTTAACTACTGTTTATTTATTTCTTCTTTTGAATGTTTGCCGTGGATCTGGATTTTTTTAACAATAAGAATTATTCCATATATGAACATGACTGTTGTGGCAGTATTCCAAATCTGCGTAATTACCTTGATCCTGTTGAATCCTTCAACATCGTAAAGGTGTATTAAAAAAATTCTGAGCAGGATATCCGAAAAATCACGGAAGGCAAGAAATGCCGTGAGCAGCATGAAATACCTGAAAAAAGGCATCTGACGGTAAACAACCCTTGTATGGTCCTTGGGGATGCCATGCAGAAATGCGTAATCAATAAAGAAGTACATGGCCATTGGCCGTTTTGTGACCATTGTTAAACACCAGAAAATCACAAGTCCTATATTCAGATAAACATAGTTCCACAACATCTGATGGGCCGTTTTTGAGTATAAATCCAGGATGATGCCAATAATCATGGTTGCCAGGATAAAGACTCCCGTTACGCTGAACTGTTTTTCCCTGAAAAATGTATAAAGCGTGTACAAAATGCCGGGCACTGTTGAAAGGAGCATGGCAAAATAATCGCCCATATAAGGACGGCATGTATTCCATATCAGGAGCGGAATTCCAAGATAAACAATCAGGTCAAGCAGTGTTCTCTTATTGATTATTTTCCCCATTGATTATCTGTTGGTAGACGTTTTCTTGTCAAATATATGGCAGTATTATTAATTATGTTCATTATATATTCATTTTTTTCGTGAGGATCATCCTGGTTCGCCGGGATCTTGTATGATTGCCTTTGGGTATCTATTTATTACCTTTTCCAAACTGCTTATCAAAGGACCCATTGCCATTGTATCTAACGATGGCAAAATCATTTGTGACACCATTATTTGAATTTCCTGCTGCTATAATTTTTCCATCCGGCTGAACGGATGCTGCCGATGCATGGTCATCCCCGGCACTGATCGAGGTGATTACTATACCATTTTTACCAAACGAAGCATCGGGTGTCCCATTTGAATTGTATCTGATGAGGGCAAAATCATTAAAGGAACCATCATTTGAACTTCCGGCTGCAACCAGTTTATTATCAGGCTGGATACAAATGGCAAAAGCCTTGTCATCGCCATCACGGATGGAGCTTGTCACGATCCCTCCTTTTCCGAAACCAGGGTCCCGTTCGCCGCTGGCATTGTACCTGACCATGGCGAAATCATAACTTACACCATTATCCGAACTCCCTGCAATAACTATTTTACCGTCTGGCTGCAGACAAATTGCCGAGGCCTGGTCCTCCCCGCTGCGTATTGAATGAACTACCTTCCCGCCTGTTCCAAAGGTGGGATCAAGGGTACCGTTGCGGTTGTATCTTACCACCGCAATGTCTGAATTAGAATATCCTGCGACCACAATCTTCCCGCCCGCTCCAATGGCTGCAGCCTGGGCCCTGTCGTTTCCGTTGCCCAAAGAGGTAACGACAATGCCTTTCTCACCGAATGCCGGATCAACTCTACCGTCGTTACGATACCTGATCAAGGCAAAATCATCATCCGAACCACTGTTTGAACTTCCTGCCACAATAATTTTCCCATCAGGTTGAATGACGATCGCGGTGGCAAAGTCATTCCCGTTTCGGATGGAAGTGACAACCATCCCCCCCTTACCGAACGTGGTGTCAAGCGATCCGTCGGTATTGCACCTTATCAGGGAAAAATCATTGGCAGAACTAACATATGTAGTACCTGCAACGACTATTTTTCCGTCAGACTGAATTGCAAGGGCACTTGTATTATCATCCCCGCTCCTAATCGTTGTGACCACAATACCTCCATTTCCAAAGGCAGGATCCAACAGGCCATTCGGCAGATATCTTACTATGGCAAAATTAGTTTTGGAATAGCCGGCAACAACGATCTTACCATCTGTCTGGATTGCCATTGAATTGGCCTGGTCGTCGGATGTTGATAGGGATGTAGTAACGATCCCCGCTCCAATGTAAGCGGAATCGCCTCCCACCAATGTCTGTGCTGTCAAGTTGCTGTAATACAGAACCAGAAAAAATACAAACAGTTTATTTTTCATAATTTTCAGGGTTAATTCCATTAAACATTATTCAAAGTTAATATATTTGATTTCATGCTGGTTCTACAAGTAATAAGAAAGATTTTTTGTATGGTAACAGTTCTCAAGGAGGCAAAAATGATAAAGTAAAGCCAATCTTTACCCCCTCGGATCACCTTTCAGCGGCATCTTCGCCATCTTTTCCACATTCATGCTGGGAAAGCCGAACTCCTCAACAATTTTCCCCTTGACCAGATATATCCCGTCACCGCGAAAAGGATACTGTGTGACCGCCTTCGGGAAGTGAACGGTGTCGAAGAAGCGCCCGTTGACATCGATGAACGTGCCGAAGTGCATCCACTCCATTTTTATTGTACGTACATATTTAATGGTGACCAGCAATCCCAGCATGCGGATTGATTTCCCCACATGAGAACCCATTTGGTGTGCGAGGATATCGCCCCGGAACTTCGTTTCGAGTAAATCAAAATAGGTGTAGGTAATGGGGAATCCGAGCAGTTCGATTTCGTCGTACACATCGGCAATGCTGTTCTGTTCGAGGACAGGAAGATCGAATTTTTTCACTGTTGTCTGGAAGAGCAATGGATTTCCGATTGACGATTTTGGATTGACGATTTTAGATTGACGATTGGCGATTTCGGTCTTTTGGGAGGTAGTGAGGTAGCGAGGTAGCGGGGTAGCGAAATTTTCGCCTGACAGCGATTTTTTTTCTGTTGCCTGTTGATTTTTGTCAGTTGTCTGTTGACTTTTGTCCAATGCCTCGTGCCTGAAGCCTGAAGCCTGATTTTTTCCCAGAAGCATATGCGCTTCCCACAGCAGCGAAGACTTCTGTTTTCCGGTGAAGCGAAAGGCCCCGACCCTGATAAGGATGATTAATTGGTCGAGTGTAACCGGAACCCGTTGGATAAAATCGTCCAGGCTGGAATATGGAAGCTGGTGAGTTGGTGAGTTGGTGAGTTGGGAAGTTGGTAAGCTGGCAGGTTGATCGGGGGATAGAGCGGCAGTCAGCCCTTCGTCACTTGTCACTCTTATTTCATCACTCGTCACTTCTCCTTCGTAATTCGTAATTCGTAAATCGCAAATTAATCTTCCCACTCCCGCCTCCAATCCCGCCACGTGAATGAATCCCAGGAAAATGTCCTTCCCCCGGATGCATGTTTTGTATTCGCTCCGGTTTACGCAGGGAACCTGCAGGCTGGCTCCGGAAATTTTAGCTTCATTAAAATAGACCCAGGATGAATAAAACCCACCGAAGTTGTTGATCACCCCGGTGATGAATTCCAGCGGGTAATGTGCCTTGAGGTAAAGGCTCTGGTAGCTCTCCACGGCATAGGAGGCAGAATGGGCCTTGGAGAAGGAATAACCGGCAAAGGACTCTATCTGCCGCCAAACCTCTTTGGTCACCTCTTCGGGATACCCAGACTTCCTGCAGTTTTCAAAAAACTTGTCAATGATTCGCTGCAACTCCTTCTTCGAGCGGTATTTGCCGCTCATCGCCCGCCTGATCACATCGGCATCGGCCAGGTCGAGGCCCGCAAAGTGATGGCAGATCTTCAGCACATCCTCCTGGTAAACCATTACCCCGTAGGTTTCCTTCAGCTGTTCCTCCATCACTGGATGCAGGTACTTGAACTTCCCGGGATTGTGAAAACGGAAAATATACTCCTTCATCATCCCCGAGCGTGCCACCCCCGGCCGGATGATGGAACTGGCCGCCACCAGGGTGCGGTAGTTGTCGCAGTGCAATTTCTTCAGCAATCCGCGCATGGCAGGGCTTTCCACGTAAAAGCAGCCGATTGTCCGGGCATTTCGCAGCATCTCCTTCACCATTTCATCCTCTTTAAATGCCTGGACCTGGTGCACATCCACGCTGATGCCCTGGTTTCGTTTCACAAGTTCTGCTGCCTCGTATATATGCCCGATGCCCCGCTGGCTCAGGATATCGAGTTTTTCGAAACCGATGTCTTCGGCCACATACATGTCGAACTGTGTGGTAGGAAAGCCTTTTGGAGGCAGGTCGAGCGCTGTGTAACAGGTAATGGGTTCCTCTGAGATCAGCACCCCTCCTGCATGGATGCTGCGCAGATTGGGAAAATCGGCCATCATCTCCCCGAGTTCATTGATCTTTTGGATAATATGATTTTTATGAATCGCCTCTTCGGGATGTTTCAGAAAGGCATCGATCTCCCCTTTCGGCAGTCCGTGAACCTTTCCAAGTTCGCGGTAGATGGACTTATCACGAAAGGTCGACATGGCTCCAAGCAGGGCGGTATGATCACGGCCATGCCTTTTAAATATGTAATCGAGCACCTCGTCGCGTTCTTTCCAGGAGTAGTCGATGTCGAAATCGGGCGGCGAGGTGCGTTTCGGGTTGATGAAACGCTCAAAGTAGAGGTCAAGCTCGATGGGGTCCACATCGGTGATGCGCAGGCAATAGGCCACGATGCTGTTGGCGCCGCTTCCCCGCCCCACGTGGTAAAAACCACGCGACATCGAGTAGCGGATGATATCCCAGGCAATGAGGAAATAGGAGGCAAATCCCATCTGGTCAATGATATCCAGTTCATGACGGATCCGGCACTTTGCCTCGGCATGCCCTTTTCCGTAACGGTACTGAAGCCCGTCCATGGCCAGTTTCTCAAGCAGGATAAGATCGTCGTACCGTTCACCGGTAAATGTTTTCCTGTTTTTCGAGGTCTTGAAATCGAAAGCAATGGAACATTCCTCCATGATCTTTTCCGTATTGCGGATGATCTCCGGGAAATCAAGGCACAGGCTGCGCAGCCCGTCAACCGGGCGTATCATCTCATCGGGGGCGGCAATCATTTCGGGCTCCAGCCGGCTCAGCAGCACATTGTGGTCAACAGCCCTGAAGTTACGGTGAAGCTCGTACTCCTTCGCATTCCGGAAGGTAACCGGCGCCATGAGTACCATCCGCGGAAGAAGGTCGCGGTGGCGCGCGAGCATGAGCGGGTTGATCTCGGAGGGACGAAGGCCGATGAAATCGTGACGCGTGACACGTGACGCGTGACCTGAAGAATCGTGACGCGTGACACGTGACGCGTGACCTGAAAATGGGTATATCCAAAACACATGCTCGAAATCCGGAGGGCAGTCGGGAAGGGGTTGATTGTTCAAGTTGTGTTCACTCAGGAATTTGTTCAGTTCATGGAAGCCTGCATTGTTCTTCGCCAGGCCGGTGTACAGCAGGTGATCGTCGCGGCGGAATTCGATCCCGGCAATGGGCAGCATGCCCTTTTCCTTACACACCAAAACAAATTCCATGATACCGGTTGAATTATTGATGTCGGTGAGAGCCATCGGCTGGCCCACACCATAAGCATGCACGGCCTCTTCAACGAGATTTTCCATGGAGATGGTCCCATAGCGAAGCGAGTAATATGAATGGCAGTTAAGGTACACAGCAAATTCGGTTTAATGATCACTTTTTCTACCTGTGACAGAGGAGATCAGGATGGCTTAAATCAGGCTGCGCGATAGCGACCGCTCTTCTTACGATCTTCTGCCCGTACTTTCGCCTGATCCGGTCGAGTGCCTGATACAGGTTGACCATCTCCACGTTGTCATCAAACATGTTAAGCTGCGGATTTCCGGAAATGAGCCCGCTGAAGCGCACGCCGATGAGACGGATCAGCATGCGGCGCTGGTAAATGCGGCCAAAGAGCTCTTTGACCACCGGAATAAGCTGGTGGTCAAAGGCCGTGTAGGGCACCTGCTTCTGCAGTGTATGGGTGTCGAAGTTTGAATAGCGGATCTTCACCGTGATACAAGAGGTGAGCTTTTGCTTGTCTCGCAGTTCAAAGGATATCTTCTCCACCATCTTCACCAGGATCTCTTTCATCCGGATGATGTCGATGCTGTCCTGATCAAATGTGGTTTCGGTACTCACCGATTTGGCCTCATGGAAGGGGTATATCGGTGTGCTGTCGATGCCATTGGCCTTTTCCCAAATCACAATGCCGTTCTTGCCCATCACCCGTTCCATCATATCAACGGGAATGTGGCTCAGCGTATCGATCGTCACCACTCCCATTGATCGCAGCAACCGGTAACTCTTCTCCCCTATTCCTGGTATTTTGCGAATGGAAAGCGGGGAGAGGAACGGTTGCACTGCATCTCGTGCCACGTAAAGTTCTCCGTTTGGCTTGGCCTCGCCCGTGGCAATCTTTGATACGGTCTTGTTCACCGACAGCCCGAAGGAAATCGGCAGCCCGGTGTTTTTGATGATGCTTCTCCGTAACTCATGAGCCCATTTCTGTAACCCGAAGAAGTGATCCATCCCGGTTACATCAAGGTAATGCTCATCGATGGAAGCCTTCTCGTATATCGGCGCCTTTTCTGCAATGATATCCGTAACGGTGTGCGAATACTTCGAATAGAGTTCCATGTCACCCCGCACAAGGATGGCATCGCCGCACAGTGCCCGCGCCATCTTCATCGGCATGGCCGAGTGAACGCCAAATTTCCGTGCCTCATAGCTGCAACTGGCCACCACTCCCCGGTCGGAAGTGCCGCCAATGATCACCGGCTTCCCTACCAGTTCCGGACGGATCAGCCGCTCAACCGAGACAAAGAAGGTATCGAGATCAAGGTGGACTATGTTTCTGGAAATAATCACAAGCAATTAATTTGATTATTATTTAATCATTTTTAAGATTACAATATAATCATTATATTTGCAACATCAAACTATTTTATTATGTTTTTCAGCAGCAACATTAAATTCATGCGTAAACGCCGCGGGCGCACGCAGGATGATGTGGCATCCGCCATCAATATGAAACGGTCAACCCTCAGTGGATACGAGAATAATGTGGCTCACCCGGGGATGGAAGCATTGATACAGTTTTCCAATTATTTCAATATCGCCATTGATACCCTGATAAAGATTGACCTGTCAAAACTCCCGGAAAGCCAGTTAAGACAAATAGAACGGGGATATGACGTGTACCTGAAGGGCAGCAATCTCCGGGTTCTTGCAACTACGGTGAACAGGGATAATGAAGATAACATCGAGCTGGTTTCTGAAAAAGCAAAAGCGGGGTATACCGGTGGATTTGCCGACCCTGAATACATCAGTATTTTGCCCACATTCCGGCTTCCTTTTTTATCACGGCAGAAAAAATACCGTACATTTCAGATAAGTGGCGATTCGATGCTCCCTATTCCTCATGGGGCATGGGTTACCGGGGTTTTCATCCAGGACTGGACTTCACTTCGGGATAAGGATGCCTACATTATCCTTACCCTTGATGAAGGAATCATTTTCAAAGTTGTCGAAAACAGAGTCAGGACCGAGGGAAAACTGGTGCTGCATTCGCTGAATCCGTTCTATGCTCCATACGAAATCAGTACAGGTGATATTCGTGAGATATGGCAGTTTGTAAACTATATCAGTCCGAAAATTCCTGAAAACACAACCAGCGAGAATTATCATCTCACGGAAACAATAAAAAAACTTCAGCAGGATGTTCAGTCAATCCAGACCAAACTTAATCTCTAAAGGCAAAAGCGGTTTTTTTTCTCATTTGTTAGGTTTTAGCGGTATCAAAAAGAAGATTTGATCCAATTGGACTAATTTATATTTATATTTGTTCCAAATATTAAACTAAAACTTCTACACATGAAAGTTGCAATCGTTGGATCCGGATACGTGGGGCTAGTAACCGGCACTTGCTTCGCTGAAGTTGGTATCGAGGTTACCTGCGTTGACATTGATCAGAAAAAAATTGAAAACTTAAAAACTGGGATTATCCCTATTTATGAACCGGGATTGGAGGAGATGGTCCACCGCAACATGAAAAAGGATCGTCTCAAATTCACAACGAGTATTTCTGAAGCATTGGAAGATTGTGAAGTTATTTTCAGCGCCGTAGGCACCCCCCCTGATGATGACGGAAGCGCCGACCTTCAATATGTCATCAGCGTAGCAAGAGATTGCGGGAAACACATGAAGGATTATTTGCTGATCGTGACAAAGAGCACTGTTCCGGTCGGTACTGCAGCCAAAGTGCGTGCAGCAGTCCAGGAAGAGTTGGACAAACGCGGTGTCACTATCGAATTCGATGTTGCCTCTAATCCTGAATTTTTAAAAGAGGGTGCAGCCATTGATGACTTCCTTAAGCCCGACCGGATCGTGGTCGGATGCAATTCACCCCGTGCCGAAGAGCTGATGAAATCGTTGTATAAACCGTTCACGTTAAATGGTCATCCGGTGATATTTATGGATATTACTTCAGCTGAAATGACAAAATATGCCGCTAACTCCATGCTCGCAACAAAAATCAGCTTCATGAACGATGTTGCCAATCTGTGCGAAATTGTCGGGGCCGATATCAACATGGTACGCCGGGGTATTGGATCCGACTCCCGCATTGGCAGTAAGTTCATCTATCCGGGTGTCGGATACGGCGGTTCCTGCTTCCCAAAGGATGTGAAGGCGCTGATCCATACGGCCGATGATTTCAAATATAGTCTTCGTGTCCTGAAGGCTGTGGAGGCCGTAAACGATGATCAGAAATCGGTGTTGTTTAATAAAATGATGAAACACTATGGAGGTGATCTTGCTGGTAAAACAGTAGCAATCTGGGGGTTATCATTTAAGCCGCAAACCGACGATATGCGCGAAGCCCCATCCCTGGTCATCATTAAAAGACTTCTTGAATCCGGTGTAAAAATCAAAGCCTATGATCCTGTGGCCATGCATGAAGCCGAACGGATCCTCGGAGATAAAATTTATTATGCTCCCGATCAGTATGATGCCCTGATTGATGCGGATTGCCTGATGCTTGTCACAGAATGGCCGGAATTCAAATTCCCGAATTTTAATGTTATCCGTAAACTACTGAAAGATCCTGTTGTGTTCGACGGAAGGAACATATATGAAATACCGGAGATGAAGCGCAAAGGATTTGCTTATTATTGTATTGGCGTAGATACTTCAAATTAAATTCGTACACTCCAATTTGAAAAACCTAACAGTTCGATCAATACCGTTAGGTTTTTTAATTTTATTCATAAAATCGGGAAACATGATACGGAATAAAGTTTTAGTTACAGGCGGTGCAGGATTCTTAGGATCCCACCTCTGTGAAAGATTGCTGAATGAAGGGAATGAAGTGGTTTGCCTCGACAATTATTTCACCGGGCAAAAACAAAATGTCGTTCATCTTCTTAAAAATCCTTTTTTCGAGCTCGTTCGTCATGATGTGACCCTTCCTTTCCATATCGAAGTGGACCAGATTTATAACCTGGCCTGCCCGGCATCCCCCATTCATTACCAGTACAATCCGATTAAAACAGTGAAAACCTCAGTGATGGGGGCCATCAATATGCTCGGACTCGCCAAACGAATCAGGGCAAGGATCCTCCAGGCATCCACCAGCGAAGTTTACGGGGATCCGGAAGTTCATCCCCAGGTCGAAACGTACTGGGGGCATGTAAACCCGATTGGGATCCGTTCATGCTATGATGAAGGAAAGCGGATTGCAGAAACACTTTTTGTCAATTATCATCAGCAAAACAATGTCCGTATTAAAATTATCAGGATCTTCAACACTTATGGACCCCGTATGCATCCCAGTGATGGCCGGGTGGTTTCAAACTTCATCGTTCAGGCTCTCAAGGGTGAAGATATTACCATTTATGGTGATGGTTCTCAATCCAGGAGCTTTTGTTATGTGGATGACCTGCTTGAAGGCATGATCAGGCTGATGAATTCCAGGGAAGATTTCACCGGGCCGGTAAATATTGGGAACCCGAATGAATTTACGATGCTTGAACTGGCAGAAAAAGTCATAAAACTCACAGGCACAAAATCAAAAATCATTTACATGCCGCTTCCTGCCGACGATCCCACCCAGCGTCAGCCCAATATCTCCCTGGCGAAAAAGGAGTTGGGATGGGAACCCAAGGTCATGCTGGAGGAGGGATTGATAAAAACCATTGACTATTTCAGGTCCATCCTCTGATAGCTATAAAAAAAGAACCATGAAAATTCTAGTTACCGGATCCAACGGCCAATTGGGCAGCGAAATCAGGATGCTGCAGCCAGCCTACCCATCTTTTAAATTCCTCTTTACCGATGTTGCAGAATTGGATATTACCGATGAGATAGCCATCGATGTACTCTTTTCAAACTTTAAACCAGCCGTCGTAATCAATTGTGCTGCCTATACTGCTGTTGATAAAGCTGAGGAGGATGAAAAAATAGCATTTCTGATCAATTCTGAGGCAGTGGGGAACCTGGCAAGGGCAGCTTCAAAGCATGATGCACTCCTCGTTCATATTTCCACCGACTATGTGTTCGATGGACAAGGTTTCAAGCCATATCATGAAGAAGACCCGACCAACCCTGTATCCAGGTATGCCAAAAGCAAACACGCCGGCGAAAACCAGATCCACTCATATTCAAATAAAGCCCTGATTATCAGAACATCATGGCTGTATTCGGAATTTGGTCATAATTTCATCAAGACCATTATGAAATATGGAAAAGAGCGTGGCCAGCTGAATGTAGTCTTCGATCAGGTCGGCACTCCTACCTATGCACACGATCTTGCCAAAGTCATCCTCGACATTCTTGAAAAAAATCCCACATTGGGCGGTGTCGAAATTTTTCATTACTCAAATGAGGGTGTCACCAGCTGGTACGATTTTGCAAAGGCCATCATTGAATTCAGTGGAATTAATTGCAGGATCAATCCGATTGAAACCAAAGACTACCCCTTGCCTGCGCCACGTCCATTTTACAGCGTTTTCAATAAATCGAAGATCAAGCAGCGGTTTCAGCTCGAAATCCCGTTCTGGCGCGACAGCCTGAAGGTATGCATCGGGAGGATGAAGGGAAATGACGAATGACGAACGACGAATGAAAAATGAAAAAGGGGAAATAGAAAGCACGAATGAAAACCAGATAGTTTACCTATGGAAATAGAAAAAGCAATCCTTGACCGGGCGGAAAGATGGCTCGGTGGTAGTTTTGATGAAGGGACGAAAACGGCAGTTAAACAGTTGATAGAATCAAACCCGGTTGAACTGACCGATGCGTTTTACAGGGATCTTGAATTCGGAACCGGTGGTCTCAGGGGAATCATGGGCGTTGGGACCAACCGTATGAACAAATATACTGTTGGCATGGCTACCCAGGGCCTGGCCAATTACCTGAAACTGATGTTCCCGGATAAAAAGCCTGTTAAAATGGCCATCTCGCATGACAGCCGGAACAACAGCAAATTTTTCGCACGGATTGTGGCCGAAGTTTTTTCTGCGAATGGATTTATTGTATATCTCTTTGCTGATCTGCGCCCGACTCCTGAACTCTCATTTACCATCCGGCATCTCGGATGTCAAAGTGGGGTTATGGTTACCGCTTCACACAATCCGAAGGAATACAATGGATACAAAGCTTACTGGGATGATGGAGCCCAGATGATTGCCCCGCATGATGAGAATGTCATTCATGAGGTCCAGAAGATCACTTCGATCGATGATGTCCTCTGGACTGCCGTACCTGAGAATATCATCAGCATAGGAGAAGAAATTGACCGGGAGTATCTGAACCGGGTTTTAGCGCTTTCCCTGTCCCCCGAAAGCATCCGTCATCAAAGGGATCTGAAAATTGTTTATACGCCGCTGCATGGGTGCGGACGGGAACTGGTGCCTAAAATTCTTTCCATGTATGGATTTGAAAACATCCACATGGTAAGGGAACAGGCCATTGCTGATGGCAATTTTCCAACGGTTCATTCACCAAATCCTGAAGAACATAATGCCCTTGATATGGCCATCAACCTGGCCGATGAACTCGAGGCCGACCTCGTGATGGCCACCGATCCGGATGCGGACAGGGTGGGCATTGCGGTAAGAAACCATAAAAACGAAATGATTCTCCTCAATGGGAATCAAACCGCCGCCATTCTTTTTTATTACATTCTCAACCGGTGGAAGGAACTGGATAAACTGAAAGGAAATGAATTTATCGTTTCAACCATTGTCACTACCAAACTCCTCTCTCAAATTGCCTCTCATTTTGGCGTCACCTATTTCGAATGCCTTACCGGGTTCAAATTCATTGCCGATGTTATCCGGCAAAACGAAAATCATAAAACCTTCATCGTGGGTGGTGAAGAGAGTTATGGATATCTTATAGGAGATTTTGTGCGCGATAAAGATGCGGTAAGTGCCTGTGCCCTGATTGCAGAAACTGCGGCATGGATGGCCGATCAGGGTAAATCGTTATTTGATCTGCTAATTGAAATCTATCAAAAATTCGGATTCTTCAAAGAATCCCTGATTTCAGTCACCCGAAAAGGAAAAAGTGGTGCCGAAGAGATACAGCAAATGATGGTTGACTACCGGAACACCCCTCCTGTTGCAATAAATAATTCGAAGGTGGTTAGAATCATGGATTATCTGACCGGCATTGAGAAAAATCTGGTTGATGGTAAAACAAATAACATCAACTTACCACAATCAAATGTGCTGCAATTCGTTCTTGAAGATGGCAGTGCCATCAGTGTAAGACCATCCGGCACGGAACCAAAAATCAAATTCTACTTTGGGGTTCGTGAAAATCTTCGGGATATTACCGAATTTGAGCAGACAGCACAGCGGCTGGATGAAAAAATAACAGGGATCATTGCTTCATTGAAGCTGAAATAAATGCTTTTCAAAAGGTTTGTATTTCTTATTAATGATTTTCCAAACCTGATATTTTTCAGATTAACCTCTATTCTTTTTGCATCATTCCTCATTCTCTCTTGCACCGTTTGGGGCAACAGTTCCCGGTTTTCAGGATCTCATAAGCACGAGCCAAGCAGCGATACCATCATTATCAGGAAAGGACGGTATATCCTTTCAAAAAACACCTCGATTAATATTCCCCACGATACGTTTTATGTTGTGTCCCACAGGGTAAAAAACAGGGTGGAGGCCAGTGCATACCAGCACTCCAAGGTGTTTTATGATACCATGTATAGGAAATTTTCCCGGAAAAAATTAACGAAATTGCTGTATTACCTGGCTTTTGTCGAGCCCAAACAATCAGATTTGCCGGATACGTTGCAGGTTCTGAAGAGTGTTGCACCGTTCGAAGAGTTCAGGGGAAAGATTATCCGGAATATCAGTATTAAGGTTCTGCCCCCATTCGGGTCAAATGTGTATGATACCTCGCGCCTTGCTGTTACCGGCTTCGGCAAAGCGCTGAACAGTGTGCACATGATTACCCGAAAATATGTAATCCGCAGGAATCTCCTCTTTAAACCGGGCGACAGTTTGAATCCCTCCCTGTTTGCCGATAACGAGCGGTTATTGAGAAACCTTACGGCCATTGACAATGCCAGGATCATCGTATCAAAAACCAGCCCGGAGAGCGATTCTGTTGATCTTGTAATAGTTTCAAAGGATGTTTGGTCAATTGGCATAGATGTCCCTCTTATAACACCGCAACAGGTCAGGGTTAGGCTCTTCGACGCAAATTTCCTTGGATTGGGAGACCAGCTTACAACCAGTATGTCACTGGATTTGTATCGCCCCTCTTTCTACATTTTTGAGGGTGTATCCTACACCTTTACCAACATTGGGAGTTCGCTCATAAACGCAACCGTTAGTTATATGGCCGATCCTGCCGGTGACCAGAGTTTCTTCCTGCGATTCGACAGGGCCTTCCTGACCAACCAGACCAAGTGGGCAGGCGGAGCTTTTGCTGCCTATGAAAAAGCTGTAAATGAAACTGTTAACGAAGCTACGGTTACTACCTTCTTCAACGATGAAAGTTTATGGGTTGGCCGTGCATTTTTACTCAAACATCAAAAGGAGACTTCAAGGGCTGTAGTCTCAGTGGGCATGAATCGCAGGGATTATGGTTCACGGCCGGTTGTGACCATTGATTCAAACAGGAGTTATTATAACCGGTTACAGTTTCTTTCTTCATTCTCCCTCTCAAGAAATAATTATTATCTGACCGATTACATCCTTGATTTTGGGAAAACAGAGAACCTGCCTTATGGTCATTTGTTTCAGATTACAGTGGGAACTGAACAAAGCGATTTTTATACCCGTTTATATTCAGGAGTTCATATTTCTTTAGGAAATTTTATTCAAAAAATCGGCTACATAGCCGGCTATATGAAATTTGGTGGATATTTCAACCATTCTTCGTTTGAAGACGCCGTATTAAAATTTAACCTCCATTATTTCACCCCGCTCATGAAAACCAAGGACAAAAGATTTAAATTCCGTGTATTTTACTCAGCCGATTACCGGTACGCCTTCAATATGCGATCAAACAACAACGATTATTATGATGCGAACATGGATTTCGAAATTGACAAGGTTGGCAATGAGGATTACTTTAAAGGGGTGAACATCATGACAGGCAAACTTGGTTCAGTATGCTTCACCCCCTGGTATTTTTATGGGTTCCGGTTTGCAATGATGATGGAATTGCAGTCGGGTTTGGTCGCCCAAAAAGGGGAATATATATTTAAGGCACCTTTATTTAGCAGCATAGGTCTTAGTTTCATTATTAAAAATGACAACCTAGTATTCCCTGCTTTTATTATCGCAGCCTATTTTTATCCGTCAACCGCCGAAAATTTCAGGCAGGTGCAGTTTATGGTCAATTCCAACCTGAATGCGAATTATTACGATTTCAATGTAGATGCACCACATGTTGAGACACTTGGAAACTGACAGGAAGCAAAAAAAACGTAGTTTTACCATTCAATATTTATACCAGAATGAACGAACCCATCCTTAACGCCGGTGACGACCCGGTCTATTCCAGAAAAGTATTGGAGATGCTCACGGTTGCAAATGAATACTGCCTTTTCCTCGATAAGGCGGAAGATTACTCTGAGGTAGAGTTGCTGAGTTTTCTTCAAAAAATTGCTCCGCTGATTTATTTGAAAAGCATACTGCTTCCTGAAATCGAAGTTTCTGATGACACTGCAGTTGAGCATTATGTGAATGAGGAACAATGGGAATCCTTGTTTAACCTGCTCTACAACAAATTTGGAGAAAAAGATCAATTCTATTTCATTGATCTGCATGAGAAAAGCCACACCGACCCGGTCAAAGGGAGTCTGGCTGAGTGCTATACGGATATTTACCAGGATCTTAAAGATTTTGTGCTCTTGTACCAGAATCCCTTGAGAGCATTCAAGGAAAATGCGGTGAAAGAATGCAGGCGTTTGTTTGAAACCCGCTATGGTTATCGCCTTATCAACGCTCAGGCTGCCATTCACTGCTTACAATTTCCTGACGATGACAGTGAGATGATTTTTTAATACTTTTGCAAAAACAATCTGACATGATAGACCGTCAAAAGTTCAACGACAATTTCCAGTATTTTGACAAAGAAATTATTGTCGAGATCATTGATATATTCTTTTCCGAATATGACGAACGATTCGAAAAATTGCAGAAAAACGTTAATGAGCGCGATTTCACACAGTTAAAATTCAATGCACACAGTTTAAAAGGTGTCATTGCAAACTTTATGGACCCGGTATCCATCGAACTTTCCCGAAAACTTGATGAGATGGCTAAAAATAAGGAAGAAGCCGGACTGGATAAATTGTACGAAGAGATACAGAAAAGTGCAGTTAATCTCAAAGATGAGCTAGGACGGATCAAGAAGGAACTTACTTCCTGACCTTTACCTTATCAAGCCTGTTGAGTCCTTCGATTGCTTTGTCATAGTTCACCATGATCTTTAGTGATCTTTGGTAATCATCCATTGCATTTTTATATTCGCCCAACAATTCGTAGGCATATCCCCGGTTAAAATATGCCTGATAATATCCCGGATCTTTCTTTAACGATTCCGTGAAGAACGGGATGGCACGTGAAAAGTCGTTAAGATAAACCAGGTAGATATATCCAATGTTATAGGGTGCCTCGCGAAATGAGGTATCCACTTTTCCAAGGTTCTGGTAGGTGGCAATGGCTTTGGTATATTGGCCGGTCTCCTGGTAAAACATTCCAAGCATATACATGGCCTCCTTGCTCTGAGGCCGGATATTCAACGCATTTTTCAGATACAATTCAGCAAGGGGACTCTTTTTTATCGAATGGAGTTCCCCCAGCTGAATATAGGCCTCATAATATTGCTGGTTTTTATCGACAGCCTGCATCAGGTCATCAACGGCATGGATGGTGTCACCCTGCTCAAGCAGGCCAATAGCCCTGGTGTAATAGGCATCGGCAAAACTTTTGTCAAGGTCCAGCAATTGCTTTACAGTTGCATAACAGTTCGGATAATCCTTTACAATGAGGTACAGTTTAGCCAGTTTAAGAAAGGCCTCCTTTTCCCGGGGATTGATGGCGATCGCTTTTTTCAGACCATCCCTGCTGATCTCGGTTTGTCCCATTAACAGATATATATCAGATAAAGTGATATAATAACCGGACTTTTTATCATCCAGCGAAATGGCCATCTTTATGTCCTTCAGGGCTTTGTCAAACTGATGGTCTCCCAGGAGATATTTTGCCCTGCGGTTATAAAGTTCCGGATTTTCTGCATCATCCTCAATTTGCTGATTCAGCACTTCCAGGCGAATCCGGGTCGTATCGGAATCCGCTTTTTGCCCGGCACCATCCCCGCCGCTGCGACAGGCAGACAAAGCCAACAGGCCAAGAAAGAGGCATGTCACGAATTTTCTCATGTACGAATAATTACAATTTCTATGGAATAGTTATTTTTTGGGATTCAACACCTCCCTGATTTTCACCTCCAGTTCATCGGCCAGTTCCGGATTATCCTGCAGGATCTTCTTTACTGCATCCCTGCCCTGTCCCAGTTTTGTGTCCCCGTAACTAAACCAGGACCCACTTTTCTTGATCACGTTCATTTCAGTGGCAAGATCAATAATTTCAAATGGCCGGGATATTCCTTCACCGAAAATGATGTCAAATTCAGCTTTACGAAAGGGCGGGGCAACCTTGTTTTTCACAACCTTGACCTTTACATGATTTCCGATAACATCATCGCCCTCCTTTAATTGCGTTTGCCTCCTTATGTCGAGACGAACAGAAGCATAGAACTTGAGCGCATTTCCACCCGTAGTGGTTTCGGGATTTCCAAACATCACACCGATCTTTTCACGGAGCTGGTTTATGAAAATGCAGCAAGTGGCTGTTTTGCTGATGGTCGAGGTCAGTTTACGGAGTGCCTGTGACATAAGCCGCGCCTGTAAACCCATTTTTGAATCACCCATCTCCCCTTCAATTTCACTCTTTGGGGTTAAGGCGGCTACAGAGTCAATTACGATGATGTCGATCGCACCCGACCTGATCAGATTTTCGGTAATTTCCAGGGCCTGTTCTCCATTGTCAGGCTGTGAAACAAGTAAATTCTCAACATCAACGCCAAGTTTCTGTGCATAAAACCGGTCAAAGGCATGTTCAGCATCAATGAAGGCGGCTATTCCTCCCGCTTTTTGGGATTCAGCAATTGCATGCAGGGCAAGCGTTGTCTTTCCCGACGACTCAGGCCCATATATTTCAGTAACCCTCCCTTTAGGTAATCCTCCGATTCCGAGTGCAGCGTCCAACCCGATGGATCCGGTTGAAATCACATCCACTGCTTCAATGGCATTGTCGCCCAACCGCATGATGGTTCCTTTTCCGTATGTTTTTTCCAGTTTGTCCAGGGTAAGCTGCAGAGCCTTCACCTTTTCTTTGTTCACTTCATTTGCCATGATTTTTTTCCTCCATTTTTGACGACGTGCAGTGACACGTCGTTTCCGTTAGTACCCTAATTCTTTCAGGATTTGGGCGGTATGGTTTTTTGTATCGACTTTGGTAAAAATATGTGCAATTTTACCGGCCTCATCAATGATGAATGTCATACGGTTAATCCCGTCATATTCCTTTCCATACAATTTTTTCTTCCCCCAAACGCCATAATCCATGATAATTTTTCTTGCTTTATCGGGGATGATGGCAAAAGGTAAACCATATTTCTCAGAAAAATTTTTGTGTGATCGTTCATCATCTGCACTCACGCCGATGATTTTGAACTCTTTCTCAATGAGAATCTGATAGTTATCCCTCAGGTTGCAAGCTTCAGCAGTACAACCAGGAGTGTTATCTTTCGGGTAAAAAAAGAGGATCACTTTACTTCCCCTGAAATCAGCGAGCGAGATCCTGTTTCCATGTTGATCTACCGCTTCAATATCCGTTGCGTGGTCGCCTTTTTTAAGTGTTGCCATGATCAGCCAATTGATTTATGATTAAACCAATGGGTATTTAAATAACCTCAGAGGATCAGTAAATCAGAATTCAAAAGTATGCATTAATGGTGTAAAAGTCTTGAAATGAACCCCTGAGTTATCAACAAGTTTTTGTTGCCTTATCCGTCAAATAGAACTTGCAGGTGGTCTTTAATCCGCATTCTGAACACTTGGGTTTACGTGCTAGGCAGATGTACCTGCCGTGTAAAATTAACCAGTGATGTGCGATGGAGCGAAGGTTTTCAGGAATGTACCGAATCAGTTGCTGCTCCGTTTGCAATGGTGTTCGGGCATTGGTCGTCAATCCAAGTCTGGCTGAAACGCGAAAAACATGCGTATCCACTGCCAGGGTGGGTTGATGATAAATCACGGAGGCAAGAACATTGGCCGATTTTCGCCCAATTCCCGGAAGTTTTTGAAGTTCGTCAATATCGGAGGGCATGACTCCACCGTATTCTTCTGTAAGCTTCCTGGCCATTCCTGTCAGGCTTTTTGTCTTGTTGTTGGGATAGGAACAGCTGCGGATCAATTCAAAAACCTGCGAAGGATCGGCAGCAGCCAGTGACCGTGCATCGGGAAAATTCCGGAAAAAGACCGGGGTAATCAGGTTAACACGCTTATCGGTACACTGTGCAGACAGAATAACGGCAACCGCCAATTGGTATGGGCTGGTATAGATAAGTTCAGTCTCCGCCTCTGGCCGGTGCTCCAGGAAATAATCCAGGACAAGTCGGAATCTTTCTTCTTTGCGCATGAAATCAGATTGAAACAGGCAGGTTTAGTTTCCCCCTCCCCTCAGAATAGTAACAGATCCCTTGAAAATGTCATCCCGGAATTGTCCCTGGCATTTTAATATATAAAAGTAGGTTCCGTCCGATAGATTTGCTCCATCCCAGTCACCACTCTTATAATTGGTCTTTGCATAAACTTTCCGCCCCCAACGGTCAAAAGCAACAAACTCATTGCTCAGGTATGCCAAACCGAAGTCTTTGTCTTTCGACTCACCATTGAGTGTGATCTGGAACTTGTCGTTGATACCATCCCCATTGGGTGTGAAAACATTGGGAATCTTGAGTTCTGTGGTTTTCACGATCAGGTCATGTTCGATGATGGTATCACACCCGTTGATATCGGTAAACAGGAGTTGAATCTGGAATTTACCGCTTTGATTGCTGAGAATCACCTCCTCAGTATACGAATGAATCGCCGGATTCAGGTTGGGGATCTTGGTGCTGTCAGCAAAATCCCATGTCCAGTTGGTTATGTGTTTTGTCATGGAATCCGGAAAAATGACCTGGATATTTGGGTTGGTCAAATAGATTGTATCGCTCGGGATAAAATCGAAATCCACTTTGGGAGCCTTCAAAACATCAACAAAGTAGACACTGTCGAGCGAACATCCCACTGAATCTGTTGCTAAAAAAGTGTAATGACCGCGACAAAGTCCAAAGACAATGGTATCCTGCGAAAACCCTCCATTCCAGTCATAGATATAGGGAGGATAATTTTTAAATTGCGTTCCCCCTGAAACACGTACTTTAAATTGACCTTTGCAGTCTCTCGGGCATCCCAGGGGATTGTAACGGTAAAGAGTGTCGATCTTCATTTTAGGATGCATTCTCAATTGTGCGTCGTTGCTGGTATCTGCAATTCCATCGACCATGATGATGCAACGGTAAAAACCCTGGGAATTGCCAGATACCTGCCTGATGGCATACAATGAATCTGCAGCACCCGCAATGTCAATGAAATTCTTTTGCCAACGGTACGAAACTTTACCTGTATAATGGCCGGTAATAACCGTGGTAAAGGCTACACTGTCACCAAAGCAGACAATGGTATCTGCCGGTTTAATGACCACGGTTACCTGGCTTATGGCCGAAAAAAAGGAAAGAAAGAATAAAAGTAAAAGGAGATGTTTCATCTGGGACAACAATACGGCCACAAAAATAAGAAATTCTTTGAATCGGGCCATTTAAACAATAACGAAGGTTGCAACGCATTTGGTATGATCAGTATAGATTATTGGAGATCATGATCAGGGTGCATGCATGAACCACCTCAATACCAGCTTCAGTAAGGATTGCAGCAAATTCGGGGGATTCTGTTCCCGGATTGAAGATCACACGCCTGGGGTTCAAACTGACGATATAATCATAATAAGCAGGCTGATTCTTCGGGCCAATATACAAGGTAACAGTGTGAATATCTTTAAATCTCGGGAAGGGTTTTTCAATCCTTACTCCGCTGATCTCTCCTTCGCGCAAACCGACAGCTACCACGGGAATATTGCTATACTTCAATTTCCTGACCGCCATATACCCAAACCGTTCCGGATTTGTGCTTGCACCAAGGACCAAGGTCTTTTTAATCATGTGTTAATTGATTCACAATAGTGTGACAAAAGTAACATAAAATCAGTCAAAACGACGGAGCCATTGTCATATTTATGACATTTTTTCCTGAATTCAGTTACGGAAATGAAATGGTCAATAATTTGATTATCTTTAGGTACATTTAACAACATATTTACTATGAATAATAACAATTTTAATAACAAAACCCAGGATTACCCGGCCTTGAATCTCTATGCACGCAACCTGAACGACCTGGCCAACAGCGGAAAACTGGACCCTGTTATTGGCCGCGACGAAGAAATAAGAAGGATTTTACAAATATTATCACGACGCACTAAAAACAACCCTATCCTCATTGGAGAGCCAGGGGTAGGAAAGACGGCAATTGCAGAAGGGCTTGCCCACAGGATCATAGACGGGGATATTCCTGAAAATCTAAAAACAAAGCAGATCTATTCACTCGACATGGGGGCATTGATTGCCGGGGCCAAATACAAAGGTGAATTTGAAGAACGGCTGAAAAGCGTGATGAGGGAAGTCATGTCATCTGAAGGTGAGATCATATTGTTCATTGATGAGATCCACACCCTCATAGGCGCTGGTGCAAGTGAAGGGGCCATGGATGCAGCAAACATCCTCAAACCTGCCCTGGCACGCGGCGATCTCCGGGCCATTGGGGCAACCACGCTGAAGGAGTACCAGCGGTATTTTGAAAAAGACAAAGCACTGGAGCGCAGGTTTCAACCAGTCATGGTCAATGAACCCGATGCACTTGATTCGATATCTATCCTGCGTGGACTGAAGGAACGCTATGAGACCCATCACCATGTGAGGATCAAGGATGAAGCCATTGTTGCTGCCGTAGAATTATCGCAACGTTACATTACAGAACGTTTCCTTCCGGATAAAGCGATTGACCTGATTGATGAGGCTGCCTCCAAACTTCGCCTTGAAATCAATTCTGTTCCGGAAGAAATTGAAATTACCGAACGGAAGATCCGTCAGATGGAGATTGAACGTGAAGCCATCAGGCGTGAGAACAATGATGAACGGCTGAAATCCTTGATGGATGAAATCTCAGATTTGAAAAAGGAACAGCAAATCCTAAGGGCCAAATGGAATGCAGAAAAAGAAATCGTTGAAAAAATACAGTCCAGGAAAAATGCAATTGAATCGCTGAAACTTGAAGCTGATCAAGCAAATCGCATCGGGGATCTGGGAAAAGTAGCAGAAATCAGGTACGGGAAAATTCCCCAGGCGGAAAAGGAGATTGAATCTTTCAAAGCGAAACTTTCTGAGATTCAAAAAGATTCACCGCTTGTGAATGAAGAGGTCGGAGCCGAGGAAATTGCCGGTATCGTGTCACGATGGACAGGAATCCCGGTAAACCGCATGCTGCAAAGTGAGCGCCAGAAGTTACTCAACCTTGAAACAGAGCTCCATATGCGGGTTGTTGGCCAGGAAGATGCCATCACTGCAGTTTCTGATGCCATCCGCCGCAGCAGGGCAGGCTTGCAGGACAACAAGCGTCCGGTTGGCTCATTTATCTTCCTTGGCACGACTGGTGTGGGAAAAACCGAACTTGCCAAAGCCCTTGCCGGGTTCCTGTTCAACAACGAAAATAACATGATTCGGATCGATATGTCGGAATACCAGGAACGACACACGGTATCGCGGCTGATCGGAGCTCCACCGGGATATGTCGGATACGAAGAGAGTGGTCAGCTTACCGAGGCAGTGCGCAGAAAACCCTATGCGGTCGTTCTGCTTGATGAAATCGAAAAGGCACATCCCGATGTATTCAATATTTTACTACAGGTGCTTGATGACGGCCGTTTAACCGATAACAAAGGGAGAACGGTGGATTTCAAGAACACGATTATCATCATGACCTCAAATATCGGCTCACACATCATCCAGGAAAACATGGAAATGGTTACCGACCTCAACAGAGATGAGGTTTTTAACCGTACCAGGGAACAGGTTTTTGACCTGCTGAAAAAAACCATCCGGCCTGAATTCCTGAACCGGATTGATGAAATTATCATGTTCCACCCGCTGACTCTGGAAGAAATCAAACAGGTGGTGAAATTACAGCTCGGACTCCTCCAGGAAATCCTGGGAAAGAATGAGATTGTACTTAAAGTCACGCCTTCTGCAACGGAGCTGATTGCCAAACTGGGATTTGACCCGCTATATGGGGCCAGACCAATAAAACGTGTGATCCAGAAGCAGGTTCTGAATGAACTGTCGAAGATGATTCTTGAAGGCAAAGTGGATAAAGAGTCAGAAATCGAGATGGATGAGAAGGATGGAAAGCTTTATTTCCGGAACAAATAGATCATTTTTTTCCTGGTTCTTCCACTTTGATCAGGTTGCCTCTGATATAGATCTCTTTTTTCGAGATGCTCCCATTTTCATTGTAGTAGACCCATGTACCATCCTGGTGACCGGCATCATATTGTCCTGAGATCATTATTTTACCGGAACTGTAAAAGGTCTGGAAAGAACCCTGCTTCTCCCCTGTCTTGTATGTTGCATGCAATTTGAGCTTGCCTTCAAGAAAGTATTGTTCCCAGATTCCTTCCATAATGTCGTTCCTGAAATTATGGATCTCGGATAAACCACCATCAGGATAGAATACTTTAGACGGGCCATTGGCCAGCCCTGACTGGAAGCTTTGCTCTGACACCAGTGTGCCATTGGACTCACTGAAAAACTGCCAGGTGCTGTCCTTTTTTTTATCCAGGTATATGCCGGTCGCCATTTTCCGGCCATTTGGGAAATAGGATACTGTTCTGGCTTTTTTACCCTGGTTTGAGATCACTGAGACTGTTTTTAATTTTCCATCCGGGTAAAAGAAACGGAATTCACCTCCGGGAAAACCATCTTTGAAGCGGCCTTCATAAATGGTCCGGCCCAGGGAGTCGACCTTTCGCCAGGATCCCTGTTTACGACCCTGGTAATCGGTGATATTCAGGGTATCCTGGCCGAATACTGAAAAAGAAAAAATTGCAAGCAGAAATAACAGGAAAATCCGAACCATAACCTGAATAAATTAACTTTGCAAATTACTAATAATTTCACTTGCAAACCTATCCTTCAAAATTACTGGAACAGGCAGTAAATGAACTGTCGAAACTTCCCGGAATTGGACGTAAAACGGCCATGCGCATGGCCTTGCACCTGCTGAAAAGGAACCCTGCGGAAGTGGACGCCCTGGGAACTTCCATCATTAAAATGCGTAACGAAGTCAATTATTGCAAGGAGTGCAGGAACATTTCCGATGATGAATCGTGCGCAATCTGTACAAACACGAAACGTGATCATGCAATCATCTGCGTTGTTGAAGATATCCGGGATGTAATGGCCATCGAAAATACGGGTCAGTTCAGCGGGGTATACCATGTACTTGGTGGGATCATCTCTCCGATGGATGGAATCGGCCCGCAGGACCTTCACATTGACGCGCTGATCAACCGGGTGGAAAACCGTCCGGTTGCCGAGGTTATCCTGGCGCTGCCAACTACCATTGAAGGAGATACGACCAATTTTTACCTATTCAGAAAACTCAGTGATTTTAAGGTTAAACTGACCACCATTGCCCGGGGAATTTCAATTGGGGATGAACTGGAGCACACGGATGAAGTAACCCTGGGACGCTCCATATTGAACCGCACTCCTTATGAATCAGGTCTTTCGCGCAAATAGGAAACAAATCAGAAAAGTTCGAGCTGATTGACCCGCACCTGTGAAAAATTCTCTACCTCCATCCCTGCATAATTCTGCAATAAAGGACGTATCGCCTTCTTGATCACTTTATTTGGAGTGGTATGGCGTGATTTGCTGAAATTCATCAGTGACTTTTTCTGACGCACGGTAACCTTGATGGTGATGGTCTTGAATTTAACAGGCTTCCGTGCCTTTTTCGCAGCTTTCCTGGGCATGAGATCAGCGTTCTTGCAATATTTCCTTGAAATCGTTTAGAATTTTCCGGGCAAGGTTATCAGCCTTTTTCATCATGTCACTCTCAGCATAAATCCTTATGATCGGCTCGGTGTTTGATTTGCGAAGATGCACCCATTCATTTTTGAAATGGATTTTAATCCCGTCGATGGTTGTGATCGGATGTGATTTATATTTATCGATGATGCCTTTCAGGATTTCCTCGATATCCATTTCCGGGGCAAATTCAATCTTGTTTTTCGAAATATAATAATTCGGATACTGATCCCTGAAGGCGGAACATTTTTTTCCAGACTTTGCCAGGGCAGTCAGGAACAGGGCTATTCCAACCAGGGCATCCCTCCCATAATGCAGTTCAGGATAGATCACCCCGCCATTGCCCTCTCCGCCGATCACAGCCTTTTTCAACTTCATCATTTCAACAACATTCACTTCCCCAACAGCTGATGCAAAATATTCACCTCCAGCCTTTTTAGTTACTTCACCTAAAGCCTGGGTAGAGGATAAATTCGATACGGTATTACCTTTTTTATGTTGAAGTATATAGTCGGATACAGCCACTAAGGTGTACTCTTCTCCAAATGGCTCGCCCATTTCATTGACAACAGCAAGACGGTCAACATCCGGGTCAACCACAAATCCCAGGTCGGCCTTATTCTTAACAACCTCCTCACAGATATCAACAATATGTTCAGGAAGCGGTTCGGGGTTGTGCGGAAATTGACCGGTGGGGTCACAATACAGGCGGTCAATTTTATGAACATTCAGCGCCTCAAGCAAGAGAGGTATTGCAATTCCGCCAGTGCTGTTCACTGCATCGATCACAACCCGGAAGTTTGCTTTATTGATGGCCTCCGTGTCCACCATGGGAAGGGAGAGAATTTTTTCGATATGTTTTTTGATATAGGAATCATCCCTTCTGCAAGTGCCGAGGAGATCGACTTCTGCAAAAGTAAAATCAGCTTTTTCGGCAAGGGCCAACACCCGCAACCCATCATCTGATGAAAGAAATTCCCCCCTGTGGTTGAGAAGTTTCAGGGCATTCCATTGTTTCGGGTTATGGCTGGCGGTCAGTATTATTCCGCCATGTGCATTTTCATCCACTACTGCTATCTCTGCCGTTGGCGTAGTAGTTAATCCGATATCCACAACATCCACTCCCATCCCTATCAGGGTGCCAACCACAAGGTTGTTCACCATTGGACCCGAGATACGTGCATCTCTTCCAACAACCACTTTCAGCCTGATTCCGGGATGTCCCTCTTTTATGAAAGAAAGGTATCCCGCAGTAAAACGCACAATATCAACTGGATTCAGCCCTTCACCTGGTTTTCCTCCAATGGTTCCCCTGATGCCTGAAATGGATTTGATTAATGCCATTTGCCTTTTTTTAGGCAAATGTAAAGGTTTTCAATATCGCCTCCCCAAAGTGTTAAAAAAAACTGAAAACTGGTTGGCTGAAATCCAAGGGTCATCTGATTTTTTCGTACTTTTGCAGAATGGATAAGAGCCTATAACAGGTATTTTTGACCACTGATGGAAGAACCTTTTGAATCATATTTTGATCGCGAAACCCTGTCCCTTGTTGGACGTTTCGAAAAAATGCTGCAGCAGGATCTGCACTATTTTTTTGACGTGGATGAATTTGAAGAGATCATAGAATATTATTTCTTTAAAAATGATCAGCGTAAAGCCCTTGTGACCATTAACCAGGCCTTGGAACAGCATCCCGAAAGTTCAGCCATCCTGATCAAGCTTGCACAGTTTCATGTCAATGCAAAAAAAGATCATGAAGCATTCCGGATCCTGAAAGAGATCGAACAATCTGAAATTGCTGACAGCGATCTGTATCTTGCAAAGGGCAATCTTTACAGCCAGCTTGAAAAGCCTGAAAAAGCCATTGAAGAATATAAAAAAGCCATTGAAGGGGCTGATTTTGTTGATGACATCTATTCAAGTATCGCTTTTGAGTATGAATCCCTGGGGAAATACGACAAGGCCATTGATTTTTTATTAAAAGCCCTTGAATTGAATCCCGATAATGATGCGGCTCTTTATGAATTTGCTTTTTGCTGCGAAGTTTCTCAGTGTTCCGACAAAAGCATCGAATTTTTAACATCTTTTCTCGATCAGCATCCCTATTCAGTAGCTGCGTGGTTTAACCTGGGTATTGCTTACAGCAACACCGATCTGTATGAAAAAGCCATTGATTCGTACGATTATGTTCTTGCAATTGATGACACCTTTTCATCCGCCTACTTTAACAAGGCAAACTGCTATGCCAATATCGACCAGTTTGACAAAGCAATTGAGACCTATTTTGAGACATTCTATTACGAAGATCCTGAGCCTGTTACATATTATTACATCGCGGAATGTTATGAAAAACTGCAGAAGTTTGACGCCTCCATTGAATATTATCAGAAAGCCATTTCCCTCGACCCTGAATTTGCCGATGCATGGCTTGGCATAGGGATCTCGCATGATGAATTGGGAAAACCCCAATCTGCACTACCATATATTCTGAAAGCTATCAAGCTAACCCCCGCCATTCCTGAATACTGGTTCATTCTCGGGGATATCCAGATCAAGCTTTCTAAAATTGAGGAGGGAATCGCCTCCTACCGGAAGGTCATTGAACTTGATCCGGATGATGCCGACATATGGCTTGATCTTTCGGTGGTATACGCCGATCAGAAGGATTATGCACAAGGATATTCTGTGCTGGAAGGTGGTTTGCAGCATCATGCAACCCATGCTGATTTTTATTTCGGGATGGCCTATTACCTCTTCATGCAGGGAAAATCGAAACAGGGAGCTGAAATGCTTACAAAGGCCATGGAGATGGATTATGAAGGTCACAAACGTCTCTTTACCACTTTTCCCGAAGCCAGGAACCACCCCGAAGTCGTTGAATTGATAGGATCATTCAAAAAATAGCTGGATTCAATTTCGCAAGTTCATTCACTGTTAAGCTGCAACCTATGACAACAATCAACCTGACCTTTTTACCCGACCGTACAACAAAACCCAGGCAAAACGGCATTGCCATGGTGATGGACAAAGGGCTCAGTGTTCGCGAAGCTGAAGATTTCATCGAATCAGCCGGACATTTGGCCGATTTTGTTAAATTGGGTTTCGGAACATCATTCGTTGGAAATAAAGTCAGGGAAAAAGTCAAAGCTTATCAGAAGGCAAACATTAAGGTCTACGCAGGCGGAACCCTGTTCGAGGCCTTCGTGGTTCGAAATCTTTTCGATGATTATCTCAGGTACATTGATCACCTGGGGCTTGATTCTGTTGAAGTTTCCGACGGATCCATGGTCATGGAACACGATTTAAAATGTGAATATATTCACACGCTCTCTAAAAAATACACTGTTCTTTCGGAGGTCGGTTCCAAAGAATCAGGTATCATCATTGCACCGGGCCGCTGGATCCAGATGATGCAAAAGGAGTTGCAGGCCGGCGCCTTCAAGGTGATCGGGGAAGCACGTGAAAGCGGGAATGTGGGCATTTACAGGACCACAGGAAAGGCACATGTCGCACTTATCAATAAAATTCTCGCGAAGATACAGGCCGATAAGATCTTATGGGAAGCTCCGTTAAAGCCGCAGCAGGTATGGTTTATCAAACATTTCGGCGCCAATGTAAACCTGGGGAATATTGCTCCCGCCGAACTAATTCCGCTTGAAACACTGAGGCTCGGGTTAAGAGGCGACACCTTCTTCAGCTTTCTGCCAGCCAAATTCAAGAAGTTCCAGCCAATTTAATGCGGCAGGGATAACCAAAGGAAGGAGGAAACTTTGTTACTTGGGTTGATCGGATTTCCGTTGGACCATTCATGGTCCGCCACTTATTTCAATGAAAAATTCAGGAAGGAAGGACGTCCGGACAAGGAATACCGGATTTTTCCACTTTCCACACCGGATGAATTTCCTGCACTCCTTAAATCCCATCCGGATCTGACGGGTTTAAACGTCACCATCCCATTCAAGGAGAAAATCATTCCCTACCTGAGCGATCTCGATGAAACAGCCCGCCAGATCGGGGCCGTTAATACCATCAGAATAGTACGGGAGAAGGGAAGCATCCGGACAACGGGTTTTAATACAGATGCGGCCGGATTTCTTATGACACTTGACCTGCTTCCCGTGGGCAATGCACTGATCCTTGGAACGGGTGGTGCATCCAAAGCGGTTGCATTCGCACTGAAAAGCAAGAACATCAAGTTTTCATTTGTTTCAAGGAAAAGCAACGGTCCCGGCATCATTTCCTATAATGAACTTACCGTTGAGGTAATGCGTTATAATAAACTCATTATCAATACTACACCTGTTGGCATGTACCCCGATCAAGATCAAATACCATCCATTCCCTATGGCTATCTCACGGGGGATCATTTTTTATATGATCTCATCTATAATCCCGAAGAGACCGGATTCATTAAACAGGGAAAATTAAGGAATGCACGCACGATGAATGGCATGCAGATGCTGATCAATCAGGCGGAATTAGCTTATCAGATATTCGAAGCTAGGTAGTTTTTTTATCCTCCTTTTCCGGTTCATCATCCCTTACTACTTCGATCTTAAAATCAGCAACCATGGCGGCCACCGCCCCGGCTGCAGCCAGGATTGGAGCAAACAGGGCCCCGATCACACCAAAAGTGACGGGAATTTCGAAAAATACTTTTCCGGTTTCATCCTTGATGATCAACTTCCTGACATTTCCTTCGTGTATCAGTTGTTTGATCTTCTCAACCAACTCTTCACCCTTTACCCGAAATTCTTCTTTTATGTTTTCCATATCGGTGAACTTTAGAGGTTAAAATTTTACCGGATCAGCATCTTTAACAGTTTTATTTTATTTTTATACGGAGCATATCTGACCGGAATATCAATAAAATTAGACTTTTTCATGATCGAACGTGAATGGGAGAACACATCAAAACTATACTTCCCATGGTAATGTCCCATCCCGCTGAATCCAACCCCGCCAAAAGGCATGTTATCATTGGCAATATGCATAACCACCTCGTTGATACATCCGCCTCCGGAGCTTGTTTTGGTAAGAATTTCATCCTGTTTTGAAACAGACGTTGAAAAATAATAAAAAGCCAGCGGTTTCTCATGTGAGTTGACATAATCAATCACTTCGTCCAAGCGTTCGAATTCCATCACAGGGAGGATGGGTCCGAATATTTCATCCTGCATGATAGGATCATCGGGTTTTACGGCATCAATGATGGTTGGCGCGATATAACGGGTTTCAATATCAACCTCCCCGCCTGTAACGATATGTGTCCCCTTCAGCAAGGCAGCCAGTTTTTCTGTTTTGGCTTTGGTTGCAATATGAACAAAATCAATGCTTGAACTGGGATCCTCCCCAAAATAATCCTTGATTTTCTTTTTCATCAGAACCATCAGTTCATCCTTCACCGAACGATGCACAAAAAGATAATCAGGGGCTATGCAGGTTTGTCCCGCATTGAGGAATTTGCCCCACACGATGCGGCTGGCTGCGACATTCAGGTTCGCATCCCGATCTACGATACACGGACTTTTTCCTCCAAGTTCAAGCGAAACCGGTGTCAGATGCTTTGATGCTGCCTCCATAACCACCTTCCCAACCATCGAACTTCCCGTGAAAAAAATATAATCCCAGCGTTGATCCAGTAAAATCTGGTTCATCTCCCTTCCGCCTTCAAACATCGTTATGTACTCTGGGGGAAAGTATTCCCTGATCATCTCAGCCATCACTGTGGCTGTATGGGGGCTGTAGACTGATGATTTCAAAACCACACAATTCCCGGCGGATATTGCCCCTACAAGCGGCTTGATCAGTAACTGGAACGGATAATTCCACGGTGCTATGATCAGGACTTTTCCATAAGGTTCCTTGTAGATCCGGCTGGTCGACCAGAAGTGAACCATCTGGTTTGTACAGACACGTTTCGGTTTCGACCATTTACGGAGATTTCGTATATGAACACCTATTTCTGCAAGGACCAACCCGATTTCTGTGCCATATGCCTCAAATTCAGACTTATGCAGATCATTCCAAAGGGCCTCAAAAAGTCTTTTTTCATAGGCCAGGATGGCTCGTTTTAACGTTTTAAGCTGCAAGATCCTGAATTCCGTTTCCTTGGTTTTATGAGTATTAAAAAATTCCGATTGTTTTTGAACTGCCAATTTCACCTGCTCAACCATGATTTTTCATTTTTGCACGATTTACTCAATATTTTTTTCTGCCAGGTTATTTTTTCTCATGTCCTTTAAACCCGGCCATAGAGGAATAGACTCCCATCCATTTTCCTACAAACAAATCAAATACCCTTACCGGGAGAATTCCTTTTGTGAAGGGTATTATTTTAACCAGAAAGGGTGCACGAACAAACAGCTTATTATGTTTAATCGCCCGGACTACCTTCCCAGCAATGACCTCAGGTTTAAGCAACGGGAGCAACGGTGTCAATCTGACTCCGGCAAACATTCCGGTGCTGATATAGGATGGATTCACCGTTGTAACGTGTACCCCTGATTTCGACTGTTCCAGTTCAAGACGCAGTGACTCCGACCATCCGGCAACGGCCCATTTACTCGCACAGTATACAGACATCTGGGGATTTGAAAGCATCCCGGCGGCAGAAGATATGTTAACGATATGGCCAAATCCCTTCTTAATCATTCCGGGAAGAAACTCAAGGGTTACATGCATCAGCGCATTGGAATTCACCGCCATGGTTTTATCGACCTCCTCATGGGAAATATCTTTAAAATCCTTGTTTCCCGTAATGATCCCGGCGTTGTTGATCAGAATGTCCACCTCTCCCACTTCAGCTTTCACCTTTTTTACAGCCTCAATTACCTGTGCATTATCTGAAACATCAACCTGATAGGGATGGATGATGAAATGCATGGCCCTCAATTCCCGGGTGGTTTCAACTAATTTTTCTTTATGAATATCCCAGATGACCAGTTCTTTCGCCCCTTCGATCATGCATAAAACTCCCATCAACCGTCCAATCCCTGATGCCCCGCCAGTCACCATTACTGTGGTTCCCTTGATTTTAGTCATAGGCCTCCTTTTTTGTTAAATTTGAAAAATCAAAAGTACATTTTTTAAAACAGATAAAAAATTATGCTGCAGACAAAGATTTATTTGGTGGTAACAAAAGAAATTCATACATTTGCAGCCCGTTTAAAAGGCCTATAAAGTTAATCAAAAACAACATCTACAGCAATGAATTTAGCACCTGAAGTAAAAAAGAAAGCATTTTTAGAACATGGGAAATCAGAATTTGACAGCGGTTCAGCCGAAGCGCAGGTAGCTCTGTTCACCATGAAAATCCAACATCTCACTGAACATCTTAAGATCAACAAGAAAGACATGGTAACCGAACGTTCACTGGTAATCATGGTTGGAAAACGCAGAAAATTGCTGGATTACCTGAAAAGCAAAGATATTCAACGTTACCGTGATATCATTAAAAAACTCGGGATTCGTAAGTAAACTAATTATTTTCTTTATAAATCAAGAAAGAGGCAATGTGATAATTGCCTCTTTTAATATCTGAAAGAGACAAAACAAATGAATGGAATAACAAAAACATTTACCCTTGCCGATGGTCGTGAGATCAGCATTGAAACCGGCAAACTCGCCAAGCAGGCCGATGGGTCTGTTGTTGTAAAGATGGGCGACACAATGATACTTGCTACAGTGGTAGCTATGCAGGAAGCCAAGGAAAACGTTGACTTCATGCCTTTATCGGTTGAATACCGGGAAAAATACGCCGCCGCCGGTCGTTTTCCAGGAGGTTTCTTCAAACGGGAAGCACGTCCTTCCGATTACGAAATCCTTATCTCAAGATTGATTGACCGGGCGCTTCGTCCGCTGTTTCCTGACGATTTTCATGCTGAAGTCCAGGTGATCGTTACCCTGATCTCGGCTGATAAAAACGTCTTACCCGATGCACTGGCGTGCCTCGCAGCCTCTGCAGCATTGGCAGTCAGTGATATTCCCTTCAACGGTCCCATTTCGGAAGTCAGGGTTGCCAGGATTAAAGGACAGTTTGTCGTCAATCCCAACATTGATACCATGGCCGAAGCTGACATTGATATGATCGTGGCGGCCTCCATGGATAATATCCTGATGGTAGAGGGTGAAATGAAAGAGGTTTCAGAAGAGGACATGGTTGAAGCCATCCGCGTTGCACATGAGGCCATCAAGGTTCAGTGCCAGGCGCAGCTTGACCTTGCCTCCATGATTGAAAAATCAAAAGTCAAGCGAACCTACAGTCATGAATCAAATAATCCTGAATTCAAGGAAAAAGTAAAAACAGCCACCTATCAGAAGGTTTATGATATGGCCACCAGCGGAAATGCCAACAAACTGGAACGCAAAATGATCATCGAGGCCATCAAGGAAGAATTTGTTGCCACCCTCACAGATGAGGAAAAAGAGGAAAACAAGAACCTGATCGGCCGTTATTACCATGAAGTTGAAAAAGAGGCCATCCGCAATGCAACCATGGATAACCGTCAGCGGTTGGATGGTCGTAAACTTGATGAGATCCGGCCAATCTGGAGTGAGATCGATTACCTTCCTGCAGCACATGGTTCTGCTATTTTTACACGCGGTGAAACGCAGTCACTGACCACAGTAACCCTCGGGACCAAACTCGATCAGCAGGCCATTGACGGCGCCATTATCGAAGGAAAAATAAATTTCATCCTCCATTACAATTTTCCCTCTTTTGCCACTGGCGAAGTAAAGCCTATCCGCAGCACAGGCCGCAGGGAAATCGGGCATGGGAACCTCGCGCTGCGGGCGTTAAAGAACATGATTCCCCAGGGTGCAGATAATCTTTATACCATCCGGATCGTTTCCGATATCCTGGAATCGAACGGCAGTTCATCCATGGCAACTGTTTGTGCTGGAACTCTGGCGTTGATGGATGCGGGTGTTAAAATCATCAAACCTGTTTCCGGTATAGCCATGGGACTTATTACTGACAACAAGCGTTATGTTGTGTTATCCGACATTCTTGGTGATGAAGATCACCTTGGCGACATGGATTTCAAGGTTTGCGGCACCCGCGATGGGATAACCGCATGCCAGATGGATATCAAAGTCGACGGATTGTCGTTTGATATTCTTCGCGAAGCCTTGTCTCAGGCCCGCAAGGGACGTATGCACATTCTCGGGGAAATGGAAAAGACCATTTCGGAGCCACGTGCCGACTTTAAACCATTTGTTCCGCGTATCTTCCAGATGAAAGTTCCCAAAGAATTCATCGGTGCGATCATCGGACCTGGTGGCAAGGTCATTCAGGAGATGCAGCGGGAAACCGGAACAACCATCGTCATTGAAGAGGTGGGAGAATTTGGTATCGTTGATATTGTTGCCGACAACCTGGAAGCCCGTGATAAGGTTATTGAAAAGATCAAGCGCATTGCTTCGGTAGCCGAAGTGGGCGAAATTTATAAAGGAAAAGTTAAAAACATCCAGTCATTTGGCGCTTTTGTTGAAATCCTTCCCAACCAGGATGGTTTACTCCACATTTCGGAAATTGACTGGAAACGGTTGGAAAAGGTTGAGGATGCCCTCAAGGTAGGAGATGAAATTGAGGTCAAGCTGATTGAGGTGGATCCTAAAACCGGAAAATTAAAACTTTCACGCAGGGCCTTGCTTCCTAAACCGGAAGGTTATGTGGAACGCAAACCCGAACCACGGCCTGACCGCCCTGACCGCGGGAATGACCGGGGTCACGATCGTGGACACGATCGCGGGGGCGATCGGGGTCCAAGAAGATAGTGTATGTAACCCAAACCTAATTTTTGCGTAAACAGACCCATAGTTAAGGTCAAAACAAATTGCGTTCGCATGAGGCAGTTAAAAATTACGAAGCAGGTTACCAATCGCGAAACCGCATCCCTGGATAAATATCTCCAGGAGATTGGCAAAGTGGAACTGATTACAGCCGACGAGGAGGTGGCTCTCGCCCAGCGGATCAAGCAGGGTGATATGGCTGCACTTGAAAAACTGACAAAAGCCAATTTGCGTTTTGTCGTTTCTGTATCCAAACAATATCAAAACCAGGGATTAAGTCTACCCGACCTGATCAATGAAGGCAATCTCGGACTGATCAAAGCTGCACAAAGGTTCGATGAGACCCGTGGTTTCAAATTCATATCTTACGCCGTTTGGTGGATCCGCCAGTCGATTCTTCAGGCCCTGGCCGAACAATCAAGGATTGTGCGTTTACCACTCAACAAAATTGGGTCTATTAACAAAATCAACAAAGCTTACGCACAGCTTGAACAGCAGTATGAGCGGGAACCCAATGCCGGTGAAATTGCCCTTTTGCTCGAAGTTTCCGAAAATGAGGTAAAGGAATCGATGCGTAATTCGGGCCGGCATGTTTCGATGGATGCCCCGCTGATCCAGGATGAAGACAACACGATGTACGATGTGTTGCGCAGTGAGGAAAACACCACACCCGACAATGGCCTGCTGTATGAATCCCTTAAAAAGGAAATTGAACGAGCGGTGTCAACCCTTACCCAACGTGAAGCAGACGTGATCCGGTTGTATTTCGGACTCAACGGAAGCCATCCGATGACCCTTGAAGAGATTGGCGAAAAATTTGACCTGACACGCGAACGTGTCCGCCAGATAAAGGAAAAAGCTATCCGCAGATTAAAACATACCTCCCGGAGCAAGATCCTCAAGACCTACCTGGGATAGTATGACTGCGAAACAGCGAGCTTAAATTTGTCATTTGTCATTCGTCATTCGTCATTCGTCATTCAAGATGCCCCATTTAGTTGCGCCCTCTCTCCTATCAGCTGATTTCCTGAACCTCGAGAAGGATATTGTGATGCTCAATCAGAGCGATGCCGATTGGTTTCATCTTGATATAATGGATGGCCTGTTTGTTCCAAACATCTCTTTTGGTTTTCCCATCATTGAAAAAATCAGGAAAGCAACGGACAAACCGCTTGATGTGCATTTAATGATCATTGACCCCGGGCGGTACCTGGAACGGTTTAAAAAGGCCGGCGCAGACATTATCAGCATACATATTGAGGCGTGTAAAGACCCCATTCCTGCCTTAAGGACCATCAGAAATCTTCAAGCCAAAGCTGGTATTGTCATCAAACCCGAAACACCGGTGGATGTTCTGGCCGATTTGATCGGGGAGGTTGACCTGGTGCTGATTATGTCAGTAAACCCGGGTTTCGGCGGCCAGTCATTCATGCAGCATACCTTTGATAAAATTGCTGAATTGAGATCCATGATCAGATCCCTGAACAGCAACGTACTGATTGAAGTGGATGGAGGCATTGACCTTCAGAATGCGGCACCCCTGGTGGAGGCAGGAGTCGACGTCCTGGTGGCCGGGAACACCATCTTCTCTTCAGGAAACCCGATGCAAACCATTCATCAGTTGAAAAGCATCAGGTAAGTTTGCCCGCTACTTTTTATATTTCCAGATTAGCTTCACAATTTTTTCCTATTTTTACAGAAAACTTGCAGTAATATGGATTTCTGCGGAGCCAGGGATTATATCATTCAAAGACTGAGAGCGGAATTAAAGCCATCACTTTTTTATCACAGTGTTGAACATACCCTTGATGTAACCGATGCAACCCGGCGACTGACAGGGGCTGAAAACATTGAAAAGAAATATTCCACGCTGATTGAAACAGCAGCCCTGTATCATGACGCAGGAATCCTCGTGCAGTATGCCAATCATGAAAGTGCATCTGCTAACCTGGCAAAAGAGATTCTTCCGGGTTTTGGATACACCACAAAAGAAATTGAATACATTTCCGGATTGATCATGGTCACCAAACTGCCGCAAAACCCAGTGTCGCTGGCAGAAAAAATCATATGTGATGCCGACCTCGATTATCTTGGCCGCAAAGATTTTTTCATCCATTCATTCCAGCTTCGACTTGAATGGCAGGTTAACGGGATTAAAACCATGCACCTGTATGACTGGTTCAGAGCACAGGTCACTTTTTTATCTGATCATCAATATTTTACAAAATCGGCTTTATCGCTGAGAAGTGAACAAAAAGATAAAAACCTTCAGGAGGTCAAACTGCTTCTCAACCAGGTTACACATTTTCAAACATTGACAGGTTAGTCAGTTCCCCAGCATATAAAATATCAATCATAAAACATAAATTTTTTTCGTATGGCAAAAGCAACCAAAGAATCGAAGTACAACAAAGTGATTTTGATTCCGACCGATTTCTCAGAAGTATGCGGAAACGCAATATCACATGGTGTAAAACTGGCAAAATTCCTGGGTTATAAGGTATGTATTCTCCACATCATTAACAAAGAAACCAAAGCTGCCCTAAAGAAGAAAAGTGTGGGAGTTGACTATGTGGAATGGAGACTCAAGGAATACAAGAAATATTATGAAAAAAAATATGATGTAGACATCGACACATTAGCCGTTGAAGGAAGCATCTTTTCAACCATCAGTGAAGTGGCTACGCAGATCAAGGCTAACCTGATGATCCTGGGAACCCATGGAAAGAAAGGATTGCAGCATGTATTTGGCAGCTATGCCCTGAAGGTTGTTATAGAATCACCTATTCCTGTCGTGGTGGTGCAAAAACGTGCTTTCAGGGAGGGTTATCAGAATATTGTTTTCCCGGTAAGTAACGAGGTTGAATCCCGTCAGGCCGTACAATGGGCTAAACTGATGGCCAAACTCTTCAATGCCAAAATCCATATCCTGGTCTGTCCGGAAAAAGATGCCGGTTTGAAGAGCCGTCTGGTGATCATCACCAAACAGATCACTGCGATCTTTGATGAGGAAAAAATTCCATATGGTGTGACAACGGCTTACAAATCTTCAAATTTCGCCGAGGAGGTTATATCCTACAGTGTAACCCAACATGCCGACCTGATGATGATCATGACCCGTCCGAATGTCGATGTGCCCGGGTTCAGCCTCTCCTCATGGGATGAAAAACTGATGTTCAATGAAGCGCAAATTCCAGTAATGTGTATCAATCCCATTGAACTCGGTTATCATTATTACGAATGGGCTATGCTGGCGTAACATTGAAGGGATTGCAAGCAATGCAATGAATGCGGATATTGCATCGGATGCTTTTCGGGCTGTATGTTTGATTTTTTGTATTTCGAAACATGAATTTTTCTGAATGATGAATCTGATCCGGAGATATTGGGATACAAAACCACTTTTTCTGATTATTTCCCTGGCGGTGCTTTTCCGGATTCTGGCGGCTATTTTCGCCAAAGGATGGGGGATGTTTGATGATCATTTCATCGTCATTGAATCATCAGGATCATGGGTCGCAGGACACGATTACAATGACTGGCTCCCCGGCAGTCCTGGAAATCATGGGCCTACCGGTCACAACCTGTTCTATCCCGGATTGCATTTCCTCCTATTTTCACTTTTTAATTGGCTGGGGATCAACGATCCGCAAATTAAAATGCTTTTTATCCGTCTCATTCATGCCGCATTTTCGATGATTACCGTTGTTCTGGGATATAAAATTGCAGAGACACTCCAGGACAGGAAGTCGGCCCGTCTCGCCGGATTGCTGCTGGCGGTTTTCTGGTTTATGCCATGGATGAGTGTCAGAAATCTGGTGGAGATGGCCTGTATACCCTTTCTCATGGGCGGGTACGCTCTCATTTTCCGGAAGAAACCTGACCAGGGTGTTTTCATTGATTGGTTTCTTGCGGGTTTGTTGTTCGGACTGGCCGTCAACATTCGTCCGCAGGCCGTCTTTTTTCCGGTAGGGATCGGTTTGGTTATCCTGTTTCAGCGTAAGTGGGGTCAGCTTTTAGCAATTTCAATCGGGGCCCTGACGACCTTTGCCATCTTCCAGGGTGGCGTTGATTTTATCATTTGGGGTAAACCCTTTGCCGAACTCATGGAGTACGTCAATGTTTGTTTTACAGAACGGAATGACTACATATCGCTTCCCTGGTACAACTATTTTCTCACCATTTTTGCCCTGTTGATACCCCCGGTTAGTTTATTTCTTTTCTGGGGTTTCCTAAAGAACTGGAAAAAGTACCTCCTGGTTTTCATACCAACCCTACTCTATTTCATCTTTCATTCCTATTTTCCGAACAAACAGGAACGGTTCATCCTCCCGATGATTCCGCTCCTGATTGTTTTCGGAGCAATGGGCTGGACCAGTTTTTGCGAAAAATCTGGATTCTGGAAAAAACGCCCGGCGTTATTATTTTGGAGCTGGTCCTTCTTCTGGATCATCAATACCATTCTGCTGATTACATTTACCTTTACCTATTCAAAAAAAGCAAGGGTTGAAGCGATGACTTATCTTTCAAGATATCATAATATAAAAGCCATTGCAGTGGTTGATGAAGACAACAGCCCTGAACTCATGCCAAAATTTTACCTGAACCAATGGCCGGTTTCCTATAATGAATTTGTCGGCGACCTCAGCGCCGATTCTATCCTGGCTCTCTCTAACCGTCATAAGTCAGACAATCCGCCCAGCTTTATCCTGTTCACCGGCGATAAACAGGTTCAGCCAATGGTAATCAAGGCAAGGAGGTATTTCCCCACCCTCGTCTATGAAACCACGATCGAGCCTGGTTTCATCGACCGTTTTGTTCACTGGTTAAATCCGATCAATAAAAACCGCAGGATCTTCATTTATCGTAACTGCGATCTTATCCCAAAACGAATTGAAAATTAATATGACCGAACGCAAAAAGATCAATATCGCCAAACCATCATTTCTCGGCAATGAAAAGAAGTACCTGGTTGATACGATCGACAGCGGCTGGATTAGTTCCATCGGTCCCTATATTGAAAAATTCGAAGTTGAATTTGCCAGGTACCATGGGGTCAAACATGCTGTTGCCACGCACAATGGGACTATTGCCCTGCACCTGGCACTGGTTGCCGCCGGGATAACCAGCGGGGATGAAGTTGTTGTCCCGGATTTCACTTTTGTCGCAACAGCCAACAGTGTCAGATACTGCAATGCACGGCCGATCCTGGCCGATGTTGAACGGGATGACTGGAATTTATCCCCGGAGGCTGTGGCGGCAAATATCACATCAAAAACGAAGGCCATCATTCCTGTTCATCTTTATGGAAACCCTGCCAGGATGAATGAGTTACGTGCCATCGCCAAGCAATATGACCTCATCATCATTGAAGATTGTGCCGAAGCACTTGGAGCGATTTATCAGGGAGAACGGGTTGGTACGATGGGAGATATAGGATGTTTCTCTTTTTTTGGAAATAAAATTATCACCACTGGCGAAGGAGGAATGTGTATCACTAACAATGATGTGCTGGCCGAACGTATGCGGATTCTGCGCGATCATGGCATGAACCGCAGTAAGAAATACTGGTATGATTTGCTGGGATTCAACTACCGCATGACCAACATGCAGGCCGCAGTTGGTTTAGCGCAACTTGAACAGATTGATGGCCTGTTGAAGACCAGGGATGATATCTATCGTACTTATGAGAACGCATTCAGTAGTTGTAAGAAAATCGTTCTTCAGGAGAATCACCATCAGCAAAGCGTGAACTGGATATTCACCCTGCGGATGCAGGGAGTGTCTGAAGAGCAACGTGATGCAGTGATGGCCGATCTGAAAGCACAAAACATCGATTCCCGGCCGGTATTTTATCCTATTCATCAGATGGATTTTTATCAGAATGGAGATTTTTTCCGCTCAATTCCTGAAAACAGCAAACTCATATCGCGTGAAGGGATCAGCCTTCCAACTTTCATAGGCCTTGACCACGGTGATATTAATTTTATTGCAGAGACTTTGATTGAATCATTGGGAAACCAGCGATAATAAGCTTCCAGTATTAAATCGGCCATATGATATAATGTGGCCGCACAGTTTAAAGATCTAACATTGACAGATGAAGTTATCCGTAATTCTGCCGACCTTTAACGAAAAAGATTCCATTATACTTCTCATTGAAGAGATCCGGGTCATACTCAACCGGGAAAAAATCGATCATGAAATTGTGATCGTTGATGACAACAGTCCTGACGGTACCTACCCGGCTATCATCAATGCCTTCAGCGATGATCCTCGTGTCGTACCCTTGCTGAGAACCAAAGAAAAAGGTCTTGCCACTGCCATTTATCATGGAATTTCCAACTGCAGCGGGGATAAGGTGGTTGTGATGGATACCGACTTCAACCATCCCCCGGAACTCATTCCGTTGCTCCTGAAAATTACAGACTATTTCGATATTGCCTCAGGTTCCAGATATGTCATTGGCGGCGGGATGGAGACATCAAGGTTGCGATATATCGGCAGTAAATTATTTAACAAGTTCATTCATTATACCCTCCTGGTAAAGACCACCGATAACCTCAGTGGTTACTATGCTTTCAACAAGAAAATACTTGATGAGGTTGATCCCTCAACCATTTTTTACGGATATGGCGATTATTTCATACGCTTCCTATATATCATGCAGAAAAGGAAAAAATTCATCCTCGAAGTACCTGTGATTTACAAAGACCGCCAGGGAGGGCTTTCGAAGACCAACCTCACAAATGAATTGGTGCGTTACACCCGATCTGTTTTTAATATCCGGTTTTCCCGCTGGAAGAAACATTAATTCAATGGATGCGAAACAGGCCAATCAAAGAATTATTGAACTTTCGAACGAAATACGAAGGCACAATTACAATTATTACGTTCTGTCAAAGCCGGAAATAAGTGACTTTGAATTTGATATGTTGCTTGAAGAGCTGGTTCAGCTTGAAAATGATTTTCCTGAATTTGCCGATCCCGATTCCCCTGCCCGGCATGTTGGCGGGGAGGTCACCAAAGAATTCAAACAGGTTCTTCATGCCCATCCGATGCTTTCACTTGGGAACACATACTCAGAAGATGAAATTCGTGATTTTGAGGACCGCATTCATAAAACGATTGGAGATGAGGTGGAATATGTGTGTGAGCTGAAGTTCGACGGGGTAGCGATCGGGCTCACCTATCGCGGTGGTCGTCTTGTACAGGCTGTAACCCGGGGCGATGGCATCAGGGGGGATGATGTGACGACCAATGTACGCACGATCAAAAGTGTACCCCTGAAGCTTCATGGCACAGGATACCCCGAAGAATTTGAGATCAGGGGGGAGATCATCCTTCCTCATGCCAGTTTTGAAAAGATGAATGAACAGCGGCTGGAAGATGGGGAAGAGGTCTTTGCAAATCCCCGCAACGCCGCTTCCGGCAGTTTAAAGATGCAGGATTCAGCAGAGGTTGCACGACGTAAGCTGGATGGTTTTTTCTATTATTTGCCCGGAAAGGAACTTCCCTTTAAAACGCACTACGATGGTCTGGTTGCTGCAAAGTCGTGGGGCTTTAAGATTTCGGAATACATGGTGCGGTGCAAAACCATTGCAGATATTTTTGATTACCTGGACACCTGGGATAAAGCACGGCATGAACTTCCTTTTGACATTGATGGTGTGGTGATCAAGGTGAATGACCTCCGGCAACAGGATTTGCTCGGATTCACGGCCAAATCACCCCGATGGGCCATTGCCTATAAGTTCAAGGCTGAACGGGTTACAACCAGGCTCATATCAGTTGATTTTCAGGTAGGGAGAACCGGGGCCGTGACACCGGTTGCCAACCTTATACCGGTACAACTTGCCGGGACGGTGGTTAAAAGGGCTTCTTTGCACAATGCAGACATCATCAGTACCCTGGATGTCAGGATCGGCGATATGGTTTTTGTCGAAAAGGGTGGCGAGATCATACCCAAGATCATCGGTGTGGATCTTGAAAAGCGAAATGAGGATGCCGTAACCCTTTCGTTTATCAGCCACTGTCCTGAATGCGGTACCGGATTGATCCGAACTGAAGGAGAATCGGCCTGGTATTGCCCGAATGAAAATGGTTGTCCTCCGCAGATCAAAGGTAAACTTGAACATTTCATCTCCCGTAAAGCGATGAATATTGACAGTCTGGGGGAGGGAAAAATAGAAATTCTGTTCGACAACGGGCTGGTCAGAGATTGTGCCGACCTCTATGATCTTAATTTTGAACGACTTATAGGACTTGAGAAAACCTATGAATCCATTGAAGAAAAAAAGGAAAAGAAGATCAGTTTCCGCGAAAAAACCGTCACAAACATCCTGAACGGCCTCCAGGCATCGAAAAAAGTCAGTTTTGACCGGGTGCTTTATGCTTTGGGAATCCGGTTTGTTGGCGAAACCGTTGCGAAAAAGTTAACCGCTCATTTTATTTCGGCCGAAAACCTCATGCATGCCGATTTCAATGAATTGGTTGAGGTGGAAGAGATCGGTGAAAAAATTGCTCAAAGCATCCTAACCTGGTTTGCTGATCCCAAAAACGTTGAAATTATCAGCAAACTGAAGGAAGCCGGGATTCAGTTCAGCTTAGACCAATCGCTTGTTACCAGGTTAAGTGATAAACTTTCTGGTTCGACCTTCGTGGTAAGTGGCGTTTTTGAGAATTTTTCGCGCGATGACCTTAAAAAGACCATCGAAGCGCATGGCGGAAAAAACATTGGTTCAATCAGTTCAAAAACCTCCTTTCTCCTGGCGGGGGAAAATATGGGGCCTGAAAAACGCAAAAAGGCAGAAAAACTGGGCGTCCCGATCATTACCGAAGCTGAATTTATAGACCTGCTGGGTTAACCCCGTAAAAAACGGAAGAGGGATTACTCCCCCTTCCGGCATACTCAAAACAATCGTACAGGGTTTTGCAACCCGATGCATCAAAACAGATGCATTATTGGCTATTGCACTTTTTTTATCGTTCCCGCCCCCGAAACACTCTGGTCGACATCCGTAGGTGAACCCTTGTATTTTACACTTCCCGCCCCGGAAATTTCTGCACGGATCTTTTTGGAAACGTTGATCTCGGCGTTCCCAGCCCCACTGATGTCCAGATCATAGTTCTCAGCAGGCATATCAAATGCAAAAATGTCTGATGCTCCCGAAAGATCCATGTTTACATCAACCGCAGATCCTGAAAACTTCATCTTACTGGCGCCACTGCAGTCAAGCTTTAATTTCTGCACGTTAATTTCAAATTTCGAATCTGAAGCACCTGATGCATCAATGCTCAGTTCGGGCACTGTAACGGGGCCTTCGGTATTGATATCCACTGCACCGCTCACATCAATACGCTTTAAATTCTTCACAGTGATATACACTTTCATCGTCGTGACATGATGAATCGGCTTTTTTGTCTCAATCACCAGGGTTCCGCCAACTACCTCGGTCCGGATAACCGGAAGCAGGTTTGCATCAGCTTCAACAATGACCTCTTCGGTCGGGCCTTGTTTAAGAAAAATATCGAACGCACCTGAAACCTCAATACCATCAAACGAAGGAACCTTTCTGGCCTCCTTCAGCACATTTCCATCTCCATGAACTCCACCGGGGACATGGCAACTTGCAAAAAGGCTCGACATTCCCAGGAACAGGCTGGCGAACATGAACATTGAAAAAAATCTTCTTGTTTTCATAGGATCAATTTTAAGTTATTGGACGATAAAATATGTATTGGTTACAAAATTTAATCTAAACCCCGCATCCGGGCATTTGCTATTTCAGGCTTACATTCCCATATTCGCTGTGCACAACTACCTTGCTCACGGGTGATTCGGTACCACCCACCGTGCCCTTATAGCTGTTTTCTGTTGCAGTTGTTGAGCGATAGGAGAATTTGGCCTTGTCGGAGGGAAACTGCAGATCGCAGAATTTAAGATCAGCCTCCAGCATATACTTTGCCTGTTCAGAAAGCCCGATGGTGACATCAGCATATTTATTACGGATATTCACTGAGGTGAAATCGGCAGGCATTTCATGCACATTGCAGTTACCATATTGAATATCCAGGTTCAGGCTTTGTTCAATCCGCTGGATATCAATATCGGAAAACTTTGATTTGCTGTCAACAGCCGAGGAATTTTCCATATTCAGTTTTCCCCCCTCGAAATTGACATTGAGTGCAATAATTTTTTCTGCATCCAGGTCGGAGAATTTTGAGTCAAGCCGTAAACTTCCTGCATAATCCAGGGTCATCTGCGAGTATTTCAATGACAGAACCGCCCCTTTCATCCAATTCACCTGGGCTTTACTGAATTTAATATCCAACAGGTTATCGGAATTACCAAGCTTTTTTACCTCCAGATTGCCATATCCCAGGTTAATCCTGCTCTTTCCGTTTACTTCATTGATATAAATATCCCCGAATTTATTGGTCAGATCGAGGCTGATCGTTGCCGGCATAGAAATCATGTAATCAATGGAGAAATGGCCCTTCCCGGATCCCTTACCTTCCTGGATATTGGTGATAGCGCTCACGGCAGATGGCGAATCAGTGAAATCAATTGAAATCCTGTTGAACCTTTTTGTGGCTTCCTCCTGATCGTCGGCAGAAACGGTGATGGTAACTTCAATAGCTATGGCATTTTTATCCCAATTGGTACAATGCACCTTCCCGAAACGGTTGTTGACCGTAAACTGTGCATCCGGGTTTATGTTAAATTCCCTGGTGATCACCTTGGAAAATTCATCATCTGCTTTGACTCCTTTTATGCCAAGCAGGAAAAGGAACATCAATGTGAAGAACGTTATTTTAAGAATTGTTTTCATGACGATGGATATTAACTAGTTTTTGGATTGTGATAGCTGGTGGATGATGTTTTTCAGGATAGTTTCTTTCATTTGCTGGTTTCGGATGATTGCATCCAGAATATTTTCGTTACCAGGATTTGATAAAAATATAACCTTCAGATCGGCTGTGGATTTATCCAAATTCCGCATCTCAACTAAGGCCGATTCACTTAATGAGAGGGCTCCTGGATTGCTGGCTGTAAGTTTATTCAGCGTCCCGAGTTGAGCATGTGTCTGATTGTCGTAATACAATATGGCCTCCCTGATTTCAGTGGGCAGTTCAGTTCCCTGATTTGCTGATGCAAACCGTTCACGGATCTCCCTGCCCGCAAATTCAACTAAAAAGACACTAACACTGATCAGGATGATAATCAAGGCAGCGACTTTGAGCAGCCGGGTGCGGTTGTGGACCATCATAGTCAGTTCTGCCTGCTTGGGCAATCTTTCCTGAAATCGTTCGAAATGGCCATCAGCAGGCTCATTTGAATCGAATTCATCGAGATGGTCTTTAATATATTTTTCCAGGTTCGGCATAGTTAATTGGCGCTAAACATTTTTTGAAAACTATGATCCTTCATTAATCCCAGTAACTTCTGGCGTGCGCGAGAGTATCGGGTCCGTGAGAGCTGGTTTGATATATGCAATATGTGGGCTATTTCTTCATGATCATATCCTTCCAACAGAAAGAGAGAAAGGATTACCCTGTAATCCTCGGGGAGTTCAGAAATTGCCCGTTTTACTTCTGCTACCTGGAACAGGATTTCTTCTTCCCTGTTGTCTTCGGATGAATCAGACAATTCATGCTCCACCTCTTCGAGTGGAACCGTATCCTTCAGTTTCCTTAAATAATCAAGAGAACGGTTGATCACAATGCGCTTCATCCAGGATCCGAAACTTCCTTCACCCGTATAACCGTTCAGCCGCTGGAAGGCATCCAGGAATGATTCCTGCATAATATCTTCGGCTTCTGCAGTATCGTTCACAATCCGGAGGCTGGTATTGAACATGGCTTTATAATAGAGTTTATATATTTTGAATTGTGCATCCCTGTCACCCCTGCGGCAGGCATCAATCAGTTCCTGGTGAATATTGATATAAGCACTTTCCAAATTACCTGATTTTGTGCAAAAGGACTCGGCCGTTTTTCAAATGTTACAGCTTCAGGTTAAAATTATAAAAAAAACTTTGCCCTTGACTTCGCAATGTACAAAAGCCAAATCAAAAATCGCAGATATGGTGTAATTTTGCGCTATGCTGAAAAAGATCCACCTCCCTGTATATTTCTATGCTCTTGCTGCCATGCTCTTTTGGGGCTTTTCTTTTATCTGGAGCTCAGTATTATTGAAATACTATGAACCTGTCACCATCATTTTCATCCGACTTATTATTTCAGCGTCATTCTTGTTTACAGTCAGGCATTTTTTCTGGGGATCTGAAAGGATCAACAGGAAAGACTACCGGTTGATTTTACTGAGTGCCTTGTTTAACCCGTTCTTCTATTTCCTGGGTGAAAACTACGGACTGAAATTCTCCACCCCTACCATTGCAGCCGTAATCATTGCCACAATCCCGGTATTTTCACCGCTGATCGCCTATCTGAGTGTCAGGGAGAAACTGTCACCCATCAATTTTGTGGGTATTGCCGTTTCATTTGGAGGCGTGATCCTGATGCTGGTCACCGGAGATCTTTCGCTGGCTGCCGACATCCGCGGGATCCTGTTTCTATTTGGAGCTGTTTTTGCCTCGTTGCTTTATTCAGTCACCCTGCGGAAACTCACCGCCAAATATTCCGCACTCACCTTGATTGCCTGGCAAAACCTGATTGGGATTTTTCTTTTTTTACCCATTTTTCTGATTTTTGAATTTAAATCATTCATACGGATTCCTGTAAACAGGGAGATCGTCACGTCGATGCTGCTGCTGGCCATCCTCGCCTCCTCTGTATCGTTCGTATTTTTTGCACATTCAGTTAAATTACTGGGAATCAGCAAATCAAATATATTTTCAAACCTGATTCCGGTATTTACAGCCATCTTCTCCTTTTTTTTACTGTCAGAAGGGTTTACGTTCCAAAAAATCGCAGGAATTGCGCTTGTCATTGGAGGGGTTTACCTCTCTGAGAGAAGCAAAAAACGGCTTTAGCTCACCATTTTTTATGTTACCTTTGCTTATCTATTACAGAAAACAAATACATGATTTTTAGGCCAGAAAAACTGAAGATTAAAGATCAGCGGATGAAGCCCTTCATCGATATGGATGAATTATGGGACTTAATCAATACCGTTCCGGCTTCGAAAGAACGAGTCAGGGATGTCCTTGCAAAATCTTTGGATAAAAACCGGCTGACCCTTGCCGAGACTGCCGTACTGATCAATGCAACGGATCAGGATCTTATTGAAGAAATCAAGCAAGGAGCCCGTAAGTTAAAGGAAAAAGTATATGGACAGAGGATTGTACTTTTTGCCCCTTTGTATATTGGCAACCTGTGTACAAATAACTGTGCCTATTGCGGGTTTAAAGCATCCAATAAACAGTTAAAGCGCGTCACACTCGACAAAGATGATCTGATAAGTCAGGTTAAGACGCTTGAAGATACAGGCCAGAAAAGGCTGATCCTGGTATTCGGCGAGCATCCGAAGTACGATGCCAATTTCATTGCAGATAGTGTCAGGACGGTCTATGGAGTTAAAAGTGGCCCAGGTGAGATCAGACGGGTCAACATTAATGCAGCTCCCCTGGATATCGACGGATTCCGCATCATTAAAGATGCAAAAATAGGGACCTACCAGATCTTCCAGGAGACCTATCATCGGGAAACTTATGCTAAAGTCCACCCGAGCGGAATGAAAAGAAATTTCGACTGGCGGCTTACCTCGCTCGACCGGGCGCAGGAAGCCGGCATCGATGATGTTGGCATCGGGGCCCTGTTCGGACTTTACGACTGGCGCTTTGAAGTTTTAGGACTGGTGCGACATACAAACCATTTTGAAGCGGTTTATAATGTCGGGCCTCATACTATCTCCTTTCCACGGATCCAGTATGCCTCCCAACTGAACATCGACAAGTCTCATCTGTTAAGTGATGAGGAGTTCACACGGTTGGTTGCAATTCTGAGGTTGGCTGTTCCATATACCGGTTTGATCCTGACGGCACGCGAATCTGCCAAAATCCGCAATGAAATTATGCAATTTGGCGTCTCGCAGATTGATGGTGGTACCAATATCGAATTGGGGGGGTACTCGAAAAGAAAGGAGAATGAAGAACAGGACATCGATCTTGAGCAATTCCAGATCAATGATAACCGCAGTCTCAACGAGATCATGAATGAACTGATAGACCATAAATACATTCCCTCATTCTGCACAGCCTGTTACCGGCTGGGCCGTACCGGCGAACATTTTATGGAATTTTCCGTTCCCGGCTTTATTAAACGGTTCTGTCAGCCCAATGCCCTGATGACCATGGCTGAGTACCTTGAAGATTATGCTCCTCCTGAAACAAAAGTGAAGGGATACCTGCTCGTGGAGGAAAAACTTGGTGAAATCGAGGATGTGGCATTCAGAGAACAACTGAACAATAAAATCAATGAGATTAAAGAGGGTAAACGTGACCTGTATTTCTAAAAACAGATAATCATGAGCGAAGTCAGAATTATTGGATTGTTGATCTCCGACCGGATTAAGGAGGCCGGACAAACCCAGCAGGCACTTACAAAATATGCACATGTGATTAAATCAAGGCTTGGGTTTCACGAGGTATCTGAAGAAGTATGCAGCCGGGTTGGGGTTATTATTCTGCAACTCGCCGGTGATGTTTCAGAGTGTAAGGCCCTTGAAGAAGAACTCTCATTAATCAGAGGGCTCGAACTGCAAAGAATGGTCTTTACTTTTTAATTTTTGATGGATGAGTGAAATTTCCAGGAAAGAACTTAAAGCAGAATTTCAGGCACATTACCTGAATTCTTCTCTTTCAAGCATGCGGCTTGGATTGTATGTCACGCTCATCCTGTTTTTCTTCTTTGTAATTGTTAACTTTATTTTTTTCAGGAACTCACCAGAATTTCATTTTTATACACGTTTTGGGATTATTGCGCCAGCGATAGTCATTTCGATCATGGTGACCTATTTCCGATCCTTATACAAATGGCTTAATCCCATATTCATTTTTCTGAACCTCTTAATAGGACTGGGAATCCTGGTTGTCGGAATGGATACATCCTCAATTTTCATTGGAAACGCATATTATTTTGCCTGGGTTATGCTTGTGGTGATCGGGCTTTTCTCTTTTTTCAGGTTGCCTTTCGTCACCTTAATCAGCATCGGAGCCTTCCAGGTTATGATGTTTGTATTGGCGACCTTCCTTAACGGAACTTACAAGCTCAATACATTTGGCTTTTTCAATAATTTATTCTTTGTCATTGCCATATACAGCATCGGATTGATCATGGCTTTGATGTTCAGAATTTTACACTGGAAAAATTTCCTTCACAAGAAAGCCCTTTCCGAGAACTACCGCAAATTGCTCAAGGAGACTGAGGATCGGAAAGTAGCTGCAAAATCACTTCAGCAGTCTGAATTCTTGTATATTAATACTATAAATTCCATTCCCGACTGGCTTTACGTTGTTGATACTGACCTTAGATTTGTCATGTTGAATTCATCCCTTCAGGAGGAACATATGCGTCAGGGATTTACAATCAACTGCATTGGAAAAAAGATCACAAAGGTCTACCCCTTCATCCAGGCTACAACCATAGACGAAATAAGCCAGGTGTTTAAAACCGGTGAGATCCTTGTCAGTGAGCAGCAATTTTTCCTGCGGGATAAGACGATCTATGGTGAGACCCGGAAAGTTCCTATCTTTAAGGATAACCAGGTGATCCAGGTCATGACGATCATGCGTAATCGCTCAAAAGAGCAGGAGGTTGAAGAGCTTAAGCAGAAAAATGTCAAACAGAAGGAGATCATGCTCAAGGAAATCCACCACCGGGTGAAGAATAACCTGGCCATTGTAGTCAGCCTCCTGCATCTCCAGCTTCATAATAATTCGGATCCCAAGCTCCTCAGGATCATCCGTGATGTTGAAATGCGGATACGGTCTATGGCCCTGATCCACGAACACCTTTACCGTTCTGAGAATCTCGAGATGATTCCGCTTCCCTCCTATCTGCAATCCCTTTCGGAAATCATTGCCAGCACTTTTAACAAGCAAAAGGTAAATTTGGTCACAAACTTTGATTCGATGGAAGTCACAGTTGAACTTGCACTTCCACTGGGGCTTATCGCCAACGAACTTCTTACAAATGCATACAAATATGCTTTCCCAAACAATAATGACGGAGTGATTGAAATCCAACTGCAAAAAGAAAACGGGAATAGCTGCGCGATGATTATCAAGGACTACGGGGTCGGACTACCCCCTGAATTTACAATGGATGCCGGAAAATCGCTTGGGATGTTTATTGTGAAGCTTTTAGTTGAGCAAATCAATGGAAAAATTGAAATCTACAATAATGGAGGAACTACCTTTATCATCCGATTCAATGAAATGGACGAAACGGTCAAAATAAACTATTAAAGCAATCACCATGACAGAAATCTGGATACTCGGTATTTACATTACCGACCGGTTGAAGAAGGTTTCAGATGTCCAGGATATCCTGACAAAATTTGGGTGTACCATCAGAACCCGGCTTGGACTTCATACAGTAAAGGATGATGTTTGCGCCCGAAGCGGTTTGATCGTCCTGGAACTTACAGGTTCAATGGAGGAGTTTGTAAAGCTTGAAAATGAGCTGATGAAGGTCGATGGCCTCCAGGTTAAAAAGATGGTATTTGCAGCGTCGTGACACACGACGCTTTACGTGTGAAAACAAATCAGACCAGTGTAACCCTTGTGCCGCCATTGTCAATTCCAAGCATGGTGGTTTTCGTGATGATGGTGTCCTTACCTGAACGTTCAACAAAATGAATGGCCGCTTTTACTTTTGGGCCCATGCTGCCATCCGGGAACTGGCCTTCCTCGAGGTACCGCTTGGCTTCAGCAATGGTCATCCGGTCAAGCGCCTTTTCCTGGGGTGTATTGAAGTTAATGCAAACTTTGGGGACGTCGGTCAGGATAAAAAATTTATCCGCATTGACCTGTGATGCAAGCAACGCCGAAGCAAGATCCTTGTCTATGACTGCATCAATACCCTGGAGTTTGCCGGGTTCCACATAAAAAACAGGGATACCTCCGCCTCCTACAGCGATCACAATCTGTCCACCACGTGCAATCGATTCAATGGTCTTTTTATTGATGATGACCAATGGCGTCGGAGAGGCAACCACCTTCCTCCATCCACGGCCACGGGGATCCTCCCTGAACAGGGATTTTGATTCTTTCATCATTTTTTCAGATTCCTCCTTTGTATAGAAGGGTCCTACGGGCTTTGTCGGTTTCAAAAAAGCAGGATCATCCTTATTCACCAAAACCTGGGTGGTTATGGTGATAATGTCCCGCTCCATGTCATGTATTTCCAAAACATTCTTAAGCTGCTGTTCAATGATGTAGCCAATGAATCCCTGGGAATAGGCGACGCAGATATCCAATGGCATTTCAGGCAAGCCGAACATTTTATAGCCTGCTGAATTGGCAAGCATAATGTTTCCAACCTGCGGCCCGTTGCCATGGGTGATTACGATGTTGTAATCGCGCTTGATTAATTTCACCAGGCTTTCGGCGGTGGCATTGGCATTTGCCTCCTGTTCATCAATGGTGCCTTTCTGGTCTCCACGTAGCAGGGCATTCCCCCCGAGCGCAACAACAGCAAGCTTTTTCATCTTCTTAAAATTAATTTTTTATAAATTGGCCGGATGCACTTTCCTCATTATCCATAATAAAATGTATCAATGCGGTCAGCCTGGGTATTTCACTTAATCGCAGGATCATTGGCAAATGTAGATATTTTTTCGGATCTTTGAGTACCTTCGCAAGGCAATGAAATCGCAGAAAAAAGCCTATTTATTTGCCTTTGCAGCCATCGGATGTTGGTCAACCATCGGATCGGCCTTTAAGATCTCATTGAAGTATCTTGATCCGCTTGGGTTGCTGTTCTTTTCATCCCTTGTTGCCTGTCTCGTCCTGCTTTCGATCCTGCTGATCCAGGGGAAACTTGCACTGTTGAAAAGCCTGTCATTCAAAGAAGTGATCTTATCTGCATTTCTCGGTTTATTGAATCCATTCCTTTACTATCTTGTTCTGTTGAAAGCTTATGATTTGCTTCAGGCCCAGGAAGCCGGGACCCTGAATTACATCTGGCCGCTTTTCCTGGTATTGCTTTCAATTCCCATGTTAAAACAAAAGATCGGATTTGCCAGTATTTTCGCCATTTTCATCAGCTTTTTCGGAATCATCATCATTTCAACCCACCCCGAAATGGGTATCCGGCCAGCTACACTCATTCAACCGGACCGGTTGACCGGGGTGGTCCTTGCAGTTGGGAGCGCCGTATTCTGGGCATTGTATTGGATTTTCAACATCAAAGACCAACGGGAAGCTGTAAGCAAGCTGTTTCTTAATTTTTGTTTCGGGTTTCTTTATACCATGTTGGCAATCATTATGACCGGGAAATGCCATCTCCCTCCCTGGCAAGGATTTGCGGGTGCAATCTATATTGGTTTTTTTGAAATGGGGATCACTTTCGTGTTCTGGCTCAATGCACTCCGGTTTTCAGCGACAACGGCAAAAGTTTCAAACCTGATTTATCTTTCGCCTTTCATCTCCCTGATTATCATTCATTTTGCCGTTAGGGAGCCCATATTGATTTCAACCGTGACCGGACTGATTTTTATTATAGCAGGCATCATCCTCCAACAATACCTAAAGCGTTGACTGATAGCTGTTCATCGCACTTTCAAGGACATTCAGGACCTCTTTTCTCGTAAAGGGTTTAACCAGATACAAATCGCAGCCATTGGATAAAATGAAATTTTGGTCCTCCTGCAAGGTAAACCCGGTCATGGCTATGATCGGAGTATTCCGGTTGTTATTCATTTTTTTTATTTCACATGCGGCCTCTAATCCAGTTATTCCCAACCCGAGGTTGATATCCATTAAGATGACATCGTAGGTGTTCTCCCTGGCCATCTCTATGGCAGTATTTCCATCCTGAACTGCATCGAACATATACTTCTGCTTGCAATATTCAGTTGTTAAAGTGATATTATCTTCATTATCCTCAACCAGCAAAACCAGTGGCTGCCTGTTTTTCATCGCATCTATTTCAGGTGTTTCCCGGGATGAAGTGCTCTCTTTTACAAATGATTGTTCATCTCCCCTCAATGGCTGTTCGGATTCCTTTAAACGGATAATAAAAACTGATCCTATTCCAATCTCGCTTTCGAGAAACAGTTCACCCTTCAGTAAGTCAATGATTTTCCAGGCAATGGTGAGACCCAAACCGGTCCCCTCATAACTCCGGTTATATCCGCCACTGACCTGCCGGAATGATTCAAAGATGACCTTGTGATATTCTTTCGCAATCCCGATGCCTGTATCAGCGACCCTTATTTCGATCCAGGGCACATCATCGACTAATACCTGGTTCAGCTCAATCGATACCTGTCCCTGCTCAGTAAATTTAATGGCATTATCAAGCAGTTCCCCAATGGCCTTCCTCAACAGGTGTGGATCAACCGTTACCTTCACCTTCTGCTTCGGCTGAAATTTGAACTGTAGATTCTTTAAATCAGCCAATGGTTTAAAGTTGGAGATAATTCGCTGCAATTCCGATTCCAGTTCCACCTCAACCATGACCAATTGCTCCGTTCCGGTCTGCAGTTGGGTGAGTTTGAGGATATCATCGAGTGTCTTTAAAAGCCGTTCACCTGACACCCTTATCCTTTCTGCCATTTGACGAACATCTTCTTCAACCGACTCCTGGCTGATGATGGATGAAAATCCAAGGATGGCATTCAGCGGAGTTCTCACCTCATGGCTCATATTCATCATCAGGAATGATTTCATGAGGTTTGATTCTTCTGCCATTTTTTCAGCAGCAGTGCGGATCTCCAGTTCTTCCCGAAGCCGTTCATCCGATTTTTTCCGCTCCGAGATGTCCCGCAGAATAACAATGGTGTGCATCTCGTTATTCAGATCGAAATTTGACACCTTCACATCCAAATCGAAGGAAGTACCATCCTTTTTAATACCTATCGTTTCATACTCCGAGGGTACTTCAATTTCAGCATTCCTCAGTTTAATATATTCACTGATACGCGTTTTTTCACTGGGGCCGACCAGGTCAACAAGTGATTTCCCCACCAGGTCATCCTGTTTATCGTATCCGAAAAGTGCCAGATAAGCCGGGTTTACAAACACATGAATTCCATTTAGTGAAACACCGATGGCATCTTTTGAGTTTTCCCAGACAGCCCTGAACTTGGCTTCACTTTCCTTTAATTTAAGGGATTCGTGCTTCCGTTCATGACGAACCCGGGCATCGGCAAGTTCGCGACCAACGGCCGGAGCGAGCCGGGTGAGGTTATCTTTCATCAAGTAGTCCTGTGCGCCTGATTTCATCATGTCAACTGCCGTCGATTCACCGATCGTACCTGAAACAACTACAAAAGGGATATCCTTGCCTGAATCATGGAGCACCTGCAAGGAATCGTAGGCGTTAAACTGCGGAAGGCTGAAATCTGAGATTATTATGTCCCAGTCTTTCTGTTCCAGCGCCAGTTTCATCTCCTCGTTTGATTCAACCCGTTCAAATATCACAGCATAATTTGCTTTTTCCAGTTGCCTGATGATCAATGCACCATCACTTTCGTTATCTTCAACCAGAAGAACCTTCAGCGGAGTTTGCATAATCACTTTTTTAGAGGTGGAGTTTCATTGATCACCAGCCAATATAGTCCAATTTGCTTAATTGCTTCTGAAAACTGGTGAAAATCAACAGGTTTCCTGATAAAGCTGTTCACCCCAAGGTCGTAACTCCTGGCAATATCCTGTTCTTCAACAGAGGAGGTGAGGATGACTACCAGTAACCTCCTGGTACTTTCATTCGCACGGATCTGCTTGAGCACCTCCAATCCATCAATGACCGGCAATTTCAGATCGAGCAGGATCAGGGTTGGCTGATTTGTGAGATCACGGCCTTCCCAATCACCCTTCCCAAAGAGATAATCCAATGCTTCTTTTCCATCTTCAGCCACTACCAGGGTATTGCTGATATTCTCCTTTTCAAATGCACGTTTCGTCAGGGCGACATCACTCGGATTGTCTTCGACCAACAAAATTATTCTGGGCTTCATTTGGTTTCTGGCATTAGGGTAAAATAAAACGTTGTTCCCTGGCCCGGCTTGGAGTCGGTCCAGATAATGCCTCCATGGCGGTGAATGATGCGTTTAATCGTCGCCAGTCCGATCCCTGTTCCAGGGAAATCAGACTGCTTGTGCATACGCTGAAATGCGCCAAAAAGATTTTTTGAATAGGCCATATCAAACCCAATCCCATTGTCGCGGATGTACCACGATGGTTCCCCGGAATGGATGATTGTCCCGAATTCGATCATGGGCTTTGGTTGCCGTCCGGTAAATTTAATTGCGTTATCGATCAGGTTCGTCAGTGCAATCTCGATCATATTGAAATCTCCGAAAACCTCCATCCCCGGCTGAATATTTATTTCATATGGCCGATCCTTGCCAATTTCCATTAAACGGTCCAGTATAGTTTGTATAAGTGCTGAGAGGTCGATGTGAACTTTGTTCATTTCAATTCGTGAAACACGGGATAATTTTAACATATCGTCAATCAACCGCCCCATCCGCTGGGTTTCATTCCGCACACGATCAATATATTCACGTCCTTTATCCCCAAGATCATGATAAAAATCTTCTTCCAATGCCAGGCTCCATCCATCTATGCTTCGCAAGGGGGCCCGCAGGTCATGGGAAACTGAATAGCTAAAAGCCTCCAGCTCACTATTTGAAGTTTTAAGTTCTGCAGTTCGCTCAACGACCCGTTGTTCCAGCGATGTATTTATACGCTTGATTTCGTCTTCCGCATTACGTCGTTCTGTTACATCAAAGAGTATGGATAGAATATCTTCCCCGATGAAGATGCCTGAGATCTCGATGATCCTGACCTTCCCATCCTTACAGGTTACATGGTATTCAACCGGTTTAATATCACTTTCCAACTTCAGTGCATTATGAACAACCACTTCCCAGGTTGAGATCACCTGATTTCGGTATTCTTTATCAGGATAGGCTAATTTAAACCAGTCATCCAACGTAGGGACATCATCCAGGGTATATCCAAACGTACGCACAAAACGATCGTTGATCAGATTGAAATGACCGTTGCTCGCAACATATACCATGGGCAATGGAGCCATGTGTACCAGTGATCTGAAACGTTCCTCGCTGTCACGGAGTGCAGATTCCGCCCTCCTGCGTTCGATTATTTCAGACTGTAATGCCTGGTTAGCCTGTTCAAGTTCAGCGGTGCGTTCTTTAACCCGGATTTCAACTTCATTATAGGCCCTCCGCAATTCATCACGGGTTCGCTCCAGGGTACTTTTTTCCTTCTGCAACTCGTTGTTGATCATTCTCAGTTGTGCAGGACTGGGAAAGGCGAGGATTTTCGGAAGGATTGGCCACACGACCACGGCTGTTGCCAGGGAGATCACGGCGCACAATGAATCCACCGCGGCCTGCCACCAGTCAACTGACCACCAGAGCCCGATGATATGAACAAAATGGGTCGTTCCGCAAATGAGGATAAAGGCTCCGAAAAGAACAATGGCCCATGAAAACGGAAGGTCTTTTCTCTTCCTGATAACAACGATCAGGAAAATGGGTATGGAGGCATAAGAGATGGCAATCAAACCATTTGCGATGGCCATCACCATCATCAGGAGCGGCGTCATGGTGCCCGGGTTGGTTCCCTCTATCTTCATGCCTCCCGGCATAGTCATCAATGGGAAAACAATGAGTATTGCCAGCGCAACTGCCGGGGCAAGAATGTGGGGAACCAGCTCAGCAATCTGGCGAACCATCGTCCTGGGCGGGGCGAAAGTCTGCACTTTAAAACGCCGGAGACGCAGGCTGTTCGTGACAACAAAGATGGAGCTGAATGCCATGGCACCAGCAGCAAACATAGGGCTAAGCAAACCATAAGCAGCAATGGGAATCAGCGCTATATTATAAAAGAGTGCCCAGATAAGATTTTGAACAATGGTTTGATAGGTGCCGCGCGACAAAGAAATAGCACGACCAACTCCATGCAGGTCACCGCTGATCAGTGTGATCCCGGCCGCAGCCATGGCAACATCAGTGCCGGTACCTATGGCTATTCCGACATCAGCCTGAGCCAAAGCCGGCGCATCATTGATGCCATCGCCAACCATGGCAACCATGCGTTGTGGCATCCCTGGAACCGATCCGGACTGAAGGTTCCTGATAACGTCAGCTTTACCTCCCGGAAGGACCTCAGCCACTACGCGGTCAATTCCAACTTCCGCGGCAATAGCTTCCGCGGCACTCCGGTTATCGCCTGTAACCATGATAACTTCGAGGCCAAGCTTATGCAAATCTGCAATGGCTTCTTTCGAGCCTGCTTTTACAGTGTCTGCCACCGCAATCAGACCAACAACCTTCATTTGTTCAGGAGTAGGTCCGGTGGCCACGATCATCACGGTCTTCCCCTCTGCCTGCAATCTCAGGATATCCTGGTCGAATATGGCGGTATCGATTTGCTCATTCTTCATCAACCGCGGATTTCCGATGATCACCAACACCCCGGTCACCTGCGTGCGAACACCAAATCCGCTGACTGCCTTGAAATTGACAGGATCAGTGAGGGTGAGGCCCTTGTCCTGGCCTGCCTTGACGATGGCGCGACCCAGTGGATGCTCCGATCCTTTTTCAGCACTGGCGGCCAGACGAAGCACCTCATCCTCAGATAAATCCTTTGAGGCCACAATATCAGTGACTTCAGGCTGGCCGATGGTGATCGTGCCGGTTTTATCCAAAACGATGATGTTCACCCGCCCGGCCCTTTCAAGCGTTTCGCTGTTCCTGAACAGGATACCATTCTCAGCGCCTTTTGAGGTTCCGACCATGATAGCTGTCGGGGTGGCCAGGCCGATTGCGCATGGACAGGCAATTACAAGAACTGCAATCGCATTCATCATGGCAACCGTCCAGTCATTCTGTGCGACAAAAATCCATCCAAAAAAAGTCATCAGGGCCAGGCCTACGATCACAGGAACGAAATACTTTCCGATCTCATCCGTCAGTTTTTGGATTGGGGCTTTGCTGGCCTGAGCCTCCTGCACCAGCTTGACAATCTGTGCCAGCGTTGTATTTTTGCCGACTTTCGTCGCTTCGAATTTGATCAAGCCTTCCCTGTTGATGGTCGCTCCGATCACATCATCTCCGGGTCCTTTACTTACAGGCATTGATTCGCCGGTAATCATCGACTCCTCAAACGCAGAACGACCATCGCTGATAATTCCATCGACGGGCACCTTTTCACCCGGGCGCACTACGATCGAATCACCTACAACAACATTTTCTATGTTTATCTCCGATTCAACTCCGTTACGGATCACACTGGCGGTTTTGGCACGCAGGCCCATCAGCGCTTTCAACGCCTCTGATGTCCGGCCTTTTGCACGTGCTTCGAGATACTTGCCAAGCATGATCAGCGTGATAATCGCTGCCCCGGTTTCAAAAAACACATTCGGGCTGTGTATCACGCCAACAGTCACCAAAAGGCTTGAAAAATAGGCCACCGAAGAGCCAAGCATAATCAAGACATCCATATTGGCACTGCCTGAACGCAAACTTTTGTAAGCACCGATATAAAACTGCCAGCCTACAACAAACTGCACCACTGTTGCGACCAGCAATAGGACATAGTTATCACCGGGGAAGCTCCAAAGCCCAAAATCCCGGGCCATGCTGTAAATGATCAATGGGATGGTAAATATCAGACCTGTGATAAGCAGTTGTTTCTGTCGTTTAAGCGCTGTGGCCCGCACCACGGCTTCAACATCTTCCAGTTCATCGGTATCGCCAACCTGCACCGGATCAAATCCGGCTTTATGCATAATTCCGGCAATCTCGGCAATCCCTGTCATTCCCGGAATGTACTCAATCGCAAGCCGCTCAGTCGTATAACTCACATTGGCTGCAAGAACCCCCTCATGCCTGAGCAGTAATTTTTCAAGAGCCAATGCATCAGCGTGATCATGCAGCCCTGTAACCGGGAGTTCTGTCTTTCCCGTAGGAATGCCAAACCCGATCCGTTTCACTGCGTCTATAATCTGATTTTCGTTCAGTTTTGTTGTGTCGAATGATACTGAGAGCTTTTCACCGGCCAGATCAACATTCGCCTCTTCAATGCCCGGTAATTTGCGTACATTTCGTTCGATCGTCAGTGCACAGTTTGAACATGACATGCCTGTGACCGGCATCGTTGTACGTTTAACATGAACCATTCTCACCTCCTCATTGTCGATGAATATAACTACCTCCTGCCTGTAAATACTGTACAGGAATCATATACAAAGATATTAATATTTAATCTCGTTATCCTTCGTAAATTTGCAAAATGAAATCGAAAACCATTGCATTCCATCATTTCGGTTGTAAAGTAAATTTCGCTGAAACATCCTCACTTTCAAGGCAATTCCATGAAAGCGGTTATGAGATTACCCATTTTCACGACCAGGCTGATGTTTACGTTATCAGTACCTGCATAGTCACTGCTGTTGCAGAGAAAAAGTGCCGGGCGGCGATCAGGCAGGCACACAAGCTAAATCCCAACGCCCGGATAGCCGTGATCGGATGTTTTTCGGAACTTAAACCTTCTGAGCTTGCCAAAATGGATGGGGTCGCCCTTGTTTTGGGCCATTCCGGGAAGTTCCGGTTACTTGAAGAGCTCACCATGCTTGACCACCGTGAACCCCCGGGTAACGAAGCGACACCATCAATAAAACAGGACTCTAAAGACTTCGGACCGGACCACGATTATCATCCCGGCATCTCCACTTCCGGATTTTCGGACCATGAATCATTTGTACCTTCTTTTTCATATGGTGACCGCACCCGTTCCTTCTTAAAGATCCAGGATGGCTGTGACTATTATTGTGCCTATTGCACCATTCCTCTGGCACGCGGACATAGCAGGAGCGATACCATTGAAAATGTCCTGAAAAACGCAAGGGAAATCGTCAGCCATGGGATCAAAGAGATTGTCCTGACGGGGGTAAATATTGGTGATTTCGGCAAGCAGAACGGGGAGAATTTCAGCCAGCTGATCCGTTCCCTCGATCAAATGGAGGGGATAAGCCGCTTCAGAATTTCCTCCATTGAGCCTGACCTGCTGTCGAACGAAATCATCGAATTTGTTGCAGCTTCGGGGAATTTCCTGCCCCATTTTCATATCCCGTTGCAATCGGGGAGTAATAAAATCCTAAAAGCAATGCACCGCCGGTACCAGAGGGAGCTTTACGCTGAGCGTATCATGAAAATCCGTTCACTGATGCCCCATGCATGCATCGCGGCCGATGTAATCACCGGTTTCCCAGGTGAAACGGATGAGGATTTCAATGACACCCTGACCTTCCTGAGAAATCTCGATATCTCATACCTGCATGTTTTCACCTATTCAAAACGCGAGAATACCCTGGCTGCCAAAATGGAATCGTTAATTCCGGATAAAACTAAAAAAGAGCGCAGTGAATTGCTGCATCGTCTTTCGGAGGAGAAAAAGCGAAAATTCTACATGCAAAACAAGGACCGTGAGGTAAAAGTCCTGCTTGAATCAGATAACTCGATGGGTTACATGCATGGTTTTTCTGAAAACTACATCAAGGTTAAAACAAAGTACAACCCGGCATTTGTAAACCAGGTGATCAATATGAAACTGGAAAATCTGACTGAAGATGGTTATCTGGTTAATGAAAATATAAAATTATGAATTTAGAGAAACTGACATACGATGTTTGTGATATTGCAAAAGAGGCAGGTGAATTTCTGAAGAAGGAGGTCCATCTCCTGAAAACCTCAGATATCCTGTCGAAAGGATTGCATAATTATGTCACTTATGTGGACAAGGAGTCGGAACGCAGGATTGTCGAACGGCTTTCAACACTAATATCGGGAAGCGGGTTTATTGCTGAGGAAAACCAGGGACTAAAGCCCGGTGAGTACACCTGGGTGATTGATCCGCTCGACGGGACCACAAATTTCATACATGGTGTTCCCCTTTACTGCATCAGCATCGGGTTGATGCACCAGGATGAAACCATTTTGGGGGTTGTATATGAACCTAACCTGAAAGAATTTTTTTATACCTGGAAATCGGCCCCTTCATACCTCAACCGGGAGATCATCCGGGTTTCTGATACCCTTACCATATCCGAATCCCTCTTTGCAACCGGATTTCCCTATTATGACTACAGAGGCCTGGATGACTACCTGGCTATTTTCAAACACCTTTTGCAGAATAGTCATGGAGCCCGACGCCTTGGTTCTGCTGCAGCCGACCTGGCTTATACGGCATGCGGCCGCTACGATGGGTTTTATGAATATGGTCTGAGCCCCTGGGATGTGAATGCCGGGGGATTGCTGGTGAAAAATGCCGGCGGGATTGTCACTGATTTTCGAGGCACGGAAAACTATATCTTTGGAAAACAAATTATCGCTACCAACTACTCTGTTTATACTGAATTTCTAAAACTATTTAACGCATGGGAACAAGAGTTGAATTAATCCAGGGTGACATTACAAAGCTGAAAATTGATGCCATTGTCAATGCGGCAAATCCCTCCCTACTGGGAGGCGGAGGTGTTGATGGCGCCATTCACGCTGCCGCCGGGCCCGGTTTACTTGAAGTTTGCACACTCCTGGGGGGTTGCAAGACCGGCGAGGCAAAAATCACGAAAGGGTACAAACTGCCTGCCCAGTTTGTGATTCATACAGTCGGACCTGTTTGGGGCATTGGAGACCGGAATGAGTCGGCCCTGCTTGCAAGCTGTTATAGGAGAAGCCTTGCGCAGGCAACAGTGCATGATTGCAAAACAGTAGCATTCCCCAACATCTCAACTGGAATATACCATTTCCCTAAAGAACTTGCTGCCGAGATTGCCATCCGCGAAGTCAAAAACTACCTGGCCATAAATAACCTGCCCGAAAAGGTGATTTTTGTTTGTTATGATGATGAGAATTATGCTATTTACAAGAAACTGCTATCCTCATAAACAGAGCTGCATTTCAATCATTGTCAATTATTCGTGGCAACTCCAAATAGTGTAGATCTCCTTTTCAATTATGAAAAAGATTCTGCTGCTCTCCCTCCTATCACTATATTCGACGGTTATTTTTGCGCAGGCAGAAAAAAAAAGGATCTCTGCCGTTGCAACAACCGAAACGATTAAGATCGATGGCATCCTGGATGAACCTGCATGGGGATCGGCACCTGCAGCAACGGATTTCGTGCAAAGGATACCGTACAACGGTAAACCGGGAACATTGCGCACCGAGGTCAGGTTTTTATACGACAACTCAGGTCTTTACATTGGGGCAACCATGTTCGATGCGCATCCTGACAGCATTTTAGCCCAGATGGGATTGCGAGATGCCAGTGATTTGAATGCCGATAATTTTATCCTGATCATCAGCCCGTTCAACGATGGAATCAATGCCTTCTGTTTTTTAGTCTGGGCATCGGATGTACAGGCCGATTTCAAGCTGACAGGCACCGATGCTTCTGACGATTTCAGCTGGGATGCAGTCTGGGTCAGCAAAGCCAGGAAAAATAACCAGGGTTGGATTGTTGAAATGAAAATCCCCTATTCGGCCATCAGGTTTCCACTGGAGTCGGTTCAGGAATGGGGCGTCAACGTTCAGCGCGAAATCCGCCGTTTCCGTGAGCTGGATACCTGGAACCTGATTGATTCAAAGGTTGCAGGCTATGTAAACCAAGGCGGTCTGCTCGAAGGGATCAAAAACATCAAGCCTCCGCTCAGGCTTTCCGTTTCGCCTTATTTATCGGCATACCTTCAAAACAGCCCGGGCGAAAAGGCCTACGATCGTTCCTATAACTATGGTGCCGACCTGAAATACGGCATCAACCAGAGTTTCACACTCGACATGACCCTGATCCCCGATTTCGGCCAGGTCAGGTCGGACGACAGATATTATAATTTCTCGCCATTTGAAATCCGTTATGATGAACGCCGGCAATTTTTTACAGAAGGAACAGAGATGTTCAACAAGGGAGGAATATTTTATTCGAGGCGGGTGGGTGCTCAGCCCAAGGGTTATGATAAACCTTACCAACAGCTCAATGACAATGAAGTCGTAACCGAAAACCCGAACCAGACAAAACTGATCAATGCTACAAAAATATCAGGGAGAACAAGCGGAGGACTTGGGATTGGAATATTCAATGCCTTGTCGGCCAATACATGGGCCACTGTAACCGATTCTGTGACCGGTGAAAGCCGGAGGATCATGACCCAGGGATTCACCAATTACAACATGATTGTCCTTGATCAAAATCTGAAGAACAATTCCTACCTGGATTTCTTAAATACGAATTATTTTATGCCTACTGAAGGCTACACCGCCAACGTAACAGGGACCTCCTTTAAATTTGCGAACAGGGCATTTTCTTATGCATTAACAGGGGATGCCTTTGTAAGCCAGAAGTATTACAGTCACAATTCGCCGGAATTCGGATACCATTATTCACTGATTTATGGAAAAATTTCTGGAAATTTCAAATTCTCATACCAGCAATTACTTGAAACGGATAAATATGACCCGAATGATATGGGGTTTAATATGATGAACAACAGGTTGAATCATACTGCAACATTTGAGTATAACCTGTATGATCCGTTCTGGAAAGTGTTGAATATGTTTAACAATGTGAAAATCTTTTACGATTTCCTCTATGACGGATTGAAATTTTCAGCCCTTAAATTCAGTGCGGAAAGCAATACCACAACTCTGAAATACCTGACCCTGGGTATTTATTCTGAGGTACAGCCAATTCCAGGACACGACTTTTATGAGCCCCGCGTGTATGGATGGATGTTCAAAACTCCAGCCTATGGCAAATCAAGCGCATGGTTTTCATCCGATTACCGCAAGAAATTTGCTTTGGATGGCTCCATGCTCGGACTCGTTGCCAATGAATATAAAACCTCGGGATATACCTTAACCATTGAGCCAAGATTCAGGGTTTCAGACAGGATCATGCTGTTGTATCATTTCTATTATGAGAAGATCCTCAATGATGTGGGTTATGTTGATCAATCGGAAGATTCGCTGGGGAACCTGACTGTCTACTTCGGGCGCCGCGACCGGTTAAGCATTACAAACATCCTGGAGGCGAATTACATGATCACCAGCACCATGAGCATTGATTTACGGGCCCGTCACTACTGGGTTTCCGCCCCTTACTACTCATTTTACACACTTCAGCAGGATGGTTCACTTAATCCGGCTGACTATGCAGGAGATCCCGATGTGAATTACAACCTGTTCAACTTCGACCTTACCTATATCTGGAATTTCGCACCGGGCAGTCAGCTCTCGCTGATGTGGAAAAATGCCATCACCACCCTCGATAACAATATCGTCCCCGATTTTTTCGATGACTTCAGAAATACTATGAAAGCACCCGGGTCTAATAGTTTTTCTATCAGGATATTGTATTACCTGGATGCACTCTATTTCAAAAAAAAGAACATTACAAAAAATAATTATCTTTGACAAGGTTTGCATCAATAATGACTTGCCTTTATAAAAGCGAGAATGGCAGCAAAGACAAGAAAAACAACTAAGGTTACAACCGTCAAATTTGAAGTGGATAAAAGCGAAGAGAAGTATCATATGCTTCTTGACCTGGCAGCAGACGCCTTTTTCCATGGTGATCGAGATGGTAGTTTTATCATGGTCAACAGAAAAGCCATTGAGCTGACCGGATATTCAAAAGAAGAGCTTCTTGCCATGAACATGCGGGATCTGTTTCAGGATGAGACTCTATCGATCAAGCCATTACGATATGATTTGCTGTCGAAAGGTGAAACAATCCATAGTGAACGCGAAATCATCAGAAAAGACGGGAATCGGCTGCTTGTTGAAATGAATTCCAAAGCAATGCCCGATGGAACATTTCAATCATTTTTCAGGGATATTACCAGACTCAGAGATGCAGAGGACATCATTATAAAGTCTCAGCAGAATTACCGGAATCTCTATATGAGCATGATGGATGGCTTCGTTATCGTTGATATGCAGGGGAACATCGTGGAAAGCAATGAGGCCTTTCAGAGAATGATCGGCTTTAGTGCTGATGAACTGCAGCATCTCAGCTACAATGATCTCACACCGGAGGTGTGGCATGAATTTGAAACGCGGATAGTGAATGAACAAATACTGGTGAAAGGTCACTCCGGGGTATATATGAAACAATACCGGAAAAAGGACGGAACAGTTTTTCCGGTTGAGCTCAGAACCTTCCTCATTCACGGTGAAGAGGGTGAAAACGATGGGATGTGGGCCATTGTAAGAGATATAACCGAACGAAAGCAGGCAGAGGAGGCCATGCGGGCTTCGGAAGAAAAATTCAGAAGTATTGTGGAATCCTCTCCCAATGCAATGCATCTATACCAGCTGACTGGCAATGATCAGCTAATCCTTATCGGAGCAAACCCTTCGGCCGACAGATTAACCGGAATTTCACACAGTGAATTATATGGAATGACCATCATACAGGCATTTCCGAACCTGGCCCAAACCGAAATTCCTGAAATGTATAAATGCGTTGCCAAGGGAGAGTTGGGGCCACAATCATTCGAAATCCAGTATGAGGATAAGCGGTTTTCGGGATTCTACTTTGTTCACATATTTCAGACAAACCAGGGATTTTTAGCAGTCGATTTTACAGATATCACCAGCCGGAGACAGATGGAGGAAGATCTCCGGCGTTCAGAGATTGAATACCGCGATACCCTTGACTCAATTCCAGACTGGATCTACGTGGTAGATAAGGACAACAAAATTGTCATGGTCAATTCAGCACTCAGAGAGGAGCTAAAACGCGCCGGGATGAAGCCCGATTGCATTGGCCAGGAAATCGGCCAGACTTTCCCCTTTATCTGCAAAAAGACCATGAATGGTATAAAACACGTATTCAATACGGGTAAAATTTCAGTTGAGGAACAAAAAATCAAATATAACAGGACCATTCTCCATACTGAAATGACCCGGGTCCCCATAAAAAAAGATGGGAAAGTTGTCAAAGTTGTGCTGCTGATCCGCGACTGTTCAAAAGAAAAGGAGATCGAGGAATTGAAATCGCGGAATATGAAACAAAAGGAGGTATTGATCAGGGAAATTCACCATCGGGTTAAAAACAATCTGGCCATAGTGATCAGCCTGCTTAATTTCCAGCTTAGCAACAACACCAATGCTGAACTCTCGAACATCATCATTGATATTCAGATGCGCATTCGTTCCATGGCCCTCATCCATGAACATCTTTACCAGTCCGAAAATCTTGACCGGATTCCCCTTGAAGCCTATATTGCTTCGTTGGCCACCATGATCATGACCACCTTCAGCGGACATCGCATTCAAATGACCAAAGATCTTGATCAGATTGATGTAAGCATCGGGTTCGCCCTACCTATTGGATTAATTATCAATGAGTTGCTGACTAATGCATTTAAATATGCATTCCCTTCCGGGATAAAGGGTAATATTCTGATACGGCTTAAGAAAGAAAACAGGAATCATTGTATGCTTATTGTTGAAGACAACGGCGTGGGACTTCCAATAAACTCATCGATGGATTCTGAAAAATCACTCGGGCTTTATATTGTCCGTTTACTGGTGGAGCAACTTTCAGGAACTATAAAAATCGTTAGGGGAAAGGGCACCTCCTTCCAGATACACTTCGAAATCTGATTGTTTCAATCCATAAATTTTCACCATTCATGCTAATACATTACCTGATCATTCTTATGGCAAGAGTAACCTCAGTCCGCAACCCCGAGCGTTCCGGAACACGCATTCTCATATCGGTTAGATTGGTTTCGGCAACCTCATGCCGGGCTCTTACTCAACCCCTTCAAAAAAATCCCCTGCATCGCTGCACGGGGAATTTTAACCCATAGAAAACAATAAGGTCCAGTTAAGGTTTCACGTAAATTTTTGATGCGTTTCTGTATCCCGGTTTGTCCATGTACCAATCGTTGTAAGAAGCTCCGGATGATTGTGCCCATTCGGCAAAGTGGAAATAACAGGTAACGATATCATTCTTCTCGATAGGGTAGTCAAAGTTAACCGGAACCTCAAATGCCCAGCATAAACCTGAAGAGGAAGCATAGTAAAAATTCTGAGCCGGATCCGAAGCATCGTTACTTGTGTGGAATAAAGCCAGGTCGGCAAAGTCGGTATTTGGTTGATTTTTCATATGTATCTCGTGATTCCTTACCTGGTTCTGGAAAATAAAAGGATTCCAGGGGAGATTTCCAATACTTGCCTGAGGCGTTGCAAAATGAATGTTGATCACTTTTGTTATGGGATGGATGTATGGTCTGCCAACAACGGTATTGATCATTCCTCCTCCGAACATCGTATTGACTGCATCAACAGGAATAATGACGGTCATATCGGAATGCCCGGCTTCATATCCTTTGGCATCGTAAGTGACGGCCGTTCCATATTGTGTGCAGCCGGTTACACTGGCAATGTTTGAAGGATTTGTGTTCAGGACAAAACCGAATCCATTGTTCAGGCTGGCACCGGCAGCTGTAAAGATAAAGGTAGCCTGGATATCGGTAACCTGGTTCTGGTTATTTGAAGTGATCATATACTGGAAGTTTACAATCAGGTCATTGCAGTCATAGTCACCATAGGCTGTCCATAAATCTTCAAAAACAAAGGTGCCGTAATCCACAGCATTGGGATAATAGGAGATAATTGATCCGCCGCCAGAGGTTATTGTGATCACAAGTGTTTTGGTGTCAGCCCCAAAGCTGCTGTTTGCTTTCAAAAGCACATTGGAAGTGCCTGCTGTGGTGGGGGTACCCGTAATAAGATGGGTTACGGGATCAAATGACAATCCATCGGGTAAAGTGCCTTCAATGGAAAAAACGATCGGCGTAGAACCTATAGCTGATACCAGGTATGGAGTAAAAAACAAACCAACGGTTCCTGAAGCTGTGTATGGAGGCTGGATTGCAGGAGGATTTCCGGCACCCTGGGCAATGGTAATGATCAGATGTTGAACATCATCGCCAAAAGTGTTATGGGCTGTTAAGGTAACATCGGTTATCGCTGGTTGTGAGGGAGTTCCTGTGATCATGTGTGTGGCTGCATCATAGGTAAGTCCACCCGGCAGGTTGATGGCATCTAAGGTTACCGGGGCCGTGCCTGTGGAGGTAAGGGTATAAGCAGCAAACATGGTTCCCGCGGTACCGCTTGCGGTGAGTGAACTGGTGATCACGGGTGCCACGCCTGCGGGTGCAACGGTAAGGATCAGGTGTTTTACATCGTCAGGTGTATGGCAATTGTGAGCCGTAAGGGTAATGTCATAGGTATTTGCTATGGTTGGCATGCCTCCGATCACATTTCCACCCTGAAGCGTAAGTCCGGCAGGTAATGTACTGGTTGAAAAGGTCAGTAGACAGGCTCCTGTGTTTTCGCCGGTGGCCATAATGGTATAACTGAATGTCAGACCGGCCGTTGCTGCTGCCGTCAAAGGACTGGTGATGGAGGGGGGTGCCCCCGCAGCCCCAATGGTCAGGACCAATGTCCTTGTATCGGTGCCAACCGAATTGTCGGCGGTAAGCGTAATATTGTACACGCCTGCTGCAGCAACTGACCCGGTGATGGTATGGGGTCCAATGTTGTAGCTAAGGCCTGCCGGCAGATTGGTTGCATTAAAGGTTATCGGGTTGGTCCCGTTGGCGATAATTGTATAGGCCGGGATGGCTAAACCTGCTGTAACTGCAGCTGTAAGCGGACTTGTAATCACCGGTGCGACAGGGTTTGAACAGCTGGGAACTGAAGGTAAATGGGTACAATAGGTTACATTCGGGCCATAGGACCCATTGTTCGGTTGGATTGTCCCGCTTTTACAGAAATCCACATAGCCTGTAATCGATGCACCACCGGTAGTTTTACCGTCAACCGTTTTAATGCCGGCATACGATGCTGTATTTGGTCCCACGCATGATCCTTCCAGGTCAAAATACAGGCAGTCTACTAGACTCTGCGGGCCCAGGGTGAGAACGCCATTACCGGTTGTTATGATACTTCCGTCATTATTAACACTGCCGGTGGATTTAGTGTCCGGTTTGATGACTTTAAGATAGCCGTTATTTGTAAAGCTGCCGCTGCCGGTTGTCCAGACATCGCCTGTGACATACATGCTGCAATAGTTGGTAACGATACCGCCCGAATTGGTCTTGTACTCACCTGTTACGTTTAGCGTGCCGTTATTTACAAAAGTCCCCTTAAAATCAACACTGTTTGAAAGCGTAAATGTCCCGTTGTTATTGATAACACCGTTTGTGGCAGCTACATTGAGATTATTTACTGTAACGGTTCCGCAGTTGTTAAACGTGCCGCCTGTGCTCACTGTAAGGCTTGTGATTGTGATAGTAGAGCCATAGGGAACATAATATGTCTGACCCGAGGCTATATTCACACTGCCCTGGTTTGTTGTCAAACCAGTACCTGTTCCACAGCTGTTATTCGTATTTTCAGCAGATTTTATTCCGCCGAAAACATAGGTCAGGTCTGAACCCTTGATGGGGACTATCGCTGATTCATATTTACCATCGGAAGATGCATAAGAAACATACAGGTTTTTGATCGCTTTGGGAATCCTGATGCTGTTTGTATAGGGCTGGCTTCCGAGGGTGGCCCCCGATGCAATTAACTTGTGGCTCCCCTGTTCATCCTGGTAAACCTGAATAATATTCGTGCTGGTTGAGGTCGCAGAATTGACCCTGACATTCACATTCAACGAGATGAAGTTGTCGAACGTAAAGGAAGGATCAACTTTCATCTCGGTAAAATGCGCGGGATTATTGTTGGGAGTTTCCTTGGGGAGACTTTTCCTGCATCCTGTCTGAAATATCAATGATACGGAAAGCATCAGCAAAATGATGATCGGATAAATGGGTCCTGTGAATGTTTTCATTTGGGCTTTTTAAATAAGCTAATACCACAATTATCTGTTTACCATCACCTTTCTCACCACATTGCTGTCGGTATTACGCAAAGTGATTATATAGACCCCGTTTGGGAGAGCGCGCAGATCGACCTGCTCAACCCTGTTCCTGCTTATGGTAATTGTTTTTGCGCCGTAAATCCGCATACCAAGACTGTTATAAATTTCAAGTTTGCAGGATAATTCCTGGTCGCTGCTGAGGGAGATGTTGAAAAGCCCATCGTTGGGCACAGGATAGATATCAACGGTGGGGGGATTTTTATCGTTCACTCCCACCCCTCCTGTTAAAAATGTGAGATCGGCTCCGTGTGATGTTCCTGCTGCACTTGTTGCCCTGATCCGGTAATGATACAAGGTGTTGGGCGTGAGACCTGAGAGATCTGCAGAAACCGCTGTAGTTGAAGTACCGGTAACCGTGGGAGGATTCCCGGGCACTGTTTGACCGTAGAAAACAGAGGTGCCATAGTCAAAGATCACATCAGCGGAAAAGTCATTCGGATTTACTGTACCATTGATGGTTGCCATATCGGAGGTGACAACTGTTGCAGGTAAAGTCACAACGGTAGGCGCCACAGCAGTCTGGCTGGTGAGTGTGATGAGAATAGAATCGGAAACCGTGTTGTCCTGTACGGCCCTGGCAACCCCATAAACAGTACCATTTGAAATTCCGGTCACAAGCCCGTTTGTGTCGATGCTTGCACCCCCCGTTCCCGGGGTGATGCTCCATGTAACGTCCTGACTGGCCGTTGAAGGGTATACCGTGGCTAAAAGCTGCAGTGTTCCCTGGTCTGTTGTTATCTCGGCAGGAACACCTCCCTGGGTAGCTACATCAATACCCGTGAGCCCGCCAATTGAAATGCCCTGTGCATACCCCAGGTAATTGGCTCCTCTTTTCTCTGTCCAAGTGCCTGCACAACGGTTCGGCCCGTCGGGTGTAAACCCGTAACGCATTTTACCGTTTCCGCCCGATGCTGTGGTTGAACTTATTTCAACCTGGTTGCCAGGCCACACGAAGTTCCCGGATGCATCAAGCCTAGTAGCATAGATCTTATAATTGGAAACATAATACATGAACATCGGGGCGTCATTGACAAGGGCAAGATTCCCGGCTTGCGTATACAAGTTGCTGCCAATGGGATAAACCACTTTGCCTGTATTGGTGAACTGCCTGGCACCCGTTGTTTTCAGGAATTTCTGAACGTAGATTCCGTATACGGTCTGGTTAGGGTCACTGAAGGTACATACGGACCAAACATAGTCAGAACCAGGTGAATGGTTGATGTTTGTGGTCATCTGGTAATTGTTGTTCGTACCTGTGGAGGTATTGAAATTCGAACCGTTCATCCCCCAGGGTATGGTCCCGTCGGGGTCGATCCTCTGGAGGAAGGAGTTAAAACGGTTGCCGGTGGAGCTGTAATAGCCATAGTATGTGGTGTCGCCCTCAGCAGCAATTGAATAATACCTGTATGCAGCGGTAGTCTGGTCACATATCTGCACAGGTGCATAAAGCGCAGTTCCTGAATTATCGAAAGCCTGGGCATAAAGGGTTGTGTATATCCCGGATGCTGATTTCTGGAAAACGATGGAGAATTTCCCACCTGAAATTCCTATGGGCTGTCCCCGGGTGGTTTTGGTTGTACCAACAAGGACCGAAACCGGCGTTGTCCATGCCATCGTTCCGCCGGTTGTGATCTTCTGAAGCTTAAGGGTGTTGCTGTTTGTCTCATTCCAGGCAATAACACATTCTCCGTTGCTTAAAATGGCAGGATAGGGTGCGAGACCACCGCCCAGGACGATACCATCGGTACCCCACATCATGGCGCCGGCCTGTGAGACTTTATATGCAACAGCCTGCATGTTTCCTGCCTGCCTTTCATCCTGCATACCAATGATCAGGTTATTGGAGGCATCAACACATACGTTGAAGACAAAGGTGGCCGAACCTGAAGTATGGCTGTTGACAAGCACTCCATCGTTTCCCAGGAGTTTATAGCCATCGGCATCGATCAGTTGGGCCATCATGTTATAATTACTTCCAACCTGGGCATAAAAGGCAATCCAGGTTTTCCCATCGGTTGTTGCGGCCTGCTGCATATCGGCCACAGTTAGACTGGAAATCTGGATGTTGACAGAAGTGTTGGGGTTCCACTGGGCATGGATCGTTCCAGGCAGGAAGCTGAGAACAAAGAAGATGACAATGGTTGAAAAGAGGCCGGAAATGACCGGGCTCACTTGTTTTGGTAGCGTTGTTTTCATGATAGGATGTATTTTCAATTAGGCGACTACAAGATAGTAATTTTTCTCCCTTCTTCATAATAAGAAGGTATTTATTATTAAGGTTCATCGCAGTGTAAGGTTTTTTTAGGACGAGACACAGTCATCCTGGAGTACAGAATAATTAAGCGGGATTGTTCTGGAATCGAGATTACAGACGATTCGAAGTACAAGTGGACAGGTTTCGTCCTTTTTCTTGCGACGGAGGTCGAGGTTGATATTTGCAGATGTTTTCATCTTACATCAAAATTTGCACAATAAATATACGAAATTATTGCTTTTGATTGCTTTTTTTTGCATTAAATTTTTTCGGGAATAAAAATATAAAGCCCCGAAACTTTTGATTTTCGGGGCTTTTCAGTGCAATTTGGTGAAGTTTACTTTGAGCGGTAAATGGGGATCGAACCCACGACCCTCAGCTTGGGAAGCTGATGCTCTACCATCTGAGCTACTACCGCATAAGGTGTGCAAATTTAATCATTATTTTTTCCCTTCCCACACATTTCGTCAATCTCGTTTATGGTAAGATGCTCATCACAGCAAAATGCATCACCCCGCTGGTGTTCACTGCAAAAATTGATCTTCCTGTAAGCAATGCGCTGAATGTTGAGCAGGTGGCGGACTGAGATGTTGTCGGTGGTGAAATTTTTACCGCCCGATCCGCAGGCCAGTGTCATCGAAGGGGTAAGGCTGTTGTACAAGCCACCCAGTGCACCCTGTGATGAAGGGGTGTTCACCACGATGCGACCAGCATTCAATTCATGCGCAAAATACCGGATCTTGACATCATCGTTCGAAAAAATACTCACCGTATGCCCAAGCCCCCCATGCTCATTGATGCGCTTGCACATAGCGATTCCTTCGTCAAAGCCTGCAACTTCATAAAAAGCAAGGATGGGCGCCAATATTTCCAATGATAACGGCCATTGTATTCCTACCTGCTGTTTCTCTAATTCTGCAATCAGCAGGTTTGTTCCCTCTGGTACCGATACACCCGCCAGCCTGGCAATTTCGATGGCAGCTTTGCCGATCACTTCGGGATTCATACTGTGCTGGGCCGTGTTTATAGCAAACCGGCCGACCTTTTCAATCTCATCAGGAAGTAAAAAATAGGCTCCCTGCTTTACAAATTCATCGCGGACCTGCTGTGCATTGTAATGTGAAACAACCACGGCCTGTTCACTGGCACATATGGTCCCGTTGTCAAATAATTTTGAAAGAAGGATCTGGTCTACTGCGAAGGGCACATCAGCGCTTTTACCAATGTATACCGGAACATTCCCGGGTCCGACACCGATGGCAGGGTTGCCCGAATGGTAGGCAGCCCTGACCAGGCTCACTGAACCTGTTGCCAGTACCAGGGCTATACGCTTATGACTCATGAAAGCCAGCACCTGATCGCGGGTGGCCTGGCTGACCCACTGAATGCAATTTTCCGGAGCCCCTGCATTCAATGCCGCTTCATAACAGAGCCGTGCCGCCTCCACGGTAGATCTTCGTGCTGAACCATGAGGGAAAATTATGATGGGGTTACGCGATTTCATCGCAATGAGAATCTTAAAAAGTGCCGTTGATGTGGGATTGGTGACCGGAGTTATCGCAAAGATCGGCCCCATTGGACGTGCAATTTCCACAATCTGGCTTTCCTGGTCCTCCGAGATTACCCCTACTGTCGCAATTTTTTTTATATCCCGGTAAACAAACCTTGTGGCAATGATGTTCTTGATCACCTTATCGCGCAGGATACCGATCCCCGTTTCGTGATAAGCCATCTCCGCCAGTTTCCAGCGATTGTTGAACGCCTCACGGTATACAGCATGAACAATTTTATCTGTTTCCTCCTGGTTCAGCAATCCGAACCCCTGAGCAGCTGCCAGTGACCGCTGTACGGTTTCGTCTACAAAGAATTCGCTGGTATTTTTCCCCATTGACCCATGGTAAATTAGGCCTCAAATGTACACGTTAATCCTTTCAAGGCAAGAGATAAGACCGATGAAATATTTAAACCAGTAAAAATCATGATGAAGATTCCCTGTCACTAAGTTCAATCCACCGATCAGTTTTAACCTCAATCTCGGGTAAAAGTGCTGCCCACCTTTCGGAGCATCGGGTCAGTGATTCCTGGTTTAACGTCCCTGACTGAAGTTCAGCTTCGATTTCCATCTTTTCGGTTTCCAGCATCGCGATCTCTTTTTCAAGAGTTTCCAGTTCACGCTTTTCCTTGAAGGACAATTTGTTCGAGATGGTTGTCTCCTGTTTTTCAATCTCAATTTTTCTTCCGGCTACTCTTTTCCGAATCTGTTCCCGTTTCTTTTTTTCATCACTCCAGATCTTATACTGGGTATAATTTCCCGGGAAATCCTTTATTATGGCATCACCTTCAAATACAAAAAGATGATCAACAATTTTGTCCAGGAAATACCGGTCATGGCTAACCACCACCACGCAGCCGTTAAAAGCAGCCAGGTATTCTTCCAAAACGTTGAGCGTTAAAATATCAAGGTCATTGGTTGGTTCATCCAGGATTAAAAAATTTGGGCTCCTCATGAGTACCGTTACAAGATACAACCTTCGCTTCTCGCCACCGCTCAGCTTGTAGACCGGTTGAAAATGCGACGGGTAGGGAAACATGAAATAATTGAGAAAAGCAGCTGCCGTAATGGTATCCCCGTTGCTTAACCTGACTACCTCCGCAATCTCTTTAACTACATCAATTAACTTTGTTTGTTCATCGAAAATCAGCCCCTGTTGCTTGTAATAACCATATTGAATCGTTTCACCTTTTTGAATATGCCCTTTCTGAGGTCTGATCCTTCCAGTAATAATATCAAGGAAGGTTGACTTTCCCGATCCGTTTTTACCTACAATCCCCACTTTTTCATTCCGTTTGAAGGTGTAAGTAAAACCCTTCAGGATGGACAATGCTCCCCAATTAAAAGAGATATCGTTGATCTCCAGTATTTTATTACCCATACGGATTCCTTCAATGTTCAGCCGGAACCGCTCCTCATATATTTTATTGGAGGCTTTCTCCTGCAAATCAAAAAAACTATCGATACGCGCCTTTGCCTTGGTGGTGCGGGCTTTGGGCATGCGGCGCATCCATTCCTGCTCCGTGCGCAAAAGGTTTTGGGCCCTCTCAACCTCCTTGTTCTGGTTGTCAAGCCGCTCTGCCTGTTTCTCAAGGAAATAGGTGTAATTTCCCCTGTATCTGTAGATTGCGGCATGCTCCATTTCCAATGTTTCATCGCATACGCGGTCGAGAAAGTAACGATCGTGAGTAACCATGAGCAACGTGAGGGTTGACTTTGAAAGGTATTCCTCCATCCATTCGATCATCTCCACATCGAGGTGATTGGTTGGCTCATCCATGATAAGAAATTCAGGTTCAGTAATAAGTACCTTCGCCAGTGCAACACGTTTTCGCTGTCCACCCGACAATGTTTCCACCCGCTGATCAAGATCCGGCAATTTGAGTTGCGTGAGAATCTGCTTTACACGGGTTTCATATTCCCATCCCTGAATGGCATCCATCTGCTCTATCGCATGCTGAATCTCCAACTTATCTTCACCCTTAACGACATGCTCATAATTCAGGATTGCCCGCTGAATATCGTTGGAATGGGAATAGACCTCTTCGAAAACGGTTTTCAGCGGATTCAGGACTGGCTCCTGCATGAGATATTCAAATGAATCGCGGTTAAACATTGTTACCGTACCGGCATCACAAGGTTCCAGCCCGGCAATGATATTGAGCAGGCTGGTTTTCCCGGCGCCATTTCGTGCAATCAGGGCAACTTTTTGTGACTGGCTCAGAACGAAAGAAATGTTCTCGAACAGGTTTTTTTCACCATAGGAACGTGCTAGATTTTCTACCTGAAGAATGGAGGACATATGGAATGGAAGTGATCGGCAAAGGTAGGCAATTTAATGAATCCTGAAATCTGATTCAGGCTAGGGGGACCCAGTTGGATCGACATGGAAAAACAAATCATCAATTCGTAGATTAATTGTGGTTTTTTGTAAATTTACCAAAAAAAATATGCCAGTCCACAGTTATTTAGTAATACTTGCCTTCATCCTGTGCGGTTTGGTTTTAGTCTTCCAAATGGTTGCCATGAGGCGCGATGGATCAGAAATGTTAGGCAAGCCAACCATTGATAAATTTTATTTCTATACGGGTAAATTAACCATTTTTATCACATGGGCCTTGTTCCTAGTGAAAGCCATTTTCCCTGAATTCGGTTACATTCATGTTCCCGTTTACCTCTCATGGACTGCTGTTGGCCTGCTCTGGGCAGGCACCCTCATTTGCTCCCTTGGAATTATTGACCTTGGAAAATCGCTGAAAGTTGGTCTGCCTCATAAAGAAACCATTTTAAAAACAAGAGGAATCTATCGTTTCAGCCGAAATCCCATTTATGGAGGCATTTTCCTGATTGCGATAGCCTCCTGCCTCTATTTTCCCGATCTGATTAATATTTCATTCACCATTTACGGAATTTTCATTCATCATAGAATCATCCGGGGCGAAGAACGATTTCTGGCCATGAGGTTTGGAAATGAATGGAATGATTACTGTATACAAGTAAGACGATATCTGTGACACGCATGCTTTAATTTTTTCATTGATGACAAATCACTCCGAAGACCTCGAAAAACTAAGATCTGTTTTAAACACAATTCCCTTTGGCATCATTATCACCGGACAGGATAAAAAAATCCAAATGGTTAATTCCACCGGATTGACCATGATGGGATTCTCCAGCGAGGATGAATTACGCTCCACTCCCATCAGCAACAGAATATTGGAGGCAGAGGGGAAGAATGACCTGGTCGCGGAAAACGAAATTATGTCAGGTCGGATGGAATATAAATTGGTGCAAATAAATGGGCGGAAAATTCCGATCCTGAAATATACCGGCTCTGTATTAATTGGAAATGAGACTATTATTATTGAGACCTTTATGGATCTCTCGGAAAGGAAAAAGAGGATGGAACTCATTTCCGAAACAAAAAGGCAGTTTTCAACCTTGCTCGACAACCTTCCGGGGATGGTATATCGTTGCACCAATGACCGCAATTGGACCATGAAATTTGTCAGCGACGGCTGTGTCGATCTCACCGGTTATCTTCCCGATGAACTTATTGATAATAAAAAAATATCCTTTAATGACATTATTGTCGAAACTGACCGGGAGAGAATCTGGTTGGAGGTTCAGCAGGAGCTGAACCTGACCAGGCCCTATACAATTGAATACCGCATCAGGTGTGCCGACAACAAGTTAAAGTGGGTTTGGGAGAATGGAAAAGGAATTTTCAATGAGGCCGGCGGGTTGCTGTACATCGAAGGTTTTATTTCAGACATAACTGATCAGAAAAACACGGAACTGATTCAGACTGTACTGTTTGAAATTTCAAAGACCTCTTTTACCTCAGCAACCATTGATGAGGTTTTTAAATCAATTCACAATAACCTGAGCCAGATTATCGACGTGGAGAATTTTTACATTGCCATGTATGATAAAGTAAATGATACCATTTCACTTCCGTACCAGATTGACTCTAATGATTCCTTTGCTGCCTTTCCGGCTGGAAAAACACTTACGGGGTATGTTATCAGGACAAGGACTCCTTTGCTGGCAACGAAGGAGATCATTGAGGAATTAACCCGGACCGGGCAGATTCAGATTATAGGCACCCCGGCTAAGGTATGGATGGGAGTTCCGCTGATTGTTGATACCGAAGTGATCGGGGTCATTGCCGTTCAGAGCTACACTGATCCGGAGCAATATACCAACCGCGAATTTGAATTGCTTAAATTTGTCGCCGACCAGATTGCCATTGTGATCTCACGCAAAAGTGCAGAAGACTCATTTCAAAAGGAAAAAGCCTACCTTGATCAACTCTTTGAAGGAAGTACCGAGGCAATCATCATGATCGACAATGAAGGAAGGGTGGTTAAATCGAATTCAGAATTCACGAACCTTTATGGTTATACTCCCTATGAAATTCTAAACAAGAATATCGATGACCTGATTGCAGATCCCGCAAACAAGATTGAAGCAGTTAAAATCACTGAAGATGCCGTTAAAGGTGCGGTAACCGAAAATGAAACCAAACGCAGGCACAAAGACGGGCGCCTCATCGATGTTTCGATACTTGTAACACCCATAACGATAAACGGGAAAATATTAGGGGCATATGGCATCTACCGCGATATTACTGACCGGAAAAACATTGAAAAAAATCTTATCGCTGCCAAGGAAAAGGCTGAGGAATCGGATAAGCTGAAATCAGCGTTCCTGTCAAATATGTCGCATGAGATACGGACTCCAATGAACGCCATCCTCGGATTCTCCACCCTGCTGTCTGATCCGGGTGTTACCGTTGAAGAGCGGGGAGAATTCATTCATATCATTAAGGAACGGGGGGTTGATCTTTTGCGAATTATTGATGATATCATTGATGTGGCAAAAATCGAATCAGGGCAGATTAAAGTTGAGATCGAAGACTGCCTGATCAACGGCCTGCTTTCAAACCTGGTTGTCACGCTCAATGAAGTAAAACGAAAGACCAATAAAATAAATGTAGTGCTTAACTGTCTTCCGGGAAATCCTGACAAAGAGTTCTCGATCCGTACCGATGGGAACCGGTTAAGGCAAATCATGACAAACCTGATTGAGAATGCCCTCAAATTTACCGATGAAGGATTTGTGGAATTCGGATATACCCTCAAAAAAACCGGACCGGATTCATTCATCGAATTTTTTGTCCGTGATACAGGTATTGGCATTCCCGAAGAGATGCATGATGTCATTTTTGAGAGATTCAGGCAGGTTGATGACACAAATACCAGGAAATACGGGGGAACAGGACTGGGACTGACCATTTCCAAGAACCTCATCAGATTGATGGGCGGTGAGATCCGGCTTTCATCTGAAAACAACCAGGGGACCACATTCTATGTTTTATTTCCGCTCCTTTTGTCCAAGTCAAAATTGTCGGATTCAGCAAAATCAAGCCCTTCGTTGCAATCCGCACAAATCTGGTCAGAGAAGGTTATCCTGATAGTTGAAGATGAAGATTCCAACTTCATTCTCCTTGACCGGATCCTGAAACGGACCGGGGCAAAGCTTGTTTGGGCAAAAACCGGAAGTGAAGCCATTGAATTTTGCAATACCCAGCACTTTGACCTGGTGCTTATGGATATCAGGATGCCGGGAATGGATGGATACGAAGCGACCCAGGCCATTAAACAGGATCACCCATCACTTCCAATCATAGCTCAAACTGCTTATGCCCTCAAAGGTGAACGTGAAAACAGTCTGGCTGCCGGATGCGATAATTACATTTCAAAGCCGATCGATACACGCGAATTGACGTCCATGCTGGAAAAATACCTGAATAACTGATTTAACACATAAAAAAATCAAATTCTATGAGAAAAATAACATTGATGCTTCTGGCAATCCTGATCTCCGTGATCTATTCCTGCAAGCCGAAAGAGAAAAAAGCAGAAGAGGTCTCTCTGATTGAAAAGCCCAACATAGAAATGAAAAGCGACCTGATGACTCCGGAAGTCCTGTGGAGTTTCGGACGGTTAAGTGAGCCCGAAGTGTCACCCGACCGGCAAACCATCCTGTACGGGGTCACCTATTATGATCTTGCTCAAAATAAGGGGAACCGTGAGTTATATACCATTGGAACCGATGGACAAAATTTCAAACGCCTGACAACCACCAAATTCAGTGAGTACCAGGCGATGTGGACCCCCGATGGGAAGAAAATTGTCTTTATGTCTGCCGAAACCGGCGCCATGCAGATATGGGAAATGGATCCCGATGGCAACAACCGCAAACAGGTCACCGACATTGAAAATGGGATCAATGGATTCAAATATGCACCGGATATGAAGAAGATCCTGTTCATCGCCGATGTATATCCTGAAAAGAAATTTAAAGATCTCTATGAGGGACTTCCAAAAGCCAGCGGCCGGATTTATAGCGACCTGATGTACCGGCACTGGGACACCTGGGTTCAGGCGTACAGCCATGTTTTTGTTGCCGATATTTCAACCGATAAAATACAGAAAGGCTCGGATATCATGGCGAGTGAGCCGTATGAGTCTCCGCTGATGCCCTTCGGTGGCATGGAGCAGATCAACTGGAGCCCCGATAGTAGAGTGGTTGCCTATACCTGCAGGAAAAAGACAGGAGCGGAATATGCAAAATCGACCAACTCAGATATCTACCTCTACGAAATTGAAGGAGGGAAAACCACCAACATCAGTGAAGGAATGATGGGGTACGATGTGGCTCCCATCTACTCGCCGGATGGTAAAAAAATTGCATGGCAGAGTATGGAACGCGATGGATATGAATCAGATAAGAATCGGTTATTCGTGTACGATGTTGAATCAAAATCCAAGACAGACTATACAAAAAACTTCGATCAGAATGCTGAGAGCCTAGCCTGGGCTGATGACAATAAATCCATCTATTTTATCAGTGATTATCATGCAACAGATGAAATTTACCGTCTTGAACTTGCAGATGGAAAGATCAGTAAAATAACCGATGGGATTCATAACTACACCGGTGTGATCCCCGCAGGGGACAAACTGATTGCCTCCCGCATGTCGATGTCGATGCCTGTTGAATTATTTTCGGTTGATCCCGCCACCGGTAAGGACACGCCAATCACCATAACCAACAAGGATATCCTTGAGAAAATTACCATGGCGACCATCAAGCAACGCTGGATAAAAACCACCGACAACAAAGAAATGCAAACCTGGATCATTTATCCTCCCCATTTTGATTCAACCAAAAAATATCCCACGCTCCTTTACTGTGAAGGCGGACCACAAAGCACGGTCAGCCAGTTCTGGTCATACCGGTGGAACTTCCAGATGATGGCCGCCAACGGATATATTATCGTGGCTCCAAATCGTCGCGGACTTCCCGGGTTCGGGCAGACATGGAATGAACAGATCAGCGGGGATTATGGCGGACAAAATATGAAAGACTATCTGAGTGCCATCGATGCCATGACCAAAGAGCCCTATGTCAATAAAGACAAACTTGGTTGCGTTGGCGCTAGTTATGGTGGTTTTTCGGTTTACTGGCTTGCCGGAAATCACAACAAGCGTTTCAAGGCATTCATTGCGCATGACGGCATGTTCAACCTGGAGTCGCAATACCTTGAAACAGAAGAACTCTGGTTTGTTAACTGGGACCTTGGCGGCCCCTTCTGGGATAAGAATAATAAAACCGCCCAGCGGTCGTTCGCCAACAGTCCGCATCGTTTTGTACAGAATTGGGACACGCCTATTCTCTGTATTCACGGGGAACTCGACTACCGGATCGTTTCGACACAGGGCATGCAGGCCTTCAATGCTGCCATCCTGAGAGGGATTCCAGCTGAATTACTGTATTTCCCGGATGAAAATCACTGGGTACTGAAACCGCAGAACGGGATTTTATGGCAGCGTACCTTCTTCAACTGGCTGGATAAGTGGCTCAAGTAGTTCTGTACCGATAAAAATGGCATGGAAGAAGATCCCTTCATCGAGGCCGCATCACTGCTAAAGAATTCAAGGTTTACCACCGCTTTCACCGGAGCAGGTATCTCTGTTGAAAGCGGGATTCCCCCTTTCAGAGGTAATGACGGGTTATGGAATAAATATGATCCAAAGACCCTTGACCTGCAATATTTTCTTGAAGACCCTTCAGGATCCTGGCGGGTGATCAAAGAAATTTTTTACGATTTTTTCGATACCGCCAGGCCCAATAAGGCACACCTTGTTCTTGCCCGTATGGAGCAAGAGGGGATGTTGGGGCGGACCATCACCCAGAACATCGACAATCTTCACCAGGCAGCTGGTTCAACCATGGTTTATGAATTCCATGGCAGCACAAAAAACCTCCGGTGCCTTCATTGTAACCGGACCTATAAACCCGGACAAATCAGTCTGGATCATTTCCCGCCGACCTGCTGGGAATGTGGCGGTGTTCTTAAACCCGACTTTGTGTTTTTTGGTGAAGCAATACCTCAGATTCCGCTTGGCGCGGCATATGAAGCGGCGACCCTCTCGGATGTTTTCCTGATCATCGGAACTACCGGTGAGGTAATGCCGGCCAACCAGATCCCGGTCATGGCCAAGCAGTACGGTGCAAAGATTATTGAAGTTAACCCGGAGCCATCAAACTACACGGCAAATATCACGGATATATTTCTGAAGGGAAAGGCAACGATGGTCATGGAAAAACTGGAAGTGCTGCTTTTCCCGGAGCCACTATCCCGGGAACGAATCTGAACCTGTATCCGGCTATTTTCCGCGGCCCTGGATGATGATGAGTATCGTGTAGATCAGAATTTTAAAATCCATAGCCAGCGACATGTTCTCGATATATAAAATATCAAACTTTAACCGCTCAACCATTTGATCAAGGTTTTCAGCATAGCCGTACTTTACCTGTCCCCAGGAGGTAATCCCGGGTTTCACTTTATGAAGTAAGCGGTAATGCGGGGCGCGCTGGGTAATCAGTTCAATGTAAAACAACCGTTCAGGCCGGGGTCCCACAAGACTCATATCCCCTTTAAGCACGGTGTAGAACTGGGGAATTTCATCCACCCGGAACTGACGTAGAAACCTTCCAAAGCGTGTAATTCGCGGATCATCCTTGGAGGACAGCTGGGGACCATTTTCTTCTGCATCTTTAAACATGGTCCTGAATTTATGCATTTTAAATGGTTTGCCTTTTATCCCGATCCGTTCCTGGGAATAGAAAACAGGCCCCGGAGAGGTTGCCTTGATGATAATGGCCGTAATGATCATGACGGGGGTTAACAGGATCAGACAAAGTATCGAAATCACAATATCAAGGATGCGTTTGAGCGACATCTGCCAATCGGGCATCAGATCGGGGTAAATCTGAATCAGTGGAGCGTGAAAAATAGAGGTGGTTTTCACTGACCCCATGAGAATATCCTGCATAGCTGGTATAATTTTTATCACAACATCAGTGTCTTCAAGTTGGGTAATTATCTTTTCAATAGTATGATTTTCAGAATGTTCTATAGCAATAATTACCTCTTCGATCGCATATTCCTTCACCAGTCTGTTCAAATCCTGCAATCCTCCCAGATGTGGAATGTTCTCGGCTAATTTATAGGTCTTATATCCCTCCACATTGATAAAGCCGACAAATTTGTTTCCCGACGATTTTTCCTGGTTTTCAATCTCTTCATAAATGGATACGGCGTTGCCATTGCTTCCGATGATGATGGTATTAAATCCTATGATCTTATGATGAATTTTATAGGCTGCATGAGAGGTCAGGAAAAATCGGAAGGAGCCTGTGAAAAAAAGATGGAGAAGAAGCAGAATGAAAAAGAATTCAACATAGGTTCGCTGGTTGATGATGATGTCATCCAGGATCAGCGTAAAAAACAGGATGGTAACACCAATAAAGGTTATAAGGATGGTCTGGGCAAATTCACGAAGTCTGGCTTTCCGGTATATCTTCCTGTATGTCCCGATCAGGATATAAAGGAGTAACCAAAAGACAGGAATGATGGTGACACCATAGTATAACTTATTATCCAGAAAAACATCGCTGAAATGTGAGAAGAACTGGTGATCAACTGCATATTTCCGGTAGATGAAAAATAACGTCCAGGCGATAAAAGCTGCACAAAAATCGGAAACAACATATTTTATAACCTGTAAACGTTTATTCATAATTCTGGAATTCGGTTTATCATCGTTTGGATACTTATCTTATGGCCTTGTTATCAACTTGAAATTATCAAACAACACGGTCGATTGAGTCAACCCGGCATCTTTGAAGGTTCCCATATAAACCCGATAGGTCGACATGCCGGTATAGGCATTCAGCGTATTGGACAAGTCGATATATATTTTCTTCCATTTACCATTGGTAGAATTCAGCGTGATGATCGGAGTCTGATAGGAAACTGTATTTCCATAAGTAATCACACCAACCGTCAGTGAATTTGAAATGTTAAAATTCATTTCCAGAAATACTGCGGCATAGGGAATGACAAATTCATTTTGAGTTTCACATTCAAAAAAATTATGAATTGAATCAAGGACGACCAGTCCTGAATGAGTTCCTTCAAATGTTAAAGGAGACCCGCCAGGGGTACGTTCAATCCATGCTGTGCTTCGCGACGTGGTATCCAGTGTGAGAATCACATTATCAAAATCTTCCATCCATGTAAACTGGGTGGTTGACTGATAATTTGTTTTCAGTGTTCCGATCCGAGATATACTGTCGGGAGTGAAGTTAACCGATTTCTGTACAGGTGCGTAATAATCATAACTACTTCGGGTAGCTGCAATGCCGTTTTTTTTGATCCCTGGTAAAATTTTAACAGTGTGCTTGCCACTTTTCAAAACAGGAAATCTGGCCGGCAGTTCAAACGCTCCCAAAAATTCATCATCAACGTACACCCACGCGTCGGTGATGGATTGGGAAGCAGTTCCCTGCGAATAATAAGTGGTGGTCAGGTAAATCGAATCGATGCTCAGGTAGGCCGGTACAGTTTGATCGCCGGTAAATTTTTCACAGGAAGATACAGTAAAACACAGAAACAGCAATAAGACAAGGTAGTGTGGGCTTTTCCTGAGAATCATAAAGGGAGTAGGGTTGAAATCACTATATCCTGTAAATTCTAACGGTCTATTTTTACCGTTATTGTTTCTTTTTTAATAAAAAATATTGAATAAAAAATTTCGCGTTTTCAGATGATGTTTGAGGCCGTTTGATTTATTTTTTCAATGATTTTATGAGCCAGCTCCAATGCGCTGTAACCATCGTTGATAGTGACCGGAGGAACAGTATTGTTGATGATGGCGGAATGAAAACTTTCCAGTTCTGCCTTGATTGCATTCAACGGCTTTATTTCCGGCTTTTCAAAATTTATCTGCTTGGTGCCCTTTCCCGGACCGAGATCAAGAACAAATCCCAACGGGGTGACATCCTTTTCCACGTCGGTGATTTTAACAACTTCCAGCTCTTTTTTCAGGAAGTCGACCGAAATATAGGCATCACGCTGAAAAAAACGTGCTTTACGCATATTCTTCAATGAAATCCTGCTGGCTGTAAGGTTGGCAACGCATCCGTTGTCAAACTCAATCCGGGCATTGGCAATATCGGGGGTATCGCTGACAACCGCCACACCGCTTGCACTGATCTTTTTTATATTACTCTTAACAACGCTTAAGACAATATCGATGTCATGAATCATCAAATCCAGGATTACCGGGACATCTGTACCGCGTGGATTGAATTGAGCGAGCCGGTGGCTTTCAATAAACATGGGCCGGTCGAAGGAGGATTCAGCGGCTAAAAAAGCAGGATTGAACCGTTCCACATGGCCAACCTGGACCTTGACATTGGCTTCACCTGCAATTTTAATCAGTTCACGGGCCTCTTCAAGGCTGGTAACGATGGGTTTTTCGATAAAAACATGACGGCATTTTTTCAATGCCTTCGAAGCACAATCAAAATGTGAGATCGTGGGTGTAACGATATCCACAACATCAACAGCATCAATCAGGTCATCCAGGGAACTCCATTTCTTTATTCCGAACTCCGCTTCAATTTTATCAGCGTTGACCGTATCCGGATCGTAGAATCCAACCAATTCAAAATCTGTGATCTCCTGAATGCATTTCAGATGAATTTTTCCCAGATGACCAACCCCCAGAACTCCAATTTTCAGCATAAACAGTTTTTTTTGCAAAGGTAGGTTTTTACCCTTTCTGAATTGTGTATTTTCGTGAAAAATTTAACACCCAGACTTCACATGAGCAGCATGATTCCAGTTGACTCCTATCGCCATCAGGGACTCAGAAAAATACTGGTGCGGAATATCGGTCAGAAAGGAATTACCGACCCACGTGTTTTGGCAGCAATTGAAAAAGTTCCCCGGCATTTTTTCTTTGACTCCTCTTTTGTTGAATATGCTTATGAAGACAAACCATTTCCCATCGGGGCAGGCCAGACAATCTCACAGCCTTACACCGTCGCATTCCAGACTGACTTGCTTCAGATCAAAAAAAACGACAAGGTTCTTGAGATAGGGACAGGTTCAGGTTATCAGGCATGCATTCTGGTGGAAATGGGGGCAAAAGTTTTCACCATTGAACGACAGAAAACACTGTTCGATAAAACCAGCAAATTTCTTCCCTCCATCGGATACCAGGTTATTAAAACGTTTTTCGGTGATGGTTATAAAGGCCTTCCATCCTATGCCCCTTTTGATAAAATGATTGTGACGGCCGCTGCTCCATTTATCCCCGATGCATTGCTTGAACAGCTTAAACCAGGTGGAATCCTTGTCATTCCTGTCGGAGCCAATGACGTACAGGTTATGACCACCCTCATCAAGGGAGAAGACAACACCTTTGTAAAAAAGGAACATGGAGTTTTCCGGTTTGTCCCGATGCTGGAACATAAGGCGAAAGAGAAGTAAAGGCTGCTCTGATCAGGAATTGTCCTGCCAGCGACGTCTTGCTCTCCTGATGAATGCGACCGCAAACCCTGCGATCATCACAACTGATCCGAGCCATAAAATATTGATGTATGGATTCATGATGGCCTTGATCACAATATAATCAGGTTCCTTTGAAACATCGGCAACATAGGTATAGTAATCGCGTGTGAGAAAATGCCGTGTGTCAGGATTGTAAACAGCCCCCATCCTTGGGTGGACATTAACAGACGGATGAAGGGTAAAGACTCTGGTGAACTTTCTTTTTTCCTTTTTCAGAAAATCAACTTTGTAGGTAGTTGTATTAACTTCGGTCTTACTATTCACATAAGTAACATAAAAACCATTCATGTACAAAGTGTCATTCCGCATCAGTACAAGGTTTTCAGCGTTTGACTTATGATTGCCAAGGTCAAGTGATGATGTGTTGCTTGAAATGACAGATGAATTTGAAAATGTTAGAACCGTTCCAAGAACGAAGATCATGAACCCGAGGTGGGTGATGATGGCCCCTATATTCCTGGGTTTTGCAGTTTTAAAAAGCATGTTATCCAAAGAAGAAAAAAGAGCAAAGAGGACAAAAAAGATCAGCATGATGAAGTTCATCTGAGACACAATCCCGTAGCCCATAACAGGAATACAAAAAACAAGGGCCATCAACGCGGGAATAACCAGTTTACGGATAAATTGCTTTGGATCATTGTCGTTGTAATTCAGAAACTGGCTGAATGCGATAAAACCGGCAATCAGCAAGGCATAAGGCATTTGCCAGCGGTTGTAAAAACCTACCCGGTCAACAGGGGGGGCTATGTCAGTATGAAACAAGCTGTTGATTACCGGGATCGAGGTGGTAAAAATGATCTGAAATGCTGCCAGCACAACGATAATGGAGCCGATAAACATCCAGAATTCCCTGGACAGAAGCAGATCTTTCCTCGTTACATGGAATTTTCGTGCATGAATGGCGATCATAACGATCATCATGACCAGGAAGGTCAGCAGGAAAATGAGCAACTGTAGTGTCATCCCGTTGTCGCCGAATGAATGGGCCGAAGTATCAGCCAGCACTCCGCTTCGTGTCAGGAAACTTGCATAAAGAACCAGCACGTAAGACAAAAGGATGAGCAGGTAGGCGGCAAAAAGAGCATAATTCTGGCGTCGGGCAATGAGCAGGAAATGCAAACCGGCAATCAGTGTCATCCATGGAACAAGCGAAGAATTCTCCACCGGGTCCCAGGACCAGAATCCTCCAAAAGTCAGTGACACGTAGGCCCACGCACCTCCGAGCAGGATACCGGCCCCAAGCATTAGCAGGGCCATCAGCGTCCACGGTATAGCTGGGGCGATCCATGTATGATAATCCTTTTTAAGCAACGAGGAAATTGCATAGGCAAACGGGACCAATACAAGGGCATAACCAAGAAATAAAATAGGAGGATGGATGGTCATCCATATGTTCTCCAGCAGGGGATTCAGCCCATTGCCATCCTTTATCATCGACAAATAGTTGGGCATCGCAAAAATAGTACCCTCAAGATTACCTGCAGTTTCCCGAAGCAGGTTAAAGGGGCTTGTCCCGATGGCAGTTCCTGAAAGTTTAACGCCAAGCAACATCGATGTTACGAATGCCTGCGAAAGTGAAAATATCATCATAACAGGAGATTCCCATTTTCGCGCGATCCCAAGTAAAATCATGCCAATCAACGCCTGAAACAGGGCCCATACCAGGAAGCTCCCCTCCTGCCCTGCCCAGAAACAGGAAATGATATATTTTACAGGAAGTTCCACCGACGAATACTGCCATACATAGGCGTATTCAAAATAATGCTTAAAGATGATATAATAAAGGGCAACGGTTACGCTAACCAATGAAAAGGAATGAAGAATGTAAAAACCCCGGGCACCCCTCTTTATCAGCGCCCGATGATCATTGCGGAAAAAAATCAGCGAATATAAGAGAGTCGCAAGGATCGCAGTTATAAAACCAAACCAGACAAAGAATCGTCCCAGATCACCTGGGATGAGATGTTCTCCAATATATTGAATGTTCATAGGACCTTATTTAAAAGCAGCAAAATTAAGCTTTTCATGCATATATAGAAAGTAACATTTATAATATTCCGTAAAAATGCCCGAATGCCTTTTGTATGTTGATAACTCAACGATTTTTGTTACAAATAATTCAATTACCGTTATAAACACACAGCTATTTCTATTATATTCGCCTAAATTTTGTAAAATGGTCAAAATAGGTTTTATTGGTGGATCAGGTCTTGACAAATTGAATATCTTCCAGGATGTAAAAGAGATCCATGCAACAACTCCTTACGGCTTGCCCAGTTCCTCATTCTTTACAGGCACCACTGGGAATTGTGAGGTTTTTATCCTTTCACGGCATGCACGCGATCATTCGATACCTCCCACCCAGGTTAACTACAGGGCCAATATTCATGCGCTGAAAGCGCTGGGTTGTCAATATATCTTTGCGACAACCGCCTGCGGAAGCCTGAGAGAGGATATCCACCGGGGTGACTTTGTCATCCTGGATCAGTTCATTGATCTCACCCGGCTCAGGATCAGCACCTTTTTTAATCATTTCGAACCCGGCAAAGGTGGGCATACAGCCATGTCTGATCCTTTTTCGGAAAAACTCCGCTCAGTCCTGATTGAGGGCTGTAAGGAGTTGGGATTGTCACACCATCCTAAAGGGACCATGGTGACCATTGAGGGTCCCCGGTTTTCAACCCGGGCGGAGTCAAATATGCTTCGTATCATTGGTGCTGATGTTGTTAACATGAGTATCGCAACTGAAGTCAGCCTTGCAAACGAGGCCGGGATTCCCTATGCCGCAGTAGCACTTTCAACGGATTATGATTCATGGAAGCATGATGAAGTACCAGTCACCTGGGAGGACGTATTGGTGGTTTTTAATAAAAACGTGAACCACGTGACCAATCTTCTTGTTCATATTTTAAAAGAATTCAAAGAATAACTGCAAAAACTGATGAGACAATTGGTTTTTATTCTTCTTAATATCTTGTTTTTGGGACTCATCCAAGGGCAAAATCCGTCGTATCCGGTGCAAATACCGCCTGCGAATGCGACTCAGGATCATCCTGTCGAACGTTCCATGAACAACCTCCCCATGTTAAGCGAAGTGCGCTCCTCCCTTGAAATGGCCATGGGATGGACATTGCAGGACGATGGCAAATGGATATCCAAAGAAAACCGTTTACTTTACAACAAAGCAGAATATAACAGTTCAGGAAAGACCTATTATAAACTTGGGAAAGAGAACTTTGAAATCATTGAAATGCGGGACGTTTCTTATAAGAACGAACAATACGCAGTCCTCATTATTAAATTCCGGACAGGATATTATGAATTCCCGATTCTGATGGATAGCTGGCACAACCAGCAGGCGCTGACCTATTTTGTTTTCAAAGCCGACAAATTAAAGGAGGTGATCCCTGAAAAGATGGAATTCAACAAGCCATACATCACCAATATGGAGGTGGTATGTGACGGAACCTTGCTGGAATATGATAAAAATACATGGACCACCACCATCTCCTATCACCTGCAAAAAACACTGGCCGATAAAACCTTTGCATCCCACAACCTGCTGATTGCTTTCTGGCCTGTACAAACCGGCGGACAATCCATGGCTCGTTTCAGGCTAATCCAGGTCATGAATAAGGCAAAATTCTATACCCCCTACCTTGAACTGAAAAACCGGGATAAACTGTTCAGAAGTTCCTATTACGAAACTGAATTCACCAACTTTCAAAACCTGATGCGTTACCCGGGGAGCGCTCCCGTTCAAGCATTTATCGGCAATCCGCAAACAGCGGACGATTATTACAAAAGAGGGGTGTCAAACTATGGAACGGGAAATTACAATCAATGTATCTATGATATGTCTGAAGCAGCCAAATCACAACCCTACACTGATTTTTTCCTCACCTATGCATACAGGGCCAATGCACGCCAGAAACTTGGCGATTTTGCCGCGGCCATGCAGGACTTCGATAAAGCCATCATGCTGAAACCGGCAGAGCTGTCTTACTATGCGGCATGGCTGACCACCATTTACAACCGGGGTGTTGCCAAGCAACTCATGAAGGACATCAACGGGGCTTGCCAGGATTGGAATACTGCGGTTCAAATGGGATTTAAGGACCTGGCAACAGACAATGCGATTAAGGAATATTGCAAGAATTACAAATATTCGGGGCCTCCAATGAATTTCAATGTGGTAAGCCAGGCTGCACCCATGTCCTCCTCTCCCGAATTGCAGACTGACTATTATAAGGTTTATTGGGACGGAGTGTGGAAATATGAGAACGGAAACTATGCCGAGGCAATCCGCTATTTCAACCGTGCCCTGCAATTACAACCTCAAACAAATGTGATCGGGATCTATTCCTACAGGGGTAATTGCAAACTGAAGCTCGCCGACTACACAGGAGCCATCGTGGATTTTGATTATGCCATCGGTTTTTCCTCCACCCAACCGACTGACAATACGACAATGAAATCCATCTATTATAACCGTGGATTAGCAAATTTCTTCCTTGGAAATTCAGCCATTGCCTGCAGTGATTTCCAGAAATCGCTGAATGCCGGCATGAACGATCCCCAATCGATCACCTTCATCAAACAGGTTTGTAAATAACACACCGGGAGTTATTCGATGATAACAGTGTGATGTCTGACGCCATCCTTATAGGCAATGATAAATACATCATGTATTCCGAGCCTGATCATTTCATCGCGCAGTTCTTTCGCTTTTTGCATATCAGTGAAACCACCCACCGTATATCGTGACATGGCGCCTTCCTGCTCACGGGTAACAAGCTGATTCACGCGATAATGCGTCCGGATCCAACCGGCACTGTAATTATGCTGATCGAATGCACAAATCTGAACCTTATACAGGTACTCATCTGGTTGTGAGGGAACCGGAGAAACTTTCGGCGGTTGGGGTTGGGGTTTGGGTTCATACTTCACCGGAGGGGGGGGTGAAATGACTACCGGAACCCTCTGATAAGGGTAATCCTGCACACTGGGTTGTTTTTTAGTAGCCTTTCCTCCGAGGTTATAGGAGATTCCGATGGAAAGATAATCGACCATATCAAACCGGTACCCGCCCATGGTATTGTCTAAATTGTCGGAAAGAAAAGTTCTGAAGGTCCATTCTGCGCTTACCTGAAGCTTTTTATTGATACTGTACAACGCTCCAATGCCCAAAGGAATTACCATAGATGAATTTACAAATGTATTGAGCTGAATGGAATCGGCAGAATAGACCACATTGAGCAGTTTGGAAAACCAGACTGAGTATCCCAGCCCTGCAGTACCATATATAAACAATTTCCTTGATGGCTTGTTCGGTGAAAACAGGTTGGAAAAATTTATTGTTGCATTTACGTTCAGGTCTACGAACAGCCCGGTAAATGCATTATCTGTTGCAACAGTGTCCTTCATGACAGTTTTTGAACCGTTGAGTCCGCCTGCCAGAAGTTGAATCTTTAAACCAAATATATTTGAAAAATGATAATGGGTAAACAAACTGCCTGCCAGGCTGATACCCTTCAGAGGGATAAATTGACCATCGTTCAGATCTCCATAATAAAAATCAGGGCCAACCGAAGCCCCAAGATACCAGTGCCCGGCCAATGGAGATAATTTACTTTTGGCCGGAGTCTGCGCAAAAAGCATGAATGGAAGAAACAGGAACAGGATTAACAGACGCATTAAAGCTTATTGCATTAAGTCAAACAGATCATGCTAATGTATTAAAAAAAAACGTTGACCTGTTTTTCAATTTACATCTTTTTGCACAGAATTTAAACAAAAGCCCTGCCTGGGCTCCAGGCAGGGCTTTTCTATGAAAAGTAAAACGATTAGCGGTAATATTTGAAATCCTTGCCAAGATACTTGGCAGTGTCTCCCAATTGTTCCTCAATACGAAGCAATTGATTGTACTTTGCAACACGGTCGGTACGGCAGGCCGACCCGGTTTTGATCAACCCGGTATTCAGTGCAACGGCCAGGTCGGCAATGGTTACATCCTCGGTTTCCCCTGAACGGTGGCTTATCACGGCAGTATAACTGTTCCTGTATGCCATGTTCACTGCACTGATTGTTTCGCTCAGTGTGCCGATCTGGTTTACCTTGATAAGGATTGAATTGGCAACGCCTTTCTTAAATCCAAGCGCCAGGCGGTCGACATTGGTTACAAAAAGATCATCGCCAACCAGCTGGATTTTATTGCCCATCTCCTTTGTCATCAGTTTCCAACCATCCCAGTCATCTTCGGCCATACCATCTTCAATGGAAATGATCGGATAACGTTTTGTCCAATCCTTCCAGAATGCAACCATCTGGGCGGGGGTCAGTTTATCTCCTGTCGATTTCTTCAGGTGATATACATTTTCTTCAGGGATAAAATATTCCGAAGAGGCCGGGTCAAGAGCAATACAGATGTCTTTTCCAGGTTCATAACCGGCACTTTCAATGGCCTTCATGATTACTTTCAACGCCTCTTCATTCGATTTGAGATTTGGGGCAAAACCACCTTCGTCGCCAACATTTGTGGAATATTTTCCCTTTTTCAATACGGCTTTCAGGTTGTGGAATACTTCTGAACCCATCCGCAAAGCTTCGCTGAAGGAGGTTGCTCCAACAGGCATGATCATAAATTCCTGGAAGTCGATGGAATTATCAGCATGTGAACCTCCGTTGAGGATATTCATCATGGGGATGGGAAGGGTTTGTGCAGACACACCACCAATGTATCGGTACAGTTCCTGCCCGGTTACCTGTGCTCCAGCGTGTGCTGCGGCCAGCGATACACCAAGAATTGCATTGGCACCCAGCTTTGCTTTATTGGGCGTGCCATCAAGTTCGATCAGTTTTCTATCAATCTCTAACTGGTCGGTCACATACATTCCCTGTACCTCTTCGGCAATTACAGTGTTTACATTCTGAACAGCCTGTAATACCCCTTTCCCCATATAAACTTTTTTATCACCGTCGCGTAATTCAACTGCCTCATGAACACCTGTTGATGCTCCTGATGGCACAGCTGCACGCCCGATGATCCCATTTTCTGTCATTACATCCACCTCGATGGTGGGATTTCCCCTTGAGTCCAGAATTTGTCTGGCATGGATAGATAAAATAGCGCTCATTTTCGTATGTTTAGATTATGTTAAATGGTTTAAATAAAAAAGGACAACATAACTTTATGTCATCCTTTCAGGGTATAGATCGTTAATTATTTGTTTTCAAGTGATTAAACTTCAGGTTTTTCCTAGGCAGTTTCGGGCGCCACCTCCTGATCCGGCTCAGCAGCCGGTTTTTCAACCGGTTTTTCAGCTTTCTTAGGTTTGGCTTCAGCTTCATGCTTTACAGCAGCAGGAGTTTCAGCTTCCTCATCTCCTTTTTTCTTGGAGGTTGCTCTTCTTCTGCGGGTTGGCTTGGCTTTTCCGCCATCCTTCACTGACAACATGGCTTCATTATAATCAACCAGTTCGATCAGACACATTTCGGCACTATCTCCAAAGCGGTTTCCTGTTTTCAGAATACGGGTATATCCACCGGGACGGTCCATGATCTTTTTTGAGATCTCACGGAAAAGTTCGGTAACAGCTTCCTTGCTTTGAAGATAGCTGAACACGGTGCGCCGTGAATGGGTGGTATCCTCCTTCGATTTTGAAATCAGCGGTTCCACGTAGATACGAAGTGCTTTAGCTTTAGCAACAGTGGTATGTATCCGTTTATGTATGATCAGTGAGGCAGCCATGTTCGACAGCATTGCCTTACGGTGTGCACTCTTTCTTCCTAAATGATTAAATTTCTTTTGGTGTCTCATCGCAATTAATCCTTATCTAATTTATATTTCGTCGTATTCATACCAAATTCGAGGCCCTTTGATTTCACAAGTTCCTCAAGTTCAGTGAGAGATTTCTTTCCAAAGTTGCGAAACTTCAGTAAATCATTTTTATTAAAGGCCACCAGGTCACCTAAATATTCAACATCGGCAGCCTTAAGGCAATTGAGTGCACGTACCGAAAGATCCATATCAACCAGTTTCGTTTTCAGCAACTGGCGAATATGCAGCGAGGTTTCATCAAACTCTTCCGCTACGGCTTTTTCAGCAGAATCGAGGGTGATCTTTTCATCTGAAAACAGCATAAAGTGGTGAATGAGAATTCTGGCAGCCTCTTTCAACGCATTTTTAGGTTGGATCGAGCCATCGGTTACAACTTCGATCACAAGTTTTTCGTAGTCCGTTTTTTGTTCAACGCGAAAATTTTCGATATTGAACGTAACGTTTTTAATGGGAGTATGCACAGAATCTATTGCAATCCTGCCCAGAGAGGAACTCAATGTTTTATTCTCCTCAGCAGGAATATATCCGCGGCCTTTGTCAACTGACAGTTCAACAGTAAGTTTGACATTGGACTCCATATGGCAGATTACCACTTCAGGATTCAACACCTGGAATACGGATAGGAATTTATTGATGTCACCAGCTTTGAACTCTTTTTGCTGTGCAATGATCACGGTGACCTTTTCGGAACTCTCGGTTTCAATCAAACGCTTGAAGCGGATCTGCTTAAGGTTTAAAATAATTTCCGTTACATCCTCAATTACACCTTTGATTGTGGAAAATTCCTGCTCAACTCCTTCAATTTTGACCGAAGTGATGGCAAAGCCTTCCAATGAAGAAAGCAGTATCCTTCTGAGCGAGTTTCCGATTGTCACACCAAAACCAGGCTCCAGCGGGCGAAATTCAAACACCCCGCGGCTATCATTGGCTTCCACCATAATGACCTTATCAGGTTTCTGGAACGGTAATATTGCCATATACTATGTTTTATTGTTATAAATTATTCTGAAGGTCAGCATGTTCATGCTGCTCTTCCAGTAAAATTACTTCGAATACAATTCGACGATGAGTTGTTCCTTGATATTTTCAGGAATCTGATCCCGCTCAGGATAACTCATAAATTTTCCGGCCATCATACCACCGTCCCATTCCAGCCAGGGATATTGATTTCCACGGCCAACAACAGAATTGGTGATCACCTCCAGCGATTTGGAACGCTCACGAACAGATACGATGTCCCCCGGACGAAGTTCAAATGAAGGAATATTCACCAGTTTTCCGTTCACAAGGATATGACGGTGACCGATCAGTTGGCGGGCTCCGTCACGTGTGGGAGAAATACCCAGACGATAAACCACGTTATCAAGCCTTGACTCGATGAGCTGCAGTAACACCTCACCTGTAACACCACCTTTGCGGGCAGCTTTCAGAAAGGTGTTCTTAAATTGACGCTCAAGGATACCGTATGTATATTTTGCTTTTTGTTTCTCCATGAGCTGTGTGCCATACTCAGATGTTTTTGCCCTGCGTTTGGTCTGACCATGCATTCCCGGAGGATAATTCTTTTTCTCATAACTCTTATCAGGACCAAAAATGGGATCCCTGAACCTTCTTGCAATTCTGGACTTTGGGCCAATGTATCTTGCCATGGTAATAGATATAATTAAATGTTAAACTCTTCTTCTTTTCGGAGGACGGCAACCGTTATGCGGCAATGGAGTGATATCAACAATTTCCATTACTTCAATGCCCGCTGTATGGAGCGTACGGATTGCAGATTCGCGGCCTGCTCCGGGTCCTTTGATGTATACCTTTACCTTGCGAAGCCCCAGGTCATAAGCAACTTTCGAAGCATCCTGTGCTGCCATCTGGGCCGCATAGGGGGTATTCTTCTTTGAACCCTTGAATCCCATCTTGCCGGCCGATGACCAGCTGATGACCTGGCCATTGCTATTGGTCAGGGTGATAATGAGATTGTTGAATGAAGCGTTGACATAGGCTTTCCCAATTGTATCAACCTTAACAACCCTTTTCTTTGAACTTTTTTCAGTCTTTGCCATATACTAATTTACTACGTGCATTAACGATTAACCCTTGGTTGCCTTTTTCTTATTGGCAACGGTTTTTTTCCTGCCTTTGCGGGTACGGGCATTGTTTTTTGTGCTCTGTCCGCGTACGGGCAATCCCAGACGATGACGGATTCCGCGGTAACAACCGATGTCCATCAAACGTTTGATATTCATCTGGACTTCAGAACGTAACGCACCTTCGATCTTGAAATTATCATTGATAACCGTACGGATCTTGTTTTGTTCGTCATCATCCCAGTCCTGGACCTTTTTATTCCTGTCTACTCCTGCCACATCAAGGATCTTCTGAGCAGTGCTTCTTCCAATACCAAAGATATAGGTCAGCCCAATTTCACCCCGTTTGTTTTTAGGTAAGTCAATACCTGCAATTCTGGCCATATTAATCCAATTTTATGTTTGTAATATCTTAACCTTGTCTTTGTTTGAACTTCGGGTTCTTTTTGTTAATGACATATAATTTGCCATTCCGTCTAACGATCTTGCAATCTGCAGATCTCTTTTTGATTGATGCTCTTACTTTCATTTTACGTTTGCGTTTAGTCTATTGATATCTGAACGTAATTCTTCCTTTTGTTAAATCGTATGGTGACATTTCGATCCTAACTTTATCTCCCGGAAGGATTTTAATATAATGCATTCTCATCTTACCTGAGATATGGGCTGTAATTACATGCCCGTTTTCCAATTCCACCCTGAACATTGCATTTCCGAGGGATTCGATGACCGTGCCATCTTGTTGGATTGACGATTGCTTTGCCATACTATATGCTGCTTGATCCTAGTACTTCTTCAATATAACGGAATGTAGAGAGAACATCTGTTTTTTCCTTCATGACAGCCACCGTGAGCTCAAAATGCGCAGAAGGCATCCTGTCAGCCGTACGGATCGTCCATCCATCCTGATCCTGAACCACCGATTTTGTACCCAGGTTAATCATGGGTTCAATACAGATGGTCAGGCCTGCCTGCAATTTGGCACCATAACCTCTCCTCCCATAATTGGGAATATCCGGTTTTTCGTGCAACTGCTTGCCAATTCCATGCCCCACCAACTCTCTGACAACCGAATAGCCAAACCCTTCGACGTATTCCTGCACACTGGCGCTGATGTCACCAACCCGCTTCCCTGCAACAGCCATTTCGAGGCCAAGGAACAGGGATTTTTTCGTACGCTTCAGCAGATTCATCACATCTTCAGATACCGTCCCAACAGGGAAAGTATATGCAGAGTCACCATAATAGCCATATTTTTGGCATCCGCAGTCGATCGAAACTATATCACCATTTTTAAGAACTCTTTCGCCCGGTATGCCATGCACCACCTCTTCGTTGGTAGAAATACACAGGGTTGCCGGAAACCCTCTGTAACCTTTAAACCCGGGTACCGCCCCTTCCGCCCGGATAAATTCTTCAGCTATTTTATCAAGTGTTATCGTTTTAACACCCGGTTGTATATGTTTCGCGACTTCCGCGAGTGTTTTACTTACAATGATGGCATTTTCTCTCAGTAATTCTATCTCTTCAGCCGATTTTACCGTCATTTGTTTGTCAAACATATCTTATTGGCCAACAGCATAGGATGACCGTCCTTTTATCCTGCCCGATTTAGTCAGACCGTCGTAATGGCGCATCAATAAATGACTTTCAATCTGCTGCAGGGTATCCAGTACCACACCAACCAAAATAAGCAGGGAGGTACCACCATAAAATTGTGCGAACTGCGAAGTAACACCAACTATTCTTACCAATGCAGGCATAATCGCCACAAATCCCAGGAAAATGGATCCGGGAAGCGTGATCCGCGACATGACGTCATCAATAAATTCAGCAGTCTTTTTCCCAGGTTTAACCCCCGGTATGAACCCTCCGTTCTTTTTCATATCCTCAGCCATCTGGTTAGGATTCACCGTGATCGCCGTATAGAAATAGGTAAACAAAATGATCAGGATAAAAAATGTGGCATTATACCAGGGACCATTGATGTCGGTAAACACCCTGGCAAATCCGGTAAGCGTTTCATTGCTGGCGAAACCAGCGATCGTCAATGGCAGGAACATGATGGCCTGGGCAAAAATGATCGGCATAACCCCGGCAGCATTCACCTTCAGGGGAATATACTGACGAACTCCACCGTACTGCTTGTTGCCAACAATCCGTTTGGCATACTGGACAGGTATTTTTCGTGTTCCCTGAACCAGAAGTATTGTCACAAGGACCACCAGGACGAGGAAAGCAATTTCAACTACAAAAAACACAAGACCGCCACCTTTCTGCTCCATTCTTGAAACCAATTCTCCAACGAGTGCAAATGGAAGACGGGCAATGATCCCGATCATAATGATCAGGGAGATACCATTACCAATCCCCTTATCCGTAATGCGTTCACCCAGCCACATGACCAAAAGAGATCCGGCAGTTAGGATGACAATGGAAGAAATTCCAAAGAAAGAGAATACAGAATGATGTGTAACATTGGGGTTAAACGGTGAAATTGCTTCAGCCGGTAATTGGGAGGCCAGGTTGGCAATATAGGCTGGCGATTGGAAAATCAGGATGATAACAGTCAGATAACGTGTCATCTGGTTGATTTTTTTACGGCCACTTTCACCCTCTTTCTGAAGTTTCTGGAAATATGGAATAGCCATTCCCAGCAACTGCATCACGATGGAGGCAGAAATATAGGGCATGATTCCCAGTGCGAAAATTGAAGCATTCGAGAATGCACCACCCGAAAACATATTCAGCAGCCCTAAAAGACCTGACTTGGTCTGGTTCTGAAGGCTGGCAAGCATACTAGGGTCAACGCCAGGAAGTACGACATAAGATCCCAGACGATAGATCAGGATAATTCCGATTGTATACAGGATCCTCTTTCGCAGGTCCTCAATCTTCCAGATATTTCGAATGGTTTGAATCAGTTTTTTCATTCAAACAAGTTTAAAGTGTGTTAGCGACTCCACCTAATTCTTCAATTGCCTTCTTTGCTGTGGCTGAGAAACCATGAACGGTAACCTCGAGCTTAGCTTTTAATTCTCCCCGGCCCAAAATTTTAATCCGGTCATTCTTTGAGGCGTATCCGCATTCAACAATCACTTCCGGAGTAATAACCGTGATGCTCTTTTTTTCGGCGATCAGCTCCAGAATATCTAGATTGATCCCTTTGTATTCAACCCGGTTGAAGTTCTTGAATCCGAACTTGGGCACACGGCGCACAAGCGACATCTGTCCTCCTTCATACCCCAGTTTCTTGGAGTAACCGGAACGGGATTTTGCTCCTTTATGTCCACGTGTGGAAGTTCCACCATGTCCTGAGCCCTGTCCCCTACCAATGCGCTTTACCTTCTTTGTTGAACCTTTTGCCGGTTTAAGATTGCTTAAATCCATTTCAGTATCGTTTATCTATTATTTTACTTCTTCAACTGTAACCAAATGCTGAACTTTATTCACCATGCCCAGAATCTGAGGGGTAGCGGTATGTTCAACGGTATGGCGGATCCTTTTCAGACCCAATGCTTCGAGGGTACGTTTCTGACGCAACGGTCTTCCGATGCCACTGCGAACCTGTGTTATTTTGATTTTTTCCATTGCTTAAAATAGCCTTAATAAGATAAATTAGCCATTAAATACTTGATTCAGTTCAATTCCCCTGAGTTGAGCGATCGTATAGGGATCCCTTAACTGTATCAGGGCATTGATGGTAGCCTTAACCACACTGTGTGGATTGGATGAACCCTTTGATTTTGCAAGTACATCCTTTACGCCAACGCTTTCAAGCACTGCGCGCATGGCACCACCTGCAATAACGCCGGTTCCGGGAGCTGCAGGTTTGAGATACACGAGCGCACCACTGTACTTACCCAATTGGTCATGAGGAATCGTACCCTTAAGAATGGGAACCTTGATCAGGTTCTTCTTGGCATCATCCACTCCCTTGGCAATCGCGGCGGTAACTTCCTTGGCCTTACCAAGTCCGTAACCAACAACACCGTTTTCATTTCCAACCACTACAATGGCGGAGAAGCTGAAAGTACGGCCCCCTTTGGTTACTTTGGTCACACGCTGAATGCTGACCAGACGATCCTTGAACTCGATTTCACTCGACTTAACTCTTTTTACATTAACGTTTGTCATATCTTCCTTAGAATTTTAGGCCGCCTTCTCTGGCTGCATCAGCCAAAGTTTTTACCCTGCCATGATATAAATAACCATTACGATCAAAAACAACCGATACGATTCCAGCCGCGATTGCCTTCTCCGCAATCTGCTTCCCAACCATCTTTGCAATCTCGGTCTTGGTTCCCTTTTTGTCGTTCATCCCCTTTTCCATGGATGAAGTGGCAACGAGGGTTTTTCCGGCCTGATCATCGATCAGTTGCACATAAATTGCCTTACAGCTGCGAAATACGGTCATGCGAGGCCTGTCAGGTGTCCCTTGTACGATTTTACGTATCCTTTTTTTGATCCTGAACCTGCGAAATTCTTTTCTACTCTTAATAGCCATTGTATTCTTTTTTTAATTGTTGGAACGACCTGGCAGATCGCCCTTACGATTTTATTATTGTCCGGCGGCAGATTTACCAGCCTTCTTCTTGATCTCTTCACCCTGGAAGCGAATACCTTTACCCTTGTAAGGTTCCGGACGGCGGAACGAACGGATCTTGGCAGCAACCTGGCCCAGAAGCTGTTTGTCAACCGATTTTAAAATGATGGAGTTATTTTTACCTTTTACAGCAGTTGTTTCAACGTGAACTGAATCAGGAAGTTCCAACAGGATATTGTGTGAATATCCAAGGGCTAATTCTAAAAGCTGGCCGTTTCCGGTTGCTTTGTAACCAACACCAACCAGTTCCTGAACCGTTGTAAAACCTTCAGACACTCCCTTGATCATGTTGAACACGAGTGAACGATAGAGACCATGCTTTGCGCGATCATCCTGAGCTTCGGAATGACGCTCAACAGTCACCAGATGTTCTTCAATCTTGAATGTGATTTTCGGGTCGACCTGCTGCTGAAGCTGCCCCAGTTTTCCTTTTACAGTTACCAGGTTGGAATCGGAGACCGTAATCTTCACGCCATCGGGTATTGCAATCGGTAATTTTCCTATTCTTGACATGTTTGTATTCTCCTAATTAACTGATGTGACATAATACCTCACCGCCAACCTTCAGATTGCGGGCTTCCTTATCGGTCATAATACCATGGGAAGTTGACAGGATGGCAATTCCCAGACCATTTAAAACACGGGGAAGATGCTCATTGTCAACATATTTCCGCAAACCAGGTTTGGAAATTCTGACCAGGCTGTTGATAGCAGAAAGTTTTGACACCGGATGATATTTCAAGGCGATCTTGATAATACCGGGAAGTGGTTCACTATCAACTTTGTAATTAAGGATATATCCTTTTTCAAAAAGAATTCGGGTAATTTCTTCCTTGATCTTCGACTTAGGAATCTCAACAACCCGGTGGTTGGCCAACACGGCGTTCCTGATTCTCGTCAAATAATCTGCAATGGGATCCGTAACCATTTAAATACGTTTTATTTGTTAGTTTCTATCAATATTTTAATTACCAGCTGGCTTTTCTAACACCCGGGATTAAACCCTTGTTGGCCATTTCCCTGAAATTGATGCGGGAAACTCCGAAAAGACGCATGTAGCCTTTTGGACGTCCGGTTAGTTTGCAGCGGTTGTGTAACCTAATCGGGGAGGCATTCTTCGGAAGTTTCTGAAGAGCAATGTAATCACCTGCTTCCTTCAGCGCCTTACGCTTATCGGCGAACTTAGCAACCATTGCTTCACGTTTGCGCTCTCTGGCTTTGATCGATTCTTTTGCCATATCTTTACTTTGTTTTAAAAGGAATTCCAAATTCTTTTAATAAGGCATGTGCCTCACGGTCGTTCCTGGCTGATGTCACGAATGTAATATCTACGCCATTGATCCTCGACACCTTATCAATGTCAATTTCCGGGAAGATGATCTGTTCAGTGACGCCGAGGGTATAGTTGCCGCGTCCATCAAAACCTTTGTCATTCACACCACGAAAATCTCTAACGCGCGGGAGGGCAACAGAGATCAGGCGATCAAGAAAATCAAACATCCGCTCACCACGCAGGGTTACACGGACACCGATCGGGTTTCCCTTCCTTAATTTGAAATTGGAAATGTCCTTACGGGATTTGGTTGAAACCGCTTTCTGGCCGGTAATCATCGTAATTTCGTTGATGCCGTTGTCGATGAATTTACGGTCGGTATTGGCAATACCTAAGCCCTGGTTAAGGCAAATCTTGTTGATCCGTGGAACCTGCATGGGGCTTTTATAGTTGAACTGCTTCATCAAAGCAGGAACAACCTCATTCAGATATTTGTCTTTTAATCTTGGTGTATAAGCCATTATTTTATAACCTCCCCTGATTTTTTTGAATAACGTACCAATTTTTCAGTTTTAGGATCCATTTTCCTGCCGATACGCGTCGGTTTGCCCGAGTTATCAACGATCTTCAGGTTGGAAAGATGCACGGGGGCCTCTTTTTTTACGATGCCACCCTGTGGACTCTTGGCGTTGGGTTTTGTATGTTTGGATACCAGGTTAACCCCTTCGACGATGGCCTTGTATTTTTCGGTATCTACGCGCAGCACTTTTCCCTGCTGACTTCTCGAATCACCGGCAATAACCATCACCGTGTCGCCTTTTCTGATATGTAATTTCTTCTGCATGATGTGATTTGTATATGCTTAAAGCACTTCAGGTGCTAAAGAGACTATTTTCATAAATTGTTTTTCACGTAACTCCCTGGCTACAGGGCCAAAGATACGGGTACCTATCATTTCACCGGCACTGTTGAGCAACACCACGGCGTTGTCATCAAAGCGGATATATGAACCGTCGGCGCGGCGCATCTCCTTGCTGGTTCTGACCACTACGGCCGTGGATACGGTGCCTTTTTTAATGTTTCCCGAAGGAAGGGCGTTTTTTACCGTTATGATAATCCGGTCACCCACCCGGGCATACCGCTTGCGTGTGCCGCCCAGGACCTTGATACAAAGGACTTCCTTGGCTCCGCTATTATCTGCTACTGTTAATCTTGACTCCTGTTGTATCATGGCTATTTAACCTTTTCAATGATTTCGACAAGTCTCCAACACTTATTTTTACTCAGAGGCCTGGTTTCGGCAATCCGTACTTTATCCCCCTCGCTGCATTCATTCTTTTCATCGTGGGCCATAAAGCGGGAAGATTTCTTCACGAATTTCCCGTATTTAGGATGCTTTACCTTTCGTTCGACCGTAACGACAATGGATCTCTCCATCTTATTGCTGACAACTACGCCGGTTTTTTCTTTTCTTAGATTTCTCGTTTCCATATTGTTACTTTGGATGATACACCTGTGTGTACCTGACTACTTTGTAATTGCTTTTGTGACTTTCTCACCGTTGAGAACCCGGTGACGCAATTCGGTTTCAAGACGTGCAATTGTTTTGCGATAAGCCTTGATTTTATTTGGGTTTTCCAATGGAGAAACAGCATGGTTAAGCTTAAGCTTGGTCAACTGACGCTTTTCCTCTTCCAACCTTTCCAGGATTTCACCCGTTGTAAATTCTCTGATTACTTTCTGTTCCATTTTTCTTTAGATTGCTTCTTCAACGTAATCCTTACGCATAACCGTCTTTGTTTGTACCGGAAGTTTCTGGGCTCCCAGTCTCAGGGATTCCTTGGCAATTTCCATCGGAACACCTTCGATTTCGAAAAGAATCCGGCCAGGATTGATTCGGGCAACGAAATATTCGGGAGCACCTTTTCCTTTACCCATACGCACTTCAGCGGGCTTCTTGGTAACCGGTTTATCCGGAAAAATACGGATCCACAGCTGACCTTCACGTTTCATATGACGCGTGATGGCCTGGCGGGCTGCTTCAATCTGGCGGCCTGTAATCCATGCTTCTTCCAGTGTTTTGATACCGAATGATCCAAAAGCGAGCTGATGACCACGCTGGGCATTGCCCTTCATCTTTCCCTTTTGTTGTTTCCTGTATTTTGTTTTCTTAGGCTGTAACATTATTCAAATATATTATGGGTTACAATGCGTTCAATTATTTTCTGGCACGGGGTTTTCCACCATCCCTGCTGGGGCCACGATCATTTCTGCGGTCACCACCACGGTCGCTTCCACGGTCGCGGGGACCACGGTCGCCCTGACGTTCGCCACCACGATGCTGTGAAGGTTTCAGCTTATTTACTGCAGTGGCATCAGGTACCAGGTCGGGACGTCCGTAAACATCACCTTTGCAGATCCATACCTTGATCCCAATGATCCCATAGGTCGTGTTTGCTTCTGCCGTAGCATAATCAATATCAGCGCGGAAAGTATGTAATGGAATACGACCCTCCTTGTATTGCTCGCGGCGGGCCATTTCAGCGCCACCCAAACGACCGGAGATCATGATTTTGATTCCTTCAGCGCCAATCCGCATAGCCGATGCAATAGATGTCTTTATTGCACGACGGTAGGATATACGTCCTTCGATCTGGCTGGCAACAGTATTGCCAACAATGACTGCGTCAAGTTCCGGACGCTTGATTTCGGAAATGTTGATCTGGATCTCCTTCTTGGTGATCTTCTTCAACTCCTCCTTCAATTTGTCAACTTCCTGTCCGCCCTTCCCGATAATGATACCCGGACGTGCGGTGTGAATGGTAACAGTTACCAGCTTCAAGGTACGTTCAATAACGATCTTTGCAATACCAGCCTTGGAAAGACGGGCATTTAAATACTTACGAATTTTGTCATCCTCGACCAGCTTGGGCTCAAAATCTTTCCCGCCGAACCAGTTTGAATCCCAGCCGCGGATAATGCCTAACCTGTTAGCAATCGGATTGGTCTTTTGTCCCATTAAAACTTACTTTTAATTAATGCTTAATAATATTGTTAATTCTTACTTTCTTCTACTTCTTCTACTTCGGGTTCCGGCTTTGTGCGAGTATCGAGCAGAATCGTTACGTGATTGGAACGTTTGCGGATCCGGTGAGCCCTCCCCTGCGGTGCTGTCAGCAGTCGCTTGAGTTGACGTCCACTGTCGACGAAAACTTCCTTCACGATGAGATCGGTCTCTTCAATCCGTATTCCCTCATTCTTTGCCTGCCAGTTTGCAATGGCAGAGAGCAGTAACTTGCGTAAATTTTCTGAAGGCTGCTTGGCATTATGTTTCAGAATGTGTAATGCCAGTTCAACACGCTGACCCCTGATAAGGTCGGCGATCAGTCGCATTTTACGCGGTGATGTCGGGCAATTATTTAATTTGGCAAATGCCACATTTTTTTTCGCCTCTTTACGGTTTTCGGCTCTGGTGCGGGTTCTAACTCCCATAGTCTAGCTTATTACGACGTTATTTCTTACCTTTATCTTTATTCCCAGCATGACCGCGGAAAATCCGGGTCGGGGCAAATTCGCCCAATTTATGGCCCACCATGTTCTCGGTAACATATACCGGGATGAATTTGTTGCCATTATGCACGGCAATGGTTTGACCAACAAAATCGGGAGAGATCATGGATCCGCGTGACCAGGTTTTAACGACGGTCTTTTTCTTGGATTCCAGAAGTTCCGTTACTTTCTTCTCCAGTTTGTAGTGGATATACGGACCTTTTTTAAGCGATCGGCTCATAGTTTGGTGTATTATCGATTACTTCTTCCTGCGTTCAATGATGTATTTATTCGACTGGTTCTTGCGAGCCCTTGTCTTGTATCCTTTTGCGGGAGTTCCCTTGCGTGAACGGGGATGTCCTCCTGATGCACGGCCTTCACCACCACCCATGGGGTGATCGACAGGGTTCATGGCAACTCCACGGTTTCTCGGGCGGCGGCCCAACCATCGGGTACGTCCGGCCTTACCATAGGATTCCAGGTTGTGGTCGATGTTCGAAACCATGCCCACAGTGGCCTTGCAGGTCTGAAGTATCATTCGGGTTTCTCCCGAAGGCATCTTCAGGATGGCAAATTTACCATCACGTGACATAAGCTGTGCATGGGCACCGGCGCTACGAACCATCTTGGCTCCCTGCCCGGGACGCAATTCAACATTGTGAATTACCGTTCCAAAAGGAATTTCACTTAAATATAAAGTATTCCCGATTTCGGGAGGAACACCTTTGCCAGCCAGAATCGTCTGACCTACCTTTAATCCGTGAGGAGCTACGATGTACCTTTTCTCACCATCGTTGTAAACAACCAAAGCAATACGCGAAGTCCTGTTCGGATCGTATTCAATGGTCTTTACCACAGCAGGGATATCTTCTTTGTCCCGCTTGAAGTCGATGATTCTGTACATCTGTTTATGACCACCACCTAGATAACGCATGGTCATTCTTCCTTCATTGTTTCTTCCACCGGATCTCTTCGAAGGAGCCAACAGGCTCTTTTCAGGAACATCAGCAGTAATTTCATCATAGGTACTGATGACTTTGAACCGCTGTCCGGGTGTTGTCGGTTTGTATTTCTTAAGCGCCATTTATTTAAATATTGCTGTAAAAATCAATAGTTTCACCTTTGGCCAATGTAACGATGGCCTTCTTATAAGTACTTGTCCTTCCCGAAATGACACCACTTTTAGTAAAGCGGGTCTTATTTTTACCGGAAAACACCATGGTATTGACCGAAGTAACATCCACTCCATAAAGTTCCTTAATGGCCTTTATAATCTGAAGTTTGTTCGCGTTCCGGTCAACCATGAACCCGTACCGGTTGAGCTTCTCGCCCAACTGCGTCATTTTCTCGGTTATGATCGGTTTTAAAATAACTGTCATTGTCGTATCGAATTAATCGGTTTAATTCTGATGGATTTTTTCAATTTCCTTTATCGAACCCGCAGTGATCAGGAGTTGCGTTGCATCCAGGATCTCATAAGTGTTGAGGTCAGTTGCATTGATCACTTTCACCCTTTTAAGGTTGCGTGCAGATAAGAGAATATTCTCTTCGGTCTTGGAAACAACCAGCAGGGTCTTTTTTCCGGTAAGCTGGAAATTCTTCAGAAGCTCTGTGAAATTCTTTGTCTTGGGATTTTCGAAGGTAAAATCTTCCAAAATGGTCAGATGGTTGTCCTTTACCTTGTAACTCAATGCCGACATACGTGCCAATCTCTTCAACTTTTTGTTGAGTTTGAAACTGTAATCGCGGGGATGAGGTCCAAATACACGGGCGCCGCCACGAAATAACGGGCTCTTGATGCTTCCCTTACGCGAACCGCCAGTACCTTTCTGTTTATGCAGTTTTCTGGTGCTTCCAGAAATCGTTGACTTTTCCAACGTATCATGTGTTCCCTGACGATGATTGGCCATGAATTGCTTCACATCCAGGTAAATGGCATGATCATTGGGTTCAATCCCGAAGATCGAATCGTCCAGTACCGCCATATTCGCGGTCGCTGTGCCTTTTATATTATATATTGCTACTTCCATCGCTCAATCATTACATATGAACCATTGTGTCCCGGGACTGCGCCTTTTACTAAAATAAGGTTCTTCTCGAGGATAATCTTTAAAACCTGAAGGTTGACAACTTTAACCCGGTCACCACCCATACGGCCGGCCATCCGGATACCTTTCATAACCCTTGAAGGCCATGAAGATGCACCCACAGAACCGGGGGCCCTGAGTCGGTTGTGCTGTCCGTGGGTTGCTCCGCCGACACCTGCAAAATGGTGACGCTTAACAACACCCTGGAAACCTTTTCCTTTTGAAATTCCAACCACGTCAATATACTCTCCTTCGATAAAAATATCAACCTGAAGTACATCTCCAAACTGTTTCTGATGGCCGGGTTCAAAACGGGTAAATTCAGCTAAAACCTTTTTGGGGGTAATACCAGCCTTGGCGAAATGACCAAGCTCAGCTTTGGTCGTATGCTTCTCTTTCTTTTCATCGAAAGCCAGCTGGATGGCATCATAGCCCTCTTTTTCTTTGGATCGGATCTGTGTAACCACACAAGGACCAGCCTCGATCACGGTGCAGGGGATGTTCTTCCCGTTTGCATCGAAGATACTGGTCATCCCGATTTTTTTACCAATTAGTCCAGACATTTCTTACGTTTCTTGCGTTTTTAACTCTACTTGTCTATCTTACAAATCAAACCTTGATTTCAACTTCTACGCCACTGGGCAATTCGAGCTTCATCAGTGCATCAATGGTTTTCGACGTTGTACTGTAAATGTCGAGTAACCGTTTGTAGGTGCAGAGCTGAAACTGTTCCCGTGACTTTTTATTCACGAAGGTTGCACGCAGCACAGTGAAGATCTTCTTATCCGTAGGCAAAGGAATTGGTCCGCTGACAACAGCACCCGTAGCCTTTACGGTTTTTACGATCTTTTCGGCTGATTTATCAACCAGGTTATAATCGTAAGACTTCAGTTTAATTCTAATTCTCTGGCTCATATAAAAAATTAATATGCGGGAACATATCCCCTGATTTTATATAATACTTCGTCCTGAATCTCTTTTGGAGTATTATCATATTTTAAAAATTCCAGCATCTCTGTAGCTCTGCCGGAAGTGAGGCTGCGAAGTGTAGTGACATAACCAAACATTTCAGCCAGTGGCACACGTCCGCGGATGACCTGATTCCCGATACGGGATTCAACCTCCTCAACATGCCCGCGGCGTTTGGTAATATCGCCGGTCACCTCTCCCATATATTCGCTGGGAGTAATGATTTCAAATTTCATGATCGGTTCCATGATGACCGATTTGGCTTTTTTACTGGCCTCTTTGAATGCGATGCCGGCTGCAACCTGAAATGAGAGTGCATCAGAATCGACACTATGGTATGAGCCATCAATAAGCCTGACCTTGATGCTTTCCATCGGGAATCCGATGATCGGGCCATTGGTCATTGCAGCTTTTAATCCCTTTTCGATGGCAGGAATAAATTCACGTGGAATATTGCCGCCTTTGATATCATTGATGAATTGCAACCCCTTAACTCCTGCATCGGCCGGTCCTACCTCGATGACGAGATCGGCGAAACGTCCGTGTCCACCTGTTTGTTTTTTGTAAACTTCGTGGTGCATCACGGTGTTGACGATCGCTTCTTTATAAGCAACCTGTGGATTACCACGGTTCACATCAATATTGAATTCGCGGCGCATGCGATCGGCAATGATATCCAGGTGCAACTCGCCCATTCCGCTGATCAGGGTTTGGCCGGTTTCATTGTCAATCTTCACCTGGAAAGTGGGATCCTCTTCCGCCAGCTTTTGCAAGGCAATTGCCAGCTTCTCAAGATCTTCCTGGGTTTTGGGTTCAACCGCCATGTTAATCACCGGTTCCGGGAATATCATGGTTTCGAGGATCAAAGGATGTTTGATATCACAAAGTGTATCACCTGTACGGATATCCTTGAATCCGACTGCGGCTGCAATCTCACCGGCTTCAACCTGCTTGAGCGGGTTTTGCTTGTTTGCATGCATCAGCATGATCCGCAGCAACCGTTCTTTTTTATCAGTACGGCTGTTCAGTACCACATCACCGGCTTCCAGACGACCTGAATAGACACGGAAAAAGGCAATGCGACCAACAAAAGGATCGGTTGCGATTTTGAATGCATAGGCGGTAAATGGTTCACTGGGATCAGGATGACGTGACTCTTCCTTTTCTGTGAAGGGATTCATGCCGAGTACCGCAGGCATATCGTACGGGGACGGCAGAAATTTAATGACGGCGTCGATCAGTAACTGAACACCTTTATTTTTGAAAGAGGCTCCGCAGATAACCGGGGTGATTTTACCCTGGATGGTTGCCTTGCGAAGTTCTGCGATTATTTCGTCTTCTGTAATTGAGTTGGGATCGATCATGAATTTATGAAGGAGCTCATCACTTTCTTCAGCAGCACCTTCAATCAGTTTTAACCGATATTCATGTGCCATTTCCTTCATATCCTGGGGCATTGGAATTTCATAATACTCTCTACCCAGTGAAGCATCATCCCAACCGTATGCTTTATTTGAAACCAAATCTATAATTCCCGTAAAATCCTCTTCAGCTCCGATGGGAAGTTGGATGATGACCGGGTTTGCATCAAGTTTTTCACGAATCTGCTCCACCACATGCAAAAAGTCAGCTCCGGTACGATCCATTTTATTGACGTAACAAAGGCGGGGAACATGATATTTGTTGGCTTGTCTCCAGACTGTTTCTGATTGTGGTTCAACCCCTCCTACTGCGCAGAAAATAGCAACAGCTCCATCCAGTACACGGAGGGAGCGTTCAACTTCAACAGTAAAATCAACGTGACCAGGGGTATCGATGAGGTTGATACGATAGCTGTCATTCTGGTAATCCCAGTAAACGGTAGTTGCAGCAGAGGTGATCGTGATACCACGTTCCTGCTCCTGCACCATCCAATCCATGGTAGCTGTACCATCATGAACCTCACCCAGTTTATAGTTAATGCCGGTATAATACAGGATCCGCTCAGTCGTCGTGGTTTTACCCGCGTCGATGTGCGCCATAATGCCAATGTTCCTTGTATTTTCCAGCTTTCCTGCCATAGTACTAAAAACGGAAATGTGAGAAGGCTTTGTTTGCTTCAGCCATTCTGTGTGTATCTTCCTTACGTTTAAAAGCAGCACCCTCTTCCTTGTATGCAGCTACGATCTCAGCAGCAAGCTTCTGTCCAAAGCTCTTTTCGTGACGTTTACGGGCATAATTCACCAACGACTTCATGCCGATGGAAGATTTACGGCCCGGGCGGATTTCCGAAGGAATCTGAAAAGTAGCTCCACCGATACGACGGCTTCTGACCTCGACCGACGGAGTAACATTTGCAAGGGCCTTCTTGAATACCTCAAGACCATCTTCCTTTGTCTTTTCAGTGACAATCTCGATGGCCTCATAGAAGACTTCGTAGGCAATGTTTTTCTTTCCTGCCATCATGACATTGTTCACAAATTTTGTGACCAGGGTGTCGCTGAATTTTGGATCAGGAAGAAGGGGTCTTTTCTTTGGTTTTGCTTTTCTCATGGTATTCTGATATTATGCTTTCTTTTCTTTGGGACGTTTGGCACCATATTTACTCCTGCGTTGCTTGCGGCCTTCCACACCGGAAGTATCCAATGCACCACGGATAATATGATAACGGACACCGGGCAGGTCTTTTACACGACCTCCGCGGATCATTACAATGGAGTGCTCCTGAAGATTGTGGCCTTCACCGGGGATATAGGCATTCACCTCTTTCCCGTTGGTCAGCCGAACCCTGGCAACCTTGCGCATGGCCGAATTTGGCTTTTTGGGTGTCGTGGTATAAACACGAACACACACGCCGCGGCGCTGCGGACAGGAATCCAAAGCAGGAGATTTACTTTTATCTACTAATTTTTTTCTTCCTTTACGAACCAGTTGCGAAATCGTAGGCATATCAAAGGTTTTATTAAACTTTATTATAAAATTTCCCTAAAAACGGGAGTGCAAAAGTACAAATTAATTTTACACTACCAACATTTAAAATAAAAACTTTAAAGTACGCTTGATGGGTTTTGTCCCTGAACTAGTGGGCCGGAAAAAATAAGGAAGGGATGAGTCTCGCGAGACTTTCTACCACAATCATCGGTTTGACTGCGATTGAAACCTATAGTTGTCTCACTTTATCAGGTTTCCTTGCCGTTTCCGGCTTATAATTCAATCGAAAACGTAATATGGTTTTCGAGGGTGCAAAGGTATTAATTAAATTAACCCTTGCAAGAAAAAAGTGAAAAAAAGGTGAAAAAATTATTTGTTCCTGATAATCATCACTGTTCCATCCCGGTCGGGAAGATAAATCAGGCCCTCGGGTACATTCTGAATAAACTCATCTACCGCCTGAATTACCCCCGGCCATCTGTAATTATAATCATGAACAATAATTACCCCTCCCGGAGATAAAAGCGGGTAGAAAAAATCCAGGCCTGACCTGGTGGGCTTGTACAGATCGGCATCCATATTGACCAGCGCGACCTGTTCACGGAATTTATGGGCACTTTGGGGGAACTGGCCCGGATACATTATTATATTGTGGTTGCCGTTAATTTTTTTCAATACCTGATCCATGCCGGTGTCAGCAAAATGATTTGGAGTATAGGATGCAGCTTCACCGGTCTCACCCTCCAGGTCACTTGCCGGAAAACCCGTGAAGGTATCGAACAGATGGAAGCGCCGGCCCTGGTCCATCTGGTGAATGATTGCCGCGCTTTCTCCCTTATACACACCGAGTTCGACGAATGCCCCTGAGACTTTTTCCCCAGATAACCGTTCAACCTGGAACCACCAGTTGTAAAAACGCACCTTGTCGGGATAACTTCGTTCGATCTTTTTAAGTCTGGCCGGTATCGAGCCGCTTTTTATCGCTTGTTGCCACTGAACGGGTTGATTGCCCCTTTGAATAAAGGTCAGCCACAGATACCTTATAAATAATATAAGGAGAATCAGGATCAGGGAATAGTTGATGAGCTGAAATACGGTAAGGTTCATGGCTTGAATAAAAGGCAAAAATAGTAAATATTGACAGGATGGGCATGTAAAAAGAAACCCCGCTTATTGGCGGGGCTTCTCAGGAGATTAAAAAAAGGATTTAATGGATCAGGGGTCGATTTTGATAAACATAGTTTGCAGCACAGGTGTATGGGTCGAAGAGGATGTCCCGGTCGGTATAAAAATCACCGTTGCCCAGCCTCCGGGAGGTACTTTGTAGGCAGGTCCGTACAGGTCCATTTTTGTCTTCATGTCAGTCATCATAGGGGTCAAAGCAGGCATGCCACTTTCAGCAGCACCACCCCAGGCTGGGGTATCACACAGCCACATTGCTCCCTGTATATCATACCAGTGATTTCCGGGGAACCAGTCCAGGTGGTTCATGAGCCAGTTGATCTTGGCCCACTTGTCACTCTGTGCATAGGCCGGTAACAAAGTTGGATACAAGGAAGAATAGACATCCATATTGTAAACCTGTCCAACGGTAATATTAACTGCATGGTCGGCACACCAGCTTGCAACAGTGCTGTTTCCGAATTCATATCCGGTTCCGATATTAGTCAATGTAGCATCTACATACCCACCCTTTGAACCTGGAGCGTAATTACCGGTTATCTGATACGTGGCTGTCAGCGGTAAATTCATCCAGGGCGGGATGACCAGGTCAGCATCCGGAACACAATTTCCAAGTGCAAAATCAACTACACCGTCTGTACCTGCAGGAATGGCCGCTGCATCGGCAAAGGTCCAGTCATAAAAATGAACATAATTAAAGGCGGTGCCCTGGCGAACCAGGATAAAAAGTTTCAGGATATAATTATCGACTTGTCCCAGGTTATCAGCATAGGTAACCTTGAGCGGCTGACCTTCCCCATGCCATGCAGCATTATCATATGTTTGTGTCAGCATGCCATTCTGCCATAATTCAATTTTAAATAAAGCAGGCATATCCAGCTGAACCCCATTGGCCTGTAAAGCATAAGGTGAACCTGCATAATCAGCAACATTTTTTATACAGAAATCACCGAAGAAATTCTGCTCACGGATCACGGTCTGATCCAACGTGAAGTACTCAAATCCGAAATCAGAATAATGAGCCTCTTCATAACAAACCAGGTCGATGGTCTGTACGTTTTTCTTAAAAGCCTCAATGGTAACATTTTTATTGAGCAGATTTGTTACCAGGTCAGAATAGAGGGCACCTGTATGAACTGCAGCAGCCATCACATAGTCATCCCCGGGAACTGAAGGGGTCATGTTGTCATTGTACATGAGAAAATCCTGGATGACATGCAAACCAGGAGCCAGTTTAATCGTGTTGGTGTAGGGTACATTGTTAATGTAGAAAACATCGATTTTGTACAAGGCACCATCAATAGTTACATTTACATAATTCGCCTTGGTATTGAAGCAATCACTCACCTTCAAACCGGTGGCGCTTTTACCAGGCAGGATATTAAAACTAAGTTCCGTATTCCCCTGCTGGGGAGTACTGTCCTTCACTTTATTACAACTTGTGATTGAGATCACAGTTATAAGTCCGAGAAGAATCAAACTGATTTTCATCATCATTGCATTTGTTTTCATTTTCTTTGGGTTTTTAATTGATACCAGATTGGGTTGGTAGAAATTTCTTTGTTTTCTGTAATAAATATTAAGAGTACAAATATATGAATATCAGTAACATATAATCAAGCAGGAATAAGTATCTGTCACTCTTTACCATGCAACTGTGGCTGTTCAATTCGTATCTGCGCATTAAAAAAATCAAAGATTTCACAAAACCATCCATTTTGCGACTGTTATAGTTCTGTTAATATCTGGAATAACCAGCTCTGATCTTCATGTCCTGTTTATTGGTTAACAATTCTGCAGGCATGGCATGAGAGACAACAAAAAATGCCCTGAATGTTGCAGGGCATTTAACAATCAATTGGTTAATCAGGATAAGTTATTCTGACTTCGATATCAAGGTTGGTCTATTTACATCCGCTGTGATTGCAGTTCATAACTGAAGTGAAATCAGCTATGGTAAAACTCGCCATTTGAAGGCTGGTGCCTGCTTTTGCTAAAACCTGTTGATCCTGAAGGGTGGTCAGGGTATAAGAGATGGTAAATATTCCAGCCTTCCCTCCTCCTATATTTTTCGTATTATCAACCTTAAAGCCTTGAAAGGGTGTTGAATTTCCCAGGTTGGGTCCCATAACGATCGTATGGTTATAGGTCATCGGTCCCGAAATAACCTCTGCGATTACATTTGAATAGGTACCCGGGTCTGCTTCCACTGAAAAGTGTGACAATTCCTTACAACTTGAACCGCCACAACCATCGTGCTCGACACGCAAAACGATCCTGTATGAATTATTGGTGCAGACAACTGATTGGATTGTTGTGGTAAATCCACCTCCATTGGGTTTGGAAATCTCACAATCAGTTACAACCACAGGCGGCAGGACCAGATCTGCATCAGGGATACAGTTTCCGATAACAAAGTCAACAACTCCATCAGTACCTGCCTGAATCTTTTCGGAATCCTGAAAATTCCAGCTGTGAAAATATTGATATTGGAAAGAAACTCCGCTACGGACCATGGCCGATAATTTAAATTCAAAATTATCCGTAATCGCCAGCCGGTCTGCATATTGTACCTTCAAAGGTTCAGAAATCCCGGTTAAGGAGTTGTTGTTAAATGTCCCAGTTGAAATTCCATTGCGTAACACCTCTATCTGGAATATCGCCGGCAGATCAAGTAACAGGTTGGCATTCCCGTCAAGCAGCTGGGAATAGGGCGAATTATAATAGTCATATAAATTCTGGATACATAGATCGCCAAAGAAATTCTGTTCCCTTATCACTGTCTGATCCAATTTAAAGTATTCAAATCCAAAGCTGGTGAAGTTGGCCTCATCATAGCAAACCAGCTCAACTTCCATCATATTTTTCTTATAGGGACTGATGGCGAAATCCTTAGTCAACCACGATGTCACCAGGTTTGCGTAAGGGGCTCCTTCATGAACTGCAGCTGCAATCACCGGGTCATCCCCGAAGTTATCCGGCGTATTATTATCATTTCTCATGATAAATTCCCGTATTTCATAGTTTCCCGGTATCAATTTAATTGAATTGGTGTAGGGTTGGCCGTTTATGTAGTAAACATTTATTTTTACAGTTGAAGGAGTAATATCCCCCTGCTTTAATAAAGTAACCTCAACATAGCTTGCAATGGTATTTTCATTGATGCAACTGGGGGTATCTTTCAAACCGCCCGGGGACAACCCTGCCCGTATGTTGAAGTTCATTTCATACATTGTTGGCATTGGTTCCGATTCGGTCAGCTTGTTGCAGCCAGAGTTTGCAAACCATGTTAACAAAAAAATGAGGCAAATTCTAAACTTCTTCATGGTTATCCGTTTTCTGACCAGCGTGGTTTGATTATTTAAAACTTCGGATTATCAGGTTTTCACGGCATTACAAAAATAGCATCCTGGTTCAGCCGAATCAAGCAGGAATAAGTATGTGTAGTTGTTTTACAGGTAACTGTTCACTTTCAATTCGTATCAGTATAAAAAAAAACCGCCCACTGCTGACGGCTTCATGATTAATGTAAGTGTGATACGTATTTACTGATGCCAGATGTTGGCCGAATTGCGATAACCTGGCAGATTAAGATACCAATCAGGATAGAGCGCGCCGTCTGATTGTGCCCAGGTTGCAAAGTAGTTATATGCAGTGAGGACACTGGTCTGTTCCCAGGGATAATCAAATACTACAGGAATATTAAGCGCCCATGGCAGGTTGTTGATGGTTTTATAATATCTTCCAATTCCGGGAACACTGTTGTCATCACCTTGTCCAAAATAGGAGCAATTGGCTGCGAGCGATGTGGGGACATAGTTTGGAAGGTGAATTTCCGCCTGACGCTCTAAATTCCTGATAAGAAATGGGTTGTACGGCGGAGTGCCGACCACGCTGCTCAGCATCGGCGTCGTGAGATGGATATTTAAGGTAACCGTGTCGGATGTACCTACCGGAACACCGGGCTGCGTATTAAAGAACGATCCATAGGCCCCCATGTGAATGACATTGGTTGCATCGTCAAAGGCAATGACGACCGCCTTGCTTTGTCCATTTTCAGTTCCATTCGATGCCAGTGATATGTAACTGTGCTGAAGGTTATACCCTGTTACTGATGCAATATTGGAAGGGTTCAGGTTGTCAAACTGGATACCAAAACCATTTCTGAAACCTGCACCAACAGCTCTAACCAAAAGCTTAACAACTATATCCGTTACCTTGTTTTGGTTATTGGTGACAAGTTTAAACTTGTAAGCCATCACCAGGTCATTGACATCATAATCTCCCTTTCCCGGCCAGAGGTCTTCGTAAACAGCTGTTCCGGTCACCCAGTTGTTTACCGGGGGCGGAGGAGGCGGCGGATTTGTACCGCCATTGTTACAGCTTGTCGAAGGAATCGAATTGATCATGTTGGCAAAAGAGACGAAAGTTGCACCTCCCGTGAAATTCGACAAGCTGCCGCTGTGAATTACACCGGTGGTCTGGGCAGTCTCAATGGTGCCTGTGATTACTTTTGGGCCATTGAAGGTTAGATCGTGGGATACCTTGATCTCACTTTTAGTGCCGGGAGCACCGCTGGTAGTAATACCCGTTATATCTTTGTTTACTGTCAGATCATAGGTTTCTATCATGGACTGATCGATCAGTTTCATGAATCCTGTACCGCCCTCGACCTTTATTTCACCCAGGCAGTTGATATAACCGCTCTGATTCGTAAACTCACAGTTGTTAAGATACAGATTTCCATGTACTGTGAGTTTGCATGCATTCAGAAACGTACTGTTATTTGCATTCATACCTCCAAACACCTCGATGAAATGGTTGTTGGTGACATGATTGATGGCGTTCCAGTCATTGCTGATGGTCACTGTCCCGTTGTTTAACAATTCCCCGTTGCTGCCGTTCATATTATAATGGCCGTTGACGGTCATGGTCCCAGAATTTTCGACCAATGCCTTTGGGGTAAAATGGCTGTTGATGGTCAGCGTCCCGAAATTCTGAAGCACTGAGTGGTCATTTTTCGAGAATGAAGATACGGTCGCCACGCCGGTCGAAGAAATGATAATCCAGCTGTTGTCATGACTGTCGCCCATGGTCAGGACACCGGTAAATGTTCCGCATATCTTCAAGGTTCCTTTGGTAACATTAATGGTCCCGGTATAACTGTCACCAAAATTTATTGCATATACCAGCCCGTTGGTGATATTCATTGTGCCCGAACCTGTAAGGTTAAAATCATAAGTCCCGCAATCCACGACAGAGGCAATATCGTTGACACTTTTGTCAACGGTTGGAGTATATATATATGCAATGTTGCCGGCAACCGGGATCTTTACGATCTGATTTGTTTCACCCCACGGGGTAAGTTGAACGTAAATCTCCGTCATGGCTGTTGGAATACGCATCTTGGCGATCATGGGGTCATTGTTCCCCATAAATCCCTGATAGATTAGATTTCCACCCTTGGCAGGATCGCCGTCGAAAATTGTGACCGCATTAAATTGATAATCAATATTCGGAAAGTTCATACCAAAATTAAGGGATACTTCCTGCGTCATTTCCCAGTTAAAGGTATTGGAAACTTTAAGATCGTTCATTGTAGTCACCTTGGTCGCTGAGGGCTGTGGTACAATGTCTTTCTTGCATCCTGATAACAGGAACAAAGACAAGCCGGCGAGCATTGCGAATTTGATGATACTTGTTTTCATGGCCTTGGTATATTGGTTTTTTGTACTGCTTTTTTGCTTCAGGAACCCAGACATTTTAATGGGATTCCGGAAACTCAATTCACAAATGTATGATCGACAACATCTTATAAAAAGGACCAATAAGCAAGTGTCACCCTCCTGCTGGTAACCGTTGCCAGATTATTCGTATTCGTATCCCGGGGAAATTCTGGATTTTTGTTAATATGTTTTACCGGTTTACAGGAAGCATATCCCTGAAACAAGTACTTTTGTTGCCGAAAAATTTATATGTCCAGAAACATCCTCAACGAACTGAATGATGCCCAGCGGAAGGCGGTAAAAGCTACGGAGGGACCTGTCATGGTAATTGCAGGTGCGGGGTCGGGAAAGACCCGGGCCCTGACATACAGGGTAGCTCACCTGGTTGAAAAAGGGGTGGATCCGTTCCATATTCTGGCTCTTACATTCACCAACAAGGCCGCCAGGGAGATGAAGGAACGCATCATCCAGCTGGTAGGTCCTGAAGCCCAGAATGTCTGGATGGGCACTTTCCACTCGGTATTTGCAAGGGTTTTGCGGATTGAGGGGCACCTGCTGGGTTATCCGTCGAACTATACGATCTATGATACAGATGATACCAAGCGGGTTATCAAAAATCTGATCAAGGAGAATAACCTTGACGATAAAGTATATCAGCCCGGATACATCCTACACCGTATTTCCGCAGCAAAAACGAGCCTGCTGACGGCCCAGGATTATAATGAACAACCTGAGTTGAAAGCATATGATGTGGCCGCCGGGAAACCCGAGACGGGATTATTATATACCCAGTACCAGGCCCGGTTGCGCCGTGCCTCTGCCATGGATTTTGATGATCTCCTGTTCAACATGAATGTCCTGTTGCGCGATTTCCCGGATGTATTGTACAAGTACCAGCAGAAATTTCAGTATATCCTTGTGGACGAATACCAGGACACCAATTATGCTCAGTATCTGATCATTAAAAAACTGGCGGCAAACAATGAGAACATCTGTGTTGTAGGAGACGATGCACAGAGTATATACGCATTTCGCGGAGCCAATATCCAGAATATCCTGAATTTTAAAAGCGATTACCCCGACCATCAGGTTTTTAAGCTGGAACAAAACTATCGATCAACCAAAACTATTGTAAACGCTGCGAACAGGATCATCGAACACAATAAGAACCAGCTTTTCAAAGAGGTATGGACAGAAAATGAAGAGGGCTCCCTCATTCAGCTGATCAAAGCCTCCACCGACAATGAAGAGGCCAACCTGGTGGCTCAGTCAATTTTTGAAAATAAGATGAACCACCAGCTGCAGAATGTAGCATTTGCAATACTTTACAGAACAAATGCACAGTCCCGCGCCCATGAAGAGGCCTTGCGGAGGCTGAACATTCCATGCAGGATCTATGGTGGACTCTCCTTTTACCAGCGCAAGGAGATCAAGGACCTGCTCGCCTATTTCAGGCTTACCATCAACCAGCGTGACGAAGATGCCCTGCTCCGGGTCATTAATTTCCCCGCCCGAGGTATCGGGAAGACCACGCTTGAAAAGCTTATTGTCACTGCGGATGAATGTAATAAAAGCATCTTTGATCTCATTGAAAATCCCGTGGAAAATAACCTCCGGTTGCCTGAAGCAACTTCTCAGAAAGTGTACGGGTTTATAACCATGATCAAGAGTTTTGCTGCATTGCTTCATTCAAAAAATGCCTTTGAACTGGCAAAACATATTGCTGGATCTTCAGGCCTGATGAAAGAATTGTATGACGATAAAACGCCCGAAGGGGTAAGCCGTTTTGAGAACCTCGAGGAACTGCTGAATGCGATCAAGGAATTTTCGGAATCGCCCAGGACGAATATTGAAACCGGTGAGATCGAACCCAATGTATTACGCACGCTGGATGAATTCATGCAGGATGTTGCCCTGATCACCGATGCCGATAAGGGCAATCCGGATGATGTTGACCGTGTGACCCTGATGACAGTACATTCGGCAAAAGGGCTTGAGTTTCCTTATGTGTATGTGGTTGGAATGGAAGAAAACCTGTTTCCCTCCATTCAGTCCTTGAATTCAAGGACGGACCTTGAGGAGGAGCGCCGGCTTTTTTACGTGGCAGTTACCCGCGCACAGCAAAAGCTAACCCTCTCCTACGCGGAGAACCGTTATAAATGGGGAACACCAACCGTATGTGAAGCAAGCCGTTTTATCAGTGAAATTCCCGAGGCTTTCATCGATTTTCCCAGGAAAATCACCCCGGTCAAAAATAGTTTCAACATGGCTTCGAATTGGTCCTCCGACCTGGCTGGTGTGGGTCTTCCTGTTAAAAAGGTAACCCTGCAAAAAACGCTTCAGAAACCCTCCCGGCCCGGGGGTTCTGCCAATATTCAAGTACCGGCCGGCCCTCCGTCTGAAATCGAAGAGATCCAGACCGGCATGGAGGTTATCCATGAACGGTTCGGCAAGGGTAAAGTGGTGAACCTTGAAGGCGTGGGGCCAAATAAAAAAGCAACTGTTTTCTTCCCTGAAATAGGACAAAAACAATTGCTTTTACGCTTTGCGAAGCTTCGGATCGTAAGCTGATCAGTTCAGTTGAACGTCGCCGGTAAGTACCCCTGTCAGGTTATTCTGCAAATCATATAACGGGATTGAATAGGTAACCATAACGACCCCGCCTCCGCCATTGTCATAATAGGGATTTGACCAGGTGGGTTTCTTCTGAATCACGGGTTCTGCATACCATTCGCTCTGGGTATAATCGTACGAATCAGGGAGATCAACCTGTTTATATTCAGTTCCTTGCCTGTAAATATAGGGTGCTGCAAAACGGGCTGATCCTCCGGTTCCTGCAGGAGCAAATGCAAGGGTGGAGCCATAGATCAATTGATTCTGTTTCAAAAATCCGGTAAGGATTGCAGGCATGTCGGCCGGTTTAACTGCTTTTCCCCTGAGTTCCTTTGCCAGGTCACTCAAGGCATATTCGACGGTAGCCCGTTTGCATGCATCCGGCAGCATCATCCACGATTCATGATAATGAACAACCTCCCAGCCTGCCGGTTTACGCTGCCATAGCCAGGTTTCGACCAGGAACATTTCAGTTACATTTTCCTCCCTGGATATGGATTTACTTTTCAGAATTCCGATCCAGGCTGCAGCATCAGGGGAAAACACCAGGACCCTTCTGGATAGCGGCTCCATTTGCTGTGATTTGATTTTTTTATATTCGTTCCCGAACAATGAACTGATTTCCCTGGAGGAGTATCCCATCCCACCGGTCATGAATACCGAAGCGCTGTCATCGCTTAACCATTGAAACATCGAATCGACTTTAGCCTCTTCGGCATAGTGGGTTACCCGAGCCATCAACTGGTTTATCGTGTCAGCAACGGCTGATTTTTGTGCCTCCCCGAACTCCCGGGTATTTTTGCAGTTTGTCAGCAAAACTGAGCTGCACAGGACGATCAGGGCAATAAATGCATAGTTCTTTTTCATGAGGAAGAATTTAAATGAGGATTCATCTTTACCTGATAAAATTAATAAAATAACAAAACCAACACCTGAACTTCTACCAATTCATTGTATCTTTGCAAAAAATTATACGTGAACGAACAAATGGAGTACAACACCACCCGCGAGATGATGTTGATACCGGAGTATGGCCGGAATATACAACATATGATACAGTACACCTGTACGATTGAAGACCGTGAAAAGCGGACAAAAGCTGCCAAATTTATTGTGAATGTTATGGGCCAGTTAAACCCGTCCGTGAAGGAATCGGGAGATTTTAAGCATAAACTCTGGGATCATATGTTCATCATTTCCGATTTCAAGCTGGATGTCGATGCTCCCTATCCTCCTCCGCCGCCTTTGTCCCTCAGTACTAAACCTGAACATCTCTCTTACCATGATAAGGAAATCGAATTCAAGCATTATGGCAAAAACATTGCCCTGATGATTGAAAAGGCTACGGAATATGAGGAGGGAGCCGAAAAGGATGCGTTGGTTCATGCCATTGCCAACCACATGAAAAAATCCTACCTGAACTGGAACCGCGAATCGGTCAACGATGAATTGATTGAGAAACATCTGAATGTACTTTCCAAGGATCAGCTTAAGCTAAATCAGGATTTCAGGTTTACCCATACCAACGATATTCTTGCACAAAACCAGAAAAGGAAACCATTCCGACAGGGTCCCGACAGGAATTTCAATAAACAACAGGCCTTTCCCAAGCCGAATTTCAACAATCAGCGCGGGCGGAATAAACCTCAATGAGTTCCTTTGAGATCATCGGAGGCAGGAAGCTAAGTGGTGAAATCACCCCCCAGGGTGCAAAAAATGAAGCACTTCAAGTTATTTGTGCCTGCCTGCTTACCCCGGAAAAGATTACCATTCACAATGTCCCCGATATCCGCGATGTAAATAAGCTCATTGAGCTTTTACAAGCCATCGGAGTTGGTGTTGAAAAAATAAAAATGGCCTCCTTCACTTTTGAAGCAAAGGAGATTGATTTTGAGTACCTCCGCACCAAAGAATTCCGGGACAAAGTCGGAAGCTTACGTGGATCGATCATGATTCTTGGGCCCATGCTGGCAAGGTTTGGAAAAGGATTTGTTTTTATCCCGGGAGGTGATAAAATAGGCCGCCGCAGGCTTGACACCCATTTTCTCGGACTCCAGAAACTCGGCGCTGATTTTGAATACCGCCAGGATGAACAACTTTTCACTGTTGTCGCCCCTGACCTGAAGGGAGCCTATATGCTGCTCGATGAGGCATCTGTCACTGGAACCGCCAACATCCTGATGGCAGCCGTTATGGCTAAAGGAACCACCACGATCTTCAACGCCGCCTGTGAACCCTATATTTCACAGCTATGTTCCATGCTGATTTCCATGGGTGCACAAATCCAGGGAGTCGGATCAAACCTGCTTACAATTACCGGTGTTGAACGGCTTCACGGATGTGAACACACGCTGCTGTCGGATATGATTGAAGTTGGCAGTTTCATCGGACTTGCAGCCATGACCGGGTCGGAGATCACCATTAAGAACGTCAATTATTTGCAGCTTGGCCTGATCCCGGATGTTTTCAAACGGATGGGAATCAAAATCGAACGAATAAACGACGACATCTATGTTCCGGCGCAGGAGCACTATGAAGTTGAGACCTTTATGGACGGCTCCATCATGACCATTGCTGATGCCCCCTGGCCCGGATTTACACCCGACCTGATCAGCATTGTCCTTGTGATAGCGACCCAGGCAAAAGGAAGTGTGCTTATTCACCAGAAAATGTTTGAAAGCCGGCTGTTTTTCGTGGATAAACTCATCGACATGGGGGCCAAAATCATCCTTTGCGATCCCCATCGGGCTACCGTGATCGGGCTGGACCACCAATATCAGCTCCGGGGTATCCGCATGTCATCCCCCGATATCCGTGCCGGGGTTGCCCTTTTGATCGCAGCTTTGTCGGCTGAAGGAAAAAGTATCATTGACAACATCGAACAGATTGACCGCGGTTACCAGGAAATCGACCTCAGGCTGAAGAAACTGGGGGCATCCATTCAGCGGATTTCCGGCTGACAAATTGTCGCAATTCATCAACTGGCAGGTTTTTTGATAATATCAACCCGAATTAATTTCGAATATATTTTTTATGATTGGAAAAAGAAAAAAGGAAGAGAAGAGATCAACAGATAGTCCGGATATAGAAGAAATCGGCCAGGAGACCATTGAAGAACAGGGAAATCAGGAGAATTCATCATCCGGATTAAAAAACGGGAGTGATTCTGAAACAGCCTCAGCACAGGGTTTTTATGAACAGATTACAGAATTGAACGATAAATATCTCCGGCTCTATTCTGAATTTGATAATTACAGGAAACGCACCCTGAAAGAGAAGATTGAACTCAATAAATATGCATCAGCAGATATCATCACCAAATTACTCCCTGTCCTTGATGATTTTGAGCGGGCGATCAGGGCTTTTGATATAACTACCGATGTCGGAAAATCACTTAAAGAGGGTGTCATTCTTATCTTTAACAAATTTTTCTCTATCTTAAACCAGCAGGGCCTGGAACAGATGCGGACAGCCGGTGAATCATTTGACACCGATTTTCATGAGGCGATCACCAGTGTACCGGTTGCTGCGCCTGAGCAAAAGGGGAAGATAGTCGATGAGGTTGAAAAGGGTTACCTTCTGAACGGGAAAGTGATCAGATATGCAAAAGTGGTGGTTGGCAGTTAAAGAGAGAATATGTCGAAAAGAGATTATTATGAAATTCTGGAGGTAAGCAAAGATGCGTCGCCCGAGGAATTAAAAAAGGCCTACCGCAAGCAAGCCATCAGATTCCATCCAGATAAAAATCCAGGAAAAAAGGATGCCGAAGAAAAATTCAAGGAGGCTGCCGAGGCTTATGAAGTCCTCAGCGATCCGAATAAACGGCAGCGTTATGACCAGTATGGCCATGCCGGGTTAGGCAATGGTGGAGGTTTTTCAGGATTTGGCGGCGGAGGCATGAGCATGGATGATATTTTCAGCCACTTTGGTGATATTTTCGGTGGTGGCGGAGGAGGTGATCCTTTCAGTTCATTCTTTGGCGGTGGCGGACGCCGGGGAAAATCAGTCAATCGTGGCTCCAACCTGCGCGTTAAAGTAAAACTTACACTGGAGGAAATTGCCGGTGGCGTTGAGAAGAAAATCAAGGTCAACAAATATCTTGCCTGCGAAACATGTAAAGGCACCGGGGCCAAGGGCGGAAGTTCCTTTTCTACCTGCTCGACCTGTCATGGGACAGGACACGTTTCACGCGTCACCTCCACCTTTCTTGGTCAGATGCAGACAACGGCAACATGTCCAAACTGTGGTGGTGAGGGGAAGATCATAACCGATAAATGCATCGATTGCGCTGGAAATGGCGTTGTTAAAGGTGAAGAGGTCATCTCTATCCGGATCCCGGCAGGGGTGTCGGAAGGCATGCAGCTTTCGATGGGAGGAAAAGGAAATGCGGCAGCCAGGGGAGGTATCGCAGGAGACCTGCTGATCCAGATCGAAGAGATCAAACACGATTGGTTCGAACGGGATGGAAATAACCTGCTGTATGAGCATTTTATAACATTTTCTGACGCAGCACTCGGCAGTAGTGCAGAAATTCCAACAATAGATGGAAAGGTTAAAATCAAAATAGAACCCGGCACCCAGAGTGGCAAGGTATTGCGTTTGCGTGGGAAAGGACTGACAAGCATCAACGGATATGAGGGGAAAGGCGACCTGCTGATCAACATCATCATCTGGACCCCGAAAAACCTGTCAAAAGAGGAAAAAAACATGCTTGAAAAGCTTGGAAAATCAACCAATTTCAAACCCTCCCCCGGTGCACATGATAAAAATATCTTCTCACGAATGAAGGACTTATTCGAACAATAATACCACCGGCATGGATCTCTTTTCTGCACAGCTTATCTCCAAACAATATGCAAACCACAAAGCCCTGGACAAAGTCAGCATCGGTGTTCCGGAAGCCAGTATTTTCGGGCTTTTGGGACCAAACGGTGCAGGAAAAACCACACTCATCCGGATCATCAACCAGATTATTGCCCCGGATGAGGGAGAACTGATCTATAACGGGCGTAAACTGCAACCAAACGATATCTCCTCCATCGGGTACCTGCCTGAGGAACGAGGTCTCTATAAAAAAATGACCGTCGGGGAACAAGCCATGTACCTCGCTCAGCTCAAAGGATTAAGCAAACAGGAGGCCCATAAAAGGCTTAGGTTCTGGTTCGAAAAATATGAGATCAATACCTGGTGGAACCGAAAAGTTGAGGAACTCTCCAAAGGGATGCAGCAGAAGGTACAATTTCTTGTAACGATCATACATGACCCGAAGCTCCTGATCTTTGATGAGCCTTTCAGCGGGTTCGATCCAATCAACGCCAATATGCTCAAGGAGGAGATCCTTGGCCTGAAGGACAAGGGCGTCACCATCATCTTCTCCACGCACAACATGGGTTCAGTTGAAGAACTTTGTGATGACATCGCTTTGATCGACCGGTCAAAAGTGATCCTGAACGGGGCGATGCGCCAGATAAAAAAAACCTATAAAACCAATACATTCGAAATCAGTTTCAATTCCTGGGAGGGCCCCCTGCAGGGTATCCTTCCTGAGACTTTTCAGATCTTTGATGAAAGCCGTGATGCCGATCACCGGCATGCTCATGTAAAGCTCCCTGCCGATGCCACGCCAAACGACCTGATTCGTTCGCTACTGCCTTCAGTCATGATCTATTCAATCAATGAACTGATTCCCAGTATGAATGATATTTTTATCGAGGCTGTTACCCAGAAAAATCAACAAACTGTAATTCCCAACTGACATGCGAAAGATCTTCCTCATCATCCAAAGGGAATACCTCACCAGGGTCAGGAAACGTTCATTTATCGTAATGACCATCCTCGGTCCGCTGCTTATGGCCTCCACCATTGTGATACCCATTTACCTGGCTACCCGCAGCAACGAAACCAAGAAGGTTGCCGTCCTCGATGAAACCGGAATTTTCTATGAAAAGTTCAAGGATTCCGATGAAATCAAGTTCCATTATCTTACATCGGATATAGGAAGCGCCAAATCCAATTTTACAAAGAGTGGTGACCATGCCTTGTTATATATTCCGAAAACAGAGGTGACACTTCCGGTCAACGCCATCATTTATTCTGATAAAAGTGTAAGTGTCAACATCACCTCCTACATCAAAAATGTGATGGGCAAACAGATAGAGGAGCTGAAGCTTCAGGCACGCTTGCGGGAATTGCAGACGGATAAAAAGGAGCCTGTTTCTGTTGATGATCTTTTGAGATCGATAAAAACATCGGTGGATATCAATACCCTGAAAATCGGGGAGGATGGCTCTGAATCAAAAAGCTACACCGAACTCAATATGGTACTGGGCATGTTTGCCGGGATCCTTATCTATTTTTTCATTTTCATGTTCGGATCTCAGGTGATGCGCGGTGTGATCGAGGAAAAAACCAGCAGAATCGTTGAAGTGATTATCTCATCTGTAAAACCCTTTCAACTGATGATGGGAAAAATCATCGGAGTAGGACTGGTGGGCCTGACCCAATTCCTGCTTTGGGTGGTGCTTACCTTTGCGATCGTTACTGCGGTTACCGCAACCATGACTTCCGGGGAGATTAAAAAAACGGCCACGGAACAGATGATGATCCAGAAACAAGGCATAACCCCCGGGAACTCCCAGGATGCCCCGTCAACAAATGAATCTTCCAACCCTATGGGTGGCGTGATGGAGGCCATTAACTCTGTGAATTTTCCTGTCATGATCGGGGCATTCCTCTTTTTCTTCCTTGTAGGATATCTGATGTATGCAGCACTGTTCGCAGCCATTGGCGGAGCGGTTGACAGTGAGGCCGATACACAGCAATTCATGCTGCCAATCACCATCCCGCTCATCCTTTCCATCGTTATGGCCCAATTTATCATCCGGGACCCTGACGGGCCCGTTTCCTTCTGGTTCTCGATATTCCCCCTGACTTCACCGGTTGTAATGATGATCAGGATTCCCTTCGGAGTACCGTATATGGAGATCATCCTTTCAATGGTCTTGCTCCTGCTCGGTTTCCTGGGGACCACCTGGCTGGCAGGTAAAATATACCATACCGGTATCCTGATGTATGGTAAAAAAGTGAGTTACAGGGAACTCTGGAAATGGATACGATATAAATAAAATAAAAAAGGCGCCTCAGATGCGCCTTTTTTTATTTTACTTATCCAGCATTTTCGTCCATTCGTACTTTTTACGTTTTTTCCAGGCGTCCTGGTGATATACATAACTGACGATGAGCGGAAGAACACTGGTTGCCTCTGCATACACCATCTTTTCATACACGGTATCCACCTTGCCCCAGCTCGCAGCCTCCCTGAGGGTGGAACTTGAACAGGCGCCGTCGCGTGAATCGGCCACGGTGATCTGAATGGCATATTTGTGCATGGGAACATCCTTCCCCAGCACCTCAGCGCAGATGACCGTATCCTGGACAAAGTTTTTCGGGACTCCACCGCCTATCATAAACAAACCCGAAGTTTTTGCCGCCATTTTTATTTTTGTCAGTTCAAGAAAATCCTTAACGGAATCGATGGATACATGCTTTTTGGGATTGTCCCACTGATGTTTTACGAGACCGAAACCGGCGCTGCTGTCACTGAATGCCGGACAAAAGATGGGCACATTGTGCTCGTAACAAGCCTGAACAAGTGAATCTTTCTTTTTTGAATTTTTGACCAGCCATTTCCCCATCTCCCTGATAAATTCACGGGAGGAATATGGACGCGGTTCCAGCGTGTTGGCAATTTTGTTGATGGCCATATCGCAGAATTGAAGCTCCTGTTCATCAATGTAGGTATCATAGATACGGTCGATGTAATTTGCCCGCAGTTCCTTGTCATCGGCATAAGGGGTTCCTTTATAATGCTTATAGCCCAGCGCTTCAAAAAAGTCCATATCAACAATGGAGGCTCCCGTAGCCACAATGGCGTCGATCATGTTGCTTTTCACCATGTCGACATACACCTGCATACATCCGCCGGCGCTGGTACTACCGGCCAGTGTAAGGAAAATGGTACAGCCTTTATCCTTGATCATCATGTTCAGAATGTCGGCTGCGGCAGCTGTATCCCTGGATGTAAATGACATGTCACGCATGGCATCTATGAGCTTGGTGGAATTGATCGCCTTGATGTCAATGTGCTTCACCTGCTCCTTTAAAATAGATTTCTTAGTCTTTTTCATTGCTGATTTTTTTTCAAAAATAATCATTCATTACCGAAAATGAAACTTAAATTTAGTATCCCAGGATTTTTAACATGGACTTAAAACTTTGTTCCTTGGACCATAGTTTTGTTGTAACCTCCTCGGTTTCCTCATCAATGTCGATGAGTACATGCTTTGGAGCCGGGATCAGGCAATGCTGAATGCCGCCATACCCTCCGATCGCCTCCTGGTAAGCTCCCGTGTGAAACATCCCGATATACTGGGGTTCATTCTGATTGAACTTCGGCAGGTAAACGGCATTGCTATGCTCCTCTGCATTATAAAAGTCCTCACTGTCGCATGTCAGGCCCCCAAGAAACACCCGTTCGTACTCTCCATCCCAGTTATTGATTGCGAGCAAAATAAATTTCTGGTTAATGGCCCATGTATCGGGCAGTGTATTCATAAATGAACTGTCGATCATATTCCAGATTTCACGATCGTTCTGTCTTTTCTGGTCAATTATCGAGAACAAAACTGCTCCGCTTTCACCAACTGTAAACGATCCGAATTCAGTAAAGATATCCGGATCAGGCACTTCATTGCGTTCGCATATGCTTTGAATCTGGGCAATGATCTCTTCTGCTATATATTCATAATCGTATACAAAATCGAGTGAGTTCTTAATCGGTAATCCGCCTCCTATGTTCAGGGCAGTCAGTTCAGGACAGATTTTCTTCAAATCACAATAGACCTGGACGCTCTTGTTCAACTCATTCCAGTAATAGGCCTTATCTTTCATCCCGGTGTTGATAAAGAAGTGAAGCATCTTCAGTTCAAACTTCGGATTATCCTTTATTTTTTCAAGAAAGTAGGGCACAATGTCATTATAACGTATCCCAAGCCGGGATGTATAAAAGTCGAACTTCGGCTCTTCTTCCGATGCAATCCGGATACCCAGTTTTACTTTGTGCTGGATCTCCTGCTCGATTTTTTCCAGTTCAAAAATGTTATCCAATACGGGGATCACATTGGTGAAGCCATTATTCACAAGGCTCACGATATTTTCGATATACATCGGGCGCTTGAATCCATTGCAGATGATGAACCGGTCTTTATTAAAAAGGCCTAGTTCATTGAGGGATTCAATAATATTGATATCAAATGCGGAGGATGTTTCGAGGTGGACATCATTTTTAAGCACCTCCTCCAGCACAAAGCTGAAATGTGAACTTTTGGTACAATAACAGTAATGATAATCGCCCTTGTAATCAACTTTGGCCATGGCTACATTGAACAGTCGTTTCGCCCGCTGTATCTGTGAACTGATCTTGGGTAAATAACTTATCTTAAGGGGAGTTCCATACTGTTTAATGATGTCCATCAAAGGAACTTTATGAAAATAAAGCTCATTATCAACCACTTCGAATTCCTGTTGGGGAAAGTCAAAGGTCTGTTCAATCAGATCAATATATTTATTTTTCATCAGTAAATAATTTAATGTAAATCGCCCGGATTAAATAAATTTGACCAATCCAAATCACCTGGATTCAATTTTGGGGCGCGAAGTTAATACAATACATTAACAAAGACAAAGGCCGGAGAAAAAAATATCAATATTCGGGACAGTTTGTACATTTGGGGAACAATCGTGACACGTGACGCGTGACAAAAAAACATGGGCGAAATAAAGTCTTTAGATGATTTATTGCTGCTTGAAATGTCGAGGCGGAATACGGTCCTTGTGGCAGACCTGATTTTTCAAAAGCCGGCCCTGGCTGAAGAATTATTTCTTGTATTCCTTCGAAACGAAGAGCCGGTCAGCCGAAGGGCTGCCTGGGTATTGGATATTGTGACGGAAAAACACCCCGAATTGATCGGCTCGCATCCTGATGAGATCATCGGGATGCTGCCCGTTTTCACTCATGATGGATTAAAACGACATGCGTTGCACATGCTTGTCAGGTCACCGCTTCCAAACGGAGATAAACTGGGGGAACTCATGACCCTTTGTTTCGACTGGCTTGTTTCACCCAAAGAGGCCGTAGCTGCAAAGGTTTACTGTATGGAACTGCTCTACCGCATGACCCAGGTTGAACCTGATCTTAAAAAAGAACTTGCTGATTCAATTGAATGGAGGCTGAACGAAGAGACTCCCGGGTTTAAAAACAGGGGCAGGAAACTGTTGAAAAAATTATACCGTGAAATACAGGACCTCCGGTAGAGCCATCCTTTGATTACAATGGCTTGTGTTTTGTGAAATTCCTTACCTTTGAAAAAAAGATTTTATGAAAATATGCAGCCTAACAGGAATGATCATCATCTTGCTCTGCTCTGGGATTCCCTCATTTTCCCAGATCATGTTTCAGAATAAAAACAGGGAAGCAGTTGATGTGGCATTTGCCAGGTATGTGAACAATGGCACAGAGGGAATCTGGGTTACAAAGGGATGGTCGAGGATCGGCCCCAGTACAACAGTTAAGGTTTTTGATGCCATCGGGGCAAATGACAGCATTGGTTTTTTCGCCATTACACGAATATCAGAGACGCCCTATCCGGGGACAAGAAATCTCCTGGTGCTTCCGATTGACCAGTTTTTAATCAAGAATGCGGACCAGGAATCTGTTCTTGAAAAGTATCCCGAATATGAATGGAGACAATTCAGGCTTATCCGGTTACAGCCAGGTAAAACCAGCGGGACCATCTCGTTTACCAATTGAAGCAGGGCTGACAACAACCCGTTAACCCAAATACATCGCATAACTTGTTTAAACTTTCATCCGTAATACGCGGGTATTACTGAATTATGTTCGCGTTCATTAATTATTTCATTGGTTTATTCCAAGTAATTTTATAATTTTGCACCCTCAAAAAAAGGCTTAGAAATACAATCCATTTAAAATTACATCTCATGCAGCACAAAGGCGTTGTTAAATTTTTCGCGATCATCTTCATTCTGGTTTGTTTATTCCAATTGTCGTTCACATTCATCAGTTACTATTACTCAGGTAAAGCCGACGATTATTCCAATTCAGCCCAGGTGACTGCGATGGCCAAACAGAAGGCACAGGGAAATGCCCTGAAAGAAGAATATTATTACGACTCCCTGTCTAAATCACGCCTGGAATATTTCAATGATTCCATGGCCAACGTGGGCGTTTATAACATTCTTGTTAAAAAATATACTTTAAAAGATGTTCGTGAAAGGGAAATCAATCTCGGTCTCGACCTTAAAGGGGGGATGAATGTTACCATGGCTGTTTCGGTGCCTGACGTTATTCGTGCTCTTTCAGGTTACAATCAGGACCCAACCTTCCTTAAAGCCCTTTTAAAAGCTACAGACAAGGAGAAAACCAGCACACGCGATTTTGTGGACCTTTTTGCCGAATCGTTTAAAGAGACTGACCCGAATGCCAAACTGGCTGCCATTTTCAACACAGTTGAGCTTAAAGATAAAATCAACTACAACTCAACGAATGACGAGGTAATCAAAGTTATCCGCGATGAAAGTAACGGTGCCATCGACCGCACATACAACATTTTAACTACCCGTATTGACCGTTTTGGCGTTGTACAGCCCAATATTCAAAAATTACAAACGGCCGGCCGTATTTTAATCGAACTTCCAGGCATCAAAGATCCCGAACGTGTCCGCAAACTTTTGCAGGGAACCGCACAGCTCGAATTCTGGGAAACATACCAGTTCCCGGCATTACAACCATTCTTTGCCGAAGCCAATAAAAAACTGGTCTCCATTCTGACAACTGGTCAGGATACCCTTGTTGCCGATAGCACACTTAAGGCCGACACCGCTGCCACTGCCAAAGCCATCGCCTCCAAACAGACCCTGGCAGAGAAGAAAGAGCCTGTAAAAAAGGAGTCGGTAAAGAAAGCCGACACAGTAAAAGCAAAATCGGACACCTCAAAAGGCAACGCGCTATTACAGAAACTGAGCAAGGATACTTCAAAAACCGCTGCCATGAACAAGCAGAAGGAATCGTTTGAAGATTATGCCAAGATCAATCCCTTGTTTGCATACTTGAACCCTGCCATTTACCAGAATAAAGACGGGCAATATGTTGCCGGTCAGACAGCCATGGTTGGCCGGGCTTTTATCAAGGATACCGCACACGTGAACCACATGCTCCGGCTCACCAAAAATATGTTTCCCCGCGATATGAAACTTGCGTGGACCGTTAAACCCCGTGCTGAATCAAAAGATGTACTTGAACTCGTAGCCCTGAAGGTTACTTCACGCGACGGCTCTCCCGCACTGGGTGGTGACGTTATCGTAAGTGCACGTCAGGATTATGACCAGAACGGCCGTGTTGAAGTCTCCATGTCGATGAACAGTGAAGGTGCACGCATCTGGAAACGACTGACCGGAGACAACATTGGCAAACAGGTTGCCATCGTCCTTGATGGTTTTGTTTACAGCTATCCCAATGTCAACAGTGAGATCCCAAATGGGATGTCCTCCATTACCGGTGGTGAAATGACCGTGGAAGAAGCCCAGGACCTTGCCAATATCCTGAAAGCAGGTAAACTCCCGGCCCCCGCACGTATCGTTGCAGAAGAGGTTGTAGGACCATCACTCGGCCAGGAATCCATTAACGCAGGTTTACTCTCCTTTGTTATCGCATTTATCGGGGTACTCCTCTACATGTCGTTGTATTACAACGGCGCCGGTCACGTTGCTGACATCGCCCTTTTCGCCAACGTTTTCTTCCTTTTCGGCGTTTTGGCCTCCATCGGAGCAGTACTCACACTCCCCGGTATTGCCGGTATCGTACTGACCCTTGCTATGGCGGTTGACTCAAACGTTATTATCTACGAGCGAATGCGAGAGGAAATCCGAGCGGGTAAAGGCATGCGGCTGGTCGTAAAAGACGGGTTCCACCATGCATTGTCCGCCATCATCGACGGCCACGTAACCACCATCCTTACAGGTATTGTCCTGTATATTTTCGGATCAGGCCCGGTTCAGGGTTTTGCAACTACCCTTGTTCTTGGTTTACTCCTGTCACTGTTCTCATCAATCTTCATCGCCCGCCTTGTATTTGAATGGATGCTCGACCGGAACATGAATATCACCACCGGGAACAAATACACCATGGACCTTTTCCAGCACACCAAGATCAACTTTATCGGTCTCCGGAATAAAATGTATCTCCTTTCGCTGATCATTATCATCCCCGGACTCATCAGTTTATTTGTACGCGGCCTGGATCCCGGACTTGATTTCACCGGTGGACGCAGTTATATCGTTCGTTTTGATCAGAATGTATCGACCAATGACGTTCGCGAATCTCTTCGTAAAACCTTTGGCGAATCGCCTGAAGTAAAAACCTTTGGCCCTAAAAACCAGGTCAAGATTACGACTAAATTCATGATCAACGAACGCAACCAGCAGGCAGATTCGATCGTATCCAACCGGCTTTTTGAAGGCGTTAAAGGATTCTATAAAACTCCGCTTACCATGACTGCATTTAAGGCCAATACAGCCGGGAAGATTGTCGGGGAACTCAGCTCTCAGCGTGTTGACCCTACCATTTCCTACTCCCTGATTTGGAAAGCCTTTATGGCCGTATTCTTCTCCCTCATCATCATCTTTATCTATATCGCCCTTCGTTTTAAAAATTGGCAATTCGGACTCGGTGGTGTTACGGCTTTATTCCATGATTCCCTAATCATTATAGGGGTGTTCTCCCTCTTCTGGGGAGTATTGCCCTTCAGCATGGAGGTAGATCAGTCCTTCATTGCAGCCTTGCTGACAATTATCGGGTACTCCATTATGGATACGGTTATCATTTTCGACAGGATCAGGGAATACCGGGCTCTTTATCCCAAACGGGAACTCAGCGACAATATCAATGGCGCTATCAACAGCACCCTTGGTCGTACCATCAATACTTCAGGTGTAACCCTTGTCACATTGATCATCATCTTCATTTTTGGTGGTGAGGTGCTTCGCGGATTCACCTTTGCCCTGATCATCGGAGTCGTGATCGGAACATATTCTTCCGTATTTAACGCCACACCTGTTGCATATGACATCTTAATGTGGCAGAAACGCCGCAAGGAAAAGAAAGAACTTGCAGCAGTTAAATCCAAAGGCAAATAAGTTTAATAATCCCTTAAAAATGGCTGTCCGGACGAAACCAGACAGCCATTTTTTTTAGTCCTTCATCAGACTTTTATCTATATTTGCACGTTAATAAGGCAATCCAAATTGCGTTGACATGCGTTATCCGATTCTTTCCCTCCTGATTCTGCTATTCATGGTTTCTGCGCCAGGATCATTTGCCCAGAATAAATTTTCAAAGGCGGCCGATGCTGCTTATGCTGACCAGATGTTCCTGCTCGCCTTGCAGAAGTATCAAAAAGCCTATTCCAAGGTAAAGAACAACAAAGGAGAACGGGATCGCATCTCATTCAGAATAGCTGAATGCTACCGGATGATGAACAACACAAAAAAGGCAGAAGCTTCCTATAAAAGGCTGGTAAATAATGCAAAATATGTAAAGGATGACCCCAAAATACTGCTTTATTATGCTGACATGCTTAAGGTAAATGGAAATTATATTGAAGCAATAAAGCAATACCAGGCTTACAAGGAGATGGTGCCCAATGACCCAAAAGCAACCATTGGGATCGAATCCTGCACCACGTCGAAAGAATGGATTGCAAACCCCTCAAAATACGGAGTAAAATGGGAAAAGCTCCTCAATACGAAGGAGGATGAATTTGCTGCCACCTATGCTGATAAAAAATTCATTTCCATCATATTTACCTCCGATCGTAACGGAGCCAAGGGGAGGGATGTGGATAACTGGACCGGGCTGGGGTTTTCTGACTTTTTCCTGTCGAGAGTTGACCATAAGGGAGACTGGAGCAAACCGGTTCTGGCCGATGGTGAAGGGATGATCAATTCCAAGGCCAATGATGGCGCGGGACAATTTAATCCACGGTTCTCAGCCTTTTATTTTACCCGTTGCTGGAATGATCCGCAGCGTAAAAACGGCTGTGCCATCTTCAAGGCCAGCAGGCAGGGCGGGACAAACTGGTCGGAACCCGAAAAAGTTGAACTGGGAGGCGATTCATCCACGGTGATGGGACACCCAAGTGTATCGTCTGATGAAAGCATCTATTTCTCAGCCGATCTTCCGGGTGGGTATGGCGGCAAAGATATCTGGGTAGCTAAAAAAGATAAAAAAGGCGGAAAATACATGAAACAAAATCTCGGGCCTGAAATAAACACGCCGGGAGACGAGCTTTTCCCATTCATCCGCAACGACAGCATTCTGTATTTTGCCTCGAACGGGCACCCGGGGATGGGGGGACTGGACATCTTTCATTCAACCTATTCATACAACGGAACAACGGCCGGCAAATGGAGTCACCCTGAAAACATGAAATTCCCGATCAATTCACATGCTGATGATTTTGCCATTGTTTTCAATGGTGACGAAGCAGAACAAGGGCTTTTCACTTCAAACAGGCCTGGCGGAAAGGGCAGGGATGACATCTATTCCTTTGTGATTCCCCCGGTTTATTTTACCCTTGAAGGAACTGTCACCGATGACCGTACGCTTCAGCCCGTTGCAGGTGCTGTTGTGAACATTGTGGGAACAAATGGCAGGGCCCTGGCTGATAAAACCGATGAGAAGGGTCACTATGGTTTTAATAAAATGCAGATCTCGGTCAATACCACCTATGATATTTTAGTGACCAGGAAGGATTATTTCAATGAAAAGGGACGTGAAACAACAGTCGGTCTGGAAAAAAGCAAAGACCTTGTCCGCAATTTCATTTTGAAACCAATTCCTAAAAAGCCGGTTGTCCTTCCCGATATTCTGTACGATCTTGCCAAATGGGATCTCAAACCCCAGTACCGCGATTCGTTACAGGGGCTTATTGAAACCCTGGATGCCAATGAAAACATCGTGATTGAGCTTGCTGCCCATACTGACTCACGCGACAGTGAAGAGCGCAATGACATATTATCGCAGAAAAGAGCACAGAGTGTGGTTGATTACCTCATTTCAAGAGGCATCGACCCTGAGCGGCTGGTTGCTAAAGGATATGGCGAACGTGTTTCCAGGGTCTTGTCAAAGGATTTTGCAAAGGAGGGGTATACGTTTAAGGCAGGAACGGTGCTGAGCGATTCAGTAATCAATGACCTTCCAAATAATAATGTGAAGGAAGCCGCTCACCAGCTAAACCGTCGCACCGAGTTTTCTATTCTCAGGAATGACTTTGTCCCCAAAACAAAAATCACCAAAGCCGTTCCACCGACAAAAATCGAGGTGGTCGTAAATCCTGAAGAGAACAATGTCGCAGTGGTCAAGACCAAAGACGGATTATTCCAGGGAACCTGTTATATCAGCGGCATTACTACATCCTTTAACTTCGATTCCAAGGAGAAGGAACTTCTCATCTCTCCCGTTCTTACCCTGAAATTGCTGACAGATGGGGTGATAGATAAAACCAGCTTTGAAGGGGATGCCACAAAAATAATCGGTGAAGGAACTGTGGCAGATAAAGCGGTGTTCACCATTAAAGAGATCCGTATTGGCAAGAATACTGTGAAAGACCTGAAAGCCACCATAAATAAAAAGATCGGATCACTGCAATTTGGCGATTCAACTCTAAAAAAGTTTGGGAAGTACAGCATTGATGAGGCAAATGGTGAGATCATCTTCGAATGAGTGAACCAACCCGATATGAGCAGCGTGGTGTTTCCTCCACCAAGGAGGATGTCCATTCTGCGATAAAGAATCTCGACAAGGGTTTATATCCAGGCGCTTTTTGTAAAATCATCCCCGACATGCTCGGCGGAAATGACGAATGGTGCAATGTAATGCACGCCGACGGCGCCGGCACTAAATCATCCCTGGCCTATATTTACTGGAAAGAGACGGGCGATTTGTCTGTATGGCGAGGTATAGCGCAGGATGCCATCGTCATGAACCTCGATGATCTGCTCTGTGTAGGCGCCATCGATAATATACTCATCTCCTCGACGATCGGCCGTAATAAAAACCTTATCCCCGGAGAGGTTATTTCCGAAATTATCCATGGAACCGAAGAATTCCTAGCAGAAATGCGAAAATGGGGCGTCGGAATCTGGTCAACCGGCGGAGAAACGGCCGATGTAGGCGACCTGGTGCGTACCATAATCGTGGATTCGACTGTCAGCTGCCGGATGAGGCGCAGTCAGGTCATCGATAACCGGAACATCAGGACCGGCGATGTCATTGTGGGTCTTTCATCATCGGGAAAAGCATGCTATGAAAAATCCTATAACGGCGGAATGGGCAGCAATGGCCTGACTTCGGCACGGCATGATGTTCTCGACAAATTTTACGGATCTGATTATCCTGAAAGTTTTGACCAGCATCTACCCGCTAATTTGGTTTATACCGGGACCAGGAAACTGACTGATGCATCCGGAGTACCGGGTGTTGACATCGGGAAACTGATCCTGTCCCCTACCCGCACCTATGCACCGGTTGTCAGAAAAATATTCGACAAACATCACGATCAGATTCATGGCATGGTGCACTGCAGCGGAGGAGGCCAGACCAAAGTGCTTCATTTTGTTGACAGCCTGCACATTGTGAAGAACAACCTGTTCCCGGTTCCTCCCCTCTTCAGGCTTATCCACGAAGAATCTGGAACATCATGGCAGGAAATGTACAGGGTTTTTAACATGGGTCACCGGCTCGAATTTTACATTCCGGAACAAATTGCCGAATCGATCATTGAAGTTTCATCAGAATTTGAGATCCAAGCAAAGATCATCGGGCACTGTGAAGCTTCAGATGCCAGGCACCTCACCATCTCCTCCGAATCAGGGGAATTCTTTTATTAGCTTTACTTTCAAACCATTACTGTCAGGAATTGACCATGCTCCCGGATCTCAAATCAAGGGACAAGTTGTCACCCTGATTTAAATTCCCCCGGAATTGGTTAACTTTGCACCACATATCAATTTTACACATGTTAGATAAATTAAAAGCAATCAAGGTTCGGTACGACAGCGTTCAGGAACAGATGAATGAGCCTTCGGCTATGAGTGATATGAAAAATTATATCAAGCTCAGCAAGGATTATAAGGAGCTTCAGCCCATCATGGAAGCTTATGAGGTATATAAAAGTATCCTGTCGAATATCGATCATGCCAAAGAGATCATTCACAATGAAAAGGATGAAGAGTTCAGGACCATGGCCAAGGAAGAACTGAACATCCTTACTGCAGAAAAAGATAAGCTGGAAGAGAATATCAGGATGATGCTTGTTCCGGTGGATCCGGAAGACGGGAAAAATGCGGTCATTGAGATCCGGGCAGGTACCGGCGGGGATGAAGCCAGTATTTTTGCTGGTGACCTGTTCCGGATGTACAGTAAATATGCTGAAACCAAGCGCTGGAAGGTGGAACTCGTTGATTTCACCGATGGGACCATGGGCGGTTTCAAAGAGATCATTTTCAACATCATGGGAGAGAACGTTTACGGACTCATGAAATATGAATCCGGAGTGCATCGAGTTCAGCGGGTGCCTCAAACTGAAACCCAGGGGAGGGTACACACCTCTGCGGCCACGGTTGCAGTTTTGCCTGAAGCGGACGAGTTCGATGTGGAAATCAAACAATCGGACGTGCGTAAAGACACTTTCTGTTCTTCTGGTCCCGGCGGACAATCAGTAAACACGACCTATTCCGCCATCAGGCTTACCCATGTTCCTTCAGGGATCGTTGTATCTTGCCAGGACGAGAAGTCTCAGATAAAGAATTTCGATAAAGCAATGAAGGTGCTGCGAACCCGGCTTTATGAGCTGGAGCACCAGAAATACCTCGACGAAATTTCGAAAAAGCGCAAAACCATGGTGTCAACCGGCGACCGCTCTGCGAAGATCAGGACCTATAATTATCCGCAAAGCCGTGTGACCGATCACCGAATTAATATGACACTGTACAATCTGCCCGTTGTCCTTGATGGTGAAGTGCAGCCATTGATCGATGCCCTTCAGCTTGCTGAAAATGCCGAGAGACTTAAGGAAGCGGGATCCAATTAAGGGAATTTAAAAATGAACAATTGAACATATGAACCGTTCGGAGCTGATCAACCTCATTTTTAAGAAAAAGTCCTTTCTCTGTATCGGGCTGGATACTGATCTAACCAAGATCCCCCGCCATATGCTGGATCATGAGGATCCAGCGTTCGAATTCAACAAGGTGATCATTGATTCCACCCATGATCTTGCTGTCGCCTACAAACCTAATTTTGCCTTCTATGAAAGCAATGGGACAAAGGGCTGGAACAGCCTGACCAGAACCATTCAGTATATAAACAAAACCTATCCCTGTCAATTGTTTTCAATCGCCGACGCAAAACGGGGTGACATTGGCAACACCTCACAGCAATATGCACGTGCCATGTTCGATCCGGCATCTTCGGGGATGGACTTTGATGCTGTTACCGTGGCGCCATATATGGGAGAGGATTCGGTTAAACCGTTCCTCGGGTTTCAGGGGAAGTGGATCATCGTTCTGGCACTGACTTCGAATAAAGGGGCTGATGACTTCCAGTTTTTCAAAGATCATGAGCAACGCCTCTTTGAACAGGTACTCTCCAAATCACAAAGATGGGGGGACGATGGGAATATGATGTACGTGGTTGGCGCGACCAAGGCCGAAATGCTGGAAGATGTCCGTAAAATCGTTCCTGATCATTTCCTTCTGGTACCCGGTGTTGGCGCACAGGGAGGCAGCCTCCGGGATGTGGCCAGGTATGGACTCACCAAAGAATGCGGGTTGCTTGTTAACTCTTCAAGAAATATCATTTATGCCTCGTCGGGTATCGACTTCGCCGGGAAAGCCCGCGAAGAAGCGCTGAAAATACAGCAGGAGATGGCCGGTTACCTATAAAAAAACCCGGAACTGGATATCCCGGGCTTTCCATTGGTTTTAAAGATTATTCTACGATCGTAATCCAGCCATGTGTATCGGGTTCAAGCCCCTCCTGGATCCCCTTCAGTTTTTCGTAGAGTTTTTGTGAAATGGTTCCCACCTGCCCGTTTTTACAATATTTATATTCCTTTCCGGTATCCCGGTCATGGATCATGCATATGGGTGAAATTACGGCAGCTGTTCCGCATGCACCTACCTCCTCAAACTCTTCGAGTTCTTCAACAGGGACCTGACGTTGTTCAACTTTTAATCCCATCTCCCTGGCCAATACCCGCAAAGACATGTTGGTGATGGAGGGAAGTATCGAAGATGAATCAGGAGTGACATAAGTATTCCCCTTGATTCCGAAGAAATTGGCGGGTCCTGCCTCGTCGATATATTTTTTCTCCCGCGCATCCAAGAAAATGCAGGAGGCGAATCCATCCTGGTGGGCGCGCTCCCCTGCCCTCAGACTTGCAGCATAGTTCCCTCCCACCTTGATATTGCCTGTACCCAGCGGGGCAGCGCGGTCAAAATCGCGTACGATCTGCATTTTTACCGGGCTGAATCCCTCTTTGAAATAGGGTCCGACGGGTCCGACAAAAACAATGAACATATACTCCTTCGCTGCCTTTACTCCAACCTGTGCACCTGTCCCGATCAACAGGGGCCGGATGTACAGTGATGCGCCTTCGCCATAAGGCGGTACATATTTCAAATTCAGCCTTACTACCTTAAGAACGACTTCACGGAATAGTTCAACCGGCACTTCCGCCATCATAACACCCCTTGCTGAATTAATCATCCGTTTTGCATTTTCCTCCAGTCTGAATATCCTGATCTTGCCATCAACTCCGGTGAAGGCTTTCATCCCTTCAAACGCCTCTTGACCATAATGAAGGCAGGTGGCAGCCATGTGCATGGTTATGTTCTCAGAATCGGTAATCTCGAGTTCTCCCCATTTCCCATCTTTAAAGTGACAACGGATATTGTAATCAGTCTTAAAATAACCGAAGGGCAGGTTTTTCCAATCAATCGTGTTCATATAGCGGTGTTTTTAGTTTGTTATCCAAGATGTAGGAATATGTAAAATTAGAAATTTTACAAACGTAAATTGAAAAGTGAAAAAAAAATCATGGTTATGATTTAATAAATGAACTGATGGTTGAAATGATAAAAAAGATCACACTTACGAATAAATTGCACACACTTACTTATTTGTGGTTGACTTGAGGGTTAAATCTTTATATTATTGTATCGTAAATCAAAAACGCCATGAATACCAAAGAAATTCAGACCAGAAATTACTCACTGTTCACCGTAGGGACCATTGGGTTTTTTATTTTCAACACCATCGTTGTTGTTTCGATGGTACTCATTATGATGAGTCAAAGTTAACGGATACATTTTCATTTTTTCGAAGGGCTGCATGCAAAACATGCGGCCCTTTGTCATTTTGGCAGTATGTTGTGGTTGGCACCCACTTTGATAAACCCTACTCAGCAAATTAAACACAATAAACTATGCAAAAAGGTAAAATCAACGTTCAGACTGAAAACATTTTTCCCATCATTAAAAAATTCCTGTATTCGGAGCATGAAATATTTTTACGTGAGTTGATCTCCAACGCTGTCGACGCAACGCAGAAACTTAAAACACTTGCTTCTCTTGGAAAATTCAATGGCGACATGAGTGACCTGACCATTGAGGTAACTTTGGATAAGAAGAAAAAAACCATTTCGGTTAAAGATAAAGGGATCGGTATGACTACAACTGAGGTTGACAAATACATCAACCAGATAGCCTTCTCCAGTGCCGAAGAATTCATTAAAAAATTCAAGACCAAGTCAGAAGCGGAAATGAATGCCATCATCGGCCATTTCGGATTGGGATTTTATTCCAGTTTCATGGTTTCGGAACAGGTTGAGATATTTACCAAGACCTACCAGAAGAAAGGTGAAACCCAGGGTGTTCGCTGGGAATGTGACGGGAGTCCAGACTATACGATGGATGTATGTGACAAGTCAGACCGCGGCACCGAAGTGATCCTGCACATTGCAGATGATTCAAAAGACTATCTCGAAGAACAGACACTGCTGGGAATTCTTAAAAAATACTGTAAGTTTCTGCCCGTACCCATCCGTTTCGGCAATGAAAAAACCTGGGAGAAAGTTGAAGGCGAAAAGGACAAGGATGGCAATGACAAACATGTGGAGGTTGAAAAACCACGCATCATTAATAATACTGATCCCATATGGAAGAAGAAGCCCGTTGACCTAAAGGATGAAGATTACAAAAGCTTTTACAGGGAACTTTACCCCTTCTCATTTGATGAGCCTCTGTTCTGGATTCATCTCAACGTGGATTATCCCTTCAATCTCACCGGTATATTGTATTTCCCGAAGGTAAAACGAAACCTGGAGGTTCAGAAAGATAAAATCCAGTTATACTGCAACCAGGTTTTTGTCACCGATTCAGTTGAAGGCATCGTTCCTGACTTCCTGACATTGTTGCACGGGGTGATCGACTCCCCGGATATTCCACTCAACGTTTCACGCAGTTACCTTCAGAGCGACCCCAATGTGAAGAAGATCTCCAATCACATTACCAAGAAGGTCGCTGACAAACTGGAATCGCTGTTCAAAGATTCACGTCCCGATTTTGAAGCAAAATGGGATGACATCAAGGTATTTATTGAATATGGAATTATCTCCCAGCCTGAATTTTATGACCGTGCGAAGAAATTCTGCCTCCTGAAAAATGTTGACAGCAAATATTTCACCTTTGAGGAGTATGAAAAACTGGTAAAACCGGCTCAGAAAGATAAGGACGGTCAGCTCATCTATCTTTATGCAACCAATCAGCATGAGCAATACAGTTTTATTGAAAATGTAAAAGCAAGGGGATATGATGTTTTATTGATGGATGGCATACTCGAAGCCCATTTCATCAACACGCTGGAGCAAAAGCTTGATAAAACGCGCTTTACCCGTGTTGATTCAGACACCATCGAAAAACTGATCAAAAAGGATGATGTCCTGCCATCGAAACTCAATGAGGATCAGCAAAAATCGATTAAAGAGCTGATGGAAAAACAGATTGATTCCAAAAAATTTACAGTGGTATTTGAAAGCCTGAGTGAAAAAGAATCCCCCTTCCAGATCACACAGAATGAGTTTATGCGGCGAATGAAGGACATGTCAGCTCTTGGTGGCGGCGGCGGTTATGGTTTTATGGGTGAAATGCCTGAGAATTACAACCTGGTCGTTAATTCAAACAATCCTTTGGTAACGAGATTGCTGGTTGAACCCGAAGGTGAAAAACAGGCCGGTACCATCAAACAGTTATTCGACCTGGCTTTGCTTGCACAGAATATGCTGAAGGGAAAGGATTTGGCAGATTTTATTAAACGCAGTACAGAACAGATGGGAAATTTGTAAATTAGCAACATTTATCACTAAATCTAGCGAGTCATGAAACTAAGTAAAGGTTGGATTATTTTGATCGTTATTATAGGGGTGATCATCCTCCTGGTGTCGTGGGCAACAGGGATAAACAATAACCTGGTAACCAGGGAAGAGGGTGTAAACCAGGCCTGGGCCAATGTTGAAAATGTATACCAGCGCAGGCTTGACCTCATTCCAAACCTGGTAAATACAGTGAAGGGTGTTGCCAAATTTGAGCAGCAAACACTTACAGCCGTCATTGAGGCAAGGGCCAAGGCAACCAGTGTACAAATCAATCCCAAGAACCTGGATGAAGGATCACTTCAGAAGTTCCAGGAGGCTCAGAATGGAGTGAGTTCTGCCCTTGGAAGATTGATGGTGGTTGTTGAAAAATATCCCGAGTTGAAGGCTACACAAAATTTTTCGGAACTTCAGGCTCAGCTTGAAGGTACAGAAAACAGGATTACGGTTGAACGCATGAAGTTCAATGAATCGGCCCAGGCTTATAACACCTATCTGCGCAGATTCCCCAACAGTATATTTGCAGGCATGCTTGGTTTCCAGAAGAAGGCCTATTTCCAGGCCACGGCCGGAGCAGAAAAAGCCCCAACGGTAGAGTTTTAATCATTTGTAAACACTGGAATCCATGGGAAAAACTGCAGTTGATTTTTTCTCAAAACAGGAGAAAGAGGAGATCAAACACGCCATCATGAATGCCGAGTTGGATACATCGGGGGAGATCCGGGTTCATATCGAGAACACCTTCAACGGGGATGTACTTGATCGTGCTGCCTTTGTTTTTAAACAGCTGGGCATGAATAAAACGGAGCTTAGAAATGGTGTGTTAATTTACCTTGCAGTGAAAAACCGCCGCTTCGCCATCATTGGCGACAGCGGGATTCACAAGGTTGTTCCTGAAAACTACTGGGATAGTATCAAAGCAAAGATGCTGGACCATTTCAGGGAGAGCCGGTTCGCCGACGGATTGATTGAAGCGATAACCTCAACAGGGCGGCACCTGAAACAGCATTTTCCGCGTCAAAAGGATGATATCAATGAACTTACCGACGAAATTTCGTTTGGGAAGGATTAAGGAGGAAATATTTTATGAAAATGTTCAGGGATTTCATTGTTTCATTTCTGGGGATGGTAATCCTTATCGGATATTCTCCTGCTTCAGCACAAGATATTCCGGCAAGGCCTGAACCACCCAGGCTGGTGAATGATTTTGCCGGTATTTTGACCAGTGACGAAATTCAAAACCTGGAACAGAAGCTGGTCAGGTTCAACGATTCAACCTCAACCCAGATTGTTGTGGTTATCGTTAAATCGCTGAACGGCTACGACTATAATGAATTTGCATATAAACTCGGGCGATCATGGGGTATAGGACAGAAAGGAAAAAACAATGGAGCAGTGCTTCTTGTTAAACCCAAATACCCCAATGAAAAAGGTGAAGCCTGCATACAAACCGGATATGGTCTTGAAGGAGTGATCCCTGATGCACTTGCCAAACGCATTGTAACCAACGAGATGATCCCGAATTTCCAGAACGGGAACTATTATGCCGGGATTGATGCGGCAACCACAGCGATGATATCACTTGCCAAGGGTGAATATACAGCCGACCAGTATGCAAAGCGCAAAGACAAGAAATCAAGCCCATACGGGCTTCTCATCCCCATCATCATCATGGCCGTTGTTTTCACTTTGATCCGCGGCAGCCGTGCGCGTGGAACATCAGTCGGCAAAAGTCTGCCATTTTGGACTGCCTTCTTCTTACTGGGATCAATGGGGCGCGGCCACAGCGGTTCCTGGAATGATTTCAGCGGAGGCGGTAGCGGAGGAGGCGGTTTTGGCGGCGGAGGCGGAGGCGGCTTCGGCGGTTTCGGCGGAGGAAGCTTCGGCGGCGGCGGTGCAGGAGGAAGCTGGTGATAAGGAACGAATCAGGAACAATGGCTGTTGAAATTGTTTAGTCGCATCGGACTGTTCTATTATGAGGGGTTTCGCAACATGACCGTTGGCAGAAAGCTTTGGGTCATCATTCTCATTAAATTGTTTATCCTGTTTTTTATCCTCAAACTGATTTTCTTTCCCAATTTCCTTAACTCGCGTTTTAACACGGACCAGGAACGGGGAAATTACGTGAAGGAAGAACTCATCAGGCGTAAATAAGAAAAAGGGCCAGAAATACATTTTCGATGCCCAAATTCGTTAAATACTTTCATTTACAAATTTATTAAATCGCCGGAAATTTTAATGACAGCATTTGGGTTTTTGCAACTCCTCTGTTTTGTGCTGATGTTTTTCCATTTTCGGACTGATATAGGGTATTCCCATGTTCATACCGCGAAGGACGAATAAAATTCCGATCAGGATTACGAGAAATGGGATCGCCTTTTGTACACTTCGCCTGAAGGCCAGGCTGATTACATTCCCCAGTAAAGAAATAGCCAGCAGGGCAGGGATGGTGCCAAGCCCGAACAACATCATATAAATACCACCCCGGGCAGGGCTGTTTGAAACCAATGCGCCGGCAAGGGCAACATAGACCAGTCCGCAAGGTAATAATCCATTCAATAAGCCTATCCCCAGGGTGGCCAGGTAACTGCGGACTCCAAAAAAACGTGCGAAAAGCATCTTCAATCCTGAAAAAAGATTATCAAATAATCCGGTGATCTTTCTGCCATGAAAAATTACAGGGAACCCAACACTCAGGATCATAATCCCGCCAGCGCAGATGGAGACCCACTGCTGGAACCCCCAAAGATGAATTCCCAAACCAAGCAGGCCAAAGATCAGCCCGAGAATAATATAGGTAAGTATACGCCCCAGGTTATAGATCATCCCACTGAGGATACGGGTTGTTCCTGATTTCTGGTTCAGCGGCAGCGACAGTGCGATGGGTCCACACATGCCCATGCAGTGAAAACTACCAAGAAGACCAATAATCAACGGTTGAAGGATATCCATCTCAGGGTATGAAAACATCAAGTTCTTTAAAATAATTTTTCCCCTCCGAGCTCCAGTCAATCTTAGCCACATAACGGCCCGCCGAAAGTTTCCGCAGTGGAATGCATTGGGATAACGAAGTGTCAACCGCCAAAGGTATGATCTCATCAAGTTTTTCGGCAGAGGGACGGTATAGGTCAATCGTTCCGGTCAGTGATTTCCCCCTGAAATCGGATGGAAACTGAATGATCAGGTTTGATTTATCAAGTTTGACCATCAGTTGCACTGTATTGCCCCCCTTCAGGCCTGGGTGTGATTCAAACCCGTAGTATTCACAAGCGTTGCTCTGGCTTAAAATCTCATAAACAGTTTTACAACCGTTGCAGCAGAAGATTTTTTCTTCAAGAGTGATGGGTATGGTTCCACAATCCTCCCCGCAATGGTAACATGCATTTGTTTTTTTTTGACCGATCGCTGCTATCCGAATGTTTCTCCATAGATTGCCCTCCCATCTCACTTGCGCATTTCTATTAGTGCATTTATGGGATTCTGGTCCTTTCCCTGCGTGAAAAGCAACAAATGAAACGAGCGGTAAAATTAAACAAAACAGGTATGGTTTATCGGAGTTCAATCGGGAATGAAGCATTATATTTCGTTATATTTGTCGTATAAAACCTCCCGTCTCATGATTGAACATGTAGATCTTTCGCTGATTGACTGGTCACGAGCTCAATTTGCGCTCACTGCAATGTACCACTGGATTTTCGTTCCGCTCACCCTTGGATTGGGCATTCTCGTTGCCATCATGGAGTCTATTTATGTCAGGACAGGAAATCCGGAGTGGAAACAGATCACGAAATTCTGGATGACCCTGTTCGGGATCAACTTTGCAATCGGTGTCGCAACCGGTATCATTCTCGAATTCCAGTTTGGCACTAACTGGTCAAACTATTCCTGGTTTGTGGGTGATATTTTCGGGGCGCCCCTGGCAATTGAAGGGATCATGGCTTTTTTCCTGGAGTCGACCTTCATCGCGGTCATGTTTTTCGGCTGGAATAAGGTGAGTAAACGGTTCCATCTCGCCGCTTCATGGCTCACAGCCATCGGCGCCAACCTGTCAGCACTGTGGATCCTTGTCGCCAACGCGTGGATGCAGTATCCGGTGGGAATGCAATTCAATCCCGATACAGCCCGAAATGAAATGGTGAATTTCTGGGCTATCCTGTTTTCGCCGGTTGCCGTGAATAAATTTCTGCATACGGTCTCATCAGGTTATGTAACTGCCTCAGTTTTCGTAGTCGGGGTGAGTGCCTGGTTTCTCTTAAAAAAAAGAAATACCCTGCTCGCCAAACGCAGCATAGTGGTGGCCAGCATTTTCGGGCTTTCAACTTCTCTGTTCCTGGCATTTACCGGAGATGGTTCCGCATACCAGGTTTCTCAAAAACAACCCATGAAACTGGCTGCCATGGAGGGATTATATCAGGGAAAATCCGGAGCCGGACTCGTTGCCGTCGGAATCCTGACCCCTTCTAAAAAGCCCGGTGACGGGAAAGATGCCTTCCTCGTGAAAGTTGAGTTCCCGAAACTTCTCTCATTCCTCGGGTACCGGGATCCTGAGGCGTTTGTTCCGGGAGTTGACGATCTTTTAAAGGGGGGATACAAGCCCGGGTTCAAATACGTAAATGCACTGGAAAAGTCCCACGCTTTATCAGTTGAAGAGAAAATCTTCCTGGGGAAAAAAGCGGTGGCTGCCCTGGCATCCTACCATGATGCAAAAGCAGCAAAGGATACTGCAAAGATCAACCTCTCTCTGGCTGAACTTAACCAGAACTTTCCCTGGTTCGGGTATGCCTATCTTAACTCCCCTCAGAGCATTGTTCCCAATGTTCCTATTACGTTTTACAGTTTCCACCTGATGGTATATCTCGGGATCTATTTTATCCTGTTGTTTACGGTGGTCCTCTATCTCGCAAGTAAAAACCAACTTGAAAACAAACGATGGTTGCTCAAACTGGCCATCCTGACCATTCCACTGGTATACTTTGCTTCGGAAGCCGGCTGGATCGTGGCTGAAGTAGGCCGCCAGCCATGGGTCATCCAGGACCTGATGCCTGCAATGGCCGCTGTATCGAAAATCGATGCATCATCAGTCGTCATTACATTTATTCTCTTTGCTGTGATCTTCACTGTTCTCCTGATTGCCGAACTGATGATCATGATCAAACAAATAAAACTCGGACCTAAAGATGGAGGGACTCACTGATGTTCGAAACCATGTCGATTGACACTTTACAGTCCTACTGGTGGATCATCATCTCCATCCTGGGCAGTCTTCTCGTGTTCCTGATGTTTGTACAAGGCGGGCAAACACTGATCTATACCATCGGCAAATCAGAACCGGAGCGCAAAATGCTGGTCAACTCCCTGGGACGGAAGTGGGAATTTACCTTCACCACCCTGGTCACTTTCGGGGGCGCTTTTTTCGCTGCCTTCCCGCTCTTCTACTCCACCAGCTTTGGCGGCGCCTACTGGGTCTGGATGGCCATCCTGTTCCCCTTTATCATCCAGGCTGTAGCCTATGAATTCCGAAGCAAACCGGATAATCTCCTGGGGCATAAAACCTATGAATGGTTTCTGATCATCAATGGATTGCTGGGAACAGTCCTGATCGGCACAGCCGTTGCAACATTCTTCACAGGATCGGCCTTCTCAGTCAATAAATCGGCGCTGACCAACCTCCTGGATCCGGCAATTTCGCGATGGCAAAACCCGGCGCATGGACTTGAAGCAGTTTTAAACTGGCGTAATGTGGCCCTTGGGTTATCGGTGTTTTTCCTAACCAGGGTCCTTGGCATCCTCTACTTCATGAATACCATTGACAATGAAAATATTTTAACCCGGTCAAAAAAACAGCTCCTCTTCAATGCCATCCCCTTCCTTATTTTCTTTTTGGCGTTCACCGGAGTCCTGATGTTCCTGCCCGGATTTGCCGTCAATCCCCAGGATGGGACAATATTCCTGGAACCCTTCAAGTATTTTCACAACCTGCTTCAAATGCCACTGGTCCTGTTGATATTTTTGACCGGTGTGGTATTGGTATTGGCCGGGATCATCCTTCCGCTTCTCTGCATCAAAAAAAAGGGATCATCCGGCATCTGGTATGCCGGGGCTGGGACCTTTCTTACCGTGTTCGCTCTATTCTGCCTTGCCGGATTCAACCATACAGCCTATTATCCGTCAACTTTTGATTTGCAGAGTTCCCTGACCATCCGCAACAGCTCATCCAGCCATTATACGCTCACAGTTATGAGTTATGTGTCATTGCTGGTACCATTTGTCATAGCATATATCTGGTATACATGGAAAGCCATCAACAGCAAAAAAATTGATGCTGCCGAGATGGAAGAGGGAGGGCATGCTTATTAAAGCGCTGAGATGATCTTGCGTAACTCCTCTTTTGTTTTGCCAAGTTTGGCCTGAAGTTTTCCAAGCATCTCCTCTTTCTTACCCTCTTTAAACATCAGATCATTATCCGTTAAAACTGCAAATTTCTGTTTGAGTTTCCCTTTCTGTTCGTTCCAGGTTCCTTTAACTTCTGTAGTATTCATATTATCAGGTGTTATTTCCCACAACTTGCGGGACTATTGGGAAAGAATTTCCACGCATCAAAGATCAGTCTATTGCCGGTTAAATCCGTTATATAATTCCGGGGAAGAGTTACATAATTCACACTTTCAGAAATGTGATAAGCTTCTTTGAAATATTTTTCATGCGGAATGAAGTCTGACCTCCGACTTACCCCTGAAGATTTTCGACAATCCTCTGCCCAATGATTTAATAGTCTTGGGATTTTGTGCAACCATTTTCGTAATACCAAACATGGCAGCATTGCCCAGTAACTTATTTACCGGATTCTTCATTATAACACCAATAACAATTTTAGCAAGAAAACCTGCAGCCAGGCCAATGGACGTGCTGATGATGGTGTCTTTAAGGTCGGGTGATACCCCCCCTATTTTCAGTGTGTTTTTGATCAGGTTGACAGGTTTAAAACTTTCGATTGCACGATCGAACTTCTCTCTTATTATCCTCCCTTCTATATTGCGTTTCTCTTCCAGTTGCAGGATTGCATCCCGGAGATTGGCTTCTGAATTTATTTTTTGCATAATACTCTTATTGAAGCGCCTGTTTGATGATAAAATCAGTGATGGGCTTTTTGATCCATTTATGCAGGAAAAGATGCAAAATAATCCCTGCTAAAAGATAAAATCCAGCAACAATAAAAAAACCATAAAAATAGCCACCAAGCAGCTCTCCAAGCCATAGTGCAATGCCAATGTTAAAAACCAGGGTAAATAGAAACAGCATAAATATGACACTCAGCTTTGGAACAACTGAGGTGGTTAATTTAATCACCGTTTCCAGTAATTTGAGTTTAGAAAGTTCAATGGTCGTTTTAGTGTACGTTTCAGCACTCTCAAACATTGATTTAATCAAGCCTTCCGGGGTTTCCATTTTGCTGAAATTTCAAGGTAAAAGGAATTTATTTATGCTTACCATTTCCATGACCCTTGTCACCACCCTTGTTTCCTTTATCACTGTGTGATTCGCCTTTGCCCTGCTTTTCACCATGCGATTTTTGCTCTTCACCATGGTAGTTGTTTGAATATTTCATTTTATGCTCCTTGTAATTTTTGTATGGAGTACTGCCATGATAGTCATTCATTATAACCTTATGCCCGCGGTACAGATCATAATCCTTGTAACGTGGGGGAAGGCTGGCCCTGTGTACCCAGGCGCTACCGGAATAATAAATGAACATATGTGACCGGATATCATAATAGGCATCGACATCAGGCAGAAAGTAGAAATTTACCGCTGCAGGCACGGGAGGCCCCCACCTGGGCGGGGCTGGAATATTTATACTCACTGAAATCTGCCCCTGCATGGTGCTTGCAAGAAACAAGACCATTCCGACCATGATGAATGTTAAATATTTCATTTGTTTTTTGATTATATATCAAAAATGTTCAATGACAAAGGTCAGGACATTCATATCCGAAAACGTTACACAATTGCACCAAAGAGTTACATCATTCACACATTTTCATGTGGTGGGTTAAAAGAGGTACTGAAATCTGACAACGAATCGTACCAGTAAATGTGTGAATCATATAACTTATTTAAAAAGTTATGTAATAGTTTCACAGCGAGAAGCCCATAAATTTGTTCTGTACAAAGGCATCGGTGAAATGAAAGAACTACATCCTGTTGTTAAAGTAAAGGGTTTCGCAACGAAGCAATCCGTGAGGCTCAGCGAAAAAACAATGGAAAAGACTGTCAAGGCGGGCAACTTTTTAACAGATCTTGCCGACGTTTTTTTGTTCCTGAAACTTATTGTGAAGGAAACATTTTCGCGCGATTTTGAATTCAGGGAATTTTTACGGCAATGTTTTCAGATTGGATATAAAACCCTGCCGCTGATTTCAATCACCGGTGCCATTATGGGGCTGGTACTGACGATACAGTCGCGGCCGGTGCTGGTTAATTTCGGAGCAGTAACCATGCTTCCGGGAATGGTCGCCATATCCATTATCAGGGAAATGGGCCCGGTGATTACAGCCCTGATATGCGCGGGAAAAATCGGTTCAGGTATGGGAGCGGAACTGGGCTCGATGAAGGTGACAGAACAGATCGATGCCATGGAGGTATCCTCCACAAATCCCATGCGTTTTCTGGTTGTTACAAGGGTACTGGCAGCAACGCTGATGATACCGATCCTTATTTTATATGCTGATGCGCTTGGCATTTTTGGAAGCTGGGCAGGCGCCAACATCAAAGGAGACGTGTCGTTCTTTTTGTTTTTCTCACAGGCATTCGGCCATGTCAAGTTTATGGATTTTCTGCCTGCAGTTATAAAATCATTTTTCTTCGGAGCAGTAATCGGAATCGTTGGATGTTACAAGGGATACAACGCCGGGCGGGGAACAGAAAGCGTGGGCGTGGCGGCAAATTCAGCCGTAGTCCTGGCATCACTCCTGGTGATTATTGTTGATATGATTGCGGTACAAATCACTGATATGTTGATAAAATGAATACGGTTCAACCACAAACAGTTAAGGATACTTCACTTGAAGCCAAAGGAGGTAAACCGGTGATCGAAATAGAACATCTCAAGAAATCATTTGATAAACAGGATGTTTTGAGAGATGTTTCCTTAATGCTCTTTAACGGAGAAAACCTGGCCGTAGTTGGCAAATCAGGTACCGGGAAATCTGTTTTAATCCAGTGTATTGTAGGGCTGTTAAAGGCAGATGGCGGATCCATCAAGGTTTTTGATAAAAATGTATCGTCTTTAACAAGTCATGAATTGAATGAATTACGTCAGAAAATCGGATTCCTTTTTCAAAGCGGTGCCTTGTATGATTCCATGACCGTGAAGCAAAACCTGGAATTCCCGTTGCGAAGAATAAAAAAAGATCTGACTGAAAATGAAATTGAAAAAAAGGTAGCTGAAGTATTGGAAAATGTGGGGTTGACCGATGCCTTGCACAAGATGCCATCGCAGCTTTCGGGCGGGATGCGCAAACGAATTAGCCTGGCCCGTTCCATTATTGTTGACCCGATGATCATACTGTATGATGAACCTACCACCGGGCTTGACCCTGTTACCTCCGATGAAATAAGTTCACTGATCAATGATGTTCAGAAAAAATATAAAACATCTTCGATCATAATTACCCACGATATTAAATGTGCCCTTAAAACAGCCGACCGGATCATTATGTTGGAAAATGGGGAGGTTTACCTGGAAGGGAAAGTTGCGGACTTTGAGAAATCAACCGACCCGTTTATCAAATCGTTCTTTCAATAAAGACAAATCGTATATCGTAAATCGTAAATCAAATAGCATGGATACTCAAACACAAAAATTCAAAGTACGCCTGGGTCTTTTTATTGCAGGAGGCCTGGCACTCTTCGTACTGGCCATATTCATCATTGGAAAACAAAAGCATCTGTTTAATCCTGTATTTAAACTTACCTCTACATTTTCGAATGTAAGCGGATTACAGGTTGGCAATAATATCCGCTTCTCGGGCATCAATGTAGGCACTGTTGACAACATCAGGATTATTAACGATTCAGCCGTGAGGGTTGATATGCTGGTAAAAAAAGATGTCCAGAAATTCATCAAATCAGATTGCGGGGTGGCCATAGGGTCGGAAGGGCTGATCGGCGATAAACTTTTATTGATTACCCAGGGAAGTGCTGAGGCACCGATGGCAAAGGATGGGCAACAACTTCTGTCAGAAGAGCCTGTTGAAATAGATGCAATCATGTCAAGTTTGCAGGTAACGGCAGGAAATGCCGAGGTTATTTCGCAGCAGCTTGCAGAGATCATGTATAAATTAAACAGCGGGCAGGGAACGCTCGGCCGGTTAATCCAGGATACGGCCATTGCGGAGGACTTCAGTCAGACCATGGTGAATATTAAAAGAAGCAGCAAAGGGCTGGATGAGAACATGGAGGCAGCCAAACACAATTTCCTGTTAAGAGGATATTTTAACAAGAAGGCAAAGGCAGCCGAAGAGAAGAGGCTTGAGGAAGAGAAAATAAAGGCAAAAGAGTTGAAAGCTGCTGAAAAAGAGCAAAAAAAGGCTAAGAAACAAAAAGCTAAAGATGAAAAAAAATAGGTTCTCAGTGTGAAACCAATTTACCGCTTTGAATTGTTTTGTGATTGCTGATTATGCTGTAGAAATAAACCCCTGAAGGAAGATTGCCGGTATTGATTGTGGTATATTCTTTGGCAAGGATTAACCTCATAACCATTTCCCCAAAAACATCGTACATCCTGAATTCGATTTCATCGAATTGCACTGCCTCATTTATCCTGATGACTGAACTTGAAACAAATGGATTCGGGTAAATTATAACGACTTCATTCTTCTTTGTTGTTTCCAGGGATTGAACATTTACGGCGGTACAGTTGGAATGAATGATGGGAGCAATGACATTGACTGCATTGGTTGTAAGAGCACCAACGGTTGTAAGTGCCCTGCCGTCAAGTTGCACACCCGTATTTAAAGCACCCAGGGCCCCATTGTTACATATGATCGATCCGGTAAAAACCGAATAGTTGTTAATACTCACTGCACCTTCAATCTTCCAGAATACATTTTTCGACTGCGTTCCGTTCGTCAGGATAACGTTTGAATAGGTACTGGTGGTCAGGGCGCCATTTATCTGGATGACAAATACGGCATCTGCATTATTCTGTGCATTCAGGTAAAGGTTACCTGTGAAAACAGTGGCAGCATTCAGAAGATAGGTATGCGGAGTAAGAACAAGGTTGTTTCCAAACTGTGCCGGATAGAGCAGCTCTATATCGTAGGGTAATGTGTTCAGGTAGGTATATACATTGTGCAAATCGTCAGCGCATTGTTGAGTGGAGGCATCCGGGATAGGATGGACAGTTCCGGTTACGAGCAACGGGTCGAAACCTGTAGTTAACCCCACATTTGTTCCAACATCACCGGTAACATAGGTAATACCCGTGTTTGTAACCGGCCCGTCGGAAGAAAATAAAGCATAACATTCTGTGGAGGCCAGTACCGGAGCTGTTGGTCCTGTCAGAACCGGGCTTCCGCAACCAATGGGTGTATAGGCCAGAACTCCGTCAACTGTTACAGCCCCGGTGGTAGAGAGTGCTCTTCCTTCGAGGGTATCACCTGTGTTCATGTTTATTGCGGCATTATTGGCAATCACAGTTCCCCGCATGGTGGTTCCTGTCGCCATACTGACGAGGCCTTCCACTTTCCAAAAAACATTGCACGCAAGGGCTCCATTTGTCAACTTGATTTGGGAGCCGGCACTGGTTGAAAATGATCCCTGTATCTGAAAAATAAACACTGCTTCCGTGTTACCTTGTGCATCGAGCGTAAGGTCTAAGTTTAAGGTTGCCGCACCGGAGATGGAATAGACTCCTGCATATAGAACCTGCCCGTTTCCAAGCAATGAGGCGGGGAAAAAAGTCGGAACGGCACTGTTCAGCTGATTATAGGCAATCAGCAGATCTGCTGCACATTGTGCACTTGCACCGTCGTTGTCGTGCATCACCCCGTTTACATTTCCGAAGCCAGTGCTGGAGCCACTGTTAGATCCTATATTGCCTGTAATTTGTGATATTCCCGAATTGGTTACCGCCCCGATACTTGAAAAAAGAACGAATCCGGCTGAAGTACCCAACTGGGGAGCCTGGGTAAAACCAATGACGGACGATAAAAGGAAAGCAAGGATGATCATTGCATTAAATAAATATGTTTTCATTTTGTGTTGTTTTGATGATCTGTGAATCTTCAGGTTGATTTTTTTCAGAAATCAGTTCCATCCTATTGGACGGTACAAATTTCCATCCAATCACACCTAAACTTGTTACACAATTTCATAAAAGAGTTACATCATTCACACATTAAAATTCCAGGATCAGTTGTTTAGTCACAACAGGAATGAATTAACCCCCTCCTTTTATCAGGCATCATAAAAGAGGCTGCTCTTTCGAGACAGCCTCTTTCGTTATAAACCAGTAAGTAAGTTACGCCCTCTGTTAGTTATTTACAAAGAACCTCTTGATTACCTTGTTTTGACTGTTCATGAAAACGACCAGGTACATTCCATTGGCCACAGGCCTGATGTCAATCTGTGTTTCAAATTCTCCGGCAGTGGTTGTTACATTACGCCTTTCGAATAACAGTTCACCTATCTGGTTGTAAACAATGATGTTGAAAGTATCGTCAACCGGGTAATTGATTGACACGGTAAAACGTCCGTTATTGGGAACAGGATAGATGGAAAATGATGCAGATGGCTGAATTTCCGGCACACCCACGACTTCGACCCATATTTTGTTGGAGATTCCCGACGAACAACCGTTTATGGTAACCGCTACCCAGTAATATCCGGTATTGTGGGTCACCGTATAGGTTTGATCAGTTGCACCGGGAATGCTATTCCCATTATAGTACCACTGGTTACCGGCAGGGGCGCTGCTGGTAAGAACAAAACCAGCCTGTGTTGCTGTTGGAGCAACCGGGATAGGATTTATAACAACGGTTGTGTTAGCCGAAGCAGAGCAACCTGCTTCAATAGTCACATTCAGACTATAAACACCTGCAATGACAGCCGTCACATTAGGAATTGTCGGGTTTTGAATATTGGAAGTAAAACCATTGGGTCCGGTCCATGCATATGAAATCATACCGGCAGGTCCTCCCGTTAAATTCAGGGTTGTACCCGTACAGAGTGGTCCGTTGTTGGCTGCAGTCGTTACAGGTTTGGCATATATGGTCACAGAAGTACTTGCTTCTGTAAAACAGCCATATGAATTGGTTCCAACCAATATATACTGACCGGTTGCCGCAGCTGTTACATTGGCAATGGTTGGGTTCTGAATAGTGGAAGTGAAACCGTCAGGACCTGTCCAGGCATAGCTGGCCAAACCTGAAGGTTGTCCGTAAAAATTCAGGGTTATGCCTTCACACATTGGACCATTGTTCGCTGCAGTGGTAACCGGGTTTTCATGAATAACGACTGTTGTCACGGCCGATCCTAGACAGCCCAGGGAATTGGTTGCCATCAGGTTATAATCCCCTGATGCAGCAATAGTCACATTAGCAATTGACGGGTTCTGGATGTTGGATGTGAATCCATTGGGTCCGGTCCATGCATAGGAGGTCATACCGGCTGGTCCCCCCAATAAGTTGAGAGTTATACCAGTACAAATCGGCCCGTTATTAGACGATGTAGCAACCGGAAGCGGATTAATCGTCACGATTACACTATGCATATTGGTACAACCTGTGGCGGTGATCGTTTCTACTACGGTATAGGTCGTCGTTACCAAAGGAGTAACAACCGGATTCGCAACTGTTGAAGTAAATCCTAAAGGCACGGAGGTCCAGCTGTAGGTATTGCCTGTTACGGCCGACGCACCAAGCGTGGTGCTTGTATTTAAACAAATCGCCCTGTCGGGTCCGGCAACTGCAGCGGGTAATGGATTAACCGTTACCACAACACTATTCGAATTGATACAGCCAGAAGCCGTGATGGTTTCTACAATGGTATACGTGGTATTTACCAATGGGGCCACCGTTGGATTCGCCAGAGTTGAAATGAAACCGGCAGGAACAGAAGTCCAGCTATAGGTGCTGCCCGTAACAGAGGCTGTTCCTAAAATGGTACTTGTATTTAAACAGATCGCCCGGTTCGCCCCCGCAACTGCTGCAGGTAAAGGATTTACGGTTACTAAAACACTATTCGTTTTGGTACAACCCGTAGCCGTGACAATTTCTACCACAGAATAGGTGGTCGTTACCAATGGGGTAACCAACGGATTGGCCAGGATAGAGACAAATCCTGCCGGCACTGAGGTCCAGCTGTAGGTACTGCCTAATACGGATGCCGCTCCCAGGGTTGTACTTGTACCTATACAGACCGCCCTGTTTGTGCCCGCTATAGCCGCCGGCAAGGGGTTTACTGTCAATGAAGCATTGGCTGAAGTATAACTTGGCTGAGAGGGCCCGGTTACAACAACATTATAATTTGGTGCAGCATCAGAGATCGTAACAGGGTTAATTGTAAGCGTATCATTGGTTGCGCCTGAGATATTTCCGCCATCGATCAAATTTACAAGTCCTTTTCTCCACTGGTATGCAAGACCTGTGCCTGATGCACTGACTGAAAAACTTACAGAACTTCCGGCACATCCGGTTTGGTTACTGGGATCTGTATTAATAGGTGAAGGAAGACTGGCTGTCATTCCACATGTTGTTAAAGCGCCATTGGTTGAAAATACTCTGCCGGTAAGTTTGGACCCCTGGAGCATGTCAATCGCGTCATGAGCTATAATTGCTCCTTTGAATATAGAATTTGTACCTACACTCACTGCCCCGGTACAAAACCAATATACATTTTTTGCCTGCGTTCCGTGAATCAATACAACTTTTGCGCCTGAGCCTGTTTCAAAAGCACCAAATGTCTTGATAACAAATACAGCATCGGCATTACCTTGTGCATCTAGGTAAAGGGTATCGGTAAAAGTTACAGCTGCGTCCATTTGGTAACAATGCGGTGTCAGGACCAGGTTGTGGCCAAACTCTGATGGATCCAGCAACTTAATATCAAAAGGAAGTCCGAGAAGGTAATTATAGACAAGCAGCAAGTCAGCCGCAGCCGCGTTTGTAGAGGGATCATTGAAATGAATGCCTCCCGTTACAGAATCAGGATTGAAACCTGTAGGAGGAACGGTATTCCCGCCAACGTCACCAATAATACGGGATGTTCCGCAATCACTTGCAGCCCCTGTAGTGGCAAATACTGCATAACTTCCTGAGGCAACGAATGTCGGAGCTGCAGGGCCGATTAAAACAGGGCTTCCGCAACCGATAGGGGTATAGGCTAAAAATCCCAATGCCCCGTTGGAAATAGTAATTGCCCCGTTCACTGTAAGCGCTCTTCCTTCGAGTGTGTCCTGGGCACCCATGGTAATTGCACCATGGGCAACAATATTTCCCTTCATGGCTACCCCGGCTCCTATATTTACAGCACCGCTAACCTGCCAGAACACGTTACATGCCTGTGCCCCGTTGATCAATTTGATTTTTGCATTCGGGTTTGCGGTAAATGCATAGGCCACTGCCGTGGGCGTTTTAAAAATAAAAACAGCATTGGGATTTCCCTGCCCATTCAAGGTAAGGTCTAAGTTCAGCGATGTTGCGCCTGGCATGAGGAAAATGCCCGGTCTGATGGTGGTACCATTTCCAATCACAGTTCCCAGAGTGGAATCTGTTATTGCTGAACCCAATGAATTATATGCAAAGAGTACATCTGACGCGCATTGAATACTTGCACCATCACCATCGTGCATGACACCGTTCACGTTTCCGAAATTGGTACTGGAACCGCTGTTCGTGCCTACATTGCCTGTCAGGTGGGTAAGATACTTATAAGTACCTACATTTGTCACTGCCCCAACACTTGTGAAAATAACAAAATCTGCAGCAGTTCCCAACGGGGGAGCCTGTGCAAACATCAAGGTTGGGAGTAAGAGCAGTATGACTACTTTTAAAGATCTCAGTAGCTGTGTTTTCATGTTTTTCTTGTTTAATTGTGAATGAATTTTCACAACAGGACAAAGGTCGATGGCTCCATTACAGGAAGTGTTACATAACTATTGAAATAAGTTACATCTTTCACACTTTTTCAATAATAATGCTATTCTTTGCCACATTATTGAAAATTTAAAGTGCTATTATTCCTACGTTGGTCGAGGCCCCGATAACCACTTGCACACCGGTTATCGTGACAGGTAGCAAAGGAAGATTTGGCGTTACCGATGCAATTTCTCCTATCGGAGTAACACTCCTCCGGATGGACCCGGTTATGGCGGCATCTATCATCCTGATTACTGGTTTAATTGATATTCGCCATTGCCTTTCAGGATAATTGATTGATTTGCATCAAAATCAACCTGATTTGCGTGGCTGACTGAAATGTGGGAATTATATAAAAAGATGAAAAAGTTGTGTAACACTTTTCGCATTAAACGAACAGATCTTTGTTTTTTTATTCACCAAAACAAACCAAAATGAAAAAAGCATTTCAGTTTCTTGCATTCTTTTCTATTATTCTTAGCCTGTCATTCACCTCCTGCGTGTCGAATAAAAAATTCATGGCTTCAGTGGCCAGAGCCGACAGGTTACAATTAGACAGCACAAATACGCATGGTCAACTGAATTCATGCAACGTGCAGGTAAAAAACCTTACCGGTGAAAAGGCCTCCCTCCTGAATGAGAATGCATTGATCCAAAGTGATTTAAAAGTTCTTTCAAAAGAATCAAAAATGACGATCGCCGATCAGGCAAAGCGGTTAAAAAACCTCCAGGACATGATTCAGTCCCAAAAGGATGTGATGGCCAATCTGAAGAATGTAATAACTGCCGCATTGCTGAATTATAAAGCCGATGAAATTTCAGTTTATATAAAAGACGGGCATGTTTATGTTTCGCTTGAAGAAAAACTGTTGTTCAAATCAGGCAGCGATGTGGTTGATCCCAAAGGGAAAGAGGCGCTCAAGTCTCTTGCACTGGTTCTTAATAGCACCAAAGACATCACGGTGGTGATTGAAGGCCATACAGATAATGTTCCCATTAAAACAAAGTTGTTTAAAGATAACTGGGATCTCAGTACGGCCAGGGCCACCTCCATCTTACGCATTTTGACAAAAGACGATGGTTTTGATCCGAATCGCATTACTGCATCAGGCAGAGGCCAGTTTCACCCCATAAAAACGAATGAAACAGCTGAAGGACGTGCAGCGAACCGCAGAACTGAAGTCATCCTCTCCCCTGACCTGAGTGAGCTATATAAGATTTTATATCAATAACATGAACCATCCGGCAACATCACCATAATCGTTAAGTATGTCAAATATGAAAAAAACAGGAATTCTCATTTTAATCATTGGGGTCGCCCTCACGTTGTTTACATTCTTCACTGTTTTTACAAAGGAAAAGGTTGTTGATATCGGAGCGATTGAAATTACCAGGGATAAACCGCACCACCTCAACTGGTCACCGCTGATTGGCGTGGCAGTCATGGCAGTCGGCGGGGTTTTATTGTGGCAGGGTTCAAAGAAATAACCGATAAATGTACTGTTGATATCACCGCTTTTCCCTGATTCCTTCTGGAGTTTCAAGCATGCCATGTGGTTTATTTCAAAGAAAGCCGCAGAGCCACCACTGGGTTTGATTACCGTTTCGGCCATGGTCGGACTTTTAAATGCCCCGAAGCATACCAGGCTTTATAAGCGGCTTGAGACAGAGAACAGGTTACTGAAAGAGAGCAGCGGGAACAATACCGACCTGACATTGAATTTTATTCCACGGATGAACTACCATGAACTCATGAATGGTTACAATAAAATCATTCACGATATCTATACAACAAAACCTTATTACCGCCGAATACGCAGATTGCTTTAGACGATATTCAGACGCCCGGCTGTAATGGTTGAAGCCGTAACCTTCTCCATCTATGGTTCCCATTTCAGAAAAGTTACGGGGTTAACGTCATTTTCCCCATTGCTTCAGATCAAACGAATCTCCAGGAAGAATCAATGATTCCTCCGCTGTGAACGATTACTTCCGCGACTGCCATGGTGTACCGGCGACCTTGACAATCGTACTATAATTTCATAACTTTGGTTGAGGAATTTTGAGTTTATCCATCTATTTTCTAGAACCTGAAAATAAGTTGGTTGAAGATCTTCATCAAAAATATGGTTTGCATCCGGTGCAAAATGGTGGTCAAATCCGAATTGCAAAAACTTGGCATTCATCATGCCAAAGTTGAATTGGGCGAAGTCGAGACCAGGGAGGAAATTACCCCGGAGCAATTTGAACAATTAAATGCTGCACTGAAAACCACGGGGTTGGAACTGATGGATGACAAGAAAAGCATCCTGGCTGAGAAAATAAAGGCAGTGATCATCGAACTGGTGCATTACAACGAGGATGAAATCAACATCAGCCATTCCGATTACCTGAGTAAAAAACTAAATCAGAATTACGCCTATCTTGCTCATCTGTTTTCCGAAGTAAAGGGAATTACCATTGAAAAATTTTACCTGGTCCATAAAATTGAAAAGGTAAAAGAACTTTTGGTATATGACGATCTCAGTCTTACCGAAATTGCATATCGTTTGCATTACAGCAGCATAGCCCATTTGTCAAATCAATTTAAAAAAATGACAGGACTGTCGCCGGCTCATTTCAAGGAACTAAGGCACAAAAGGTACAGTGTTTTAGGGAATGTGTGAATGATGTAAATTATTTCCAAAATTATATAACATTTTCGGGACTAAATGGATGCAACTTTGTTGTGTTGGATAATATTCACGTCATGCCCTATTTTAAAGGAGCCCAGGATAAAACCAGGGAAGAACTCCTGAAAGGAGTTATGGAATTACGGAATGAGCATGATGCATTGGTAGCATCATACGAAAAGGATATTTCGGATCACAACCGGGCTGAACAGAAATTGACTGTTTCGGAAATCCGCTATCGCCGTCTTTTTGAATCAGCCAAAGATGGAATCCTCATCCTTGATTCGGAAACGGGGAGGATAATGGATGTAAATCCATTTTTAATTGAACTGCTGGGCTATTCCAAAGAACAATTCGTGGAAAAAGCAATCTGGGAAATCGGATTTTTCAGGGATATTATTGCCAATTATGATAAGTTCCTGGAATTACGGCAAACGGGATTTGTCCGTTATGATGATTTGCCGCTCGAAACGGCAGAAGGGCAAAAAATCAATGTTGAGTTTGTAAGCAACGTATATACTGAAGGTGATCATTCAGTAATTCAATGCAATATCCGCGATATTACCAAACGCGTGAAAATTGAGAAAGAAATACACAGGGTCAATAGTTTTATGGAATCGATCGTTGAGAATATTCCGGACATGATCTTTCTGAAGGACGCAAACACCTTGAATTTCGTTATGTTTAACAAGGCAGGAGAAGAGATGCTGGGTATTCCGCGTCAAGAAATCCTGGGGAAGAGTGATCATGATTTCTTCTCAAAAGAACTGGCCGATGCCTTTATTGAAAAGGACAGGCAGGTTTTGCTTAACAAGATGATGTTTGATATTCCTGAAGAACCTATTCAGACCAGGGATAAGGGGAAAAGGATTCTACATACCAAAAAGGTTCCGATTCTGAATGCCCAGGGTGAACCCGTGTATTTGCTGGGCATTTCAGAGGACATCACAGAACGCAAGCAGGCAGAGGCAGATTTAATACGCGCCAAAGAGCATGCCGAAGAGAGCGACCGGTTGAAATCGGCTTTTCTTGCCAATATGAGCCATGAAATCAGAACACCCATGAATGGCATCCTGGGTTTTGCCGGATTACTGAAAGAACCAGGATTAACGGGTGAAGAACAGAAAAAATTTATCGGCATCATCGAAAAAAGCGGTCGCCGGATGTTAAATATCATCAACGACATTGTCTGTATCTCAAAATTAGAATGCGGACAAATGGAGATCTCCCTTGCAGAGACGAATGTAAACTTGCAGATGGAATACATCTATTCATTCTTGAAACCGGAAGTGGAGATAAAAGGGATGCAGATCCTTTATAGTAAGTCATTGCCTGAAAAAGATGCAATCATCATTACCGACTGCGAAAAAATCTATGCCATTCTGACAAACCTTGTTAAAAACGCCATTAAATTCTCCCACGCCGGCATCATTGAAATCGGATTTAAAAAAAAGAATCAGTTCCTTGAATTTTTCGTGAAAGATTCCGGCGAGGGCATTCGTCTGGACATGAAGGAGATCATTTTTGAACGTTTCAGGCAAGGCAGCGAATTGATCAACCGGAATTATGAAGGAGCAGGATTGGGATTATCCATTTCTAAAGCCTACGTGGAAATGCTGGGTGGTAAAATATGGGTAGAAAGCGAGTTTGGAAAAGGTTCTACATTTTTTTTCACCATTCCTTACCATACCGGACCGGATGAAAAAAATATATTTAAAAAGGTTACTAAGGTTGAAGGGAAGGGGAATCAGATCAGGAATCTGAAAATACTGATTGCCGAAGACGACGAATCATCGGAAATGCTCATCACAATGGCCGTGAATATATTCAGTAAAGAAATTTTAAAAGCAAGAACCGGAACCCAGACTGTGGAGATTTGCCGTAACAACCCGGATATCGACCTGGTGCTTATGGATATAAAAATGCCGGAAATGGACGGATATACAGCCACCCGGCAAATCCGCCAGTTCAACAAAGAGGTGATTATCATAGCACAAACCGCCTTTGCCCTGACCGGCGACAGAGAATTGGCAATATCGGCAGGATGTGATGACTATATTACTAAACCTTTCAACAAAGAAGCTTTGACGGTTTTATTGAAAAGTGTTTTAATAAATAAGAAAATGAAACCTCATGCAGATATAAAAAATATCACAAACAATACCGTTCAACTGGTTTAGCCGGATTTCTTTCTCTTTAAGAAAAAGTGTGAATGATGCAACTTATTTCTGAAATTATGTAACGGTTTTCCGGAATAAAGGGATCCAACTTTGTTGTGCAGGTCAATATTCTTTTATACTCACCTTATGAAACAAACAACTTTATCGAAAAATGATCTGGTTAAGAAGAAAAAACCTGATGCGTTAATCATTGCTAAAAGAGAGCTTGCCTTTCAAAACGAAGAGAAAAAGAAGCGGGCTGCCGAGCTTGTCATTGCTGACAAAGAGCTTGCCTTTCAAACCGAAGAAAAAGAGAAACGGGCTGCTGAGCTAATCATCGCCGACAAAGAACTTGTTTTTCAAACCGAAGAGAAAGAGAAACGGGCTGCCGAGCTTGTCATCGCTGACTTAGAACTTGTTTTTCAAACTGAAGAGAAAGAGAAACGGGCTGCCGAGCTTGTCATCGCTGATAAAGAACTTGTTTTTCAAACCGAAGAGAAAGAGAAACGGGCTGCCGAGCTTGTCATTGCTGACAAAGAACTTGTTTTTCAAACCGTAGAGAAAGAGAAACGGGCTGCCGAGCTTGTCATAGCAGACTTAGAACTTGTTTTTCAAACAGAAGAAAAAGAAAAGCGGGCAGCAGAATTAATTATTGCCAACAAAGAGCTTGTCTTCCAAAACAGGGAGAAAGAAAAGCGGGCAGATGAGTTAATCATTGCCAACAAAGAACTTGCCTTTCAAAACGAGGAGAAAGAAAAGCGGGCAGCAGAATTAGTCATTGCCAACAAAAAACTTGCCTTTCAAAACAGGGAGAAAGAAAAGCGGGCAGATGAATTGATCATCGCCAACAAAGAACTTGCCTTTCAAAACAGGGAGAAAGAAAAGCGGGCAGATGAGCTAATCATCGCCAACAAGGAACTTGCCTTTCAAAACGAAGAGAAAGAAAAGCGGGCAGATGAGCTAATCATCGCCAACAAGGAACTTGCCTTTCAAAACGAGGAGAAAGAAAAAAGGGCAGCAGAATTAATCATAGCCAACGATAAGCTTGCCTTACAAAATACAGAGAAAGAAAAACGGGCAAAAGAGTTAATCATTGCCAACAAAGAACTTGCCTTTCAAAACAGGGAAAAAGAAAAACGGGCAGATGAGTCAATCATTGCCAACAAAGAACTTGCCTTTCAAAACAAGGAAAAAGAAAAGCGGGCAGATGAGTTAATCATTGCCAACAAGGAACTTGCCTTTCAAAACGAGGAGAAAGAAAAACGGGCAAAAGAGTTATTCATTGCCAACAAAGAACTTGCTTTCCAAAACAGGGAGAAAGAAAAGCGGGCAGATGAGTTATTTATTGCCAACAAAGAACTTGCCTTTCAAAACGAGGAGAAAGAAAAAAGGGCAGCAGAACTGATCATTGCCAACAGAGAACTTCTTCTTCAAAACATAGTGAAAGAAAAACGGGCGGCAGAGTTAATCGTTGCCAACAAAGAACTCGCCTTTCAGAATGAGGAGAAAGAAAAACGGGCGGCAGAGTTAATCGTAGCCAACAAAGAACTTATCTTTCAGAATGAGGAAAAGGAAAAACGGGCGGCAGAATTAATCATTGCTGACATAGAACTTGATTTTCAAAACGAAGAAAAAGAAAAACGGGAAGCTGCAAATAAAGAACTGGAAGCCTTCAGCTATTCTGTTTCCCATGATCTCCGGGCACCTCTCCGGCATATAGGTGGTTTTGTTGATTTACTGATAAAAAACAATTCATCGCAACTCGACGAGAAAGGATTAAGATATCTAAATACCATTTCAGAGTCATCCAGTGAAATGGGGAACCTCATCGATGCATTGCTGTCATTTTCAAGGATAAGCAGGACCGAATTACAACGAACATATATTAATTCAAAAAAACTGGTTTCCAAGATACTTAAAACTTTTAGCGATGAACTAGAAGGCAAAAATGTTGAAATTAACATATCAGAACTTCCGGATACAACGGGTGACGAAAATATGATCAACCAGGTTTGGGTCAATCTTATTTCCAATGCTTTGAAATATTCACGGAACAAAGAAAAAGCAGTGATTGAGATCGGAGGTAAAATAGAGAATGATAAAACAATATTTTATATCAGGGATAATGGCGCCGGCTTTGATATGAAGTATGCTGATAAACTATTCGGCGTTTTCCAGAGGCTTCATAAAGCCAAGGATTTTGACGGGATAGGGATCGGGCTTGCAAATGTGAACAGGATCGTTACACGGCATGGCGGGAAATGTTGGGCCGAAGGTGAAGTAGATCATGGCGCAGCATTTTTCTTTAGTATACCTTCTAACTAACCATCATTAATAAAGAATCAACACATGAATGCAGAAGTAAAAAGAATCCTTATCGTGGACGACAGCCCTAAAGATGTTGAACTTACCGTTGCTGCTCTTGCCGAAAACAATATTGCCAACGATATTATTGTTGCAGAAGACGGAGAAGAGGCGTTGGATTACCTGTATAAACGTGGCAAATTTGCTAAAACTGATGGTTTTCCAGCTGTTATTCTGTTAGACATAAAAATGCCAAAGATGAATGGAATGGAGGTGCTTAAACATATCCGCTCCAATCCTCAGTTTAGATTAATCCCAGTAATCATGGTTACATCTTCCCGTGAAGAAAGGGATCTGGTTGATAGTTACAAACTTGGCGCTAATTCTTATGTGGTTAAACCAGTTGATATTGTTCAGTTCATTAATTCAATTAAAATTTTGGGACAATACTGGGCTGTCATTAACCAACCGCCGCCAGAAGGTAAACCGTAGTGAATACTATTCAAAAACTATAAACAGAACCCTGTTACAGGGGTTTAATTAAAAGCATCTCAACTGATGAAACTAAATGTTCTTCAAAAACTTTTAATCTTTTCTTTCATTATTCTGGCAGGCAACGGGATTACTGGTTATATTATATTTAAAAACAATCAAAAAGTTCTTGATTCTGCCCGATGGGTGCGACACACGGAGAAGATTATTGACATTTCGGGCGACATACTATCTCTTGGCAAAGATATAGAAACCGCTTCGCGGGGTTATGTTATTACGAAGGACAGTTTATTTCTTGAACCCTTATATACTGCCGAACGAAGAACAACTGATTATATCGCACAACTCAGACAACTTACGCAGGATAATTCCGAACAGCAGCATCATGTCGATTCTCTTAATTTTTATTTACACAAACGGTTGGATTTTTCATACCAGATGGTTGAATTAAGAAATAAACATGGATTGGCTTCGGCAATTGCTTATGTTTCTTCTAAAAAAGGCAAACAATATACCGATCATATCCGCCGAACTTCTAGTGATATTCAGCAAAAGGAAACCATCATACTGAATCAAAGACGGACAATAAACGAGGAAAGTCTGGCAATGTTCAACCTTGTTTTGGTGGTTACGTTGATTTCAATGGCAGTGTTTACCATTCTTCTGTTATTAATAGCCACCCGGAATATTTTAAATCAGAATAAAGATAAGGAAAAGCGGTCAAAAGAATTAACCATTGCGAATAAAGAACTTCTTTTTCAAAACGAAGAAAAAGAAAAACGGGCAGAGGAATTATTTATTGCCAACCAAGAACTTGTCTTTCAAAAAAATGAGATTGAAAAACGGGAGACTGAAAATAAAGAACTCGAAGCATTCAGCTACACGGTCTCACACGATTTGCGCGCACCACTTCGTCACATTGGTGGTTTTATTGATCTGCTCATTAAAAATAATTCTTCGCAACTCAATGAGACAGGGTTAAGATATTTGAACACCATTTCAGAGTCATCCCATGAAATGGGGAATCTGATCGATGCATTATTGACATTTTCGAGATTAAGAAGAACCGAGCTTCAACGAACAAGACTAAATTCAAAAAGCCTGGTAACACGGGCGTTTAAAACTTTCAGCGATGAATTGACAAGAAAAAATATAGAACTAAATATATCAAAGCTTCCTGATACATTGGGCGATGAAAATTTAATCGTCCAGGTTTGGGTGAATCTGATCTCCAACGCTTTGAAATATACCCGCAACAAAGAAAAAGCTGTGATTGATATTGGAGGTGTCATTGAGAACGGTTACACGACCTTTTTTATCAGGGATAACGGCGTCGGATTTGACATGAAATATGTAAATAAACTTTTCGGCGTATTCCAGCGGTTGCATAAAGTCAGTGATTTTGAAGGAATCGGCATCGGGCTTGCCAATGTGAACAGAATCGTAATGCGGCATGGCGGAAAATGCTGGGCAGAAGGTGAAGTTGGCAAAGGCGCAACATTTTCATTTAGTTTATCAAATAATTAACATCGTTTTTAAAGAATTCAATTATGATTACAGAAGTAAAAGGAATCCTCATTGTTGACGACAGTCCTAAAGATGTGGAACTTACTATCGCAGCTCTTGCTGAAAAGAACCTTGCCAACGAGGTTGTTGTTGCAGAAGACGGGGAAGAGGCCTTGGATTATCTTTATATGCGTGGCAAATTTGCAGATAAGAATGGCCTTCCAGCAATTATTCTGTTGGATATAAAAATGCCTAAGATGGATGGAATAGAAGTGCTTAAACACATTCGTTCCAATCCTCAGTTTAAGTCAATCCCTGTTATCATGGTAACATCGTCACATGAAGAAAGGGATCTGGTCGAGAGTTACAGCCTCGGCGCCAATTCATATGTGGTTAAACCTGTTGATATTGTTCAGTTTATTGATGCAATAAAAGTTTTGGGAATATATTGGGCTGTAATTAATCAATCCCCACCAAGGCCACATATATAATCAGGTTTAATGAATAAATCATAATTGATGTCTTCATCTATGGATAAAAAAATAAAAATACTGCATCTCGAGGATTCTCTAAAAGATTCTGAATTGATACATTCTTTGATTGAAAGTAGTGGAATCAGGCATGTTTATTTTTTGGCTGACAACGAAAAAGACTACCTGAATATTCTGGAAAAAGAAAATATTGATTTAATATTATCTGACTACTGCTTACCCGATTATAATGGCAACGAAGCTCTAAAGGTTGCAAAAGGAAAATTTGCTGATCTGCCTTTCATATTTGTTTCAGGCACAATGGGCGAAGATGTAGCTATTAAAGCGATGTTAAACGGGGCAACGGATTATGTGCTCAAAAATAAACTAGAGCGGTTGGTTCCTGCAATAAAAAGAGCACTGCACGAACATGAGCTTGAGATAAAGCGTAAGCAGGCGGAGATAAACCTTAAAGAGAAAAACGAATTAATTGAAGCACAAAACGAAAGGTATATTCAAATCAACAAAGAACTTGCCTTTCAAATCGAAGAGAAAGAAAAACAAACGCTTGAACTGATAAAATCCAAGGAAAAAGCAGAAGAGAGCGATAACCTGAAATCGGCATTTCTGCACAATCTGTCGCATGAAATACGTACCCCCATGAACCAAATTCTGGGTTTTGCTAATTTCCTCAAGGAACCAGAGCTTACAGAAAGTGACCGTGATGAGTACATCGGTATCATCAATAGCCAATCCCATAAACTTTTACATATTATTACAGATATCGTTGAAATTTCTAAAATTACGACTGGACAGGTGGATTTAAAACTCTGCTCATTCAATCTGGTAGAAATGATGGATGAATTGTTGGCAAACTACAGACCTAAAGCGGAGCACCGGAATCTGAAGCTGAGTTTATCAAAAAAAATAACAAATGCAGATTCTAATATCCAGGGAGATCAAATAAAATTAAAGGAGGTTTTCAGTCATCTGATCGAAAATGCAATCAAATTTACAGATGAAGGGAGTATCGATATTGAATATAGCAGGGCAGGCGACAGGTTAATCTTTGCCGTAAAAGATACAGGTATTGGGATAAAGGTAGAGGAAAAACAGGCAATTTTTGACCAGTTCCGCCAGATAGAGATCACGATGGCCAGGAAATATGGCGGACTGGGCCTTGGCCTTTCCATTTCTAACGCATATGTCCGGATGATGTCAGGAGTGATCAAGGTGGAATCAGAGCCTGGAAAAGGGAGTACCTTTATTGTTGAATTACCATACCTGCCAGCAAACCAGGATTCCGCACCTGTTACAGCGGTTAAACTGCCCACAGTCTCTTGCCGTCCCGATTGGAAAAATAAAACCCTGCTCATTGCAGAGGATGAAGAGTCGAATTATCATTATCTCAAGGCCGTGTTGAAATCAACAGGTATTCATCTCCTTTTTGCTGTTAATGGAGTTGAAGCGGTCGAACTATGCAAAGTTCACCCGGAGATTGTGCTTGTGCTTATGGACATTAAAATGCCAAGAATGAATGGACTGGAAGCAACCAGGATCATCAAATCCTTCCGCAGTGATCTTCCGGTCATCGCCATTACAGCATTTGCCATGACAAGAGACAAGGAGAATTTCCTCGAATCCGGATGCGATGACTATTTACCCAAACCATTAAAACGGGATGATCTGATCGCCATCATTCAGAAACATATAAGCAGCCGGAAATAGAAGAAGAGGGATAGTTTTTGCAGTACCCCGTTGAAATAAAAAAGTGTGAATCATGTAAACAATTGATAAAATTATGTAATGGTAAGCGGAACTGCGACACATAACTTTGTTTCTGAAATTAACATCTCAAATTAAAAACAAAACCAATGAAAAGAACAATGATGATCCTGGCTGTAACGGCATTTGTGGCAGGCACCACAATGACCGGCTGCCAGTCGTCGGCTGAAAAAGTTGAAAATGCCCAGGAAAAAGTGCAGGCTGCAGAGGATAATGTGGTAGCTGCTAATCAGGAATTAGACCAGGCCCTGAAAGATTCAATTCAGCAATTTAGAAAAGAATCTGAAGCCGCACTCAACGATAATGAAAAAAGTATCGCTGAAATAAAGGTAAAAATAGCAAAGGAGAGACAGGAAAACAGGGCCCATTATGATAAAAGACTGGCTGAGTTGGAGCAGAAGAACATTGAAATGAGAAGAGACCTGGAAGAATTCAATGAAGTGCAAAAAGATAAATGGGATTCCTTCAGACTCAGGTTCAAACATGATATGGACGAACATGCAAGGGCCGTGAGAGATTTTTGGAGAGGGAAAAGGTAATTCAGGAACAAGTTATTTTATTTACAAACAATTTAATAAAAACAATCATGGGAAACTTACTATACATCATCGCGGTAATCCTGCTCATAGGATGGGCAGTCGGATTCTTTGCTTACAGTGCCGGAGGCATCATACACGTTCTGCTTGTTATTGCAATTATTGCTGTTATAATCAGGATCATTCAGGGAAGAAAAATCTTTTAACGCGTGAAAGATCACGAATTAATACTACCATTTTATGCAAGGGTAGCCATTTTTCTGATCGGTCTGTTTGTCTTACTGGCGATGTTATACATCGCCCAGGGCATTGTTGTGCCAATCATTTTTGCTGTTATTATTGCTATTCTGCTTCAGCCGGTGGTTGATTTTTTTGTACGAAAAAAAATCAACAGGGTGATTGCCATCATCATGACTTTGTTCCTGACTTTTTTAGTCATCGCGGCATTTGGCGCATTAATGTTTTCGCAGGCAAGCCGCTTCAGCGAATCCTGGCCGATTCTGGTCGACAAATTCACTGCGATACTCAATCAGACCACCCAATGGGCCTCCGGCTATTTCGACATTAATCCTCACAAAATCGACGGATGGCTTCTTAAGACCAAGGGAGAACTCATCAACAACAGCAGTGCTGCGATCGGACAAACACTCGTCAGTGTGGGTGGCGGGATTGTGGTATTGCTTCTGGTGCCGGTGTATATTTTCATGATCCTGTTTTATCAGCCTCTCCTGCTTGATTTTATCAGGAGGCTCTTCGCCGAAACCCATCAAACCAAAGTGAGCGAGATTGTTACCCAAATCAAATCTGTTATTCAGCGATACCTGATCGGACTGGTTATTGAGGCTGTGATTGTAGCAGCACTTGATGCAACGGCACTTCTGATCATTGGAATCGATTATGCCATCCTGCTTGGCATAATCGGAGCCCTGCTCAATGTCATTCCCTATATCGGCGGTATCGTGGCTGTGGCATTGCCCATGATGATTGCCATTGCAACCAAGTCAACAGCCTGGTATGCCCTGTATGTCCTGGCAGCCTATTATTTCATCCAGCTGATCGACAACAATTACATCGTTCCGAAGATCGTTGCCTCCAAAGTAAAGATCAACGCGCTTTTCTCCATCATCGTGGTACTGGCGGGGAATGCCTTGTGGGGAATACCCGGGATGTTTCTTTCCATACCGCTCCTGGCTATCATAAAACTCATTTTTGATCACATCGAGCCATTAAAACCATGGGGCTTCTTATTGGGAGACACGATGCCTTCCATTCTAAAAATCAAACCGATTCTGAAAATCAATCCGATTTTTAAAAAAATAATTGCAAAAACAAAATGATAAACCTAACCAAAACCGGTGTGCTACTGGCACCAAGCGGATTGGAATTTGAAGTCGAAGGCGTATTAAATCCCGCGATCATAAGAGAAGGCGACTTTGTCCATATCTTCTACCGGGCTGTGCGGAAAGGGAATTATTCGTGTATCGGCTATTGCAGGCTGGACGGCCCGTTAACCATTTCCGAACGATGGGATAAGCCCTTTATGGTTCCTGAATTCGAATATGAATCACATGGGATTGAAGATGCACGCGTTGTAAAGATCGATGACCTGTTTTACATGACCTATACGGCATACGATGGGACCAATGCCCGCGGGGCCGTAGCCACATCCAATGACCTGCTTCATTTTAAAAAACAGGGGATCATTGTTCCCCAGATCACCTATTCTCAATTTGTGTACATGGCCGAATCGGCTGCCAAGGTAAACGAAAACTATTACCGTAATCATAAATTTTATTACCAGGAGGCAGATTCTGAAAAGAAAATAATGCTATGGGATAAAAATGTCATTTTCTTTCCCCGGAGGATCAATGGGAATCTGGTATTTCTCCATCGGATCAGGCCAGGAATTCAAATTGTTTCGGTGAACAGCTTAAAGGAAATCTCGAAAGAATTCTGGGAGACCTATTTTCTCAGCATGCAGGATGATATCGTAATGGATCCGGTTTATCCGCATGAGTCAAGCTACATTGGGGGTGGCTGCCCTCCTATTGAAACTGAGCATGGTTGGCTACTGATCTATCATGGGGTGGAAGAAACTGAGCGGGGCCGTGTTTATTCTGCCTGTGCCGCATTACTGGATCTGAATGATCCGTCAATTGAAATAGCACGGTTGCCCTATCCCCTGTTCTCCCCTGAATATGATTGGGAATTAATCGGCGAGGTAAACAACGTTTGTTTTCCAACCGGAACGGCCTTATTCGGGAATACCCTTTTTATCTATTATGGCGCTGCTGACAGCGTTATTGCATGCGCTTCGGTAAATCTGCCTGAGCTGCTGGCCGAATTGTTAACTTTTACTACCAAAGATGGAAAATAAAACCCTTGCCGGCGAACTGGCAGAAATCCTGTTTATCACCTCCTATCCACCAAGAGAATGTGGCATTGCCACCTATTCACAGGATCTGATCAAGGCGCTGAATAATAAATTCAGTAATTCGTTATCGATCAAAGTTTGTGCCCTGGAATCAAATGGGTTAACCTTTCCCTATCCCGATGAAGTAAAATATATTCTTAAAACATCGGTTGCCAAAGATTATAAAAAACTGGCTTTAAACATCGAACAGGACAATAATATCAAAATCGTGTTGATCCAGCATGAGTTTGGTTTCTTTCATAAACAGGAAAAGCCATTTCTGAATTTATTGGATGAAATTTCAAAGCCGGTTGTTGTGGTTTTTCATACTGTACTTCCCCATCCTGATAAACATTTAAAATCAGTCATAATCAGAATTGAAGCAGCATGCAAATCAATCATTGTCATGACCCATACTTCGGCTGATATTTTGATGAATGAATATGGATTGGCACTCGAAAAAATATCGGTGATCGCCCATGGGACCCATTTGGTAACCCATTTAAGCAAAAACATCCTGAAGGAAAAATATGGATTAAAGGGCCGTAAGGTGCTGACCACCTTCGGTCTGCTCAGTTCCGGGAAGAGTATCGAAACAACCCTTGATGCCTTACCTGCCATTGTAAAGCAAAGCCCTGAAGTCATTTTCCTGATCATCGGAAAAACGCATCCCGAAGTAGTGAAGCAGTATGGTGAACAGTACAGGGAGATGCTTGAGCAAAAGGTCATAAAGCACGCGCTCCAGGATCATGTGATTTTTATCAACAACTACCTGTCACTGCCCCACCTGCTTGAATATTTGCAGATGACCGATATCTACCTGTTTACCAGTAATGATCCAAATCAGGCTGTAAGCGGCACTTTTGTCTACGCCATGAGTTGTGCATGCCCCATTATCTCCACCCCCATTCCGCATGCAAGGGGGGTTTTAACTGAAGACACCGGGATCATTTTCGATTTTGGCAACTCAAAACAGCTGGCCGATGGGGTCAATCGGTTACTCAATAATGAGCCCCTGCGCAGGCATATCAGCACAAATACGCTCCAAAAGATAGTCTCTACTGCCTGGGAAAATTCCGCAGTTGAGCACGCCATGTTGTTTGATAAAATAACAAACGATCATTTATCAATTCAATATGATCTCCCCACTATCAATCTGAGTCATTTGAACAGGATGACGACCAGTAACGGGATCATCCAGTTTTCGAAAATAAATCAGCCCAACCTTAAATCTGGCTACACCCTCGATGACAATGCCAGGGCCATGATTGCCATGTGTATGCAGTTTAAGCTGACCAGAGAGTCCAAAGATTTACCGGCCATTTACACCTATCTCAGTTTCATAAAAGGCTGCCAGCTGCCGGCCGGCAATTTTTTAAATTATATGGATACCTGTTGCTTTTTTACCAAACAAAACCAGGCGGAAAATCTTGATGATTCAAATGGAAGAGCGGTCTGGGCCCTTGGATATTTAATTTCACTGACCGGTATTATACCCGGGTCCATGATATCGGAGGCTGAAAGCCTTCTTGAAAAAGCCCTGGACCATCTCAGAACAATCCATTCGACAAGGGCCATGGCTTTTGCCATCAAAGGATTATATTACTTCCAGCAGGCAAAAAAGTCTCCTGAAAAGAAGTTCTTGTTGCAAACTTTAGCGAATCGCCTGGTTCAGATGTACAGGCATGAATCAACCCAAACATGGGCGTGGTTTGAGGGTTACCTCACCTATGCCAACAGCATCCTGCCCGAAGCATTATTATATTCATGGCTGCTGATCAGGGAACCGGTTTATAAAGAGATTGCACTCACCTCCTTTGATTTTTTATTGTCAAAAATATTTAATAAAAACGGGATCGAAGTAATTTCAAACAGGAGCTGGCTTCATCGGGGAGAAAAGGCCGGCCATTTTGGTGAACAACCCATTGATGTTGCCTATACCATCATGACCCTCAGCAAATTTTACGATGTATTTATGGGTGATCACTACCATACAAAGATGGAAACCGCATTCAACTGGTTTTTAGGAAACAACCGCCTGCACCAGATTGTTTACAATCCCTGCACTGGAGGCTGTTATGACGGATTGGAGGATAAGAACGTGAATCTGAACCAGGGAGCGGAGTCAACCGTGAGTTATCTCATGGCCAGGTTGACCATGGAAAAATATAACAATCCGGACCGGCCACTCCGGAATCATTTGCGAAATCAGGACATTTTGCACACAAAACAGAGGATACGTTTTTATTCTACCGACCATAAAAAAATAAAACAGGTTGAAAATATATATTAAATACATGGTGAGTTCCCGCTGTAAAATGGCGGTGAAATTAGCATTGAAAAACCTCGGACTGCATTTTATCGTGGTAGACCTTGGCGAAGTGGAGATCATGGAAAATATTTCTGCTGATCAGCGCGAACAATTGGTAAAAGCACTCCATAGTTCCGGACTTGAACTGATGGATGATAAAAGAGCGATCCTGATTGAAAAAATAAAAAATGCCATTATTGAAATGGTTCATCACAACTCAGAAATGATCAAAATTAACTTTTCCGATTTTTTAAGCAAAAAACTAAACCACGATTACACCTACCTGGCCAATCTGTTTTCAGAAGTGCAGGGAACCACCATCGAGCATTTTATCATTGCGCATAAAATTGAACGGATAAAAGAATTGATCATCTACGATGAATTGACCATTTCGGAAATTGCCTGGAAGATGAATTACAGCAGTGTGGCGCATCTGTCCAACCAATTTAAAAAAGAAACCGGGCTCTCCCCTTCCCATTTCAAACAATTAAAGACCAAAAGGCGGAGTCCCATTGAAGAAATTGTAAGTTAAAAATCAGGAATATGGCTATAATAAAAGAGACGAAAGAACTGATCGCTGCCCGCAAAACAATTTACCTTCAAAAAGAGGAGAATAAAAAGCTGGCAGGTGAATTACTTCTGGCCCGGAAAGAACTTGCCTCTCTCAAAATAGAGAAGGGAAAACGTGCAAAAGAGCTGGGAATTGCCAACATAGAACTTGCCTTTCAAAAGGATGAGAAGGGAAAACGTGCAAAAGAGTTAATTATAGCCAATTATGCAAGAAGCATCATTGAAGCCAGCCGCGATCCATTATTTACGATCAGTCCTGCAGGAAAGATCACCGACATGAACGATGCCTCGGTTAACATCACCGGAATTTCACGGGAGGATCTCACAGGAACCGACTTCTTCGACTATTTTACCGCACCTAAAAAAGCAAGGGATGTGTACAGGAAGGTCTTTGCAAAAGGTTTTGTTACCGATTACCCGCTCACTATCCGGGATGAAAAGTTAACCGATGTGTTATTTAACGGCTCTGTTTATAAAGATGACAAGGGGAATGTGCTTGGTGCAGTAGTCGTAGCCAGGGACATTACGGATCAAAAAAGAATTGAAAAGGAACTGACAGAGGCCATTGTTTTTGCCGAACTGGCAACATCGATTGCTGAGGAGGCAAAAATAAATGCAGAAAGTGCTACAAAAATAGCCGAAAGCGCAGTAAAGGCAAAACAGCAGTTTCTGTCGAACATGAGCCATGAAATCCGTACCCCCATGAATGCCATCATCGGATTTACTAAAGTAGTTTTAAAAACAGAACTGTCGGCAAAGCAAAAAGAGTATCTGACCGCCATTAAAATGAGTGGCGATGCATTGATCGTGCTGATAAACGACATTCTCGACCTGGCCAAAGTTGATGCAGGGAAAATGATATTTGAACAGATACCATTTAAAATGTCCCTATCGATATCGGCTATGCTTCACCTGTTTGAGACAAAAATTCTTGAAAAGAACCTGGAACTGATCAAGGAATATGACCCTAATATTCCCGATGTGCTGGTGGGCGACCCTGTACGCCTGCACCAGATTATTTTAAACCTGGTAAGCAACGCGGTGAAGTTTACTTCCAAGGGATCTATCAAAGTGTCTGTACGCCTGCTGAATGAAGATGAGGAGAAGGCAACCATTGAATTTTCCGTTACAGATACGGGGATTGGAATAGCTGAAAACAAACTGGAGAAAATTTTTGAAAATTTCCAGCAATCATCCAGCGGGACTTCAAGATTATATGGAGGGACAGGACTTGGACTGGCCATCGTTAAACAGTTGGTTGAGCCGCAGGGCGGGACCGTGTGGGTAAAAAGTAAAATTGATATTGGCTCTACCTTTAGTTTTAAACTGACTTTCCAAAAAACCAATGCTGATGCTGAAACAGAAGCAGAAACAGCAGAGCTGGACACGGAAATCAGAACCATCAGGGTTTTGGTGGCGGAGGATATAGCACTCAATCAGCTGCTGATGAAGACCCTGCTGGATGATTTTGGATTTGAATGCGATATTGCTGCAAATGGAAAAATAGCCACCGAACGACTGCAGACTAAAGCCTACGATATTATTTTGATGGACCTTCAGATGCCCGAAATGAACGGATTTGAAGCCACCGAGTTTATACGTGAAAAACTGAACTCCGCCATTCCCATCATCGCTCTCACTGCGGATGTTACTACAGTCGACCTGACGAAGTGTAAAATGGTCGGCATGAATGATTACATCGCAAAACCTGTTGACGAGCGGTTATTGTACAGTAAAATAGTCAGTTTGGTAAAGAATCCATCCGGCTTAAAATACAAGCCAGTGGATGAAACGTCCGATGAGAGCACTATTAAATTGAAATGTACCGATCTGGATTACCTGATCCGCCGTACAAAATCAAACCCCACATTGATGATGGAGATGATTTCACTCTATCTCGAACAAACACCGCCGTTGATCCAGGCTATGAATCAAAGTTTCAAAAACAAGGACTGGAACTCACTTTACTCGGCTGTACATAAGATGATCCCCTCTTTTGCCATCATGGGGATCAGCCTGGATTTCGAAGATATGGCAAAAAAAGTACAGGAATATGCAAGCACCCAAAAACAGGAGGACGGGATCCACGACATGGTGGTAAAACTCGCCAATGTTTGTTCGCAGGCATGCAATGAACTTCAGGAGGAGTTAAACAGAATAAAAAAAGCTACTACATGAAAAATGAAAATAAAATAAAGTTGTTCCTGGTTGACGACGATGCTGTCTATTTAAAATCACTCGAAATCGAGTTTCTCGATCATGCCGATATTGCCATTGAAACGTATGCAACCGGTGAACTTTGTATTTTGAATTTAGCACACGGACCTGATGTTGTGATCCTGGATTATATGCTTGATGGGGTCGATAAATCCGCGATGAACGGACTGGAAACTTTGGACAGAATAAAAGTATTCAACCCGGATATTCCGGTTGTGATGTTATCGGCGCAGGACAAAATTGATGTGGCCATAAGTTGCATGCATCACAAAGCCTTCGACTATGTAGTTAAAAGCGAAACGGCCTTCATCCGGTTGCAAAAAATCATCACGTCGATCTTCCAATATAAAAAGATGGAAAAGGAGTTGAACTGGTATATGGAGAGGATGTAATTTTTATGATCAATGGATTAACCGCCGTCCAGGCAAAAGAAAAGTTACTTTCCGAAGGGTACAACAATCTTCCGTCGTCAAAACCCAAAAATTATTTCACAATAGCATATGGGGTTGTCAAAGAACCCATGTTCATCCTTTTAGTTGCCTGTGGCACCTTATACATGGTGATGGGCGACATACGGGAAGGGATCATGCTTCTCTGCTTTGTCTTTGTCATTATGGGCATCGAATTCTTCCAGGAAAAAAAGACAGAAAAAGCGCTCAGTGCATTAAAAGATCTCGCCAGTCCCAGGGCATTGGTAATCCGTGACGGAAAGGAAATAAGAATTGCAGGAGTTGAAGTGGTCACCGACGATATCATTATTTTGCAGGAGGGAGACCGGGTCCCGGCTGACGCCACTGTTCTGGAAGCTGTTAGTTTACTTGCCGATGAATCATTGCTGACCGGTGAACCAATTCCTGTCAGAAAAACGATATGGGATGAAGTTGAAAAAAACATTCAGCCCGGTGGCGACGATTTACCTTTCGTTTATTCCGGGTCAATGATTGTTCAGGGCAACGGAATTGCGATTGTTACCACCACTGGAGTTAATACAGAAATTGGCAAAATTGGCAAGGCGCTGGAAGGGATAGAAGCAGAACCTACGATGCTAAAAAGAGAGATGGGGTCGCTGGTAAAAAAACTTACGGTTGTTGCAGCGGTCCTCTGTATCCTGGTCATTATCGGTTATACCCTGACACGGGGAAACCTGGTTAACGGGTTCCTGGCTGGGATAACACTGGCCATGGCCGTGTTACCTGAAGAATTTCCTGTGATCCTCACGGTTTTTATGGCTTTGGGAGCCTGGCGCATGTCAAAAAAGAAAGTATTGACGCGAAACCCTTCAGCCATAGAAACGCTTGGTTCAGCAACGGTTCTGTGCACCGACAAAACCGGTACCCTGACCCAAAATAAAATGACTGTAACCAGTCTCTTCAACGGAATAGATTTCCTGACAGTTGTAAAGGGCAAGGATTTCGATCCTGAATTTCATGAAATTATTGAATATGGCATTCTTTCCAGTCAAACCAACCCTTTTGATCCCATGGAAAAGGCAATCCTTAAAATGGGGGATCAATACCTGAAAGGGACCGATCATATTCATAAGAACTGGGAAATGATTAAGGAATACCCTCTCGATAAAAAATTACTGGCCATGTCGCGGGCTTACTCGGAAAAAGGTACACAGGAAAAAATTATTGCTACAAAAGGATCCCCGGAAGCCATTTTTGATCTTTGTCATCTGGATGAGAAGAACAAAAAAAGGTTACTACTGGCTGTTGAAGAATTGGCTGCCAGTGGCTTAAGGGTTTTAGGTGTTGCAAAAGCCACAATTAATGAGAAAGGGCTGCCAGAAATCCAGCATGATTTTAACTTTGAGTTTATCGGGCTGATCGGCTTGTCCGATCCTATCCGGAAAAACGTAAAGGAAGCTGTGACCGAATGCCATAAGGCAGGCATCAGGGTCATCATGATTACCGGTGATTACCCGGTAACAGCCAAGCATATTGCCGGGGAAATTGGCCTTGAACATGCCGACCAGTGCATTACGGGCCAGGAATTACAGGCGATGACGGATGATGATTTATGCGAAAAAATTAAGGAAATCAATGTTTTTGCCAGGGTGGTCCCTGAACAAAAACTGAAAATCGTAACCGCATTAAAGAAAAATGGTGAAATTGTGGCAATGACAGGAGATGGAGTCAACGACGCTCCTGCACTAAAATCGGCCAATATTGGGATCGCGATGGGCGAAAAGGGCACCGACGTTGCCAGGGAGGCATCGTCACTGGTACTCATGGACGACAACTTTGCATCCATTGTCGGAGCCATAAAAATGGGAAGACGGATATTCGATAATCTGCAAAAGGCATTCGGATATACCTTCGCAATTCATGTACCCATAGCGGGATTGTCATTGATCCCTATTCTGCTGGCCAATCTGCCAATCATTTTGTGGCCTGTGCACATTGTTTTCCTTGAATTAATCATCGACCCTGCATGTTCCATCATATTCGAAGCCGAAAAAGCCGAGAAAAATGTAATGAAACGTCCGCCAAAGAGAATGGATAAATCCTTTTTTGGAATTAAAAAAATCATGCTCAGCTGCCTCCAGGGAGTAGGGATCCTTTTGGCGTCCCTTGCGGTATACCTTTTTGGTTTGCGTCTGGGATATGAAGCTACGGAAGTCCGCACAATGGCATTTATCACCCTGATTCTCGCAAACATTGCCGTTATCCTGACAAACCGTTCGTGGACCGACCATATTTTTAAAATAATAATTACGCCCAATAAAGCTGTTGCATGGGTTATCGGCGGAGCCATATTCTTCCTCGCACTCATATTGAACATTCCATTTTTCCTGAATCTCTTTCAATTTCACAAGCTTTCTATGATGAACATCATCCTTTGCAGCCTGGCGGGATTTACCACCATTGTGTGGTTTGAATTTTATAAACTATTTAACCTGAGAAAACATTTCTAATTTTCTATTTTTTATATTGGCATGTTATTGTTGGTACTTTATTCCGAAATTTACATATCCTAATAAACAATATTTGTGAAAAAGATGAAATCAAAGCCGGTCATTCCTTCAAAAGAAAAAACATCCCGTCGGAGTACGACCTCTTTTCCAATTGTCGGCATCGGTGCGTCGGCTGGCGGCTTGGAAGCTTTGGAACAATTCCTGGGCAATGTACCTGAAAACAGCGGAATGGCCTATGTGGTAATCCAGCATCTGGATCCGACACAAAAAGGCATGTTGCCTGAATTGCTTCAGCGAATTTCAACCATGAAGGTTTTTCAGGTCAAAGATCGCTTGCGTGTAAAACCAAATTGCGTATACGTCATCCCGCCAAACAAGAGCATGTCCATTTTAAAAGGGGTGTTGCATCTGTTCGAACCCCTGGAGGTTCGGGGCCTTCGTCTTCCCATTGATTTCTTCTTACGTTCACTTGCTGATGACCTGGGTGAAAAAAGTATCGGACTCATCTTGTCAGGGATGGGTTCAGATGGCAGTTCAGGTCTTCGGTCAATAAAAGAAAAAAACGGGCTGGTCATGGTACAGGATCCCCTCACTGCGAAATTTGACAGCATGCCCCGCAATGCCATCGATTCGGTACAGGTCGACCTTGTAGCACCACCTCATGAATTACCCTCAAAACTCCTTGATTTCGTTAAACATTTTCCTATCGTCACCCTGGATGTGGATAAAGAGATAAAAGATAAAAGTGCACTCGAAAAAATTATTATTCTTCTCAGAACCCATAACGGGAACGACTTTTCACTTTATAAAAAAAACACCGTATACCGCCGGATCGAACGCAGGATGGGGGTTCATAAAATAGAAAAGATCGGTTCATATGTCCACTTTTTACAGGAAAACCCGAAAGAGATGGATATATTATTCAAAGAATTGCTCATCGGCGTTACGACTTTTTTTCGGGATGCATATGTTTGGGAAAAGCTTAAAGAAGATGTAATTCCAGATATCCTTGCGCGGCATCAATCTGGTTCGGTCCTGCGGGCATGGATACCGGGATGTTCAACGGGAGAGGAGGCTTACTCACTAGCAATTGTTTTTAAAGAGGTACTGGAGACCGTTAACCCGCATGGAGGTTATTCACTGCAGATCTTCGCGACCGATCTCGATAATGAAGCCATAGAAATAGCAAGAAAAGGCCATTTCCCGGAAAATATTGCTGCCGATATTTCCCCACATCGCCTGAACCGGTTTTTCAATAAAACAGAAGACGGCTATCGCATCAATACTGAAATAAGGGAAACTGTTGTGTTTGCACAACACAATATCATCATGCATCCGCCTTTTACCAAGATTGATTTCCTCTCCTGCCGGAACTTGATGATATACATGGAACCCGAACTTCAGCGTAAATTGCTGGGCCTTTTTTATTACAGCATCAACCAGGATGGGATCTTGTTGCTTGGAAGCTCTGAAACGCTTGGAACGCAAAGCTATCTTTTCACCCCGGTAGATTCTAAATTAAAAATTTTTCAACGGTCTGTCACTTCACTCGTACCCGAATTATATGATTTTCCCTCTTCCTTTTCAAGGAGCAACCCAACGCATCCGGAAAAACAAGTGACTGCCAGAGCATCCGTGAACATCCAGACCCTGGCCGATCAACTGTTGTTGCAGAATTTTACCCCGGCTGGCGTCCTGGTAAATGAAAACGGCGATATCATCTACATCAGCGGACATACCGGAAAATACCTGGAGCCGGCAGTTGGAAAGGCGAACCTGAATATTTTTGCCATGTTACGTGAAGGTTTGCGCGGTGAATTTTCAGCTGCGTTCCGTAAAGTCTTAGTAAAGAAAGAGGGAGCGTTTTTACGCAACTTAAAATTAGGGACAAACGGTGGCACCCAAACAGTGAACATTAACCTTCAATGGATTGATAAACCTGAGCCATTATTGGGTACCGTTATGATCATTTTCACTGATGTTTCTGAAATTGTAAATACCATCATCAAACCCGGAACAGGGAATAAAACCAAAAGTAATGTCAGACAATCGGAAATAGCGAAAGAATTGCAACACACGCGTGAAGAGATGCAGAACACGATGGAGGAGATGCAGACTTCGCAGGAAGAGCTGAAATCGGCGAACGAGGAATTGCAGTCAACCAATGAAGAACTGCAATCAACCAATGAAGAGATGACAACCTCGAAAGAGGAAATGCAAAGCCTGAATGAAGAACTTCAAACCGTCAATGCAGAGTTGATGTCGAAAGTGGATGAATTTTCGCGGGTGAACAATGATATGAAAAACCTACTCAACAGCACAGATATTGCCACCCTGTTTCTCGATAAAGAATTGAATATCCGTCGTTATACCTTGCAGGCAACAAAAATATTTAAATTGATTAAAAGTGACATCGGCAGGCCTTTTACCGACCAGGTTTCCGACCTGATATACCCCGATCTGTCAACCGATGCGCTTGAAGTGATCAGCACCCTGGTATTTATTCAAAAGCAGATTCCTTCGAAGGACGGTCGATGGTTTTCGGTTCGCATTATGCCCTACCGAACATTCGATGACCGGATTGACGGGCTGGTCATTACCTTTATCAACATCTCCGACCTGAAGCAGGTGGAGGTAAAATTCCAGAGATCAGAAAGGCTGAATTCTACGCTTTTGAATTCTTCCCCAGATGTGATTATTGCGCTGACAACCGGCTGGGAAATACTTTTGTTTAATCCTGAGGCCGAAAAATTCTTTGGTAAGAAAAGGGAGGAGGTCGTAAACCGGAATTTCATCCATCTGTTTGTACCTTCACCGGTACAAAAAAAGACAGAAAAAAATTTGCAGAATGTCCTGATTAAAAAAATGAACGACAAAATTAAAATGCAGGTCATAGCAGCCGGAGGAAATAACCCGGTCGTTGAATGGCAGGTAAATTTTGCACCCGGCAACCATCATTCGGAAACAGGAATGATTATGGTCATTAAAAAAATATCAAACCATGAGTAAAGAAGAATTGAATCCGTCAAATGCCCGGTTGCTGCGGATAAAAGCCGAGGAACAACTGAAGGTAAAACAGGGAACGGCAGAAAATCCATCATCTGATATGGATGTTAAACGGCTTTTGCATGAACTCCAGGTACACCAGATAGAGTTGGAAATGCAGAACGAAGAGTTGCGCCAGGCAAATGAAACGGCTGAAGCTGCCCTGAAAAAGTACACCATGTTGTACGATTTTGCGCCTATGGGTTATTTCACCCTCAATGCTGACGGGAAAATCTGCGACTTGAACTTTACAGGCGCCGAAATACTCAGGGACAAGCGCTTTGCTTTGGTAAACAGCAACTTCAAATTATTCATTGCAGAAGAATCCACAGCGGAATTCAACATTTTTTTCAATAAAGTGTATTCCGGAAATACTAAAGAATCGTGCCATGTGAAACTTGGCTATGAAAATCTGTCCCTGGCTTTTGTATATATGGAAGGCATTGTGACCGGTGATGACCGTAAATGCCTGTTATCGGTCGTTGATCTTTCAGGCTTCAGAAAGTAACACATTCCGAAAATTCCATACTTTCCTTTTTTCTGACTCATCGAATCAATTGGGTAAAACAGCCATACCCGGTCGGGAAGTATTGCTTTCAGTATGGCTGAGGGGTTTCTCGATTGCAAGAAAAAAAATGTGGGAATAATATAACTTTTTTGAAAAATAATGTAACAGTTTCTTTGCTCAAGGTGCCGATCTTTAGGATGTTAATATAAATTCATCCAACATGAAAAAGCAAAGCGATTGCAACTATGTACCTGACTGGCAGATCATGAATTATTCAGAAACTGCAATGGTTAACAACCAGGAAACTGATGGGATTGAGGAAGAAAAAGAGCATCGGTTTTACAGTTCAGGCAGCGATGGCAATTATGACCATTTAAAACGTAAGGAAACCAAACAAATATCATATCATTCACCCATGTAAATGTGTGAATGATGTAACTCTTTTCTAAAGTTATATAACTTAGTTTCTCTGACAGGGAGCTAATTTAGCTCTCTTAAAATTCAATTATACCATGTTAAAAAAAATGACAGCAAAAGTATTGATCGCCCTGGATTATGATCCAACCGCACAAAAAGTGGCTGAAGAGGGATTTGCAATGGCAAAGGCCATGAATGCCCAAATTGTTTTGATGCATGTGCTATCCGACCCAGTCTACTATTCTTCCATGGAATATTCCCCGATCATGGGATATAACGGGTATATGGAAATGGGGGCATTACAGCCGGATACTATTCTGGGGCTAAGAAAAGTGACACAACAATTTCTTGACAAATCTAAACATCATCTTGGTGATGAAACCATACAGACCTTAGTCAAGGAGGGTGATTTTGCTGATTCTATCCTGAAAAGTGCAAAAGAGATCCACGCAGATCTCATTGTAATGGGATCTCACAGCCGGAAATGGTTAGAGGAAATCGTCATGGGAAGCGTTACGGAAAAAGTTTTGCATCATACCTCCATCCCGCTGCTCATCATACCAACCAAAAAGAAAAAATAAAAATTGAAAATTAAATGAAAACAGAAAAGAGATCGCTTAGAAAGAAACAGGTTGAAATAATCCGGGCTGAGTACATAAAAGTTGAAACCAATGTGCGCCTGCATGTTACCGATGCGGGCGAAGGCAGGCCTATTGTCCTGATACACGGATGGCCATTGAGTGATGAAATGTACGAGTATCAGTACAACCATCTTATAAAAAACAATTTCCGCGTTGTGGGAATTACCCTGAGGGGCTTTGGAAAATCCGACAAACCTTACGGAGCATACGATTACAACGTACATGCCCGGGATATAAAAAAGGTCTTAAGTAAACTTAATCTAAAAAACGCCGTCCTGGGCGGTTTTTCGATGGGTGGTTCCATTGCGGTCCGATACATGTCATTGTACAAGGGAGCCCATGTTTCCAAGCTGGCCCTATTCGGAGCAGCAGCTCCTATCTGGACACAACGGAATGATTTCCCGTTCAACCTGCAAAAAAAGGCGGTTGATGACCTGATTGGTTTGAATGAGCAGGACCGGCCCAAACTGATTTCGGAGTTCTCAAAAATTTTCTCTGCCACCGAAACCTCCTTAAATGAAGGGATCAACAGTTGGCTGAACACGATTTGCATGAGTGCATCCTCCTATGCAACAGAACAATGTTTAGTCGCCTTGCGTGATACCGACCTGAGGAAGGACTTGGCGAAAATAAAGGTTCCGGTCTTGATTTTGCATGGCAGAAAAGACAAAATATGTACATTTGATCTGGCTGAGCAGATGAAAGCAGCAATCCCCGGTTCACAACTTGTCCCTTTTGAGAATAGCGGACACAGCCTGTTTCTCGAGGAACCTGAAAAGTTCAACGCTGAGCTCATCAAATTTGCCTTGAAACCAAATAAAAAAAAGATATGAAAGAATATAAATTATTTACCCCCGACATGTTTGGATCCATAAAGGTGGATAACCGGATTGTCATGGCGCCTATGACGAGATGCAGGGCAATCGGAAACATACCAAATATGCTGATGGCCGAATATTATAAACAACGTTCAGGTGCAGGATTGATCATAACAGAAGGAACTGCTCCCTCACCCAATGGGCTGGGCTATGCCCGTATCCCCGGGATCTTTAACAAGGAGCAGGTTGAAGGCTGGATGAAAATAACTTCGGCAGTGCATGATAGTGGAGGGAAGATTTTTGTTCAGCTCATGCATACCGGAAGGATAAGCCATATCCTCAATATGCCTGCAGGGGCACAGATACTTGCGCCTTCGGCCGTAAAGGCAGCCGGGCAGATGTGGACCGATGCAGAAATGCTGCAGGATTTCCCGGTACCTACCGCAATGACCGCCGAAGACATTTTACATACCAAAACAGAATTTGTGGATGCAGCACTCAATGCCATGGATGCCGGATTTGATGGAGTGGAACTTCATGGAGCCAATGGATACCTGCTCGAGCAGTTCATATCGCCGGTGAGCAATGTCCGTAAAGACAGTTATGGCGGAAACATCGAAAACCGGTGCAGGTTTGTTATCGAGGTGGCAGATGTTATAGCGGAAGCCATAGGAAAAGAAAAAACCGCCATCCGTTTATCACCTTACGGAGTAGCCAGTGACATGCCGCACTACCCTGAAATTGAGGACACCTACAAATACCTGTCAGAAAAACTGAATAATCTTGGGATAGCTTATATTCATCTTGTTGACCATTCCGCCCTGGGGGCTCCTCCGGTGCCAATGGCCATGAAAGAACTCATGCGCGAAAATTTCAAGAACACCATTATCCTGTCAGGAGGTTATGACAAGGAACGGGCAGAATCTGACCTGCGAAGCGGTTTGGGTAATCTCGTGGCCTTTGGACGCCCGTTCATTAATAATCCGGACCTGGTGTTAAGGTATAAAAACAACTGGCCTTTATCGACCGATCTCAAAATGGATCTGTTTTATACTGCTGATGAAAAGGGATATACCGATTACCCCTTCTACAAATCTTAGTCACATTTGGCCTCAATATTTCCCGGGTGAGTACGGAGAATTTCACGGGCTTTTTCGATCTCTATGCTGGTTCCATGAGCAATCACCCTGAACCCTCTCTCCTCCGTATGTTCCTTGTATTTTAATACAGCCCGGGTTTTAATTACCAGAGTGGCAAATAGTGATGGGACGCCCCCTGCAACAATTCCCATTGAAAATCCGGCCAATGCACCCAGCATGACACCTGTCCCTGAAAGAAATCCAAATCCGGGAATTGCCAGTACATTCATTCCGGTAAGTATTCCCAGTATTGGACCCAGGATAGCGCCAAGGGTTACTGGTACATTTTTAATCCATTTGTTACTTTTTACATACAGGAGGTCATCAATGATCACTGCTTTCCCTAATAAGGAGACCTTTTGAACCGGATATCCGGCCTGTCCGAGTAAAAGGACGGCTTCGATTGCTTTTTCATGGGAAGCATATAACCCAACAGCTGTATTCATGGCGGTGATATTTTAGACACACCCTCTATTTAGATATTTTCTAAATAAATATGGAGTAAAACACAAATATATTGCAGTACACCTGCCTGAATGTTACACAACTTTTATAATCTTTTACATCATTCACACTTTATGGCAATCCTTGATCGGGCCAGTTTAAACTATCCCACTTCGAATAGATAAACCTGAAAATGTTCCCGCTGCTGAAAAAGAATCATTTGTTAAAAAATTTCCAATCACAACCCAGGTTACCTATAAGATGGAAAAGACAGACTACAAAGTCAGTTTTAAAGAAAAGGGAGTTGGGATGTCGGCTAATTTCAATTCAAAAGGTGATATCCTGAAGAAGACAACATCATCTGAACGATGACCGAACGAATCAGGTTGTTTACTTAGAGGAAACTTAGAGGAGACTTAGAGGAGACTTAGATGAACGGGACTTGGTAGGATAAGGAAAATGTTGATAAACCCGTCTAAATAAATCCGATCTGCGATACCGGTTATGGAAAACCGGAAGAGACATCATCAGAATTTCAAAGAGAAGCAACATACAAATATATAAAATCCTTGCATAAAATGCAAACGTTTGAGCAAATAAAAAAAAATGAAACTGTTCAAAATCTGTCTTTTCTGGAAATTGATGCTATTCTGAAATTTCCGGTATATGTATCAATACTTGCTGCCAACGGTGATGGCAGCCTGGATCCAGCTGAAAAAATGTCGGCCGTTCATATTGCACATATAAAAACCTTCTCTTGTGACAAGATCCTGGTTGAGTATTTTAATGAAGTCAATAAGGTTTTTTTAATGAACCTTGAGGAGGTCGATAAGAAATTGCCAAAAGATAAAGAGGGTCGGGAAATCGCGATAAGGCATGAATTGCAGCATCTTTCCCGACATGAAAATTGGATTCCATTCAAAACCAAACAGTTCCGGAGCTGCTCCATCAGAAAAAATGGTCATGCACAGCGGCAGAACATTGCAGGATTGCAGGTCAATGAGCAATCAAGGTACCATTGAAATTCTGCCAACCATGAACATGTCTGACCTGAAAGAAAATTTCTGCAATGTTTTTGGATTATCCGTTGAAATTTCTCCGAAAGCATGAGCCCTGTGCCGGGGAAATGATGCGGACCGTGCTCCTAAGTTTCATAAAGCTTTAAAACCCGTTTTTGATGAAATGCGCATGTGTGAATAATGTAAATTATTTCAATTTTTATGTAACAAGATCGCAAGTGATTGGCCCTACCTTTATTGCAAATACCAAACAATCAATCAACTAACAATATAACATATGCAACGTACCGCGCAGGCTCATTGGCAGGGCGATCTGACAGAAGGCAACGGGAACTGAGTATTCCAGTCAGTTCTGAAGCGTATTTTTTAGTCTGAAAAAGCTGCCAAAACATTCAATCACACCCATTTATTCAGCTCTTAACATATGAAAACATACTATCTCCTTTTTCTATTCCTTTTATCATCAGTCTTTCTGCATGGTCAGGAGGTGGTTCCACAGGATCCTAAAAAAGTGGCTCCGACCGATACCATTGTACCAGGAAAAGGCACAAGAGAAGAACAAATAAAAAAAATCGATTCAGTTAAAGTAGAAAAACTCTCCGATTCGGTTGGCAACGAACCCCAAAAAAGCACACTCGTTGATACACTGAAGCAAAACAAATATGGCGATCTGCTTGATGATGATACGGCTTACAATAAAAGATACCCGCTATGGATCCCTTCAGCGGAAGTATTGGGTGCGCTGACCTTTACCTGGGCCCTCGACAGGTATGCTTTAAATGCTGATTATGCGCGCATCGGGATCCAGTCATGGAAATATAATATTGAAAAAGGTTGGGAATGGGATAATGACCGGTTTGGCGTTAATTTTATCGGACATCCCTATTCCGGAACACTTTCCTTCAATGCAGGGCGAGCAAACGGATATAATTTTTATCAGTCATTTTGCTTTGCCGTAGGAGGCAGCCTGATGTGGGAATTTTTCGGGGAAAATACCCGGCCGTCGTACAATGATATTATTTATACGCCGGTAAATGGAACCTTTTTCGGAGAGATACTTTACCGTTTGAGTTCAAATATCCTGGATGACCGCACCCGTGGAAGAGAAAGGGTTTTTCGTGAGATTGCGGCCGGGTTGGTCGATCCGATGAGGGCTTTCAACAGGTTGATCCAGGGGAAATCTTTCAGAAGGACCAATAAAGAGGTTTATGAGAAAGAACCAATTAACTTTTCGTTGTACGCGGGATTCCGCCAGATCAATGAAACACCCTACGATGCATTTGGAAAATCGACCTATAGTGCTATGTTCAACGCTCAATTTGATTATGGGAATCCATTCGAACTCCGGAAAAGAAAACCTTTTGATTTTTTCAAACTTCGTGTAGACATCAATCTTGGCGTGGGAAGAAAATACCTTGATAACATACTCGGATATGGAATTCTGTTCGGCAAAAATGCGCAGCTCGGAAAAATGGCATTCCTCGTCGGTGGCTTCCAGTATTATGATTATTGGGATAACAGCAAATTCGAGTTAGGCACCATTGGTTTCGGAGGCGGAGTGGTTTCAAAATACCCGTTAACCAAGACGAGCAATCTTTATACAAGTATCCACCTGGCTTTGGTACCCTTTGGCGGGAACAGTGAAAAGTTTGTCATTGATACGACCCAGGTCAGGGACTATAATTTTGTGGGTGGATTAGAAGCCAAGTTTGAAAGTACATTTAACCTGGGGAAATATGCCACTGCAACGTTGCGGTACTATTTTTATTGGATGCGCACCTATATCGGCATCAACGGGAATAATGTGATCCATATTTTAAAACCAAGGATCACTGTACGTCTGTATAAATTCCTGAGTATCGGAGCAGAAGCCCAGCTTTATTACAATGACCTGTATCAACGCGGCATGCCAGGTGTGCATTCAATTCAGACTGAGCAGAAAGTATTTCTTCTGATTTTCCTCGAAGACAAGCAGCGCAGGGGATATTATAACTAAAAATGATAGATAAGGGTTGCTCCAATGCCCGTCGAACTGACTGGAATAATCTGCAGTTTCTTATTGGTATTAAAATAAACCATACTGCCAACTGCAAATCCCAAAGCTGAACCAAATAACACATCCGAAGCCCAGTGATCATTCACCGCCAGGCGATAAAGGGCCGTGAAACCGGCCAGTCCAAAAGCGACAATCGGAACCCATTTCGTATCCCAGTATTCCAGTCCTATAACCGTTGCAATTGCAAAAACCGTCGAAGAGTGACCTGAAGGAAATGAATTATAACCAAAAGTCCCATAATCGCCACCCCAACTGAAGGGTCCATCCCAATTATGGGGATCGGGCGGATCATCCTGATACGGCCTGTGCCGGTGTGAAACCTGTTTAATAACCTGGGTTATAACAGCGGTAATAACATAGGCCTCTAAACCTTTTAAACCCGTTTCTTTTGCTTTTTTGTTCTTCCATATCACACCGCAGGCATAAAAAATACCCAATGCGGGAATATCATACAGGCCGCTTCCCAACGGACTAAAAAAGTAATAAGAGGTTTTACTGATGAATACGGAACTATTACGAGAATAAAATTGTTGTATTGGCTTATCTCCCCACGCTATCAATCCTATCGTTCCTGCAACGACTGCTGCTGCGGTTATGATCTGGCCTGTCTTCCAGTGGAATGGGTTGGCAATTAACGACTTTGTATCTGTCCAGTAGGAACTTGCATAGGCGCGACCAAAAGAACTTGTAGGAGTAATATCCTGAGGTTCCTTTGTGATAATCACGGTATCCAATTGTTTTATAAGGGTGTCGACTTGCTGAGGTGTCAGGCTGTCAATTTTCTGAGGGGTAAGGGTATCTTTCTTCTCCTGGGCTTCCCCATGAATTACAAGAAAAATATAAAGAATAACAAAAAATATCCGGGGATTCATACGTCCATTTTAATTGACTTCATCTTTGCTTCACACATGTTATCTTTTTTTCTTTTTGAAGATGTCAAAGCGTGTTCCGCCCCATACGCGGAATTGAGCTACATTATAGTTGAACAATGAATTATTGAGGTGGTCTGGAATTTCATTGAAACCCGTTTGAACCGAAGCTCCGAGGAACCATTTATCAGAATTATATCCGAGAGCGAACCTGCCGCTGAGATGGAAGGCAAATTCAAACACTGAATGGGCGCTCTGATCATTTCTGTATGAAGCAAAATTACCGGAAACCCCCGGGAAAGCAGCTGCAGTAACGTAAAAATTCTTCAGGAATACCAGGGTGTAAACATAGCCGGGAGATAGTCCTATGGAATAAAATTCACCACCGGTTACCATGCTTGATGAGGGTATATTGTAGGCCTCCATAATTTCTCCGGGAATGATTCCCTGTTGTGAAGAGATACTGTAATACAGAAAAGAGGGCCTGACAACCAGGCTGCCGGCACTCTTTTTCTGACGTTCATTCTGGATAAATGCAGCCCTGATTGAAAATCTTTTATCATTGTAGATCCAATAGCCGGCAATGCCTACCGACACTGTTCGCATGTCGGGGATGATGTAGTGTGTTTCATCCGGACGTTCAGGGGAGCTTATGTAGAACCCCTTGTATTGCTGAAAAAAGATTTCACCGGCAATTCTCCGGCCGAAAGCATTGACCCGGAGATCGAGGGTGGTTGTTTTACCATACTCTTCCCGGTTCGTTTTATAGAAAGGATTGTCGATGGATAAGCCAATACCAAACCACTTCCAGAATCCGGCAAAACCGATCCTGACGTTTACATTTGGACGGTAAACGATCTTTGAGATGTTGTAATCGGGGGTATTGATGAGCAAGGAAGCATTCTGAAAAAGTAAAAATAAGCGGGCTGTAAGCAGATGGGTATAATCTTCAATATACAAACTGTCAAAAGTCACCGGATGCACCTCCCCCACTTCAGTTTCTGATTGTGCGACTGACAGTTTCGCCATGAATAACAGAAGGATGAAGAATACACCGATAGTCCATATTTTAAATGACATACTGATTTATTCAAGGCCTGATGATTAAATGGTTATTCCCATCAGGTAATTAAAAACACCAAAGACCTTGAGCAGCCATATGATTACGATAATCACGACTACAACGTTGAAAATGGTTTTAATTTTGCTATCCATGGGGATGTAAGTATTGACTAGCCAAAGAACAACTCCGGCAGCAATCAATACGATTAATAAAGTGAAAAGTGGCATAATATATGATTTAGAAGTGAGTTTCAAAGATACTCGCCACCAGCCCCTTTCGTGTTACATAACTTTTAAAATAATTTACATTATTCACACATTGCAAATGCCAATACAATCATGAACCAAAAGCCAGAGTTACCCTGACAGGAAAAAAGGCTGCCTGAATACCTTCAGACAGCCTAATAACAGTAGAAAAAATGGTTACTGTTGCAAATTATTTAGGAGGAATAATATCGATGATAACAGTACGGTTATAGAAGCGTTCCTCTGGAAATTTATTTTCAAAGGGTGACAATTTCTCATCGGCACCAAATCCATATACTTCAAATTTTACGTCGGTTCTGCCTGCCTTTGCCAGCCCATTTTCAAGTGTGGCTTTGACATCGTTTGCCCTGGCCAACGACAATTTAAGGTTGTGTTCCGGGTCTCCGATAATATCAGTATAGCCATGTATGACGACTGTACCGTTCACCGGGATCTTTTGCATAACCACATCGGTAAGATACCTGTCATAAAGGGGAATGGCCTTTGATTCATCGAATTCAAAAATTACGCTGAATCTCATCACCTCATCGTTTACTGCCGGGGTCCAGAGTACCATGTTTACGGTTGTATCCATCCTGACTGTTGCACCACTCTTTCCCTGACCTACCATCGTGACTTTGTAGGTGCCTTCGGGGCGGGTGCCCAGGACTGATTTCCCAGGTATGGCCACCTGTTCCTGTGTGTAGGGTCCAAAATTTTGTATGGTGCCCTGATCATTTGTGATTTCAAGCGACCATGATGTGAATGCTGCTTTAGCTCCGGCAACACTGACAATGACATTGCTTTCAAAAGGGGCATCCTGCTTGGCATAGATTTCCACCGGTTTCCAAGGTGCATCTGGTCCGCTCTGGAACTCCATCAGCAGGGCCGGTGAAGTACTTGTTATTGAGACCCTGCGGTCTCCTTCACGAAGGAGGTCAAGCTCTTTTGTACCACCTGGCTTTTCTGAAGGCATGCTAGGCTTGATACGTCCTTCGGTAGTGATTCTGGAAGGGTCGATGCCAAACACATCAACCAGATACCGTTTGATTGATTCTGCCATGGCCTGGCCATCTTCAATACCTTGCATGGATGCTCCGGTCAACCTGACCGTTGCTGTTGGATTCTTGCCTAAACGGTCGCCAAGGATGTTCAGAATATTATAATAAACAACCATTTGCCGTTCTGAGCGGCCTGATTTGTTTTTAGGGGTGTATAAGGCCACCTGTTCTTCCTTGAATTCCTTTACCTGGTCTTTCCTGAGCAATACATACCTGTCGGGAATGTCTGTTGATCCTAAATTAAAAAATACATAGTTACGCATCGGGAAAATTTCCCTGACATTGCGCTCGACAGGAATGTTTTTGGGTGCAACCACAAAAAAATGAACTTTGGGATCCACGGGTATAATAGCTGCTACAGGAACAATAACTGGTGCAGGTACAATTACCTTAGGACAGTTATAACCGAATTTGTAGGTTATTCCGACGGTAGCTGAGCTGTACATGTCGTTGACCATTCCCTGTGCTCCACCTACGGTCATGTCAAGCAGGTCTGAATTCTGCCATCTCCAGAGAAATTCAACTGGGATGGAAAAATGTTTATTCAGGTTAAAATCAAAACCAAGTCCGGCGCTCACTTTAAAAGCCACATCACTGCCTCCCAGGCCCTTTGTATTTCCAACATTCAAATCATTCGCCTTCTTGCCAAGGTATGCGATTTCCTTTCCGTCGATATCCATTCTTACCCCGCTTGACTGGTCCATGCCAACTCCGGCAATGAGATAAGAGGAGAAGATCCGTTCGGGTTTAAAACCTAAAATCCAATTCAGCCAGTTAACGGTAAGTTGAATATCAGACTCAAAAATGGTGGATTTAAAGCTATTGGTAATCTTTACCGGGATCCCATTACCATCTTTGTAATCCCAAACCCATTTGTCTTTTACATTGCTATAGTATTTTCCGTATGCTATCCGGGCACGAACACCGATAACACGTCCAAATTGTTTTGTAACAACCAGGCCGGCATTATAGCCTATGCTGTTCGAATAGAGATTGATGGTGATGTTCCGGGACAGGTCGCCGTTGAATTGAGTCAAGCCTCCGAAGGCCCCAACTGACCAATAATCATAGCAAGTGGCCACATTTGTCCTGACCATACTCTTTGCGGGACCTTCCTGGGCCACAGATGCGATTGGAATGGCTGAAATAAGAATGGCAACCATCACCATTGACAAAAATTGATAGAACTTTTTCATGATGCAAATTTTTAAGTTTAAATAGTTTGTTTATTGACTAACAAATAGCGGGTTTTTATCCACCCCATGTTTTAGGTGGTTTGGTTTGTGGTTCAGGCTGAGTTTTAGCCGGCTGATCCTTATGTTGTTGCGGTTGCGTTGGTTGTTGTTTGGCCGGCTGTTCTTTACGTTGCTGTTGTTGCTGAGGCGCTGGCTGTTGCTTGGCCGGCTGTTCTTTACGTTGCTGTTGTTGCTGAGGCGCTGGCTGTTGCTTGGCCGGCTGTTCTTTACGTTGCTGTTGTTGCTGGGGTGCTGGCTGCTGCTTGGCCGGCTGCTCTTTACGTTGTTGTTGCTGTTGCTGGGGTGCTGGCTGCTGCTTGGCCGGCTGCTCTTTACGTTGTTGTTGCTGTTGCTGGGGTGGTGTTGGCTGCTGCTTGGCCGGCTGATCTTTTGTTGTTTGATAGGGTTTTTGCGGCTGGGCTTTATTCCCTCTTTCAGCCGGTGGCTTCACCTCTTTTATATCGACTACCCGGGCCGGTGCAGGCTTCCGTTGGCTGGGAACATCTTTTTGAACCATTGGCCTGTATATCTGGAGCTGGTTATTGCTCATCTTCTGACCTGGTCTACTGGTTTCCTTAATGGCTACAGTGGCAAATTTCTTTCCAGCGCGCCTTTCCACCTCCACTCTTTCAGGGCCTGCGTTATATCTTACATTGCGGGTCCGATCAACCTGGACATTGTTTATCACCACTGAATTATTGATGATGGTGATATTGTTTGAGTTGTTGACGTAATAGTTGTTGATATTCCTTCTGCCAAAATCCCGGTCACGCACAAATGTCCACTGGTTGAATGGCAAATTGTATCCGTTCCCATAAGCGATTTCGATGCTGATCCCTGGTCCGATGGGCGCCCATCCGTAATAATCCCCTGATCTTCTCCACGTAACCCATCCCGGGCCCCATTGGTTATCAGGAACCCACATAGGTCCGTAATATGGATCTGTATACCAGCGGCCATAATGAAAAGGGGCCCATCCCCAGGCGTAATTAGAAATCCATGTCCACCCGTCTACGGTAAACACCCAATAGCCATTAGTGGCATAAGGGGTAAAACCAGGCGCTACATCCGGAACCCAAACATATCCGTATTCCGGGCTATCAATCCATGTTCCATAGGGGCTTAATTCATCATAAAAAACCTGGAAGCTGACCGATCCATTCTGGGCGGAGGCTTTTTGCGGGGCCATCCATGCTCCGATGACAATAAAAATTAAAAGGGAAAAAATTCGGATTTTGGTTTTCATAGATTCAATGTTTTTGAGGTGAAACTCTCACGCTGCAAAGTTGCACTCCTTTGAATCCGATTGTGTTACACAATTACAGGGAAGAGTTACATCATTCACACATTCATCTGCTGTTCCTTCGATCCTTTTTATACTTATCTCTCGGGGCCTCATTATTTAATTCGTTCATTTTATGGTAAGCCCTGAGCAGCGCCTTCGGGAGTTCCCCTTTATAGGCTATCCTGAAATAGGAAAAACCGTTGTAGGGGATGGTATTTTCACCGGCGTGCATTTTAACACGGTTTTTCACTACACCCTTCTCAAACTCCTGTATAAAAGCCATCTCCCTGTCATTGTTTAACCGTGTGAATTTTGAATCAATGATGGCTGAGCCCACAAATGCGACACATTTCTCCTGGACAGTAAACAGCAGTGAATCATGAAGGTGTTTGTTTAAATAGCGATCAAACAAAGAATCCTTCGCTGACATTTTATCAACCCTTTCCGAATCATCTTCGCTGAAAGATTTGGATTGAACGGGATTGGTCAACAGGAAATACTTTTTCTTTGCTTCAAAAAAACCGATGTATTCCTTTTCCTTTTCAGCATAATGCATAGGATAGACTTCGATGGATGTTTCCGGATTTTTTTCGAGAAAATCCACCATTTTCTTAATGAAATTTTCCTGCGAAGGCGATAGTGAATTCTGCCGCATTTCCCATTTCAGCATGTGGGTTTGCTCAATTTCAGATTCAATATTCTTTACCTCCAGTCTGTAGTGCGCAGTGGCAGGTTTGACAAAAATATTTTCGAGTAAATCCATAAGAACATCGTGCAAATGAAATTTCGGATTTTTTAAATTGCCGGTAATGGGAATTTGATAATCAATCACATTGCCACGCTCCCGGACTAAAGACATGATCAGTGGCAGGGGAAGCCATTTTTTATCTTTATTCCTCACCCGCCTGGTTCTTCGTGGATCAAGAATCACCAGGTGATTCTCGCTTTGTATATTTGCTTCTCTCACCATCCATGTGCCATTGATTTCAAGGGTTCCCCTGTCCAAGGGGTAGGACGTATAGGTAATAAGGTAAGGGTTAAATATTGTGACAGGAATTTTTTGAAAGCGATACCGGATATCAAAATCCACGCTGTCATTGGGATTGATGCTTAAGGTCACCAGGGCATTGCCATAAGGCTTTATACCGGATGTCAAAGATGCATTTACCCGTTTGTGATTTTTATCGACAGAATCTGCGATAAAAGTTAAGGGATTCAATTCTACAGAGAATTTCTCGCTGATAGCAAAGTCATTGAATTTCAAATCACCATTGTAAATTCCCAGCCGGTTAACCTTGTAGTCACTATGAAAGAAATTCTTTGCAAGCACCTTCACATAACGTGCGATTTCAATGACAAGGTTGAATTTTTCCGATTCGGCGGCCGCAGCAATGTTGGCTCCGTTTTTTCCAACCATCCTTTGGAGGTTATCAAGATAATCGTACCGTTCATATTTGAAATAAGGCTGGTTGAGTGATACGGAGTCGAAGAGATACTTGTGATCCTTCGGACTAATCTCAATTATGGCCAACACTAATTTTTCAAATGAAGCGAAATCCTCTTTCGGATTTTTTCCAAAATGAAAATCATTAATCGCCAGCATTCCAGTGGCATTAATATTTTCTCCATCGGTAAAATTTCCACTTGTTTTAATATCTGCATCAAAATTGGCAGAGAAATACCCATAGTTGGTCATGCTTTTGAGATATTGCTCGATAAATGTTAAATCATATTGATGCGCAACCAGAGACAGGCGATAATCAATGGTTTTGAAATTGATGGTAAAATTGCCTTTGGCGATGCCATTTGAAGGTCCGGAGACGAATGAATATTTTAACGCCAGGGTATCTGAATCCCAATGCTTCCCGGTACTTTCAATATTTACATCTTTGATATAATAATTAAAAGGGGTGACCACTTCACGGTAATGGAATTCGCCGTCAATTATCTTTATCCCTGAAATATTAAAATGCACCTTGGATGGAGAAGTCCTTGCTTTCTTTGGCGTGAAGAATTTGATCTCATCCGAAAAATTCAACGCCTTCCCGTTTTGAATAATGATTCCCATGGGATGGTCCAGGGTGATTTCAGATATTTCAATTGTTTTCGACAGCAGTTTTAATAGGACAAAATCTGCACTAACCCCTTTGGCAGAAAAGAATATGCTGTCGCCTTTCATTGAGTCAGGAAGGTTCTTTGATTCATGAATTTTCAAATCACTGATATGAATATAACCGGTAAAAGGATTTACATAGATCCATCCCAAATCTATCTGCCTCCCGGTATATTTTTCATCGTACTTTTCAATCAGGTATTTTGCGATGGGTGAAATCAATAAAATAACCACTACCATGGTCAAGGTAATGAAGCAGACCACAATAATGATTGTTTTTTTTATTTTGGTATTGATTTTCATTGTGCGGGTAACATAAAAATATAACCGCTGAAACGAAAACAGATCTGAGGATCAGAGGGGGAATCAGGAAAATGGTTAGTATCCACCGTATTTACCCATCGTGATGGGCTGATTATTTCCCAGTTTCCACCCTATCGTAACACCGGTTCCTTCGGGTGAATCAAACATGCCCAGGGTGAAATTCTTAAACTTCCTGTTCTTATGTAATTCGGGAAGTACGATACCGATTATGGCGCCCAGTGCCAAACCCACAGCATCATCCGAAGGGAAGTGAGCCAGCGCTTTTATTCTTGCATATCCGATAAACATCGGGGGAACCGCTGCTGCCAGGTAAATGAGATACTTTAGCCCTCCAAGGTTGGGGTGATAATCGCAATAAACCTTGGCCATGAAAAAAGTACTATAGGAAACTGAGGCAACATGTCCGCTGTAAAATGAATTGCGGTTGTGGCCACTCATGCGTATTTCATCCGAAAATTCAGGATAGTAGGTAATAGGGCGCAACCGGTTCTGAAAGGTAGGCCCGAGCGGGCTATAATTGTAAAATGTGAAAGTAATGGTATGGCCTTCCAGGTACATTAATAACAGATCATACCAGTCCCTTCGCATGTTTTTATCAATCATGAGCAGCGCAGGCAAAAGAAAAATGCCGGTCTGTCCGTAATCGGAAATGTTGGTCCAGAGGTCGCGGTCGTCCGGATTTTGCTTTAAGGCCCACCGGTCGATGGAGTTCATCAGGTTTACCTGCCCGTCACTGGTTACAAACGCAAGCTCTTCGGCGTTCATGGATGGTTTGTTTTTTAAACGGCTGATGGCAAAAATATCGCCAGCCATGCCCACTCCTATGATGCTCCCGGTTACCCAATAGTTAACATGGTAACGCTTGATTCTTTTTGGGGTATTTACTGCTGAATCGGCTGGCAAGCAATAAGAACCAGCTGAGAATATCAATGAAGCCAATAAAACAAGGATGTATCGCATAGGACAAAGCGTAACTTTTTCAAGCAGTAAAGGTCTGCCCCTTTCAACATGAAAGTGTTACATAACTTTTGCAATGATTTACATCATTCACACATTTTCAAGTGTGTTGCGTCTTTTAAGTTTCAGAGATTTAAAAAATGAGGGGGTTAAACCTGTGATCTTTTTGAATTGCTGGGAAAGATGGGCTACACTGCTGTAGTGGAGTTTCCGGGCGATTTCAGAGATATTGAGTTCGTCATAAATGATAAGCTCCTTCGCCCTTTCAATTTTATGACGGATGATGAACTGTTCGATGGTGATCCCTTTTGTTTCAGAGAAAATGTTGGCCAGGTAGGTGTAATCATAATTCAATTTCTCACTGAGGTAATCAGAAAAGTTTTTCCGTGGCAGTTCATCTGAATAATGGACCATTTCAATGATCACACTGTTTATCTTTTCAATCAGGATAGCCTTTTTGTCATCCATCAGTTCAAGTCCTGATTTTAATAGTGCTTTTTTAAGCTGTACCTGCTGCTGGTTTGAGATTTGCTCCATGATTTCAACCACCCCTAAATCGACATTCACGTAATGCAGGCCTAATTTTGTCAGCTCAGCTTTCACCAGCATCTTGCAGCGAATACTGACCATATATTTGATATAGAGCTTCATGCAGATCTGCCTTTTCTATCAGTGAGAAGGTGGATTATAATGTAACCAGGTTAAATTTCATGTGTAAATATAAATATTAATACAATCACCCGTATTCTCCCCGATAGAAAAACATATTCATCCATTTTTACTCTGATCGGGTGGGTCTCGCGTTTTTCCGTACATTTGTACCCTATAAATCCTATTGAAGACAATGAAAAAAACGCTACTCCTGATTGCCGGGCTATTGCTTTATGTTATGGCCGGAAGAACGCAGAATGTCCCCAATCAATCTGCCAATGATACTGCAACCTTTCCCTACTGGATCCAGATGATGCAGGATCCTGATGCCAATTTTTTCCAGACACAGCGGGCTTTCAATATTTATTGGAAGGACCGGAAAATTACACGGGGTTGTGGCTGGAAGGTTTTCAAACGCTGGGAATATATGATGCAGGGCCGGATTCTGCCGGACGGCAGCCGACTTGCACCTGATGCAACTTTTAACGCCTACAGCACTTTTGAAAAGAGCATGCGTTCAGCCAGCGGAACATGGACAAGCCTGGGTCCTTCGCAGATTCCCTCACCGGGACCTGCCGGCTATTTAGGATTGGGCCGTGTGAATGTAGTGGCTTTCCATCCTACCAATCCCAATAAAATTTGGGTTGGAGCCCCTTCAGGAGGCCTTTGGGAATCAACTGACGGCGGAGATACCTGGATCACAAGGACCGACACGATGCCTACACTGGGCGTTTCCGCTGTTATTGTGGATTTTTCCAATCCCGACAACATCCTGATCGGCACCGGCGACCGTGATGCAGGTGATGCTCCCGGGTTGGGTGTATTCAAAAGTACTGACGGAGGTCTTTCCTGGACTCTTTCAGCAACCGGTATGGGCAGTAAAACCATCGGGAGAATGATCCAGAATCCTGCAAATGCGCTGATTATTCTGGCAGCAACCAGCGCAGGAGTATATCGTTCCACCGACGGGGGCACCACCTGGACCAACACGCAGTCGGGGAATTTCAAAGATATCCAGTTCAAACCGGATAACCCTGACATCGTTTATGCAGCCTCCGGGTCATCCTTTTACCGTTCATCAGATAACGGGATCTCCTTTGTAAAAATAACTTCGGTGCTCACAACCCAGCAGAGGGGCGTGATTGCGGTAACTCCAGCCAATCCCGATTATGTTTATTTCATGCAATCAGATAACAGCAGCGCATTCCATGGTCTCTACCGGTCAACCGACGCGGGATTGAACTTTACCAGCCGGTCAACCACTCCCAATATCATGGACTGGTCATGCACCGGAAACGGAACAGGTGGTCAGGCCTGGTATGACCTGGCGCTGGCTGCTGATCCTTTGAATGCCGAAATCATCTATGCCGGCGGAGTGGATGTGTGGAAGTCGACCAACGGAGGGACCTCCTGGACCATAAATTCACACTGGTGGGGCGATTGCAGCAAACCTGCAGTTCATGCCGACTGTCATTTTCTGGAGTTTTCACCGGTAAACGGCAAACTTTATGCAGGCAATGATGGCGGTTGCTGGGTTACAGCCGATGGCGGAACAACCTGGACTGACCGGACTGTAGGAATGACCATTGGCCAGATTTATAAGATCGGACAATCCCAGACCATTAAAAATAAGGTCATCAATGGATTCCAGGATAACGGAACCTATGCCTACATGCCCACAAACTGGATTGCCGTAGGTGGTGGCGACGGCATGGAGTGTGCCGTCGATTATACCAATGCAGCATATACCTACCATACGGTCTATTACGGCGATATCTATCGGAAGGTCAATAACGCCGGTGAAAAACATATTGCCGGCAATGGAGTCAACGGGATTACGGAAAGTGGTGCATGGGTCACCCCATTTTGCCTGAGTAAAGCCGACCGCAAAGTGATGTTTGCCGGATATAAAAACATCTGGAGATCCTTAAATGTGAACGGGTCCACGATTTCCTGGTTGAAAATTTCGGATAACCTGGCCGGGAATAACAACGCAGATATGGCCGTTGTTGAACAATCATCAGCCAACACCAATATATTTTATGCGGGAAGATCGGACAGTAAATTATTCCGGACAGATAACTGCATGAGTGACACACCTGTGTGGGTTGACCTTACCTCCCACCTTCCGGCATCCGGAACTCCCAGAGATATTGAATCCCACCCGACGGATGAAAATACAGTTTACCTCGCCCTGGGGAACAAAGTATATAAATCTTCGAACAAGGGCCTGACCTGGACCAACATCACAGGGAACCTTCCCAACATTCCCATGAATACCATCGCTTATTATAAAAATGCTGATGAGGGATTGTATGTTGGCACCGATGCCGGTGTTTATTACAAGGATCAGAATACCTCCACCTGGATTCCATTCAGTTCAGGTTTGCCTGCAAACGGCCGCATCACCGAACTGGAAATCTATTATGACAACGATTCGGTTTCCCAGGATGCAATCAGGGGAAGTACATATGGCCGCGGATTGTGGGGATCAGATATGTATCACGCCAGCCCTGTAGCCGATTTTACAACCGGCCAGACTGTGATTCCCATTGGTTGTTCCATCGATTTCAAGGATCTTTCAACCGGGGTCCCCACCTTTTTTCAATGGACATTTGAAGGATCTGTAACACCCTCTTCCAACCTGAAAAATCCGACGGACATCCTTTACAGTTCTCCCGGGACATACCAGGTAAAACTGAAGGTTTGGAACGAATTCGGTTCCGATTCCGTTACAAGAGTTGACTATATTACGGTAAGCAGTACCCTGAAACCATTCATTAACTTCACCGCGGATAAAGTTGCGATCTGCGGCAATGAAGCCGTTCATTTCACCGATCAAACGATCAATTGCCCTATAAGCTGGAACTGGAGCTTTACGCCCGGGACTGTTACATTCCTGGAAGGCACCTCAGGTTCAAGCCAGAATCCTGTTGTTCAGTTTGACGGTTCCGGGGGTTACGATGTGCAGCTCACCTGTTCAAACGAGGTCGGATCAGAAACGCTGCTGCGTTCTTTATACATTTTCAAAGACGGCTATCCCCTTCCATTCACAGATTCATTCAGTTCAGGAATTGATTCGAAGCGCTGGGAGATCGTGAATCCTGACCTGTCGATCACCTGGGATACCATTACGGTTGGAGGACTCGTTCCGGGTTCTAAGGCTATATATATGGATTTTTACAATTACACCGCTCTGACAAAGCGCGACCAGCTGATCAGCCCGGGGCTCAACCTTACCGGGTACAGCGCCGTAGCACTTACATTCAAGCATGCCTATGAGCAGCGCATCCGGAAAGATTCGCTGATCATCAGGATCTCCACGGATTGCGGAGCTACATGGCAACGCGTCTGGGGTATGGGTCCGGATGGGACACCCAACGTATTTGTGACCCATCCGAGTACCGACAGTGCATTTTTCCCGCAGTCGGCCAATGACTGGTGCGGCGGCAGCTATGGCACGGGTTGTTATACCATTGATCTCACCCCCTGGGCAGGTCAGCTAACCGTTAAACTGATGTTCGAAGCTTACAACCGTTACGGCAACAATCTCTTCCTGAACGACATCCAGGTAAGCGGTCCTGTTGGCACCCATGAAATAATCAGGGGGAATCCGGTCGTCAACATCTTTCCGAATCCCTCGCATGGCGATTTCAACCTTTCCATGTCCAACATGCCACGCGAAGTTAAAATGACTGTGATGAACCCGCAGGGGCAGGTTGTACTTACTGAAGTTTTGATCTCCAGGGCAGGAACTATTTCAAAACAACTCAATTTATCTGGTTTTCCGAAAGGAATGTATTTTATCAGGCTGACAACTGAACAGTTTACCCAGGTGGAGAAGGTAGTCGTTAACTGATTATGCAGTTATTCTATGTTTCCGTGATCCAGGGAAATGCTTGTGTACTGAGCGAAGAAGAGTCATGGCATTGCATGAAGGTACTTCGGTCAAAGGAGGGAGATGTTGTACATCTCACCGATGGACAGGGGCAGATGTACCAGGGAGTCTTATCAAAGATTCATCACAAAGGCTGCCTGGTCGAAATCAGCAGTTCGACATCTGTCCCTCGAAATCCCTGGATCGTACACATGGCCGTTGCCCCTACCAAGAACATCGATCGTTTCGAATGGTTCCTGGAAAAGGCCACTGAAATAGGGGTTGATGAGATCACACCTCTTTTTTGCGAACATTCCGAACGGGATACAGTTAAACTCCAGCGGCTTGAAAAAGTGCTCATTTCTGCCATGAAACAATCACTGAAAGCATGGTTGCCGATCCTCCATCCGCCTGTGAAATTTAAAGATTTCATCATACAAAAAAACGAGGGGCAAAAATTTATCGGATATTGTGAAACCGGGGAGGAATCAGCGCTAAGTAAAGTATATGTTCCGGGAAATGATGCGGTTATCCTGATTGGGCCTGAAGGTGATTTCTCAAAAAGTGAAGTTGAACTGGCTATTAATAATAGCTTCACACCAGTGAGCCTGGGAACAAGCCGCCTGCGCACCGAAACCGCTGGAATTGTGGCTTGCCATACCATTGGGATTTTAAATACTATGGGAAGAAAGTAAAAGGGTAACAGGGTAACAGGGTAACAGGGTAATAAGATCAATCGTAAATCGTAATTGGTAATTCGTAAATGGCATCTCGAACACCTCCTTTTCTAATGATTACTGCCTGTATCATCACCTTGATTGGAATGACCTCCTTTGTTTCTCCCTCGTTCCAGATAGCATTGATAAAATACCAGGGTGGCGGGGACTGGTATGCAAACCCAACGTCGCTTCCCAACCTGGTTAAATTTGCCAACCGTAATTTATCCACCAACATCAGCGAAGATATTGCCACAGTGGATGCAGGAAGTGCCGATATCATAAATTATCCCTTTATCCATATGACCGGGCACGGAAATGTTGTATTCTCTGACCAGGAGTTGCAAAACATCAGGAAATACCTGATTGCCGGAGGATTTCTTCATATTGATGACAATTACGGAATGGATAAATATATCAGGCCACAGTTAAAAAAACTGTTTCCTGAACTGGAACTTGTGGAGCTGCCATTTAATCACCCGATCTATCACCAGAAGTACAATTTCCCCAACGGGCTACCCAAAATTCACGAACATGACGGGAAACCTGCCCAGGGTTTTGGACTTATTTATGAAGGCAGGCTGGTGGTATTCTATTCCTACGAATGTGACCTGGGCGATGGATGGGAAGACCCTGCCGTCCATGGAGATTCCGAACCAACAAGGCTTAAGGCGTTGCAAATGGGATCAAATATTCTTCAATACGTCTTCACGACAAAGTAAGGATTAATCTTTCTTTTATTTAACTTTGAGAACTATTTCCAACTGTAAATGGGAAAACTCTACGACAAACTCGCCGAAGACGTTCGTTTTATTGAAGGATTGAAAGCCTGCCTCAACTGCGGAACATGCACAGCCATTTGTCCCGCGGCAGAATTCTATAATTATCAGCCCCGCCAGATTGTCGATATCCTTCAAACCCGCAATGATGAAGAGATTGAAGCCCTGATGAAGAGTGAAACCATCTGGTACTGCGGTGAATGCATGTCGTGCGTTACCCGGTGTCCCCGCGGAAATGCACCCGGACTGTTGATCACCGTTCTTCGTTCCGTATCACAGGAATTGGGATTTTTTGTTGAATCTGAAAAAGGGCGGCAGCAACTTGCCATCAAACGGACCGTCGGTGAGTGGATCCTGAAATATGGATATTGCCTCTTTCCTTCGGAAATTCTTCCGCAGTTGCATCCCGAACAGGGTCCCATCTGGGAATGGGAACATGAAAACATGGATGAGGTCATGCACCGGCTGGGAGCCAATTATAAAAAAACCGGTCCTGGCATCCTGCGCAAGATCCCACAGGAGGATCTCGATGAGGTGCAGCGGATCTTTGATGAAACAGGGGCGACGGAACGTTACCGGAAGATTGAAGAATATTCACGCATCAAGGCGGGCGAAATGGGGATCAATCTCGAGCCCGGACTCGACAACGATTATATCCGCCATATTTATACTGCCAACGAAAAAGACCATACCAAGGACGCATGAAAATAGACGGCAAACGAAATATCTGGAAGGATTATCAGAAGGAGATTGCTGCTGACCGGTATTTCTATGTAAGAAGTTGTGTCAGGCAAAACTTTTTTCCGGGTTCCGAAAAGACCTTCCTTCGTATCATGAAGGATGAACTTCACAAGGATGTCTTTGAAAATGCAGCCCACACGACCTGCTCGGGAATTGGCTACCACAGTGACATCGTACCTTTTGAAACAGCCATGACCATGGTGGCCAGGCAGTTCTCCATCATGACCGAATCGGGGTATGAAAACTTCACCACCTCCTGCATCACCTCCTTCGGACTCTATTCCGAGATCCTGGAGACCTGGCATCACTTTCCCGAAGTTGAAGAACGCATCAGGCAGCACCTGCTCAAAGCCACAGGCCGAACCTTCAACAAACCGGCTAACCTTTCACATGCCAGCGATGTGATCTTCAAATTCAGAAAAGAGATCGCTGTCAACGGGAAATACAAGCTGATCAACAAAAACACCGGAAAACCGCTGCAGGTAGTAGAACACATCGGATGCCATTATTCCCGGATGTTCCCTGGCAAGGGCATCGGGGGAGCCGAATATCCTTACGTGCTGGTGGGTATGATCGAGGAATGGGGAGGTGAAGTGATCGATTACCCCGAACGCCGCCATTGCTGCGGGTTCGGATTCAGGCAATACCTGATCCAGGCCAACCGGGGTTACTCCATTGCCAGCACCAAGAAGAAATTTGATTCCATGGCACCCTACAAGCCCGACTTCATCCTTACCAATTGCCCGGGATGCCCCATGTTCCTCGACCGCTGGCAATATGCGCTCAGCGAGATGGAGGGCATCACCTATGGTGAAAACGGACATGGGATCCCGGTTCTGACTTACGAAGAACTTGCAGGTATGATCCTTGGGTATGATCCCTGGGATATCGGGCTACAGGTTCACCAGGTCCCGGTTGAGCCGCTGCTCGACAAAATCGGGATTCCTTATGATACCCCGCGAAAGTTTCTGACCATGGATGGAAAAATGATGGGACAACCCAAAGCGCCCTCCAACCTAAAATTTTATCAGCATGAATGACAAGGTGATCGTTATCGGAGGCGGTGTGGCAGGGATGACTGCCGCAGGTGCCCTTGCAGACCTTGGAATGGACGTTTTTCTGCTCGAAAAAGATACCCTGACAGGAGGTCATGTTAAAAACTGGGATCGCCTTTTTCCCTCCCGCCGTCCGGGCAAAGAGGTGATGGATTTCCTTGGTAAAAGCATGGGCCCCGGGGTCGAACAACGATGCAATGTCGTTGTGAAATCCATTGACCGCAGCAGCGATGGATTCACCGTTCAGCTTGAAAACAGTGAGCCGATGACTGCGAAAAGCCTTGTGATTGCTACCGGCTACGAGCTGTTCGATGCCCATAAAAAGGAGGAATACGGCTATGGCATTTACGATAATGTTATCACTTCGGCTGAGTTGGAGAACATCTTCAAAGAGGGTAAAAAACTGACAACCCATGACGGGAAAACACCGGAGCGGATCGCCATCATTCATTGTGTCGGTTCACGGGATGAAAAGGTGGGAAACCTGTATTGTTCCAAAGTTTGTTGTGTTACCGGGGTCAAGCAGGCCATCGAGATCAGGGAGATGCTCCCCGGATGCGAGGTGACCTCATTTTACATGGATCTCCGGATGTATGACCGCAATTTCGAGGAACTATATTACGAGGCCCAGCAGAAATGGGGTGTTAACTTCATTCGTGGCCGGCTTTCGGAATGTGCAGAAAACGCTGACCATTCGCTGGTTCTGAAAACGGAAGATACGCTGACAGGACGGCCTTTGAAACTGACGGTCGATATGGTTGTTCTGCTTGTTGGGTTTGTACCCGGTGCTGAGACCCGCCGGATAGCCCAAATGGTGGGTCTGCAATCGGGAGCTGATGGATTTTTATTGTCTGCTGATGAGCATATCCTGGATAACAGCACTACAGTCCCCGGGGTATTTCTCGCCGGAGCAGTCAAAGGACCTGCCTGCATAGTGAACACCATCGCCGATGCACGGGCAACCGCAATGCAGGTAAAAACCTATTTAAACAGTCTGGCAACTTTATAGCAAGACGGAATGATAAACTTCGGATATAAGATAATGCGCGATGAATCGATCGACCTTGATCGGAACGACCTGCGTATTGCCGGATACCTGAAGCTCCATGAGCCATCCATCAACCTATGTATCGGGTGCGGCAGTTGCACCGCGACCTGTTCAACCGGCCACTTTACCGATTTCAACATCCGCCAGGTACACACCTTGATCAGGCGGGGAGAAATAAAACACATCAAAAAGGAGATACAGCGTTGCATGTTTTGCGGCAAATGCCAGCTGGTTTGTCCGCGGGGCGTCAACCTGCGCAATGTAATTCTAACCATTAACAGGGCCATTGAGCAAATAGGATGATCAATTTTAACCTTTTTGTCCTTCCATTCTTCCTCGGGCTCATCTACGTAGTCATTGCCATTGGAAAAAGCTGGTACCAGTGGATCAAGGCGCTTCCGGCCATCGACAAGGTTAAATTTATAGCCGGTATCCGTCATCCCCGGCAGGTTCTCTCGGCGCTCAAGGAGGTTTTCCTTGAAGCCCTCATTCACCGGCGCATGTGGAAGCGTAATCCCCTCCTGGGCTACATGCATATGAGTTTTGCACTTGGATGGTTTCTTTTAATTGTTCTTGGAAATATTGAAAGCCGCTTTTACAGCGGGGTTCACCTCAATGCACCCTATTACCCCATCTTTTTAAAATTCTTCATCCACGACAAGCTGGTCATCTTTTTCGAGATTTTTTCAGTACCCGGATTTTTCCGGTTCCTGATGGACTTCCTGCTGCTTTTTGTTTTGAGCGGATTGGTCCTTGCACTCATAAAAAGACAAAAGTCAAGATGGTTCGGAATGAACCGGACCACCAATTACCAGCTCACCGACCTGGTTTCATTAACCTGCCTCTGGCTTATCTTCCCTATGAGGTTACTGGCCGAAAGTTTTACAGCAGGATATTATGGCAGCGGCGGCGGTTTTATGACCCAGCCACTGGGAAATTTCCTGGTAAGAGCCATGCCGCTGCCGGATGATCTGGTTGCCTATGCCATGTGGTGGGGATATTCACTCGCCTTAGGGATCTTCTTTATCACCCTCCCCTTTTCACGCTACATGCACATCCCGACCGAAGTGTTGCTGATATTTTTCCGCCATTTCGGGATACAACCCAAAAAGTGGTATTCGAGTATTTCGGATATCGAAGTACAGGCCTGTTCGCGATGCGGGGTTTGCATTGATGTGTGCCAGCTGAATGATGCGGGGATCCACGATTCACAGGCCGTCTATTTTATCCGCGGCGTCAGGGACAAGTATGTGCCCGAAGTAATTTCACGGAAATGCCTCGTCTGCGGACGTTGCCAGGAGGCATGTCCTGTTGGGATCAGGTCTGATTCCCTCCGGCTGATCAAACGCAGAGAGCTGGTTTCTGGACAGGCCAGTGATTTTTCCTTCCTGAATACCGGAAATGCCCCATCTCTCCAGGCAGAAGTGGTTTATTTTTCCGGCTGCATGTCGCATCTCACGCCAACGATCATCCGGGCCATGAAGGGGATCATGGACCAGGCAGCGATTTCCTGTCTCCACCTGGATGAAGATCGCAGCGTTTGCTGCGGCAGGCCGCTTATGATTGCCGGCAAAGACCGCCAGGCCCATGATCTGATGGAGTTTAACAAAAACCTGATCCGGTCAACCAGGGCAAAAATACTGGTTACATCCTGCCCTATCTGCTATCGCGTTTTCAAAGAGGAGTACAACCTTCCGATCAGGATACAGCATCACACCCAGTTCATCCTCGACCTGGTAAAAACCGGCAAAATACCTTTACAGGGTTACTTTAAAAAGGTGGCCTACCATGATCCGTGTGACCTGGGACGTGGCTCAGGCGTTTATGAAGCGCCCCGCGAACTGATCTCGAAGATTGCAGATCTTATCCCTGTTTCGAATGAAGCAAACAATGCCATGTGCTGTGGCGGAAGCCTGGGAATTTTTGAAGCATCGCAGCAACAGCGCAATGCCATGACGGCCGGTGCGCTCGACATCCTGCTTCAGGGCCAGCCCGATATCATTGCGACGGGATGTCCTTTGTGTAAAAAAACTTTTGAAAAACAATCACCCGTAGCGGTGAAAGATATTGCAGAACTTGTTTATGAAGCCCTGCCTAAACCTGCTTACTACTCCGCTTCCGGTCAATCTCGTCCAGCAGTATCTTTCGCAGGCGAATTGATTTAGGTGTGACCTCCACATATTCATCACCCTTGATATACTCCATGGACTCCTCGAGCGAAAATTTAGTTGCCGGGTAAATCACTGCTTTATCGTCAGAGCCGGATGCACGCACATTGGAGAGTTTCTTGGTCTTGTTCACATTGATCACGATATCGTCACTCCGGGTACTTTCGCCGATCACCTGGCCATTGTAAACATCTTCAAAAGGTTCGATGAAAAACTTGCCCCTGTCCTGCAGTTTATCGATGGCATAGGTTATGGCCAGCCCGGTATACATGGAGATGAGTGAGCCGTTATTCCGTCCCGTCAGATCGCCCTTCCACGGCTGGTAATCTTTGAAACGGTGCGCCATCACTGCTTCACCTTCAGTTGCTGTAAGCACCGGATTGCGCAGACCGATGAGGCCGCGTGCAGGAATGTCAAACTCCAGGATGACCCGGTCGCGTTTGTGTTCCATATGGGTCATGTCGCCTCTCCGGCGGCTGACCAGCTCGATCACCTTGCCGGCAAAGGCTTCGGCAACCTGTACTTTCAGCAATTCAACAGGCTCACATTTTTGCCCGTCAATCTCTTTCGTAAGGATCTGCGGTTGTCCGAGTTGAAACTCGTATCCTTCCCGTCGCATGGTCTCAACCAGGATGGCCAGGTGAAGAATACCACGGCCAAATACCTGGAACCGGTCGGGCGAATCCATCTCTTCAACCCTGAGGGCCAGGTTTTTTTCAGTCTCCTTGAACAGACGTTCACGCAGGTGGCGGGAGGTGACAAAGGTTCCCTCCTTGCCTGCAAAAGGTGAATTATTGATGGTGAAGAGCATGCTCATGGTGGGTTCATCCACACTGATGGGCGACATTCCCTCCGGATTTTCAAAATTGGCAATGGTATCGCCGATATCAAAATTTTCGGGGCCGAGGATCGCGCAGATCTCGCCGGCGAACACTTCAAACTTGACCTTTTCCTTGCTTAATCCTTCGAAAAGATACAATTCCTTGATGACAGATTTTACAATGGTACGGTCATTTTTTACGAGTGATATTGGCATTCCTGCCTTTACAGAGCCCCGGGTGATACGGCCTACTGCAATCCTTCCAACATAAGAGGAGTAATCAAGCGAACTGATCTGCATCTGCAAGGTTCCAGGCAGCTGCTGTGGTGCCGGTATATGCTCAATGATCTGGTCGAGCAGGTAGCTTACATCGGTAGTCTCGTTCCGCCAATCCTCCGACATCCATCCCTGTTTTGAGGAACCGTACACGGTGGGGAAATTCAACTGGTCTTCACTGGCATCCAGGCTGAACATGAGGTCGAACATCGCTTCATGCACCTCATCGGGCGAACAGTTCGGTTTATCAACCTTGTTGATCACCACGATCGGTTTTTTGCCAAGTTCCAGTGCCTTCTGCAGCACGAAACGGGTCTGCGGCATAGGACCTTCAAAAGCATCAACGAGGATCAGTACGCCATCGGCCATATTGAGTACGCGCTCAACTTCACCTCCAAAGTCACTGTGGCCGGGGGTATCGATGATATTGATTTTAACTCCCTTATACCTAACGGAGACATTCTTGGATAAAATGGTGATCCCCCGCTCCCGCTCAAGATCGTTTGAATCGAGAATGAGCTCTCCCATCTCCTGGTTATCACGGAAAAGACGGACCTGGTGTAAAATCCGGTCGACCAGGGTTGTCTTGCCATGGTCAACGTGGGCAATAATAGCGATATTTCTGATTTCCTGCATGTTAAAAATTGAATTGGCTTGTTGAAATAGTTTGCAAAGGTACGCCAAAAATCAACGCAGAAAACATATCTGCAATTTCAAATGGCAGGTCATTCATCAGTCGTTATTCATCCTTTCTATATCGTATCTTTACCTCATGAAAGTTAACATCATCGGCGCCGGCGTAGCAGGATTATCAGCCGGGTGCTACCTGCAAATGAATGGGTTCGAGACCGAAATTTTCGAACGGCATACTACTTTCGGGGGATTGTGTACCAGCTGGAACCGAAACGGCTATACCTTTGAAAGCGGGTTTCAATGGCTGCTTGGCTCCTCTGACAGCAATCCTTTCTACCTTCTCTGGTCGGAACTGATCGATATGAATTCCATCCGGTTTGTCCATCACGAGATCCGGATGGAGATCGGAGTTAAAGAGAACAAAGATATTAACGGTGATAAGGTTTTTCACCTGTACACCAACCTGAACAGGCTGGAAAATTACATGCTCTCTATCGCCCCGGAAGATGAGCTCCAGATTAAACGTTTCATCCGGACCATACGCCGGATCCAGTCCTGCGAAATTCCCCCAATGATCAGGGAGAATCCGGAGATTCTTCCATGGTACAGGAAAATCCGTTATGCAAGGTACCTTCCCATGCTCCTCTTTCTGAACCGGATTAAAAAGGAGACCAATTTTACATTCGCGGAAAAACTGAAGAATCCATTTCTGAAGGAGGCATTCAGATTGCTCTTCGATGGTGATGAAATGCCCTTGCTGATCCTCACGATGCCCCTGGCCTTCAACGACCTGGATGGAACCGGTTACCCGATCGGCGGCTCATCCGAATTCGTCGGAAAACTGAACCAAAAGTATCTTGAACTGGGAGGCAGCATCAGGTATAACGCCGAAGTCGAAACCATCATGGTGGAGAACAACCAGGCCAAAGGGCTCCGGCTTAAAACGGGCGAATCCATTCCATCCGGTATCACCATTTCGGCAGCTGACTGGAATTTCACCCTTTTCGGCGCCCTGGAAGGTAAATTCGTGAATGACACCATCGTTAAATTACAGAACCAGGAGAAGTTGAAGGTCTACTACTCTGTGTTTATGGTTTCGATTGGGGTTGAGGCAAAATTCCTGAATATGCCGCACTTTATCAGGTTCCCGCTGGAACATGTGTTGGTTTCACCGGATGGCACAACCTACGAACGCATGGAGGTCCACATCAACAATTACGACCCGACGCATGCCCCCGAAGGAAAAACAGTAATCTCCGTTTCTTTCTATTCGCACAACGCCGATTACTGGATTAAGCTCCGGGATGCTGATTACCTGGGTTACCTGAAGCAAAAACAGCATTTTTCCGATCTGATCATCGATATCCTGGATATAAGATTTTCCGGACTTAAGTCAGGAATTGAAGAGGTTGACATCGCCACGCCTGCAACCTATCAAAGGTATACCAACAACTGGAAAGGAAGCGTGCAGGGCTGGCTTCCGGGGAAGAACATCATAGCGCAATCACCTGTGAATAGCGAGTTGCCAGGTTTGAAAGATTTCTATTTCATCGGGCACTGGACTATTCCCGGCGGGGGGCTTCCGGTAGCCATCAAATCGGCCCGCGATGTGGTACAGAAAATTTGCCATCGTAAAAAGGTCCCTTTCACTATCCCCTTAGGCCTTTGATCTGCTCCTCCAGCACGTGAATCCTCGCTTCGGCATCGTCCTGCTTTTTGCGCTCCGAATCCACAACCGCTGCCGGTGCATTGTTCACAAACCGCTCATTGCCCAGCTTCTGCATGACTTTTTCCAGGAACCCGGCTGTATAAACCAACTCTTTCTCCAGCTTTTTCAATTCCTCCTCCACATCGATCTTTCCGGTAAGCGGAATGAAAAATTCAGTGGATCCGGCTACAAATGAAATACTTTCGGGAACCTTCTCATCCACATAGGCCAGTTCGCTGATGTCGCACAACTTGCCAACCAGGCTGTCGAAGGTCGTATCGGGTGTATCATTGTTGTTCTTCCTGATATACAACCGGATCGTCTCCTTCTGAGGAATATTTTTTTCCTTCCTGACATTGCGGATGGCCATGATCACCTCTTCGGCAAAGACAAATTTATCGATGAGCAGCTGGTCGAAACTTTCTGCAACCGGCTGGCGGGTTAACATGATCGATTCACCCTCTCCCCGCTCTTCCAGTATCTGCCATATTTCCTCTGTAATAAATGGCATGAAGGGATGCAGTACTTTTAACAATTTTTCAAAAAAACCGGTCACCGAGGTATAGGTCAGCCGGTCAATTGGCTGCTGATAGGCCGGTTTGATCATCTCAAGGAACCAGGAACAGAAATCATCCCACACCAGTTTGTAGGTGGCCATCAAGGCCTCAGACAGACGGTAATCGTCGTAGAGTGCGTTAATATTCTGCAGGGATGCATTGAACACCGAATTGAACCATTCCACTGAAACTTTGTTCACCTCCGGCTGATCCAGGGCATCATCCACCGGCCATCCTTTGACAAGCCGCATGGCATTCCATATCTTGTTGCAGAAATTACGGCCCTGCTCGATCAGGGCATCATCATACAACAGGTCATTTCCTGCGGGAGAACACAACAACATTCCCAGGCGCACCGCATCAGCCCCGTTCACCCTGATCAGGTCGAGGGGCTCCGGAGAATTACCCAGCGATTTTGACATCTTACGACCTTGCTTGTCGCGTACAATACCAGTGAAATAAACATTCTTAAAGGGGATGGCCTTCCGGTACTCCCATCCGGCCATGATCATCCTGGCCACCCAGAAAAAGATAATCTCAGGGGCCGTGATCAGATCATTGGTTGGGTAATAATAATTAATATCGGGATTATCCGGATGACGGATGCCGTCAAACACGGAAATGGGCCACAACCAGCTTGAAAACCAGGTATCAAGGACATCTTCATCCTGTTTCAGATCATCGATACCTATTTTCGATTTAAGATTTTCGATTTTCGATTGTGCAATTGTCCATGCTTCTTCCTTGGATTTAGCAACAATAAATTCGCCATTCGGCAGATAATAGGCCGGAATGCGCTGTCCCCACCACAGCTGGCGCGAGATGCACCAGTCGGTCACATTGGCGATCCAGTGACGGTACATATTCTTGTACTTGGCCGGATGAAACAGGATCGTATCGTCTTCAACAAGGTCGAGGGCAGGTTTGGCCAGCTCTTTCATCTTCATGAACCACTGAACCGAAATACGCGGTTCGATCACTTCATCGGTACGTTCGGAATACCCAACTTTATTGACATACTCGTCGATCTTAACAATATGACCCTTCTCCTTAAGTTCCTCCGTGATTTTTCTCCGAACCACAAACCGGTCCTCCCCTACGAAAAGCCGCGCCGCCTCGCTCATCGTGCCATTGGGGTTAAAAGTGTCAATGACTTCAAGCTTGTATTTGAGCCCGAGATTGTAGTCGTTGATATCATGCGCCGGGGTCACCTTGAGGGCGCCTGTTCCGAATTCCCGGTCGACATACTCATCAAAGATCACAGGAATAGAGCGACTGAGCAGTGGAACCAGGATCCGCTTTCCTTTTAAATGCTGATACCTTTCATCTTCAGGATGCACGCAAATGGCTGTATCCCCTAAAATGGTCTCGGGACGGGTGGTGGCAATGGTGATCCAGTCATCCTGGGTTCCCTCTACCCTGTAGCGCACATAAAATAATTTGGAATTTACCTCCTTGTAATTCACCTCCTCATCCGACACGGCGGTGAGTGCCTTCGGATCCCAGTTGACCATCCGGATGCCACGATAGATAAGACCTTTGTTGTGGAGATCGATGAAAACGTCAATTACAGATTCATAAAGGGCTTCATCCATGGTAAAACGGGTTCGTTCCCAGTCGCAGGATGCACCCAGCTTTTTCAGCTGATCAAGGATTATTCCGCCATGTTTGGTTTTCCATTCCCAGGCATGCCCAAGAAATTCCTCCCTGGTCAGGTTTGCCTTGTCAATGCCGGACTCCCTGAGTTTTGTAACCACTTTTGCTTCAGTAGCGATCGATGCGTGGTCGGTTCCGGGGACCCAGCAGGCGTTTTTACCCATCATCCGGGCCCTGCGGACCATGATATCCTGGATGGTGTTGTTCAGCATATGCCCCATGTGAAGTACACCCGTCACATTCGGTGGTGGGATCACGATACAATAGGGTTCACGTTCATCGGGAACAGAGTGAAAGAAACCCTGTTTCATCCAGTATTCATACCATTTATCTTCAACCCTCGAAGGGTCGTACTTGGAAGCAATTTCCGCCATCACCGCAGCTATTTAAAAGGAGCGGCAAAAATAGGGAAAAATAACGAATTGCGGGCTAAAATAACTTACTCCGTTTGACGAGATACGGGAGAAGCACCTGCTCAAAACCTGCGTGAATATCAGCCTCCAGCAGGTCGATGTGGTATTGCCCGCAACGAAGCCGGAGATCTTTCTGGAACCTGGTTACCGCTTCAACATATCTTTCCCTGAGCTTTGAGGGATGAACACGCATTTGCTCGCCGGTTTCCATATCAATGAATTTGTAAGGACGGTCCTCAAAATTGAATTCCAGCTCCTTTTGCTTATCAACCACCTGGAAAAGGATCACTTCGTGCTTGTTGTGCTTCAAATGCTGCAACGCCGAAAACAAGGCTTCGGGTTCTGATGACCTTTCAAACATATCGCTGAAAATGATCACAAGTGACCTTTTGTGGATCCGTTCGGCCAGCTCATGGATGGTTTTGGCCACCATGGTTCCCCTCAACTTTTCAACCGGCCGGAGTGTCATCAGCTTCTCAAGCTCTGAAAAAAGGTAACGATGATGGACTGTGTTCGACTTTGTCTGGGTATGCAGCTCAACCTCTTCGGAAAAAACACTGATCCCTGCTGCGTCGCGCTGCTTCCTGAAAAGATAAATCAGGGCTGCTGCGACATATACTGAAAAGGTGATCTTATTGGGATGGTCAATGTCCGGTTTCTGTAACACCGGGTAATGCATGGAGGATGAATTATCAATCAGTATCTGGCAACGCAGATTGGTCTCCTCCTCGTAACGCTTCGTGTACAACCGATCGGTTCGGCCAAACAATTTCCAGTCTACCGATCTGATTGATTCCCCGGCATTGTATAGCCTGTGTTCGGCAAACTCAACACTGAAGCCATGAAACGGGCTTTTATGCAAGCCTGTGATGAAACCTTCAACCACCTGCCGGGCCAGGAATTCCAGGGAGGAAAATTGCTCGAGACGGCTTTGATCTATTGTTGAAGTCACTAAACAGGTTTGTGAAATCGCAATCTCACGATTTATATATACTTCTCAATCAAGGCTTTGTACGACGCTTTGGGAACTGCCCCCACCTGCTTGTCAACAACCTGTCCCCCTTTGATGTAAAGAACCGTAGGAATATTGCGGACTTTATACAATGCAGTGATCGTTGGATTATCGTCAACATTGAGTTCCCCGGCAACAATACGGCCTTCATATTCGGCAGCCAGTTCGTGAATAATCGGCGATACCATCCTGCATGGGCCACACCATTCAGCTGAAAGGTCAACTATTGCAAGTTTATCACTTTTTACGACTATTTCTTCGAAATTGGCATCTGTTAACTTTTCAAACATAATGTGCTTTTTTAAAGTGTTTCTGATTTCAGGTTGTAAAGTTAAAAAAAATCTTAATGGCCCTTTCCCTATTCTCCAAAAACTCTCACCTGAATTTCAGGCATATCTGCCAGAAACCTGATCATCTCCTTTGCATTTACCTTGTATTTCTTTGAAGGCAGATCGATCGTTACATTTTCATCCGGATCGAATATCCTGATGCGAAGATGGCACCTGCCTTTCGACTGTTTTGTAAATTGGTGAAGCTTATGAACCGAATCGATGGTCAATTCATCGATGGTCAGCGTGAGCGAAAGAACTTTTGAAAATTTCTCCATGACATCCGACAGAAGAAATATCTGGTTAACCCTGACAGAAAGCTGATCGGGACTGTCAAACCGGGATTCGACGCGTGCTTTTACATAAACGTATTGTCCCTCCTCAAGAAAATGTTTGAACTTAAGGTACTCTTCCGAAAAGAGGGTGATCGAAATAAAATTAAAATAATCCTCCACTACAAAAGAGCCATAGGGCTTCCCGGTTTTCCCGATCTTATGGTTCGATTCGATTACGATCCCGGCAAAGGAGATATCTTTGCCTTTCATGGGTTTGAGATCCTGCTTCAGATCCTCTATGGTAACATTGCAGAACTGGTTTATCTCAAATTGGTAATCATCAAGGGGATGTCCGCTCATGTAAAACCCGGTAACATCCTTTTCGAATTTCAGCTGTTCCAGTTTCGACCAGGGCCGGCATTCGGGCAGCGAAAGTTCTTTAAGCTGGATATCTTCCGCTTCTCCGAACAACGACTGCTGCATGGAATCCTTGCGGGCATGATAATCGGTAGCATGCCGGATGATCTTTTCAAGGAAAATCATGTCATCGCTGTTCTCCTGGAAAAAATACTGGGCACGGTGGGTATTTTCAAAACAGTCAAAAGCTCCTGCTTTGGCAAGTGACTCCATGCACCGTTTATTGACTGAATGGGGATTGATCCTGCGGGTCATGTCGAAAATATTGGTGTATGGACCGTTTTCAATACGTCCGGCTTCTATACTTCTTACCGCAGCCTCCCCCACATTTTTAATCCCGGCCATACCAAACCTGATCTCCCCTTTCCTGTTCGCTACAAAGGCAGTGGAACTTTCATTTACATCGGGACCTAAAACCGGAATGTGCATCCTTTTGCATTCGTCCAGGTAAAGTGTGATCTCTTTGAGTTCATTCAGGTTCCGGCTCAGCACGGCCGCCATAAATTCAGCGGGATAGTGTGCTTTCAGGTAGGCCATGCGGTAGGCCACATAGGCGTAACATGTTGAATGTGACTTATTGAATGCATAATTCGCAAAGGCTTCCCAGTCTTTCCATATTTTGGTGACCACCGCCTCATCATACCCGTTGTTTTTGCAACCGGCGAAAAATTTAGGTTTAAGGTCGACCATCATCGATTCGACCTTCTTCCCCATGGCTTTTCGCAAAGAGTCTGCCTGTCCCTTTGTGAACCCGGCCAACTCCTGGGACAACAACATCACCTGTTCCTGATACACCGTAATGCCATACGTATCTTTCAGGTATTTGTCCATCACGGGAATATCGTAGACAATTTTTTCCTTTCCATGCTTACGGGCGATAAAACTGGGGATATAATCCATGGGGCCCGGCCTGTACAATGCATTCATGGCAATGAGATCCTCGATTTTATTGGGCTTCAGATCGCGCAGGTATTTCTTCATGCCATCCGACTCAAACTGGAAGATGCCGGTCGTTTTCCCCAGGCTGAAAAGCTCATAGGTCTTCGTATCATCGAACGATAAATTTTCAGAGTCAATTTCAACTCCGTATGTATCGCGGATATTCTGAACTGCATCCTTAATAATGGCCAGGGTTTTCAGCCCAAGAAAATCCATTTTTAACATGCCCACCTTTTCAATATAATCACCATCAAACTGGGTGATTAGCAATTCCGATTCCTTGGATGTCGTAACCGGGATATATTCCATGAGGTCGTCTCGGCTGATGATAATGCCGCACGCATGAATGCCGGTCTGGCGAACCGACCCCTCAAGGCTTTCAGCAAACCGGAGGGTTTCGGCAATCAGTTTGTTGGAAGATGACCGTGCTGCCTTTAATTCAGGGACCTCCTCATACGCACTTTTCAAGGTGATTCCCGGCCGGTTCGGGACCAGCTTCGTTAGACGGCTTACTTCGTCCAGCGGCAGGCGCTGCACCCGTCCCACATCACGAATGGCGCCTTTGGCAGCCATGGTTCCAAAGGTGATCACCTGGGCCACCTTATCCTTGCCATACTTATTCACAACCCACTTGAGTACGCTGTCGCGGCCATCTTCATCGAAATCGATGTCGATATCCGGCATCGAAACACGGTCGGGGTTTAAAAACCGTTCAAAAAGCAGGTCGAACCGCAAAGGATCAACATCTGTGATCCGGGTACAGAAGGCCACCACCGACCCTGCAGCGGAACCACGTCCGGGGCCCACCGAGACCCCCATTTCACGGGCAGCATTTAAAAAATCCTGGACTATGAGGAAGTATCCCGGGTAACCCATCTTTTTTATTGTTGCCAATTCAAAGTCAATTCTTTCGGTGATCTCAGGGGTAATTTCCTTATACCGCCGGTTTGCGCCTTCATAGGTGAGGTGCCGAAGATATTCATCGGGATCGGTGAATCCTTCAGGCAAGGGGAAATCGGGCATGATGGGATCCCTGTTCAAACTGTAGGATTCAACCTTGTCCAGGACCTCGATCGTGTTCTCCAGGGCCTCAGGAATATCAGCGAAGAGTTCATTCATCTCCTCCCTGGTTTTATACCACTCCTGGCCTGTGTAACGCATCCTGTCGGCATCGTCGGTAAACTTACCTGTGTTGATACACAAAAGACGATCATGGGCATCGGCATCTGCTTCATTCAGGAAATGAACATCATTGGTTGCCAGCAATTTAACATTCATTTTTCTTGACAACCTGATCACCTCCTCTTCAACGGCCATCTGTCTTTTGTATACCTCGGCGTCGCGTGTAGGATCGGTGGCCTTATGCCGCATCAGCTCAAGATAAAAATCTGCTCCGAAAAGCTCCTTGTATTCGGAAATTACCAGTTCTGCCCTGGCTACATTCCCCTTCTGAATGGCACGCGGGATCTCACCTGCGAGGCATGCGGAAGAAACGATCAGCCCTTCGTGATATTTTGCGAGCAACTCCTTGTCAATCCGTGGTTTATAATAATGACCCTCGGTCCACGAAAAGGAGATGAGCTTAAGCAGGTTCTTATAGCCTGTCTCATTTTTCGCCAGCAGGATCAGGTGATCTCCTTTACGGTCAACGATCTCCGTTTTATCAAGGCGGCTTCTCCTTGCAACATAGGTTTCACAGCCGAAGATGGGCTTAAAATCCTTGTGCTTGGATGCAATCTCAGAAAACTCCTTTATGCCGAACAAATTTCCATGATCTGTAACAGCCCCTCCTTTCATTCCCTTTGCAACCGCTTTGGCAACCATATCTTTGATGCGACAGGCTCCATCTAAAATAGAATACTGCGTGTGTACATGCAAGTGAACGAAATCTATCATGGCTTTGGGGAAATAAATCGTGATGAACCAGAGCGTAAAATTATTTTAAAAAAACCCTCAAAACCCTTTTGTTGATAAATTACTTTTATCGAAAATTTTTGTATATTTGTTGTTATAAAAATATAAGGGTATGTTCAACACAGACCATCTGCATCCCATGCTGGTGCATTTTCCCATCGCCATTATTTCCGTTGGTTTTTTGTTTGATATTTTATCCATATGGATCAAAAATCAATCGTGGTTATCGACTGCAGGTTATTGGCTCGAGGTCCTTGGAATGATCAGCGCCGTCATAGCCTTCGGAACCGGGTATTTCCTCACCAGTCCCATGGAAGGTGAAGCAGGATTGATGCGTGACAAACACGAGCTTTTTGCCACCTTCACCCTGGTCTCAATTATAATCGCCACCCTGTTCAGGATCGTGGTCGTTTACCTGAAGAAAGAATCATCCGGGATGAAATACATTTCCCTTGGGCTCTTCTTCATCTCGTTTGTCTTTGTATCCATCACCGGTTACCTGGGTGGAACCCTGGTACTCGAATATATGATCGGACTATAGGAGAATGACCAATGACCAATGACCAATTACCAATTACCAATTACCAATGACTAATTTTTGAATACTTTTTTTGTCACGCGTCACGCGTCACGTTTTTTTTTAACCCTTAACCTCATAGAAACCATGAAAAAAACAATCTTTTCCGGGATCACCCTGCTGATCTTTTCCGGGTTGCTGGCATTTGCCGGCGGAGCCGATAAAACCATCGAAAACCTGAAAGCAGGCTTCAAAGGCGAATCCACCGCCAGTGCAAAATATGCAGCATTTGCTGAACAGGCAAAAAAGGAGAATCTGCCCCAGATCGCAACTATGTTTGATGCAACTTCCCGCGCCGAGGCCATCCATGCAGCCAACCATAAGACTGTATTGGAAAAAATGGGGTTGAAAATGGATCCTGTGAAACCTGAATTCACGGTAAAAACCACTAGGGAAAATCTCCAGGCTGCCATTGAAGGCGAAACTTACGAGATGACCAAAATGTATCCTGATTTCATCACTGCAGCAAAGACCGAAGATGTTCCTGCGGCATCCAAATCATTCCGCTGGGCCATGGATACCGAGAAAAAACATCAGGTCATGTATCAGAATGCCCTCAACGCCCTGGACAACAAAAAGACCGAAAGCCTTTCAAAAGTTTACTGGGTGTGTCCAAAGTGTGGAAACACCTATGATGTGGCTAAACCTGAAGCTTCCTGCTCTTTCTGCAGTACCAAAAGCGATAAATTCATCAAGTTTGGGAAGTAAAGGATTATTTTCCTTTGCTTATCTCAAAATAAATGACGAATTTTGCACCCCTTAATTTATATAATCAATAATTCAATCAATCAACTATTTAACAAATGCCAACAAAAATCAGATTACAGAGAAGAGGTAAAAAGGGACAAGCTTTTTACCACATTGTTATTGCGGATGGTCGTGCACCACGTGACGGAAAGTTCATAGAACGAATTGGCATCTATAATCCCATCGCAAAACCCGCGGAAATTGAGCTCGAATTCGATAAGGCCCTTGACTGGCTGAAGAAAGGTGCTCAACCGACTGATACCGTGAAAGCCATTCTGGCTTACAAGGGTGTCATGTTTAAAAACCATCTTTTGAAAGGCGTCGCCAAAGGTGCCATGACCATGGAACAGGCTGATGCCAAATTCCAGACCTGGCTCGATGAAAAAAACCTCAAGATCTCCAGTAAGAAAAACGAACAGGATCTGAGTGTTAAAGAATCACGCAAAAAAATGCTGGCGGATGAGGTGAAGGTCAATGAGGCCAAAGCTGAAGCCATTGCCAAAAAACTGAATAAGATCCATCTGGATGAAGTTGCCAAGGCAACCGAAGCCAATGAAGCAGCAAAAGCAGCTGCCGAAGCCATTCTTGCTGCAAAAGCAGAAGAAGCAGCCGCTGAAGCTAAACCTGAAGCTACTGAAACTGCTCCCGAAGCCGAATAGTCAGTAAACAGAGCGTTCATTAAAACACAATCCTTATGAATAAGGATGACTTTTATTACCTGGGAAAGATTCTTAAAACACATGGTAATAAAGGTCAGGTGATGGTTCACCTGGATGTGGATAATCCTGAAAAGTACCTAGATCTGGAATCCGTTTACCTCGATTTGCATGGTGAACGGATTCCTTTCTTTATAGCAATGCTGGAATTAAAACACAACCAAAAGGCGCTGATCCAGTTCCAGGACTTTGACACCATTGAAGATGCTGAAAGTCTGGCCGGATTGGAAATGTTTCTGCCCATCTCTGAACTTCCAGTACTGAAAGGCAACCAGTTCTATTACCATGAAATTATCGGGTTTCATGTAACTGATCACAAACATGGTGATATTGGCGTGATCGAAGATGTGCTTGACCTGCCGCACCAGTCCCTGTTCCAGATCCGCTTTGGGGAAAAAGAGATCCTGATCCCCGTGGTTGATGAGGTAATTCAAAAGGTCGACAAAAAGAAAAAACTTCTCCTGATCAAAGCACCTGAGGGATTGATAGAAATTTACCTCTGATCGAACGATGGCATTCCGCTTCCGGCAGTTTCTGGTCGAAGATAAAAAAAGTACTATGCGTGTCGGCACCGATGCCATGTTGCTTGGAGCCTGGGCACAACCGCCTCAAACAGGCAGGATTCTGGATATTGGGACCGGCTGTGGGGTTTTGGCGCTGATGATGGCCCAGCATTCATCCTCCTTCGTTGATGCCATAGATCAGGATTTCCCTTCAGTTGCTGAAGCACGCGGTAATTTTGAACAAAGTCCATGGAGTAACAGGCTGACCGCCATCCACAGTTCACTTCACGATTTTGCAACCCTGAACGCCGGTGACTATGATTTCATCATTACCAATCCCCCCTACTTTGCGAATTCGCTCAAATCGCCATCAAACAGGAAAAATGTTACGCGCCATGATGTAACGCTCTCCCTCGAGGCATTGGCAGAAGATGTGCAAGTAATATTGTCGCGGCATGGTCGGCTGGCCATTATCCTGCCCCCTGAACCGGCCGGAAAATTTATTATTCTTTGCGAAGAAACCGGCCTCCATCTGGTGAACAGGATGAACGTATTTCCCAAACCTGACGCGCCCTGCAGCAGGATATTGATGGAGTTTTCGCGAAATAAAAAAACACAAACCAGTGAAACTGAACTTACCATTCTTGATCCTTCTGGAAAATATTCAGCTGCATATTTAACCCTGACAAGTGCATTTCACAAGTTTTAATTTTTACATTTGCTATTATAAATTAAATCTATGGGAATTCACCTTCATACAAAAAATGGAGTACCCCCACTGGTACTCTTCCTGGCAGGATTTATTTTACTTTCCCTGGGCTGCGTACGTACAATTCCAGTAAAAATCGGAATTTCAAAAACATCTCCCAATTATGAACATTGGCTTAAACAGGCAGATTCAACCCTGATCCTGATGAACCTGTACGCTTTGCCAATTGATTCAGCAATCATGGCACTCGGTGAATGCAACGGATTGTTGCTGACAGGCGGTGAGGATGTTTATCCCGCCTGGTACGGGAAGGAATCCGACACAGCCAGGTGCACGGAAATGAACCAGCGCCGCGACAGTCTTGACATTGCCCTGATCGCAAAAGCCCTGGAACTTAAAATGCCGGTTTTTGGAATTTGCCGGGGTCATCAGATTCTCAATGTCTACCTGGGAGGAAAACTGATCATTGATATTCCCAAAGATTATCCGTCAAAAATCGTTCACCAATGTGATGATTACCTTCATTGCTTTCATAATGTGATCATTAAACAGAATTCCCTGCTGGCCTCTCTTGCCAAATGTGACTCCTCTTCTGTCACCACCAACCATCATCAGGCTGTCGAACAACTTTCACCCCTGCTCACAGTCAATGCCCATGCAAACGACGACCTGATCGAGGGTTTTGAATGGGAACATCCTGAAGGAAAATCGTTTCTGATGGGCGTCCAATGGCATCCTGAACGAATGGAGAAAAGCAACCCGCTATCAGGTCCTCTGGCAGATGAATTTATCAGACAATCCACCATCTTTTCAACTCATTCCAAAAACACTGAATCAAAATGAAGATGTACGACCTTTACCTGCACGGGATAACCGTGTTTATGGGGTTTTTTGCCATGCTGAACCCCATCGGGAACCTGCCTGTTTTTCTGGGTATGGTGCAGGATTTTGACAAAAAAACGCAGAACAAAGTCGCCCTCAGGGCTACAACGGTCGCCTTCGTCATCATCGCTATTTTCAGTGTCTTCGGACATATTATTTTCCGCATGTTTGGAATTACACTCCCGGCCTTTCAGATTGCAGGGGGCATCATTGTCTTCATCATTGGGTTTCAGATGCTCAACGCAAAAGAGAATCCAATCCACGCCCAATCTCCTGATGAACGGGAACAAATGGAAAAGGTTGCCCACGACATGGCCATTTCCCCATTGGGGATCCCGCTTCTGGCAGGCCCCGGGACCATTTCAACCGCCATGAATTTTGTCGGGGTGGAAAAATCGATCACCAACGTGATCCTGGTGGTCGTCATTTTCGGGGTAATGTGCCTGATCACCTACTTCCTGTTTGTCTCCTCCAGGGTCATTGCTGCGAAAATAAACCCAAGCATGCTGAAGGTCGTTTCACGGATCATGGGACTGATCCTGGCTGTGATCGCGGTACAGATGATGATAAACGGGATTGAAGGGACTATTGATATTTTTAATCAATAGTCCATGAAGCATCAGTGTTTTGCCCTCCTGTTGTCCGCTCTTATTTTCATTTCGGGATGTTCCCGGGTAAAAACAGAATACTGGCCGAACGGAAATAAAAAATCTGAAATTTCAACCAGAGGGAAAAATTACGAAGGAGGTGCCAGTTACTGGTATGCAAGTGGCAATATTCAAACGACTTGTACCTACAGCAATAATAAACTTGAAGGGACACTGAAAAGTTACTTTGGATCAGGTTTGCTCCAGGTGGAGCAGAATTTCAAAGACGGCAAACTGGATGGCCTTGTAAGAACCTATGACAGGGCCGGGCATCTTGAATCAGAAGCATTTTACAAGGATGACAAATTACATGGACGTTACGTGGAATACTATCCCAATAAACTGATCCGGCTCGAAGGTCAATATATCGGGGGTAACCATGAAGGAACCTGGCTTTACTACAGCGCGGATGGCATGGTGATCGGAGAGGGACAATTCAGCGGGGGAAATGGCATTCAGAAAGCATTTTACCCCAATGGGGCAACCAGTCAGGCAACACATTATACAGGAAATCAAAAAGATGGGGATGAGGTGTTTTACAAACCCGACGGCAAGGTTGAATCCATCAACAGATATCAAAATGGCAAACTCGTTGACAAACTTAAAAAATGAACAAAAATAATTATGTGTTTTTGTTTGGTTAGTCTGTTTGAACTCAGTAATTTTGCATTTGTTATTTTATTCACAATGTTAGTATTTTAACGATAATATAACAACTGGTCATTAATCATTAAAAACAGAATCAAAATGAACTTAGAGAAAATCATGAACGACCTGGAGAAGAAGCATCCGGGTGAAAATGAGTACCTCCAGGCAGTTCGGGAAGTACTGGAATCAATCGAAGAGGTATACAATGAAAATCCTCATTTCGAATCGGCAAACATCATTGACAGGATCGTTGAGCCCGACCGTATCTTAACCTTCAAGGTTTGCTGGGTAGACGACAGCGGCAAGGTTCAGGTCAACCTGGGATACCGGATTCAATTCAACAACGCCATTGGCCCATATAAAGGTGGATTGAGATTTCACCCCAGCGTAAACCTCAGCATTCTGAAATTTTTGGGTTTCGAACAAATTTTCAAAAACAGTCTTACCACCTTGCCGATGGGCGGAGCAAAAGGCGGTTCTGATTTTGATCCCAAAGGAAAATCAAATGCGGAAATCATGCGTTTCTGCCAGTCATTCATGCTGGAACTCTGGAAACTTATTGGTCCTGAAACCGATGTTCCTGCTGGGGATATTGGCGTAGGTGGCCGTGAAATCGGTTTTATGTATGGTATGTACAGGAAACTGGCCCGTGAGAACACGGGTGTATTGACCGGCAAGGGTCTGAATTGGGGTGGCAGTCTTATCCGCCCGGAAGCGACAGGATTTGGCGCAGTCTATTTTGCCAAGGAAATGCTTGCCACCAAGGCTGAGACCTTCAAGGGTAAAACGGTAGCCATCTCTGGTTTTGGGAATGTGGCATGGGGTGCTGCCATCAAAGCAACAGAACTTGGTGCCAAGGTTGTCACCATCTCCGGTCCCGACGGTTATATTTATGATCCGGATGGTATTTCAGGTGAAAAAATCGCCTACCTGCTCGAACTCAGGGCTTCAAACCAGGATATTGTAAAACCATATTCCTATGAGTTCCCCAATGCACAATTTCACCAGGGCAAGCGTCCATGGGAAGTGAAATGCGATATTGCACTGCCCTGTGCCACCCAGAACGAACTCGGAAAGGAAGACGCCATCACGCTAATCAAGAACGGAGTTATGTGTGTTGCTGAAGGTGCAAATATGCCCAGCACACCTGAGGCTGTTGAACAGTTCATTGAACATAAGATCCTTTTTGCACCCGGCAAAGCCGTAAATGCAGGAGGTGTTGCCACTTCCGGACTCGAAATGGCACAGAACTCCATGAAACTAAGCTGGCCGATGAAAGAGGTTGATGAACGCCTGCATGAAATCATGTGCAGCATCCATGCCGCTTGTGTGAAATATGGCAAGAACAAGGATGGATACGTGAACTATGTAAAAGGTGCCAATGTTGCTGGTTTCCTTAAAGTGGCCAACGCCATGCTTGACCAGGGCATTATCTAAGAATCAATGGGGCAACCCTCCCCTGCTTAAATCCCGGCCCTCCAGCCGGGATTTTTTTTATCTTTGGCCATGCAATTCATTCACCCGTCCTTCCTGTTTGCCTTGGGTGCACTGGCAATCCCGGTTCTCATTCACCTTTTCAATTTTCGAAAATTCAAAAAGGTCTACTTCACCAATGTCCGCTGGTTACAGGAAATCCAGCAGGAAACAAAAAAACAGTCGCGGCTGAAACAGCTCCTCATCCTTCTGGCTCGATTGCTGGCCATTGCATTCATGGTTCTTGCTTTTGCCCAGCCCTATATTCCCGCTTCACGGCAGCATAAAAAAATGACCGGTCAGCAGGCGATAAGCATCTATATTGACAACTCATTTTCCATGGATGCCATCACTTCGGAAGGAAAGTTGCTGGATCTTGCAAAAAACAAGGCATTGGAAATTGTGTCGGCTTATGCTCCATCCGACCTGTTTCAACTGGTAACCAATGATTTTGAAGGAAGACATCAGCGGTTTGTCACCCCGGACGAACTGCGGAAACTTATCGGTGAGGTCCAGGTCTCCCCTTCGGCCAGGACACTACCGGAGGTGATCAGCCGGCAAAATGACATGCTTCCGGAAACCAACCGGATGAATTATGATGCCTATCTTATCTCGGATTTTCAAAAATCAACCTCAAAACTGCTTGCATCCAAACCCGATACGAGCATAAGCTGGTTTCTGATCCCGCTATCTGCCGAAAAGAAGAACAACCTCTACATCGATTCCGTCTATTTTCTCTCACCCGTCCATCAGCCAAACCAGCCGGTCAGGCTTCGTGTACGCATTCGCAATGCTTCTGATGTATCCCTGGAAAAAATTCCGGTAAAACTTACCATCAATTCGGTTCAAAAGTCGCTCGCCACCATCGAAGCCAGGGAAAATTCCACTACGGAAGTAACGCTGTCATACACCGAAAATTCCGCAGGAATACAGTATGGGCTTGTTGAAATTAATGATTATCCGATCGTCTATGACGACAAAATGTACTTTACCTACCCTGTTTTACCATCCATCCCGGTGCTTTCAATAAATGAAAAAAGTGAAAACAAATACCTGAATGCTTTGTTTGGCAATGATTCGACCATTCGTTTTACAAATAACCCGGTATCACAGGTTGACTACGCCAAGCTCTTCTCCAACTCCATGGTGATATTGAACAGCCCTGAGGAAATTTCATCGGGATTGGCCACAGAAATTGATCATTTTGTTCGTTCGGGGGGAAACCTGGTGATTTTCCCTCCCTTAAATGGCAGAACTGAATCCTATAACTCTCTCCTATCGCAATTCAACCTCGCGGGATATGGGCCTGTTGACACGGTGAAACAACGCATCGGGGCCATTAAAGTTGAAAGTGCGCTTTACAATGATGTTTTCGAAAAAAATGCCCAGGGAAAAGTGAACCTTCCCGACAATATCGACCTTCCCTTTGTCTATAAGCATTTCGTTAATAAACAGCAAATTCAGAGTGGAGCCGAAGCATTGCTTAAGCTTCAGGATAATCAGCCATTTCTGATCTCGGCCTCCTCTGAAAAGGGGAAAATATACCTCTTTAGTTCACCGCTGGATGATTCCTGGACGCTGTTCCCAAAACACATGATTTTCGTTCCGACCCTTTATAATATCGCATTATTAAGCAATTTAATGCCTCCGTTGTATTACATCACCGGAGAAAATGAAACAATCGAAGTTCCGTCTGATACCCTGACCGAAACTAACCTGTATAAACTTAAAAAAACAGACAACGATTTTGAGATCATCCCCGGAATAAACCAATTCGGGGCAACTATTTCCCTGCTGACCTATGACCAGATCAGGGAGGCCGGCTTCTACAGGATCACAAAGGGGGAGGTTCCGCTCTCCGGTGTTGCTTTCAATTTCAACAGGAGGGAATCCGATCTGGCTTGTTATAACATCACTGAACTGGGAGAACAGATCAAACGATTGCCTGTCAGGGACATACGGATCATCAAAGAAAAAAAATCTTCAATAACCGGTGAAATTCATCAAATAAAGCAAGGAACGCCGCTTTGGAAATTGTGCATCATGCTCGTTCTCCTGTTTATCGCCACTGAAATAGCCCTGATAAAATTGCTAAAACAATGATCAACAACCGGGATTTATAGTAATTTTGAGTCACTAAAAAGCATCGACGTTTGAACTTCCTGATCATAACCCAGTATTTTCCTCCTGAAACCGGTGCTCCTCAAAACAGGTTGCTTCAACTCGCGAAACGATTGAAAAGATCAGGGGTGAACGTGGTGGTTCTGACCGCGATGCCCAATTATCCTCAAATGCGCATTTATGAAGGATATCGGGGGAAATTCTATGCCTATGAAGAAATTGAGGGGATCCCGGTTCATCGCTGCTGGATCTACGCAGGAACGAGTAAATCGATCGTGCCCAGGCTGGTCAACTATTTCAGCTTCGTAAAATCCTCCTTTTTGGTCGGCCTGTTTAAATGCAGCCGCCAGGACTTCATCTTTTGTGAATCACCGCCATTATTCCTTGGAATAACAGCCTGGCTCCTTTCCTTGATAAAACGGGCAAAACTGATATTCAACGTATCGGATTTATGGCCCGAAAGTGCCGAAAAACTGGGCCTGGTTACAAATCCGTTTCTGATAAAAATATCCACCATCCTCGAGGAATTTCTTTACAGGAATTCAGTGATGGTGACCGGGCAAACGCAGGGGATCGTGAAAAATATTTCCGGCCGTTTCCCGGCAAAGAAGGTCCATTGGCTTAAGAACGGGGTGGATATTGATGAGTTGAACAACATTCCGGATGATCCCGTGTGGCGTATAAAGAATGGTTTTCAACCGGATGATTTTATTCTGTTGTATGCTGGAATTCTTGGGCATGCCCAGGGGCTGGAGGTGATCCTTCGTGCGGCTAAAATGCTTGAAAATCTACCGAATGTTCAGTTTATCATAGTTGGCAGTGGTCCGGTCCGCGAACAGTTGATTGCAATGACCAAGGAGATGAACCTCTCTAACCTGCATTTCTTTGATAATATGCCAAAACGTGAAGTTATCCCGGTTATCCGTGCATCGGATGTGGCATTGATCCCGCTGCGGAAACTGGACCTGTTTAAAGGGGCCATACCATCAAAAATATTTGAAAACCTTGCCTTGCACAAACCAGTACTTCTTGGCGTCGAAGGCGAAGCAAAAGAGCTGATCGTTGAAAAGGGACAGGCGGGATGGGCCTTTGACCCCGAGAATGCCGCCGACCTTGCCGCGAAAATCACCTATCTTTCCGAAAACAGGATCCTGTTAAAGGAAGCGGGTGATCATGGATATGATTTTCTCGGTCAGGAATTCGACCTGGATAGGGTTGCTCTTGAATTCCTGGATATCCTTCACAACAATTCCTGACCTCTTTAGTAGTCTTTTACACATCGGATGGAGAACCCATTGCTCCTGCTTGAGTAATAGGAGGATACACTTGAATTAATCACATTTATGCCATGGCTGGCAATCCTTCCATCTCCAGACTGACTTACGGTTGAAGTCCAGAACATGGTTGCAGAAAATCCGGGGGGCACAAAGGACCATAAATAATTCTGATACAAAATTCCCAGGTTTTCTCCGTGGAAACCATAAATCGGCCATGGATCCAGGAGCTGCCATCCTGCGAGTGAAGGACCAAGAAAGTAATTCAAAAGTTCTTTCCATTCCGATTCTGTTGCCACGTGCCATTCGGGAGGGCAAAGCCCCTGGCTTCCTTCGGCCAGGGAATTGTCAGAAGAGACAAAGGCCATCAGTTCATCCCATTGGTAAAGGCCTCCTGTTTCCGCACATTTGGAAGGATCATTTCCGGCACAGTATTTTTCAACGATGCAATTGTCGGTTTGAGAAACATATCCCTGGATGAAAGAACCGTAATTGAGGTTGGCCGACATCCAGCAGCGGCGGCTGATACCTGATACAATTTCAAAGGTGGGATAGCTTTTCTGATCACGGATATCGGTCAATGTGTTTTTACAGGTGAAATTTGAGACGGGATTCACCTTCAGTGCCTGGGTTTTGCTGAGGGTACAGTTGTACCGGTTGGTATAGGTATAGGAAATAATGTGGTCGGGCTGATCTGAACTTAATGTCGCGGGGTCCAGAATATCATTTGTCAGCTGAGTCCCGTCAATGCTGTAATATCCGCCCAACGGGAGGCCTCCCTTCAGCTGAAATGGCTTCGCCCCCCTGGTAGTTACCGGGTCGTTGCAGGACTGCAAAGAAACACTCGGTGGAATATACACAGTAACTGCATGGGCCGGTGAAGCCGGTCCTGAAGCACAGCCTGTTTTTTGCCCCTGGACATACAGACTACCAGTTCCGGAGGTGTATTCGAAAAACACCTCTGCGCTGTTCCCGTTATTTGTTATAACAGCGCCGGTTGATGGGACATACCACCAGTTATAACCATCGGAATTGAGTATTGAACCGACAGTAAAAGCAAGGGGAAGACCCTGGCAAACTGAAGATGGTCCGGAAATTTCCCCTGCAGCATCAGGAATAAGATTCAGCGTGATGGGAAAAGCGGAAGCATGAGCCGAGCATGACACGCCCGGAGAATAACTAATGGTTTCCGTAACATCCAGGGAAACTGGATTGGCATTGCCCCACGTTACACTGATACTGGAGTTTATCAAGGATGTCGTATTCCCACCCGTAACTGTCCAGTTATATGAATGATTTGCCATTGGGGCACCGATCGTATATACCTGTTGGGTCTGTCCGCACGGACTTGATGCACCGGTAATTACAGGAACAGGTGCCGGATTGATCATGATGTTGCTAACCGGAGTTATGGTGCTGCAGTTTGTTGGATAGTTCTGGTCGACCTCCGTGAGCTGAACCGTGCCCACTGGACCCAGCCCCCAGTCAACCGCGATCGAATGGGTGTGGTTTCCGGTAAAGGTTAAAGCACCGGTAACGGTCCAGATATAGTCATGACCTGCGACAGAAGGAGTTGAGTAAACCGTTCCAGTTTGGTCGTTGCATACCTGCTGCTCCCCGGTGATTGAAGGAGTTGGCAGTGGATTGACAAAGATCTTGTAGTCGGTGGGAGCACCGGGACAGGCCATCCCACTTTGAGAAGAAGGAATAATATGATAATTTACAAAACCCTGATCCGCAGATGAATTGTTGATGGTCTGCTGTATAATATTCCCGGTTCCGGGTGTCACCTGATAACCAGTGATGGCTGTTGATGAAGGCGTGGCAGTCCAGTCAAATGTGGTTCCACTTACATTGGCGGTAAGCACCACAAGGGTGGTGTTCGTGCCTGAACAAATCTGCTGGGATAGAGGTGAGTTAGTAACGGTTGGGCTGGGATTGACCTGGACACTGTATGTTGTCAAAGGGGTTCCCAGGCAACCTGCAACCGAAGGAGTTATGGTATAATTCGCATACCGGGGCACCATATCGGTGTTGGAGATTGCATTCGATGGAATGGTGCTTGAACTGCCGGGTCCGGGACAAACCGGGATTCCGGGATCGCAAATAACCGTCCAGGAATAATCAACAGAAAGTGTTGTGACATTGGAGGATAACGGAACGGGCTGCGTTTGAGAACCGGAACAAATGATTTGCGCGTTAACCGAATTGACCAATGCATGCGGATGCACTGTTACAGTGTAATCGACAACCGGACCGTTACAATTATTTGCATGGGGTGTAATGGAATATTTTACAACACCATCCGTATTGCCGGTATTGATCAGTTGATCATTGATAAGCAATCCTGGTTGTGCTGAATTGTTATTGCCCGTCACCGACCCGGAGGTAACAATTGAAGTCCAGGTAAAAAGTGTCCCTGAAATATCAAAAGTAAGCGAGATATTTGTATTGTCTGAGGAGCAAATTGTCTTTGTTAATATATTGTTAGTCAGGTGCGGTGCAGGGTGCACAGTCACAAAGTAATCAACAACCGGGCCGTTACAATTATTGGCCCGGGGGGTGATGGAATATCTGACAACGCCATCGGTGAGGCCTGAGTTGATCAGCTGATCATTGATGAATGATCCGGGTTGTACTGAATTGTTGTTGCCCGTCACTGATCCGGAGGTGACAGCCGAGGTCCATGTAAAAAGTGTCCCTGTAACATCCGAAGTCAGGCTGATACTCGTGTTGTTTGATGAACATATGGTCTTTGCAGCAGGATTATTGGTCAGGTGCGGAGTGGGGTGAACCGTTACAAAGTAATCGACAACAAAGCCATTGCAATTATTGGCATGGGGTGTTACCGAATATTTCACAACACCATCCGTGATTCCGGTATTGATCAACTGATCATTGATCAGCAATCCCGGTTGCGTTGAATTGGTGTTGCCCGTCACAGAACCTGAAGTAACAATGGATGTCCAGGTAAATAGTGTACCTGGTACATCAAAAGTCAGAATGATATTCGTATTGGTCGCAGAACAAATAGTCTTTGCAGCAGGATTATTGGTCATGTGCGGTGCGGGATGTACATTCACGAAATAATCCACAACCGGGCCGATGCAATTATTGGCATGAGGTGTTATGGAATATTTTACAACACCATCGGTGATTCCGTTATTGATCAGCATATCATTGATCAGCAATCCGGGTTGTGCTGAGTTGTTATTGCCTGTCACCGTGCCTGAAGTAACAACGGAGGTCCATGTAAAAAGGGTTCCAGGAACATTAAAAGTCAGGCTGATATTCGTATTGGCTGAGGAACAAATCGTCTTTGTGAGTGTACTATTGGTCAGATGGGGTGTTGGGTGAACAGTTACCAGGTAATCGACAACTGGGCCATAGCAATTATTGGCCTGGGGTGTTATAGAATATTTCACGACACCATCATTGAGACCTCCATTGATCAGTTGATCATTGATCAGCAATCCCGGTTGAGTGGAGTTGTTGTTGCCTGTCACTGATCCCGAAGTTACAACAGAGGTCCAGGTAAAGAGCGTACCAGCAACATTTGAGGTAAGATTAATATTGGTATTTTCCAGGGAGCAGATGGCTTTGCTTGCAGGGTTATTCGTTAACTCCGGAAGTGGATTCACCGTCACGTTGACGGAGGAGCTTCCCTGGCATCCGTTCTCATCAGTTACAGTGACTCCATATGCGCCGCTGGTATTGACGGTGATGGCCTGGGTGGTTGCTCCTGTGGTCCACAGATAGGAATTGTATGTGCCGGTGACACTGAGCTGTTGCGATTCTCCCTGGCAGAAAATGGTCACTCCGTCAATAATCGGGCTGGGTGCTGTGAAGTTAAAAAGCTGGGTTTCATCCGACAACATGCACCCATGGTCATTGACTGTAACAGAATACAACCCCGGATTGGAGACCGTGATGGTCTGAACACCGCTCGCGTATGGGTTCCCATTGTAAAACCATTCATAGCTCAGGCGGCCCGGGCCGGCATCAAAAGTATAGGTGGCGCCCGGACAAACAGACTGGTCAGCCCCCAGGTTCAGGCTGGCAAAATCGGAGAAATAACCATAAGAACACCCTGAATGTCCGGCATCGTAAGATTGAATCACTCCCATGTGAAAAATATCCTGTGAATTGGTAAGGATGTGCGCACCAACCGGAAGGGTGCCGACCGGAAATTGAATTCGGGCAAAAACAAAGGCAGGATTTCCTGCAACGGAAGAGAACATGGATGCCGTAACTTTGGTTGGGTCTCCGTCAAGAGCGAAGGAACCCTGGGCGCCTGCCTTGGTCAGAATAATCATCTCAAATGGATACATGGCTGATCGTGTGAAGGCCACCTGGGTTGAACCGGTACAATCCATAGCGGGTAATATGGCGCTCCCGGCTTCATAGCCATATCCGGTAAGATGCCACACATAGGCTGGTTGTGTGGTCATGATAAAGGCTGATAAATCGGTGGGAATAAGTTTGAATGCGTGTGTCTCTCCGGCATTCAGCAAGGCAGCGAAGACACCGTCAATAGATACATTGGTTCCATTGACGGTTGCCGTAATAAATGCCCAGTCGTTCATAGGTGGATCCGTATATCCCCGTACAACAATGTATTCAGTACCAATAATATTAACCGGAACGATCTGATCACCAGTGAGGTCGTAAGATTCCAGGTTGGGATATTGATCAGAATCGTCTCTGACCGTAATACACACCGGCTTATCGGAGTTTACGGTTGATCCATGGAGATGATCGACAGCCAATAACCCTATCGCCTGGGCGCTGTATACCTGCCCTTTATTCAAAACGACATTAAAAGTTACACCTGCAGGATGACCGACAATGCTCTTTCTGGGATTAATTGTCACAGTGGTATTGTCTTCCGTAGCAACGATATCGAATGAACTATTTGCCTTAGGATTTTGGTTGTATACATGATTATTCATCACATTCTGTCCCGGGATAAAGAAAGAGGTGCCTTTGGCATTGTTGCCTTTTAATGTAAATATCTCTGGATTGAATACATTGGCTTCTTCATAATAGGCAGTGATTGGACTTGTTGATTGAATATGCAATCCGAAATTCAAAATCTGATTTGGCGGCGTACATTCAACCTGGGCTTTACGTGAGGTCAGGTTGAGAGGATAGGTTGAATTTGCCGGAATGGTAAAAGTAATGGGAGGGAAATTTGCCGAATTTGCCGGCTCGGTAATCGTAACGATTGCACTCTGGCCAAAGGAGGTAAGCCTTAAATAAATTGGTTCATCTCCATGTTGGGAAGTCACTTCAGGCGCAGCAAACCAAAAGTCGGTATTGGTTTGCCCTAACATTGAACAGGTCAGGAGTAAAAACAGGGGCAGGAAGAAAAGTTGCTTCAATTTTGAGAATCTGCTAAATACGTTGTAAAATTACGAAATAAAAGGATAGCCCGAATAAACAGATTTTAGGGTGCTGCAAATCACTGCGTATGCTTCCGGGAATAAATCATTTAGATGCTATTGGAATATGACGAAAACAAACTAATTTTAGAAAAAATTTATCCATGACATTATCGATTGAGGTAAGTTATATTTGAACCTAAACACGTTTTTTAAAGTCATAAACTATGAGCAAAAACTACACTGTTTCTCTTTATCTCCTCCATCGACTTCAGGAGATTGGGATCAAACATCTTTTCGGAGTTCCCGGAGATTACAATCTCGATTTTCTTGATGATGTAGTTGAAAGTCCTATCCGGTGGGTTGGGAACTGCAATGAGTTGAACGCTGGTTATGCAGCCGACGGTTATGCCCGTTTGAACGGAATCGGAGCTGCAGTTGTAACCTATGGCGTAGGAGGACTGAGCATTATAAATGCAGTGGCAGGAGCCTATGCAGAACATGTTCCTGTGATCATCATCAATGGGGCTCCCCCGGCCCGGCGCAGGGAAGCCGGTGCCCTGGTGCATCATCTCGTTGCAAATTACTACCTGCAGCTTGACATCTTTAAAAAAATCACGGCAGATGCTGCCCTTTTGACTGACCCCGTTACCGCCCCCGATGAAATCGACCGCGTGATCAGTAATTGTATGGCACAAAAGCTGCCGGCTTATCTGGAACTTCCGGCTGATATAACACACGCCCCTTGCCGTGAGCCAAAGGAACCCCTTACGTTTGTTCCGTTAAAATCCAACCCCGAGAGCCTGTCAGAATCAGTAAGGGAGGCCGCCGAGTTAATAAACAAGTCCTCCAGTCCCATGATGCTTGCCGGCATCGAACTGCTCAGGTTCGGGCTTGGAAAGGAAGCGCTTCAGTTGATTGAAACAACCGAGGTTCCCTTTGCCACCATGCTTAGCAGCAAATCGGTATTACCTGAACTTCACCCACAGTTCACCGGTATTTATCAGGGCGGATGGAGCAAGGAAAAGGTTCGGCTCCAGATCGAACAATCCGACTGCCTGCTGTCACTCGGGGCCTGGATGACGGATCTGGATACAGGATTGTTCAGCCTCAACCTCGACAACCGCCGAATGATCACTGTTGGCGGAGGCCAGGTTCGGATTGGCAGCCATTTTTATCACCAGGTTCAGCTCGGAGATTTTATCCGTGAACTGACCCAGGTTGTTCAGCCCCGTTCATACCTGCATTCCCACCCTGCCGAATCGTATCGTCCGAAGCAACCTTTTATGCCCGAGCCTTCGCGCACACTCACTGCCATTCGATTATACGAATGCCTGAACTACCATCTCGATGACCATATGATCCTTCTTTCGGAACCTGGTGATGCTTTTTGTGCAACCCCTGAATTCCATATCGAAGAAGCTGAGAACTTCATTGTACAGGCTTACTATTGTTCCATCGGGTTCTGCACACCTGCTGCCCTGGGCGTGGCCCTCGCCCGACCCGGGAAACGGCCGGTTGTTCTTTCCGGCGACGGCGCCTTCCAGATGACCGCACAGGAGGTCTCAACACTGATCAGGGAACGTTGCCCGGCGGTGATTGTGATCATTAACAACGACGGCTATCTCATCGAACGCTACCTCCATAAGGATGGACCTTATAACGATATCCAGATGTGGCAGTATGCACAGTTGCCCGGGATGTTTGACAAAGGGAACTTTGCGACCGGGATCAGGGTTACCACCGAGGAAGAATTGGAACAGGCCATGAAAACTGCCATCAGTGAGAAGGATAAACTTGTTTTGATCGAAGCATGCATTCCAGGCCGTGATTGCTCTGCCGGACTTGATCGGCTGGGAAATTCATTCCGCCAGTCACAGCAGAAATAGCCGCCAGAATACATCAAATTTTCAGCAGGTAAAATAAACTAATTAATAAAGCACATTCATACCCCTGGCATGATTCAATGAACGCCTGGCCTTTATTGGTCAATGAATCCCGGGGGTAATTTTCCTCTTTTATTTGTATTCCCCGAAAAGCTGACCGATTATTCTTAATTTTACTATTTAGGAATTTCAGTAAAATCAAATACAATGAAAAAAACAGGCTTCATCATTCTATTGTTTATTTTGGTTTCTTCTGTTTATTCGCAGAAAGAAGCCAATCAAAACATATCCCTTGCGGTCCAAACTTCCCTGTTACAATGGTTGGAGAAAATTCCTTCCGGAGAGGAGACAAACTATGGTTTTCAAAACCGGGAAGAATTTTCACAGGCAAGTCTTGGGACCCCGATCCAGGTGTTTAACATGGGGAATGATCTATCCTGGCAATCCGGAAAGGTGAACTACCTGGAACCAGCCGGAGAATGGAGAATCCCTGTAATTATTGATCAGAAGAACCGTGCTGTGGTCACTGTAATAAAACAAAATAATGACTGGGAGATTGTAGATTTCGGTGCAGCCGGTCTGGCAGGCGAATTGAACGATGTTAAAAGTCATCTGACTGCCGAACAATTCAGCAGGATTAAAATATTTCGCCTGTATCAGCCACTTTCAAATTTTCTTTTTTATGATGATCCCGCATCCAATCCGGATCAGATTATCCTCATCCCATTGCTTTCAGCTTCTGATTATCTTGAAAGCCAGGGATTACAAACAACAAAAACATGGACACTCGGTGAAGTGGTAAAAATAGTGCGCGGATCAGTTTCATTACAAAATCAGGAACAACATTAAATATCGGCCATGAGGAAAAATAAAATCTTAATTCTGGGTATACTTTTCTGTTGTTCGTTTACAACTGTCAATGCCCAGGTGCTGCAAGTCGGATTAATTGAACAGCGCCAATCGCAATGGTGCTGGGCCGGAGTAAGTGCATGTGTTTTGGATTACTACAAGAAAGGTCAATCGCAATGCATCATTGTAGAATATGCCAGGCAACAAGATCCATCAATTTTTGGAAATACCGATTGCTGTCTTGCCCCCACCGGAAAATGTAATAACCCGAACGGCCTGTATGGTGGATCCGGAACCATCGATGACATTCTCAGCCATTTCGGAAAAATAAAGAACAGAGGAGAGAACACCTCAATGAGTGCGACCACCATTGCCAGTGAAATAACAAACAATCGTCCTTTTATCATTCGATGGGGATGGAAAAGTTCCGGTTTGAGATACGGGCACTTCATGGTTGGGCGCGGCCTTGTTGATGAAACGCTCTACTACATGGATCCCGCGAAAGGAGAAGGTTTTAAATTTGGCAAATATGATTGGGTTGTCGAAGATGCTCGTCATAAATGGACACATTCGCTTGTTTTAGAGACCAGTGCCGGTTTACCTGAATCTTTTTCAACCAGCCAGCAACTCTTCTATCCAAACCCGACCAGCGGAAAAATTTCATTCAGGGCGGTACTTAACTCCCAAAAAACGATGATCGAAATCTCAAACAGCAGCGGGAGTATCTGTTATATCAGGCCTGTTCCCGAGTCGGGAGAGCTCGATCTGTCGAAACTGCCAAGGGGACTTTATATTCTCAGGATCACAACAAATGATCAATCAACAATCACCAAACTGATCCTGCAATAATCTATTTACGGAGGCAACCACTGAAATGCACTACACCGGTGGAGATCATCCACTTTTACATTCATTCCAATGAAAAATAAAATTTTACTCCTTGCATTTTTTTTAGTTATCGGATATCCTGATATAGTTAAAAGCCAGTCATATGAAGGGTATATTGCAGATAATATGCCGGTATGGTTTAATTTGAGTGCAGGAACATCAGATTCATCCCTTACTGGATCTTACTTTTACAAAAAAAACGGAGACACAATATCCATATCAGGATCTATGAATGGTAATCATATAATCCTGAATGAAAAAAACAGGGATGGTTTAATTACCGGTATTTTTACTTGTGTGAATTTCAAAGATAGTATTACGGGAAACTGGAGAAAACCGAACAGCAACAAACTGCTGTCGGTGAAATTATACAAAGTAAATCTATCCTTTAAAACTTGTGCTAAAATTCCAGGTGCCGACAAGTTAATTCTGACACAAGGAAATACATTGGCTGATGAATTAAAGGAATATGCCGATGATGCCGGTAAAAAGCCAAAGGTGTGCTATAATTTCGCTGAGAAATGTATCGTCAGCACCTATTTTGACTGGGAATACCTGGGCCCTTATTTGTCAACGGGGACAATTCATCACACATTCGGTTTGATCAGCAATAAAGAAATTGCTTTATTGAAAGAGATTGATCCTGCAAAACTGGCTCAACTTAAAAACAAAATAAAAACCCGTATTCAAAAGGAGCTGGATGCTGCCAGGAAAAATTTTAAAGTACAGGAATGGATTGATGCCTTTGGGGACAGGAAGACGTATGAAGATTCTTTCCTGGTGACAGAAATAAAGGAAAGCGTATTCGATAATTACTACATCAGGAATGGGTTTGTTTATATAAAGATAGATGGTTACTTTGGGTTCCCTCATGTGATCGAGGCTATGGATTTAACTATTACGATAGAAATTTCATATGCTGAATTAGGATGGTACTTAAATGATAATTCCATTTTAATGAATTTAACCAAACCAGGTCTGTAACTCTTGATGTATGAAAATCAGAAAAAAACTTATCCCTTTCATCCTTGCCTGTTTTCTCATACCCTGTTTCAACGGGTTCAACCTTGTTTCAGGGCAGGACCGGCTTGTGGAGAAGATCAAACCAGAAGAGGCGAAGCGATTACTTGTTGAAGGGAATATCCGGTTCTTTTCTGGGAAAGCCTTGTATCCCCGTCAGAATGATGACCGGCGCAAGGAAATTGCCAATGGCCAGCATCCGTTTGCAGTCATCCTGGGATGTTCTGATTCGAGGACAGGTCCTGAGATACTTTTTGACCAGGGGTTGGGTGATCTCTTCGTTGCAAGGGAGGCCGGTAATGTCCTTGATGACCATTCAACAGGCAGCATTGAATATGCCGTTGAACACCTTCATGTATCGCTGATTGTGGTGCTCGGGCATCAGCATTGCGGTGCCATTGCCGCCGCCCGGGATACAGCGGTCGCTGAAGGTCATATCAAATCGATCGTAGCTTCTATCCAGCCGGCAGTAAACACTACCAGGGGACAGGATGCAGAGGCCACATGCAGGGCCAACATCATGAACAATGTAGTAGCCTTGCAAACATCTGAACCGTTGCTTAAACACCTTGTCGACAGCGGTGACGTAGTGGTTGTGGGTGCTTATTATAACCTCGACAGCGGGATCGTTACATTTCTTGAAGAAAAATAGGTTGAAGCTGCAATGAAAAAGAAACCTGGATTTTCCACTTTGTTGCTGATCGGATTGGTGATGTTTTTCTCTGACAGCTGTAAGAAAAAAGCAGCTACTGAGGAGACCGGCAACCCTTACAATGGCAAGACCACCGCAATCTTTAATTCCCAGTTGACTTACGGCACCATGGCCGATCAGGAAGGCAATATCTATAAGACCATAACGATCGGCAGCTTACTGTAACTATTACAACACGCAAGATCCCGTCCACATTGCAACGTATGGCCGGTTGTACAACTGGTACGCCGTTTCTGACAGCAACATCCTGGCCCCTCCGGGCTGGCATGTGCCGGCGAACAGTGAATGGGACACGTTGGTCACTTACCTGGGAGGTGTGAATTTGTCCGTCACCAGGTTGAAAGAGCAAGGGAAAATGCATTGGGGGAACAGCAATACATCCGATAACAGCAGTGGTTTTACTGCACTTCCGGGTGGTTGCCGCATGGGGTATTGCTATTACATGAGTCTGGGTGATATGGGCTACTGGTGGAGTTCAACCGAATTCTTGGACATGGATACGGCATGGTACCGTTCATTGACCATAATGGCTGACAGTATTCCCCCATGGAGATGGTTTAAAGATGCCGGGTTTGCCGTTCGCTGCGTGAAGGATTAGCGGGATGGGGCGTCTGCTCCGACATCTTCAAGAGTGTTGGAGTGGCAAAACCGCCAACCATCAGATCCATCCCATAACTGCTAAAGGTCGGGTATCATAGATTGTTTCTGTGTTTTTTTATGGTCGGTCGGACGGGCTCCAACGATCACCCAGCTCATAGCCAATCAGGTTATGCCCGAACATATGATGGAATAAAAATGTATTGTAATAAAATGAATCGGCAGGGGGTGGTCAATTTGGTCGGCATATCCACTTTGACGATATAAATTATAAATTGCTAAAATCCATAGAACTGCATTACGTCTCGAAAGGAAACAATCTTAATGGGCTTAGTCACTATTTCAGGACTGTCAGGGCAATATGGAACAGGGCCCTCAAGGAGGGAATAGTCAGAAGTGAGGGATATCCTTTTAAGGAATACAAAATTAAACAAGTCAAGACCCATAAAACGGCCCTTCGGAAAGAGGATATTCTAAGCCTTCTTGAAGTAGGGCTTCCTGAAGGGACACTTGCTTGGCATTGGCATGCCAGAAACATGTTTTTTTTCTCTTTTTATTGCCAGGGAATGAACTTTGGTGATATCGCAAAATTGAAAGTTGAGAATATACAAGCCGAAAGAATACTTTACACCAGGTCAAAGGTTGGAAAAGTAATTTCAGTCAAGCTTAATGATAAGATCAATGCCATTCTCGACATTTATCAGAAGGATAAAAAGACAGATGATTATATTTTCCCAATAATAACCCATGAACCAAGGAGGGTTTCGCAAATAAAGGAATACCGTGACGGTGTAAACCATGCCCTGAAACGTTGGGCAAAGAAATTAGAGCTTGATTCTACTCTAAGTTTTAATACTGCCCGGCATTCATGGGCTACCATCGGAATGGATTTAAACCTGCCTATTGCTGTAATTTCACAGGGACTTGGACACAATGATATCAGGACAACACAAATTTATTTAGATGCGTTTCAAAACGATGTGATTGATGGTGCCAATGACTTAATTACATCTTAGATTGGAAATGCCAACTATTTGAATTTTTGTGGCCACGGATAAAGTTTTTACAATTATTAATAAGTGCATAAATTAGTTAGTATAATAAAAATATTATGATTATCTTTGGGCATGGAAAAGAAAGACTTAAGAAAGCTGAGTATTCCTGCCCAGGAAGCCATCCGGGTCAAAGTGCTGGA